>OBAF01001391.1_pt1 | contig 14513 bp, 6 predicted proteins | sample 1517851 | NCBI WGS metagenome assembly OBAF01 (sample SAMN04571706, study PRJEB22368) | human gut metagenome | biome: human gut; material: stool | host: Homo sapiens | place: Luxembourg | collected 2012-10-19 | reverse complement strand
TAACTAAAGAACCTATGACTCTAATCAAATCTATCTCTGGAATCCGCGGAACTATCGGCGGAGGAGCGGGAGAAGGACTGAACCCGCTTGACATTGTAAAATTCACCTCGGCTTATGCTACTTTGATTCGTAGAACCTGCAAGGCAAAGAGTAATAAGATTGTTGTGGGACGTGATGCCCGCATTTCCGGTGAAATGGTAAAAAACGTAGTAGTCGGCACATTGATGGGAATGGGCTGGGATGTAGTAGACATTGATCTTGCTTCTACCCCGACCACAGAACTTGCTGTAACAATGGAAGGCGCCTGTGGCGGTATTATCCTGACAGCTTCTCATAACCCGAAACAGTGGAACGCACTAAAATTGCTGAATGAACATGGTGAATTTCTGAATGCAGCCGAAGGCAACGAAGTACTTCGTATTGCTGAAGCTGAAGAATTTGACTATGCCGATGTCGACCATCTGGGATCTTACCGCAAAGACCTGACTTATAATCAGAAACATATCGACAGTGTATTGGCTCTTGACCTGGTAGATGTAGAAGCTATCAAAAAAGCTGATTTCCGGGTAGCTATTGACTGTGTAAACTCGGTAGGCGGTATCATTCTTCCCGAACTTCTTGAACGTTTAGGTGTGAAACATGTAGAGAAACTCTACTGTGAACCTACCGGAAACTTCCAGCACAACCCCGAACCGCTTGAAAAGAACCTCGGTGACATCATGAACTTAATGAAAGGTGGAAAGGCCGATGTAGCTTTTGTTGTAGACCCCGATGTTGACCGTCTGGCAATGATCTGCGAGAATGGCGTAATGTACGGTGAAGAATATACACTGGTTACTGTTGCCGACTATGTACTGAAACATACCCCCGGTAACACTGTTTCTAATTTGAGCTCTACTCGTGCTTTGCGTGATGTAACTCGCAAGTATGGAATGGAATACAGCGCTTCTGCCGTAGGCGAAGTAAATGTTGTAACGAAGATGAAAGCAACCAATGCCGTTATCGGCGGTGAGGGAAATGGTGGAGTAATTTATCCTGCTAGTCACTACGGACGTGATGCATTGGTAGGCATCGCATTATTCCTTAGCCATCTGGCTCACGAAGGAAAAAAGGTTAGCGAGCTCCGTGCTACTTATCCTCCTTACTTCATTGCTAAAAACCGTGTAGACTTGACTCCGGAAATCGATGTAGATGCTATCCTTGCCAAAGTGAAGGAAATCTATAAGAACGAAGAAATCAACGATATCGACGGTGTGAAAATAGACTTTGCCGACAAATGGGTGCATTTGCGCAAGAGTAATACAGAACCGATCATCCGTGTGTATAGTGAAGCTTCCACTATGGAAGCTGCCGAGGAAATCGGTCAGAAGATAATGGATGTGATTAATGAATTAGCAAAATAATATCCTGTAAAATAGGATTTTATTTATAACATTTGAGTCTCGTATATCATAAAGATAACTGAATAAGTTGTCTCATTGATATACGAGACTTTTTATTAGGATGATATCCACTGAATAATGATAGTTACTCTTCTCCTTGAGTATTAACAATAAAGTTTCTTTTGATTAAGTCTAAACTTCCTTTCGTCCAATAGTAAACTTCTCTTTTGTTATTTACAAACTTAAAATGCAAGCTTCATTTTTATAAATGCAAGTTTTGTTTTTAAAAACGGAACCTTTGTTTTTATAAATGAAGCTTGCATTTATAGATTGGAAGGGATGAAAAGCAACTTTACTGTTAATAAAAAGAAAGTTTGGACTTAATCAAGAGCAACTTTTCTATTAATAGATTACATGAGAAGTAAGCAGTATTGAGAGGAAACTAATCTATATAGCTTACTTCTCTACTTCGTTAGAATAGATACGCCACAAGAATATCAATTGATATACAAAACTTTATAGGTCTTATATCAATGATAAACACATGGCTTAATTATACAGAATTGATATATGAAAAGCACAATTGAGGGAAAATTGTAGTATATTTGTACTGTTCTTTGAGGCGTCTTTATTATTAAGGAAGCGTTTAGTGCTTTTTCTCAAGTGCGAATCTGGACAATTCGAGCTGTGTTGAGGAAATAAACAAAACGTTCTTCCTTTGGTTTGTATGTTGCATCTAGGTACTGATATACAGTCAAGGGCGTGGGCTGTTTTTGCTTGTATCCAACACAGAGGTAGTTCAGAACCTGCACTTGGATATAAGTTTAGCGGTCTCGCGCTTCTTTTGTGTATACACTTCTGTTGAGACTAGGAAGGAACTAATAAATTGAAAAACATACAAACAGTACAAGTGTTGCCAGTAATGTTGCTAATGTCCGTAACAGTATCAGCAAGAGACCTAACAGGTTTTGAACAGCTTATTGATAAACGTACGACATGAAAATAAAACTGATTGCATTATTTATAATGATGGGATCGTTGGCTGCCGTAGCTGATAATGATACTTATTTCTTTTCAAAAGTAGATTATGGTTCAGTGTTCGTTGTTCAAACAGCCGATGGATTCTTGTATCAGATAATTTTAATTGGCAGGATTTTTTTCCGGTGTGGGGTGGTGAGACGGAGGCAAAGATTGGCTGTTTCGCGGATGGGAATTGGCAAGAATGAAAGAGGCGGAATCCTTGGATTGTGCGAATTAGTAGTGAAGTAGTTGCTGAAAAATAGAGGTACTTGATAAAATAGAGTTGCATTTTCCGTATAAAAACGTATCTTTGTGTAAAGAGAATTAAAGACATCGATTATTAATGGCTATTTTCTTTCGCACTACGAAACAGAACATATAAGCGATTGCCTGATATTTAATAGATGATATTAATGATTAACACAATGAAAATACGCTTGATTTTGTCTTTTGTTTTATTGATTTATTCATTGGTCTGTCAAGCAGATGGCGGTAAAGATTCATATATCTTCCGGAAAGTAGATTATCAGCAAGGATTATCCAATAGTGCTGTGCTTTGTCTTTTTCAAGACAATACAGGGTTGATGTGGTTTGGTACATACGATGGTGTCAATTGTTATGATGGCCGAAACATGGAAGTTTTTCGTTCTGATTTTTCAGCCCCCAAAGCTTTGAGTAATAATGTAATCCATTCTATTCAGCAGGCAGATAATAATTGTTTGTGGATTTCTACACATTTGGGTATCAATCGTCTTTCACAGGATTCGCGGCAAGTTGTCGGATATTATGACTTTACAGATGATTATTATCTACATTCCAATTCTAAAGGAAACACATGGGTGGTGAGTCATGGTGGAATTTTCTACTATAATACATCTTATAAACGATTTGTACAGATTAAGAATCTGAAAGTACCCGTAGAAGATATGGATAAACGGGCATTCGTAACGGATGATGGTGTTTTGTGGATTTTCACTCAACAAACAGGGGAGCTGTTACAGGTTTCGCAGGATGCTTTTGATTGTGACACATTATCAATTCATTCAACTGTTTCATCTACTGATTTTCATGCGAAACCTATTGAAGATGTCTTTTATCAGAATGGCGTTCTTTGTTTTATCGATAGTGAGCATGATCTTTATGTTTATGATATTTCCCGACAATCTAAAATTTATATTCGTAACCTTTCTTCATTAGTGCAGAAGAATGGAACTATTGCAGGAATAGCCCTTTTCTATGAAGATATTATTATTGGTTTTCGAACGAATGGGTTAGTCCGTCTCCGTACTTCACAAAAATATAAAGAAGAAGTGGTCGACCGGAATGTACGTATATATAGTATTTATCGAGATCCTCATCAGAATGTCTTATGGGTTGCTTCGGACGGACAAGGAACGATTATGTATGCTAAGAAATATTCTATTGCCACCAATTTGATGCTCAATCAACTGTCATCTAACTTAAGCAGGCAGGTACGTTCTGTTATGACAGACGATAGTGGTGGACTATGGTTCGGGACGAAAGGTGATGGACTGCTGCATATACCGGATTATCGTGAGAATGAGGAGGCTTCTGCCGTTACAGTTTACTCTCCTGAAGGAAAGCAAAATGTTGTGTCTTATATACGATGGAATAAAGAATTTCCTGTTTATAAATTGGTTCAAAGCCGTTATATGGATGGCTTTTGGATAGGATCTGGAGATCCGGGACTATTTTACTATTCTTTTGAAGACAAAGCTTTGCATTCTGTGGAGAATCTGCCGGCACAACCCACCGAGATACATGGCATTTATGAGGAAAATGATAGTGTACTTTATGTGGTGACAGCCGGTTCCGGTTTTCATAAATTAATACTTGAGAAGCAGGCAGGTACCATTCGTTTCAAGTCGCAGAAAAGTTATCATTTTTTTCACGGTCAGCGAGAAATTACGATGTTCTATCCAATGTTGCCCGAAGGGGATTCTATTTTGTGGCTTGGCAGTCGGGAGAAAGGACTCGTACGGTTTGATAAGCGGACTGAAGAATATAAAGTGATTTCTTTGAAAGAAATGCTTCATAAGTCGGTAGACGATGTGCTCAGCCTGTATCGGACCAAAGAAGGGTTGTTATATGTAGGGACAACATCAGGATTGGTATGTTTGAATTCTAATGGCAAACAGATGAAAGCTACCTATATCGGACGGGAGCAAGGTTTGCTCAATGATATGATTCATGGTGTACTTGAAGATGAGAACGGACTCTTATGGCTTGGTACGAATCGGGGGCTGATTAAATATAATCCGATAAATGGCTCATCACATGCCTACTTTTACAGTGCAGGTGTTCAAATCGGTGAGTTTAGTGATGATGCTTATTACATGTGTCCATATACACAGGAGCTTTTTTTCGGTGGGATTGACGGGTTGCTTTATTTGGATAAAGAGGTGCAGGCTGCTCCGGAATTTTATCCGGATATTTTGTTACGTAAGTTGACTGTTGGACATACGCAAGTGGTTCAGGGGGATGGAGATTACTATACAGACGATGGTAAGGCATTACAGTTGAAGGGGACGGAGGTTTCATTTGCACTTTCTTTTGTTGTTCCGGATTTTTTATCAGGAGAAGATATAGAATATTCTTACCAGTTGGAAGGATATGATAAGGATTGGACCTCTTTTAGTAGTATTAATGAAGCCTCATATACAGGAGTGCCGGCAGGTGATTATATCTTTAAGGTACGCTATAAGAGGGATGTATTTGATACAGAATATCGGCATTTTTCTATTCCGGTATATATCCTTTCTCCCTGGTATCGATCGGTGGCGGCTTATTTTGTTTATTTGATCATTTTTTTGTTGTTGTTAGGGTACGTGATATATTTGCTACGTAAAAACTACCTTCAGGAACGGATGATGAAAACACTGATGGGGACAGAAAGTTGCCGGAAATCCGAGACTGTATATACAAACCGTAGGATGCTTGAAGATTTTACTCTTATTTATAATTATTGTGACCAATTGCGTGCAGAGAATCTTTCTTATGAGCAATGTCTTGAGAAAGTGTCACTGATACGCGAAACTGTGATGAGCGCACTTCTTAATCCTGACGCTCTGTTTTTGGAAGAACTTAAACAATTCTTTCCGGATCGGTTTATTGTTTCTGCGCGTATGAGTATACAGGGAGTTTCTCAAGAGGTGTTGCGTACGTTGGAAGAACAAGGGATTGATCATTCTTCTATATCGTCAATGATTCCGGAACACTTAACATTTCCAGTTTACAAGAATGCGTTATACAGTATTCTTTATTGCTGCTATCTCCGGATTACTGAAATGAAGGGTACTCATGGCGTAATAGTAGAAATGTCAGAACAGGATGGTAAGATGCAGCTACATTTTTCTTCTAAAGATGCTACTGCGAAAGCGTTGTATGAATATCTTTCAGATAAAGCTTCTTCGGTGACGGAGAAAGATTCCGATCATGTGTTTGTTGTGCATTTACTTTTAGGTTTTGTACGGTCGGCTTTGGAACGTATTCATGCCGTTCTTCGTTATGATGATGATGAGAGTGGTAGTCGGTTGACGATTATCTTTGAACCGGCGGTCTTGACAGTAGCAGGTGAACAAGGGAAAAAAACTGTGCTTTTGTTGGAAGACAGAGATGAAATGACTTGGTTGATTAGTAATTTCCTGGCTGATGAATACGTGGTTCATCAAGTAAAGAGTGTGCAGCTTGCTTTTGACGAAATTCGTCGGTCGGCTCCGGCTCTATTATTAGTGGATATGACAATGTATGCCAATGCTGAAAGTACTTTTATGGAGTATGTTAGCCGGAATCGTACTCTGCTTTCAAAGACAGCTTTTATTCCATTGTTAACCTGGAAAGTTGGTTCGGCCATTCAGCGGGAACTGATCTTGTGGTCTGATTCTTATATTGTACTTCCTTATGATATATTATTCTTGCGGGAAGTTGTCCATAATGCTATTTATGGAAAGCGGGAAGCGAAGCAGATATATATGGAGGAACTGGGAGATTTGGCGGGACAGATTGTCTGTACAACTACCGAACAAGCTGATTTTATTCGTAAATTGTTAAAGGTGATTGAAGAAAACCTGGACAAGGAAGAACTGGGCTCAACGTTGATCGCTGATCGTATGGCAATGAGTTCCCGTCAGTTCTATCGTAAATTCAAGGAAATTTCCAATACTGCTCCCGGTGATTTAATAAAGAGTTACCGTATGGAAAAGGCAGCCCGCCTGTTACTTGATGAAGAACTTTCTATTCAAGATGTTATTATGGAGGTCGGTATTTCCAGCCGGTCTTATTTTTATAAAGAGTTTACCCGTCGGTTCGGGATGACACCGAAAGATTATCGGGAACAGCGAAAGGTATGCTGATTGTCAGGTTAAATTCTTTCGTATAGGTGATTAGTTGGGAAACATTATTATTTATTTGTTTGTCACAACCTTGTGCTCTAAATTCCTTTTGTCGATTTTATTGTATTGATTATTAGTGTGTTAATCTGTGCTCTAATTTACCATTCTGTGCTTTAGATATGTGTCTTTATTTTGCCGTTTTTTTGGCAAGGTAGAGCATTGGACTTTTATTCGAATAGCCTTTATTTGCAACAATCTTTTTAAAGGGAATTAACCTTATTACTAATCAAATTTAAAGGAATTATGAATGAAAAACTAAAGTATCTTACCTTATTTGTAATAGGTATGATGTTGAGTTTGGGCATGAATGCTCAATCTGTAAAATCAATCTCCGGTACGGTAACCGATGATCAGGGAGAGGCGGTTATCAGTGGTACGGTGAAAGTTAAAAACGGTAGTACAGGAACAATCACTGACATTAACGGTAAATACACTCTCTCTGTTCCTTCCAATGCCACCTTGGTGTTTTCGTATATTGGTTATATCACACAAGAATTTAAAGTCTCGGAATTAAAGAGTAATGTTCTGAACGTAGTTCTGCAATCGGATACGAAAGCACTGGACGAAGTAGTCGTTGTAGGTTATGGTACCATGCGCAAATCAGACTTGACGGGTTCCATTTCCACAGCCAAAGGTAAAGACATGCTGAAAGCACAATCATTCAATGCGCTTGACGGATTGAAGGGTAAAGTGGCCGGTGTGAATATCTTCTCTAATACCGGTCAGCCGGGTGGAGAATCACGTGTCATCATTCGTGGTATTTCTACTATCAACGCATCAGCATCACCGCTGTACGTAGTCGATGGAGTGGTGATGTCAAACTTCGAATTGCTTAATCCGAATGATATCGAATCTATCGAAGTATTGAAAGATGCTTCCTCTGCTGCCATCTATGGTGCCCGTGGTGCAAATGGTGTTATCATGGTGACTACCAAGCGCGGTAATGCAGGAAAAGGAGTCCATGTTTCCTATGATGGTTCATTGTCTATCGGTAAGATGGCTAGAAAAATAGATGTAATGGATGCTAACGAATGGATGTCTACCTTCAAGCAGGGATTGGAAAATGCCAACGAATTTCAAGGCAAGAACTTCACAACTGATCTGTCACAGATATTCACAGACGAACGTTTGTTCAATGCAGACGGTTCTCCGAAATATAATACCAACTGGCAGGATGAAGCATCCCGCACTGCCATCTCTCATAACCATCAGATCAGTATCCAACGTACAGGAGAAGGATCTTCTATCGGAGCATTCATCAATTATACCGATCAACAGGGTATTTTGTTGAATTCTTACTTCAAACGTATCAATGCAAAATTGGCGTATGATGACAAACCGACTGATTGGCTGTCTACTTCCGCTAATTTATTAGTAAATCATACTTGGGGTAATAGAACTTCTGATAACCCTTACGGACAAGGCGCATTGCGTACGATGATCGAACAGTTGCCTTTCTTACCGGTTAAGCTGGATGGTGAATATACGCAGACGAACATTATTAATACAAGCTCTATTCTCAATAATCAGACTGATCCTAATAGCGGAAAACAAGGATTCAGCCCGGAAGGTGTAGGTAATCCCGTTGAGTTGCTCGAACGGATGCAGGCTATGCAATATCGTACGCAGATTTTTGGTAATGCTGCTTTGACTTTCCATCTCATGAAAGGATTGGATTTGAAGACCCAGTTCGGTATCGACTACCACAATAATCGTGATGCTAACTATACGCCGTTCACTCCGCGTCCGATGATTAATCAAAGTTCCGAGGGAGCAGCTTCTGCAAATAACTCCAACTCTTTGTATTGGCAGGAAGATACCTATTTGACTTATGTGAAAGATATAAACAAACATCACATTAATGCAATGGCGGGTATGTCTTGGCAAGAGTATAATTATACCAAATTCGAAGCTTCCGACAGTAAGTATATTGATGACTTCTACGGATATTATAATTTAGGTTCCGGAACGAACCGTCCTTCTGTAGGCAATGATTACGACAAGTGGGCGATGAACTCTTATTTCTTGCGTCTGGCATATTCTTATGACAACAAGTATATGGCTACCGTAACCGGTCGTTATGATGGCTCTTCCAAATTCGGACAGAACAATAAATATGCATTTTTCCCGTCAGTCGGCTTGGGTTGGATGATTTCTAATGAAGACTTTTTGAAAGATAACTCATTGATCAGCAAGCTGAAATTACATACTTCTTACGGTCTGACAGGTAATTCGGAAATTGGTACATATAAATCATTGGCTACGGTGAGCCAGTCGAATACGATCATTGGTGATGCTCTGCATGTAGTGTCTTATCTGGACAATATGCCTAATCCGGACCTGAAATGGGAAAAGACAGGACAGTGGGACTTAGGATTCGAGTTGGGTTTATTCAATAACAGACTGAATTTCGATATTTCCTATTATTATAAGTATACTTCGGATTTGTTGCTCGACCGTCCGGTTCCTGAATCAACAGGTTACTCTTCCATTATGGATAATATTGGAGCCGTTTCCAATCGTGGTGTAGATATTCTGGTTACAGCATATCCTATTCAGACACATGATTTCCAGTGGACTTCCACTCTTAATTTAGGTTTCAACAAAAACCGTGTAGAGAAGTTGGATGAAAGTGCATCTGTTGATCCTGTCACCGGTAAGCGTCAGATTACGACCGACGGTTTTGTGGGTTACGATATGTTGATTCGTGAAGGTGAAGAGCTTTCCTCTTTCTATGGTTATAAGCGTGCCGGTATTTACGATGGTATTCCGTCTAACTGGGATCCGGAGACAATGAACATACCTTCCACTATTGGTGAAAAGGTAACTTATAAGAAACGCGAAATTATCGGTAACGGATTACCTGACTGGATGGGCTCATTCATCAATACCTTCAATTATAAAGGATTTGATTTGACTTTAGACTTCCAGTTTACATGGGGGGTGGACGTGATGCAAGAATATTATCACTCTACTGTAGCCCGTTTCCTAACTAACGGTATAGACCGTCTTTATAAGGAAGCATGGCATCCAACTCTCAATCCGTCGGGTAAAGAACAGGCAATTCGTCTGAATAACTTTGGTCAGGGAGCTAATAACCAGGCAGATGATGACTGGGTTTGCAATGGTTCTTATTTGCGTTGTAACATGATTCAGCTCGGATATACCTTCAATCCGACACTGATTAAGAAGATCGGTCTGTCTTCATTGCGTTTGTATGCGAATGTGAATAACGCATTCCTGATTACTTCTAAGGACTATAACGGATATGATCCGGATAACTCATCTCGTTTAGGTGACAACAAATGGGGGGCTAACCGCCAATTCTTCACCTATCCGCGTCCGAGAACGTTTACGTTCGGTCTTAATGTAGCATTTTAATTCACCGTTATAAAAACTATAAGAATTATGAAACTATTAAAAGTATATATATCTGCATTTTGTATGTGTTCACTTTCTGTGTTGCTGAATTCATGCGACGATTTCCTGAAAGAAGAACCATTGGATATGAAGTCATCTGACCAATTCTGGAAGACGAAAGCTGATGCGGAGTCGGGTGTGAACGCATTGTATTTCGGTGGTGTACCTTATTTACACAACACTGATGTAGGCGGTGGCTGGACTCCTAAAGCGACAATGTGGGGTGGTATTGTGTCCGGATTGTACGTTGATAAGCGTAAGGATAGAACATTTACTACGGCATCCGAAGGGTGTAATTTCAATATTGAATCTTTTGATGATATTGCAATGAAATACTGGCATGAGTTTTATAAAGGTATTTCACGTGCCAACTTTGTTATTGCCAATATTCCGACAATGACCGGTGTGCTGGATGAAGCTACTATTAATAATTATGTGGCTCAAGGTAAATTCTTCCGTGCATATGGATATTTCTGGCTGGTCAAAGAATTTGGTGGTGTTCCTTATATTTCAGAACCTTACACATCTACAGAAGGTATGTACAAAGAACGTCTTTCTGCTGAAGAGGTTTATAAGAAAATTGAAGCCGACTTGCTGGATATTGTCAACGGGGATGCATTGCCGAATAAAACGTTTTATGATAATGGCTGTTATGTCACTAGGGCAATGGCGCAGACTTTGCTGGCACAAGTTTATTTGCAATGGGCTGGTGCACCGTTAAACGGTGGAACAGACTATTATGGAAAAGCAGCACAGATGGCTTTGAAAGTGATCAATGATAGTCCTCACGAACTTATTCATCCGAATGGAACGACTGATGATTTGAGCTCGGCATATAATGTAATCAAGACTACGAAAAGTTCTGCAGAAATCATTTATGCTAAAGAATATAATTATAGTGATTATAGTGTAGGTAACTCTTATGCTTGTCGTTCTATTGGTACAGATGCTTTCCAATGGGGAGTGTTCCATCCGGGAGGAGACGTGCTGTATAATGCATACCTTCCCTGTGATATGTTGCTTAACAGCTATGCCTCTAATGATATTCGAGGACATGAGAAACAGTTCTTCTTTAAGAAATATACCGATGCTGCAGGAAAGACTTATACTTTGAACAATGCAGGCAACTGGGCGTGGTTTGATGAAAATGCTTTGATTAGCGGTCACGACGGTGATTATAATATGCCGGTATTCCGTTTTGCGGAAGTCTTGCTGATTGCGGCCGAAGGTCTGGCACGTACAAATCATGAAGATAATGCTGTCGGTGGAGCTAAATATTATCTCAATCAAGTGCGTAAACGTGCTGGATTGGCAGATGAGACGGCTACAGGAAATGATTTAATACAATCGATTTTGACTGAACGTTTACATGAGTTACCATTGGAATTTAAGATTTGGGACGACATTCGCCGTACTCGTTTGTATCCGGAAGCATCTACAGAATCAGGAAAATTGAAATGGACTGCTCTTGCATCGGCTCAAATCCAAAACAAGCCAGATGGAAGCACAAGAGCCGGTGCCATTCCTGAATATGCTTTGTTATGGCCTATCCCGTTAGATGAAATTCAGGCTAATCCTGCGTTGGAAGGACATCAGAACCCGGGATGGAATTAATTAGGTAATAATAAATATTTGTTTCTGATAGAATTGGAGAGAGGGTAAAGGCTAATTATCCTCTCTCTATTGCTTAAACGGTTAGTCTTTCGGTTGTACTCTCATTGTATACACATAAATATTATGTTTTGATTCTCAGTTATTTAACTTGTACTCTCGTTGACACTCGTTTCCTTTGGTTGACTATACTGCTATTTTTTCTTATTTTGGCGTATCAGAGGACTGATAATTGCTGAAAGATGCTTTAATTTGTAACATAAATAAAAAAGACTTGATAATCTAGTATTAATAGTTTAATTCGTAGACCATGAACAAAAAGAAACTACTATCTTTCGCAATAGCCCTGCTATTGGGAGTTTCCTCTACCTTTGCGCAAAAGCAACCGGTAGACTATGTGAATCCTTTAATGGGAACTGATTCGAAAATATCACTATCTAATGGGAATACATATCCTGCCATCGCGTTGCCTTGGGGAATGAACTTCTGGATGCCACAAACCGGAAAGATGGGTGACGGTTGGGCTTACACTTATGCATCCGACAAAATCAGAGGTTTCAAGCAAACGCATCAGCCCAGTCCGTGGATCAATGACTACGGTCAGTTCTCAATCATGCCGATGACTAAACAGTTGAAGATCGATCAGGATAGTCGTGCTTCCTGGTTCTCTCATAAGGCAGAGAAAGCCACTCCTTATTATTACAGTGTTTATTTGTCAGAGTATGACATGACAACTGAAATAGCTCCGACGGAACGTTGCGCATATTTCCGTTTCACTTTCCCTGAAACCTCTGATGCCTATGTGGTGGTAGATGCTTTCGACCGCGGTTCGTATGTGAAGGTGATTCCCGAAGAAAATAAAATAGTTGGTTATACGACACGCAATAGTGGCGGTGTTCCTCAAAACTTTAAGAATTACTTTGTGATAGAGTTCGACAAGCCTTTTACTTTCAATAAAGTATGGGCAGACTATCATTTGGTTGAAACACATCTCGAACTGCAATCCAATCACGTGGGTGCTGCTATCGGATTTTCGACGAAAAAAGGAGAACAAGTGCATGCAAAAGTGGCATCCTCATTCATCAGCCCCGAACAGGCGGAACTGAACTTGAAGGAAATTGGTAATAAGACCTTTGAACAGACAAAAGAGGCCGGTCGTAAGGCATGGAACAATGTCTTGGGGCGTATCAAGGTTGAAGACAGCGATGAGAACCGTATGCGTACGTTCTACTCTTGCTTGTATCGTTCGGTGTTGTTTCCCCGTATGTTTTACGAGGTAAACGGTAAGGGGGAGACTATACATTACAGTCCCTATAATGGTGAAATCCGTTCGGGATATATGTTTACCGACACTGGATTCTGGGATACTTTCCGTTGCTTGTTTCCATTTGTTAATTTGATATATCCTTCAATGGGTGAGAAGATGCAGGAAGGCCTGTTGAATACCTATCTTGAAAGTGGATTCTTTCCAGAATGGGCAAGCCCGGGCCATCGTGGTTGTATGGTTGGGAACAATTCAGCTTCTGTAGTGGCGGATGCCTTCATGAAGAATGTAACCAAAGCGGATGCAGAAAAAATGTACGAAGGCCTACTGAAAGGGGCCAATAGCGTACATCCGAAAGTTTCTACTACCGGACGCCGTGGATATGAATATTATAACAAACTGGGCTATGTGCCATACGATGTGAAAATTAATGAGAATGCGGCACGCACATTGGAATATGCATACGATGACTGGTGCATTTACCGTATGGGTGAAAAATTAGGCCGTCCGGCAGAAGAACTGGATGTTTATAAGAAAAGGAGTCAGAACTACCGTAATCTGTTCGATCCGGAAACTAAGTTGATGCGGGGAAAGAATTCTGACGGAACTTTCCAGACTCCTTTCAACCCTTTTAAATGGGGAGATGCCTTTACGGAAGGAAATAGTTGGCATTATACATGGTCGGTATTCCACGATGTACAAGGACTGGTTGATCTGATGGGCGGCAAGAAGATGTTTGTCAGTATGCTTGATTCTGTGTTCAATCTTCCTCCTGTATTTGATGATAGCTATTATGGAGGAGTGATTCACGAGATTCGTGAAATGGAAATTGCTAACATGGGTAACTATGCACATGGCAACCAACCTATCCAGCACATGATCTACTTGTATAACTATGCCGGCGAACCGTGGAAAGCCCAATATTGGTTGCGTGAGACGATGAACCGCCTCTATCTTCCTACTCCGGACGGTTATTGTGGAGATGAAGATAATGGACAGACTTCGGCTTGGTATGTATTTACTGCATTGGGATTTTATCCGGTATGTCCCGGCAGCAATGAATATGTAATGGGAGCTCCTTACTTCAAGAAAGCAACGATTACACTGGAGAACGGCAAGAAACTGGAAATCTCCGCCCCGAAGAATAACGATGATAATCGTTATATTCGTTCATTGAATTATAATGGCAAGAATTATACAAAGAATTATCTGAACCATTTCGATCTGTTGAAAGGCGGTCGTCTGGTGTTTGATATGGATAACAAACCGAATAAGGGAAGAGGTATCAACGAATCAGACTTCCCGTATTCATTCTCTCGTGACGCAAAGTAAGCTGATATGAATAATTTGAGAAAGAAAGTATTGATGATGACTATGGCGGCAGCAACTTTGTCCGCCATAGCT
>OBAF01001383.1_pt1 | contig 14572 bp, 10 predicted proteins | sample 1517851 | NCBI WGS metagenome assembly OBAF01 (sample SAMN04571706, study PRJEB22368) | human gut metagenome | biome: human gut; material: stool | host: Homo sapiens | place: Luxembourg | collected 2012-10-19 | reverse complement strand
CCGCCGTCCGGCAGCGCCATGACCGCATGGTTCTGAATATAGCGGTACTCGGCATCCTCGTGCGCCGTTACGGTGGTATGTACATTGGCCACGCAGATATATTTCCCACGCCATTGTTCCAGCTGGCTTTCCAGCAGCGTCATGGTTTTGTCCATGTCCGTTACCACAATGTTCACACCCATAATATCGCAGGTTTCCTGCATTTTCAGGTCGATCACATACAACCCGTTTACGGTATTATCCATTGTGCGGGAAGAGAGAAAGTCCGAATAGACCGGAATTACACTGACCTTAATGCCGTAATTTTCTGCAATCGCGGTGATCTGCAGCAACTCGCTGCGGTTCTGGGTTTCCTCCGCAATCACAATATGGGTAATCCGGGTACTTTCCAGAATCTTATGCAGATCGGCTACTGTGCCAAGGTAATTCGGCAGTTCCACTACCGGGTTCTGCGCTGCATAGCCGGCATACTCTGCCGATACATCCTTGCCCTTTACAACATCATTATAATAGCGTAATGCCAGGTTTCCATTGCCGACCAGCAAAACGCGGGCTATAATATGGCGCCGCTTTGCATACCAAAGGCTGATCCGGTGTAGCAATAACCGCTTGATCGTAATGACCACGCTGGACAGCAGGTAATAGTAAACAAGCAGCAGGCGGGAAAACTGCGAAAGTTGGAATACATACAAAATGGTTGCTGCCAACGTAAAGCCGCCCAGGTTTCCCAAAAGAGCTTTTGCCAGTTCTCTCACTAAGCCGCGCCGCTTAAAAGTGCGGTATTCACCCTGTGCAATATAAATCAGAATGATTGCCGCTGCGTATACAAGTGACAGCGGGCGGAAGCGGGCAACATCGACCCACCAGAACGCTTCACCCCAGGGGCTGTGCATACGTAGCAGGCTGGAAACCTCATACGCTCCCAACAGCAGGAAAAAGTCCAGAAAAGCATCCAGAATATGCAGTATTTTTGATGTAGAATGGTTCATGATACAATTAAAAGCCGCAAGAGTATGAAGAAAGACCGTTCCCTTTGCGGCATGTGAAACGGGCTTTCTGCCACGCATGATGGCCCCGGAATATAGTAGGGCAGCAAACCGTAACTTGCAAGCCTATTATACCCAGCGTCCAAAGCGGAATTTTGGCTCAATTGGTTCTTTGATGGAAATTTCTTTGTTCAGGTAGACATCAATGGCATTTTTCTGTAAAAGTTTTGCCGTTGAACTGCTTATCTGTGCCATCCCGTCTTTCAGGTTTGGCGGGCGGGTTGTAACAGAATGGCAGTCAGAACACATCAGATGAACTAAGTTCCAATCCAGCAGTTTGTGCAGCCATTTGGCCGTATGTCCACCGCGCACCAAACCCGAAGCATTGATCTGCGCCAATGCGCCGGAGCTGACCCAGCGGTACAGCAGGGTAGGATCCTCGGTAACATAGGGGTAGCGCTCCACATGGGCCAAAATGGGAGTATACCCACGGTTTTGCACCGCAAACAGGGTATCCTCAATTCCACCAGGATGGATGCTGGTCGGGAATTCAATCAAGATATACCGCGACCCTGCAAATGCCAATTTGGAAAGATCCAGGCTGGCCAAAGCTGTGGTAAAATAGACCTCTGCACCCAATTTGACGGCAAGGGGAAGTTTGCGTTCTGCCAGCTGCGCCACAACGCTGCGATAAGCCATTTTGCGCTGCTGCACAAAAGCATCCAGCGTAATGCGCTCATAATGGAAGTGCGGTGTGAACACAATGCCAACAACCCCGTCTTCCATTTCTTTCTGGATCAAGGACATGGAAACATCCAGGTTTTTGGCACCGTCATCAATGCCAGGCAAAATATGACAATGGAGATCAACCAGTTGCGAACTCATTATGCCTTACTCCGGCTCTTCTTTCCAGCTGCATCGTCATTGCTGTACCCGTAAGAATAAGAATAGTAGTAGCCATCTTTCTTACCGGCTTTTTTAACATTGTATCCGTTCATTACTACGCCAAGGATGCGGGCATTCACAGCTTCCAGGTTTTTCTTGCTCAGCTGGGCACCTTCAATGGTGGTAACACCCGGGCGTACAACCAGCAATGCCCCATCCGCATACTTGCACAATACTGCAGCATCGGTAACAACAGAAACCGGCGGCGTATCCACAATAATATAATCGTATACCTGCTTCAGGGCCTCAAAGGTATTTTCCATCGCTTTCGTTGCCAACAATTCCGATGGGTTCGGGGGGATGGTGCCAACAGGTAGCACCACAATGCCCAGGTCTTTGAAGTTGACCAGTGCATTGGCCAGTTGGGTACGGTCCTTGCCCGTAATGGTGTTGGTAATGCCGATATGATCACGCGGAATATGCAGGTAGCGGGAGATGGTAGACTTACGCATATCGCAGTCAACCAGCACCACACGCTTGCCACTGTCTGCCAGGGTAATCGCAAGGTTTACTGCGACGTTGCTCTTCCCTTCGCCGGGGACAGAGGAGGTAATCAGGATAGTCTTGCAATCGCTGGTTGCGGCAAGGAACTCCAGGTTGGTTCGCAGAGACTTGTAAGCTTCTGTAAACTGGAACGGTGCATCTGAGCCAACCATAAACAGCTTATGATGTTCACGCTTTTTACTCATTCCTTTTTACCTCCCTGATCATACTGCGGGATCACGCCCAGAACAGTCATATCCAGATACTTGGTAACATCTTCCTCCGTGTTGATCTTATTGTCCAGCAAAACCTGTAGCACAATAATACCCAGCGCCAATGCAAGGCCAACCATTGCACCAAGTGCAGTGTTCTTTTTTATGTTGGGGGAAATCGGATTGAGGTTCAGAGACGCTTTCGAAATCACCTTGACCGAACCCGCTTCCACTGCTTCTTTGATGATGTCGGGAGACACGGCTAGAATTTCATCACAAACAGTCTGTGCCCATTCGGGACTGGTACTGTTGACTGTAATTTTCATAACCTGGGTATCATCCACAGCCTGCACACTTACACGGCTGTTTAACTCCGAGTAAGTTATCCCAAGCCCCAGATTTTCAATAACCTGCTGCAATACCGTATCACTTTTAATAATGATGCTGTAGGTGGCAACCAGCTTTGTTGCGGAGTTGATCTGGTCGCTGGTAACATTAGAAGTAACATCCTGACGGGTGTTTACGATCATCATGGCAGAAGAGCTATACTGCGGCGTCATCAAGAACTTAGATGCCGCAAATCCAATTATAGCTGCTACCACGGTCGCCAAAATCACTTTGAGAAGATGCTGACGTATCGCATATAAAATTTCCACAAGATCAATTACTTCATTTTCTTCATTGTTCACAAAAGGCACCTCTCTAAATCTATTAGTTTTTTGCTCTTCGGGTTCGGGCTTTTTGCCGCCCGCATCTTTACTTTTTCGCTAAGGCAACACCGCACAATTCCCGCCTTACGGCTTAAGCACCGCTCCGACGGCTGCGGCACGGCATCTGCGTTGCCAAAATGCTCGATAAGACATCCAGTATTATCTGCGCTTTTGGCCTAGCAGCTGCCGCACCTCGCTCGCCGTATCGGCACTTAGAATTATGCGGTATTGCCCTAAAATCAAGAAACATTCCCAAATCACTACTGAACCACAATGCTACTCTCATCGCAATCGTCTTGTATTTATTCTTTTTTGTGTGAAGTATTTTACCTTTACTCCCGTTTAGCTACAAAAAACTATTGTAAGTTTACCACATATTTGTGCTTGTTTCAAGCATCGCTCGAAATGTCTCGATTTTTGGCAAAATGTACAATTTTTTATTTTTCTTCCTTTAATCAAAAAGTAAATACTCTTGAGTGCAAAATATTTCCTTTTATTTTCTACTCATTCTGTTATCCAGCATCATCGCATATTCTCCAGCTATCGTACCAGAATCTACCGATACTTCCTAGTCTGTTTGTGGCCTCGTCTGTTTCACAAAATCCAGCGCACAAATACCAGGTTCAACGATCCTATCAAAAAAATTGCCAAAGAGATACAAATAGGCTATAATATAAAATAAAAAATTGTGTATTGAACGGTTTTTACCCCATTTGCACCCGGAAGGAGGTGGCAAGCACGGATACTTTACAGACAAATAGTACAACACAAACTGCTGAGATGCTCAAATTAGAGGGCGTTGTTGAGCATGTGATATACGAAAACCCGGATACCGGTTATGCCGTGTTTGAAGTGGATGCCGGTGGCACCGATATTGTGGTGGCAGGCAACGTGGGCAGCGTGGATAACGGTATGTCCATTACGGCGTATGGCTATATGGTCAACCACCCCAGCTATGGCGAACAGTTCCGTGCCGAAACCTGTGAGGCCAGCCTGCCGCAGGATACCGCGGCTTTGCTGAGCTACCTTTCCAGTGGGGTATTGCCCTATATCGGGCCTTCCACAGCAAAAAAGATTGTGGCAAAATTTGGGGCGCATACATTGAACGTCATCTCCGAAACGCCGGACAAACTCTGTGAGCTAAAAGGTATCACCCCGCAAAAGGCCGCCGCCATCTCCAACGAGTTCCGACGTATGTACGGTGTGCGGGAAGTGGTTGCCTGGATGGCCAAGTTTGGGCTTTCCGCCCAGATGGCTGTTACAGCCTACCGCGCGTTTGGCCCCGCCACGGTAGAAGCACTGAAAAAGAACCCCTACATGCTGTGCGGGGAGCCGCTGAACCTGAAATTCAGCCAGGTCGATGGTATCGCCGCCCAGCTGCAGGTAGGACAGGGCAGCGACCTGCGCATTGCCGCCGGGCTTTTGTACGCTTTGCGCCACAACGCCAACAACGGCCACACCTGCCTGCCCGCAGATAAGCTGATCGAAAGCACTGCGCGCTTTATTCGGGTGGAGCCGGATGCCGTAAAGGCCGGGCTGCAAAGCCTGTTGGAGCATGACGAAATGCGCGCCTGCACCTTTGACGGAACGAAATATATTTACCTGCCAGATCTGCTCAGCGCAGAGCAGGATATTGCTGCGCGGCTGGGGGAGCTTGCCACATTCCCGACAGAAAGCCCCAAAACGCTGGAAAGCGATATCCGCGTTTTGGAATTGACCCAAGGTTTTGAATATGCCCCTTTGCAGCGGGAAGCAATCCGCTTAGCACTCTCTTCCCGCGTAATGGTTTTGACCGGCGGTCCCGGTACCGGCAAAACCACAACGGTCAAAGCGATTCTGAATTTGTATGAAGGTATTTATGACCGGGTTGCCCTGTGTGCCCCCACCGGCCGCGCCGCCAAGCGGCTGACCGAGCTGACCGGCCACAGCGCTTCCACCATCCACCGATTGCTGGAAGTGGACTATTCTACCGGCAGCGTGCGTTTTATTCATAATGAAAAGAATCTTCTCCCGTTTGACGTTATCATTCTGGATGAGATGAGTATGGTAGATGCCAAGCTGTTCCAGGCGTTGTTGGCCGCCGCGCGTTACCACTGCCGCATTATTATGGTAGGTGATGCCGACCAGCTGCCCAGCGTTGGCCCCGGCAGTGTGCTGGGGGAGATCTTGCAGGCAGACGTTCTGCCCACCGTACGGCTGAATGAGATCTTCCGCCAGGCGCAGAAAAGCATGATTGTACAGAACGCCCACCGCATTGTGGAAGGGCAGATGCCCATAAAAGGCGGGCGGGATGATGACTTTTTCATGATCGAATCCACTGGTCTTGCCTGCCAGAGGCTGATCTGCGACCTGGTCAGTACCCGGCTGCCCAAAAGTTATGGCTATGACCCCGTGCGGGACATCCAGGTGCTTTGCCCCACCAAGGTTGGCCCCACCGGGAGCGTAGAACTGAACCGCCGCCTGCAGGCCATTTTGAACCCGCCTGCACCGGATAAGCCGCAGATCATTTGGGAGCAAAGCGGCCGTGTGCTGCGCTGTGGCGACAAGGTAATGCAGATCAAAAACGATTATGACATTCCCTATGAGCGGGACGGTGCCGAAGCCGGTGTGGGTGCCTATAACGGGGATATGGGTATTATTACTGCCGTTGACCCCGAAATCCGTGCTGTGACGGTACGGATGGATGACCGAAAGTATATTTACGGTGCTGACCAGCTTGCCGAGCTGGAACCCGCTTACGCTGTAACAGTGCACAAAAGCCAGGGTTCTGAATTTCCGGCCGTCATTATGCCTGTGGCAGATGTACCCGCGCGCCTTTGTTACCGCAACTTGTTGTACACCGGGGTTACCCGCGCACGCCGCCTGTGCATTCTGGCGGGAACCCGGCGCACCGAGCAGGCCATGGTGGATAATGTGCGCCAGAACATGCGTTACAGCGGGCTGCGCTACCTGCTGCGCGAGGCAGTCACTCCGGCTGAAAAACGCAGATGAAACAGAGAAAACGCATATCTCTGGATTGGCTGGACCGTGGGCGAACGGCTCTGGAACCGCTGCTGGCCCTTGCCTATCCGCGGCACTGCCCGCTGTGCGGCACGGTACTTGAGCAAAGCGCCTGGAAAGCCGCCGTGTGCCGTTCCTGTATACCGGAAGCCGAGCGTCTGCGGCATCTTCCACCGCGTCTGCCTGTAACGGAGCACGCCTTTTACGCTGTCAACACCTGCGCAGCTGCCTTTTACTATGCAGACAGTGTGCGCCATGCTATCCTGCTTTGCAAGGAGAACGGCAACCCCTGGTATGCGCGGGAACTGGCGGATTTGATGGCTGTGCTGATTTTTGGCGCACAGCCCGCCCGTGCCCCAGGGTACCGCCCGGTATACGAGAATCTATCCGGCATTTCGCTGTACAGCGCCATTGTTCCGGTGCCGCCGCGCGTAAAGAAGAACCGCGCGGAAAATATGCCTCTTTTGCTGGCGCAGCGCCTTGGGCGCATCCTGCACATTCCGGTCATCCAGCCGCTGTGCCTGACCCGGCAGGTTTTACCGCAAAAATCGCTGGACCAGCAAAAGCGCTTTGCCAATGTCAAGGATGCTTACGCCTGCCGTACTGGGGTTGACCTTTCCGGAATGCGGCTGCTGTTGCTGGATGATGTGATCACCACTGGTGCCACCATCTCTGCCTGCGCCAAAGCGCTATTGGAGGGTGGCGCTGTGAGTGTGGACGGCGTGTGTGTTGCAGCGACGGAACTGATGCCCAAAAGCCACGGTGCCGCCGGAACACCAAAAGAAAGCAAATAACTTTTATCTGCCGGATGGTTGATGGCAATTCACAATAGATAACAAAGTGCTGCTTCTGGCAGCAAGGAGTACCAGATAAACATGAAGCAATATGATATCGGCCTTGATCTTGGCACAACTTCCATTATCATTGCCACACAGGAGCAGGGAGTTGTGTTCCATCAGCCCAGCATTGGTGCTGTTGATACCCGCAGCAGCACCATTCTGGCAGTGGGGGACAAAGCCCTGCGCATGGTGGGGCGTGTGCCTTCTTATATTGATATCATCCGCCCTTTGCGGGACGGTATTATTCAGGACCACCGCATGACAAACGAACTAATCGTGCGGTTTATCAATGAGGTATGCCGTTCGCGCATCATCAAGCCGCGCGTATCGGTCTGCGTTCCGGCAGCCATTACCGGCATTGAAGCTGACGCCGTGGTAGAAGCCGTCATGGCAGCCGGGGCACGGCAGGTTTTCCTTGTGGATGAGCCTGTCGCCGCCGCCCTTGGCGCAGGGCTGGATATCCGCAAACCCATGGGCTGCATGGTGATTGATATCGGCGGCGGCTCCACGGATATCGCCGTGATCAGCATGGGTGGGCGGGTGCGCGCCGCCAGCTTGCCGGTCGCCGGCAACGCTTTTGACCAGTGCATTGCCCAGTATGTTCAGGAAAAATTCAACATTGCCATCGGCCCTCTAACCGCCGAAGCACTGAAAAAGCAGGTTGCCTGCTGCACCAAAAGCGAGTTTGAGGGCGTAATGGAGATCCGTGGTCATTCCTGGGAGACCAACCTGCCCGCCCGCCGCCTTGTCTATACACGGGACCTGTACCTGCCCGTGCAGGAACTGGCCGCCCGTATTGCCGCCACTGCCCGCAATGTATTGGAAAGCACCCCGCCGGAACTGGCCGCTGATGTTGCCAAGAACGGCATTCTGCTGACTGGCGGCGGCTCCATGCTGCGTGGCCTGGCTGGTTATATTGCCGGGGAGCTGCATGTGGATGTTGCCATCGCACCAGACCCCATCAACTGTGTGGCACGCGGAACCGCAGCCAGCTTAACGCTGGGCCAATACCTGACAGCCGGTTTCCGCGATGCCACCCCCAGAGCGTGGCATAACCGACTGCAATCCCCAGAAGCTTTTTCCAATTAAAGCGCAGCTTTTGTGCAGGTTGTAAAAAGTATGATTTTCTGCGGATACCTCCGCCAGCCTACTTTTCTATCCGGCAAAAGTGTGCTATACTATACAGCGTTTGCCAAAATTCCCAGCCCTGCATGGTTCCGGGCTGGTTCTGCCATATAATATAAGGACAGGTTCATTATGCCCGATACCATTACCACTGAATTTCTGGCCCTGCGGGACCGCTATATCGCTTCCTGCTTTACTAAGCTGAACCCGGTGCAGCAGCAGGCTGTGTTTACCACCGAAGGCCCGCTGCTGATCCTGGCAGGTGCAGGCTCCGGCAAAACCACCGTTCTGGTCAACCGCATTGCCAATATCATCCGTTTTGGCCGCGCCTATGGCTCCAAAGAGGTCAGCCGCCCGGTTGCGCAGAGTGATCTGGAGCAGCTGCGCACCGCCATCATGTGCGGCCAGCCGGTTCCGCAGTCCCTGATGCCGCTGATGAGCGTTGCCCCGGCCCGCCCGTGGAATGTGCTGGCCATTACCTTTACCAATAAAGCCGCCGGAGAGCTGAAAGAACGCCTGAAAGCCATGCTGGGCGATACCATGGGCGGGGATGTATTTGCCTCCACTTTCCACTCTGCCTGTGTACGGATCCTGCGCCGCGATGCCGAACGCATTGGCTTCCCCAAAAGCTTTACGATTTACGATTCCGACGACCAGCAGCGTGTCATCAAGCAGATCTACAAAGAACTGATGATTGATGACAAGTTCCTGCCGGTCAAATCAGCCATCTCCCAGATCAGCGGTTACAAAGATAAACTTCTTTCCGCCAAAGATGTCGCCGCCGAAGCACCGCGCGATACCAAGGCTGCTTTGATTTCCAAAATCTATACTGCCTATTCCAACCGGCTGCGCACGGCTGGTGCCATGGACTTTGACGATTTGATTTTCCATACCGTGCAGATGCTGAAAACCGATGCCGAAGCGCGGGAATACTACCAGCAGAAGTTCCGCTATGTCGTGGTGGACGAATACCAGGATACCAGCGTGGCCCAGTTCCACCTGGTGCGCCTGCTGGCCGGTGGTTCCAACAATGTATGCGTTGTTGGCGATGACGATCAGAGCATTTATAAGTTCCGCGGTGCTACCATTGAAAATATCCTGAACTTTGAAAAAGTTTTTGCCGGGGCCAAAACCATCCGCCTGGAGCAGAACTACCGTTCCACCTCCAACATTCTGAATGCGGCCAATAGCGTCATCAAGAACAACAACGGCCGCAAGGGCAAGACCCTGTGGACCCAGAACGGCGATGGTGACAAAGTTCACCATTATACGGCGGCTTCGGAACAGGATGAGGCCAGCCATGTGGCCGAGGTTATTGGCCAGAACCTGAAAAATGGTGCTTCCTTAAAAGACCATGCCGTTTTGTACCGCATGAATGCGCAGTCCAACCCCATCGAAACTTATTTTGCCCGTGCCGGTATCCCGTACCGCATTGTGGGTGGCCAACGCTTCTTTGACCGCAAGGAAGTCAAGGATATCAACTCTTACATGGCCGTTGTGGTCAACCCGCGGGACGAGGTGCGCCTGCGCCGCATCATCAATGAACCTGCACGAAAGATTGGTGCCACCACCATTGATAAGATCGGGGAACTGGCCGCCGCCAACGGCGTGCCGATGATGGAGATCATCCGGGAGGCTTCTTCTTATCCCGCATTGGGCCGTGCCGCCAGCGCGCTGAACGCGTTTTACTCCATGTACCGTGAACTGTGTGATCTTTCCGTCACCCTTCCGCTGGATGAATTTGCCGGTGAAGTGATCCGCAAGACCGGATACGAAGCCATGCTGAAAGCGCAGAAAGAAGAGGGCGAGACCCGGCTGGAAAACTTGGGCCAGTTGATTTCTTCCGTAAAGACTTATGCGGAACAGAACGGGGAAGACGCAACCCTTTCCGGTTTCTTGGAAGAAGTTGCCCTGATTGCAGACCTTGATTCCTATGATGAAGATGCTGATTCCGTTACCCTGATGACGATGCACAGCGCCAAGGGCCTTGAATTCCCGTATGTGTTTATCATTGGTATGGAGGATGGTGTTTTCCCCGGTGACCTTGCTCGCTACAGCGAGGAAGAAATGGAAGAGGAGCGCCGCCTGTGCTATGTCGGTATTACCCGCGCCAAGAAAGAGCTGTATCTTTCTTCCTCCCGCAGCCGTATGATTTTCGGCCAGACGCGCCGCAACCCGCCTTCCTGCTTTTTGGATGAGATTGACCCCAATGTGATGGACGAAACCGAAAGCCCAGAGCTTGCTTACAGCGGCGGTTTTGGCGCCGGGTACGGCAGCTACAGCACCAATGTTCCCGGCGGGCGCAGCGGATACTCCGGGGCTTCCCGCGGGTATCTGAACAGTGAATACAACCGCGGCGGCTTTGGCAGCAAGTATGCCGGCGGCTTCCAAAGTGGGTTTGCTTCCGGCGGGCACGAAAGCCCGAACTACCCCGGCGGCCGCCACACGGTCCAAAGCAGTAGCTTTGGCGCCGGGTATGGCAGTAGCCGCGTCAACCATCATTCCGGTGCTCCGGTTGCTCCGGCGGGCGGTGGCGTTACCACTGCGCCCGCCGCACCCGCACGCAAAAAGGCCGCCAACTTTGCAGCCGGGGACCTTGTGGACCACAAGGTGTTTGGCCGCGGCAAGGTGCTGAAAGTAACGCCGGTTGCGGGGGACTGTATTGTAGAAATCCAGTTTGACCGCGTTGGCATCAAAAAAACAATGGCCAATTACGCCCCGCTGACCAAGCTGACCAGCGAAGAATAAACCACTGATAAAAAAGGAAAAGAGGGAACGGGCCCATGCTTGTAACATTGATCGCCCACACCAATGACCCCGAAAAGACCATTGCCGCAGCCGCCAAGCTGTGCTATTCTGATGCACATATCGAAACCCTGCTGGATGGCCTAACACCGGAAAAGACCGCAGCCTTTTTGCAAAAGCTGAATGACTTCGGCCACGCCAGCCCCATTGAACATGCCAGCTTTACCTTTGGCATTGAGGGCGTTTCCCGCACCTTTCTGGCACAGGTCACCCGTCACCGCATTGCAAGTTTCAGTGTTCAGAGCCAGCGCTATGTGCGGCTGGAAGATTTCCGTTATGTGATTCCCCCGGAAATTGAGGCTGACCCTGCGGCCAAAGCGGCTTTTATTGATGCAATGAACACCGATGCCAAACACTACCTGGAGCTGGTCAAAGCACTGGAAGAAAAGCATACCCACACCTTGATGGAGCAGGGCATGCCGGAAAAGACCGCCCGCGCCAAAGCCAGCAAAATGGCAAACGAGGACGCCCGCTTTGTATTGCCCAACGCCTGCGAGACAAAAATGGTAATGACCATGAACTGCCGCAGCCTGAACAACTTTTTCAACCTGCGCTGCTGCAACCGTGCCCAGTGGGAGATCCGCGCCGTTGCCGATGAAATGCTGCGCCTTGTATACCCGCTTGCGCCGCATGTTTTTGCCGCAGCTGGTCCCCGCTGCCTGGCGGGTCCCTGCCCGGAGGGCGGTATGTGCTGCGGCAAGCAGAACGCCGTGCGTGATAAATATGCAACACTGAAACAGGAGGCTGAAAACCATGGGTAAACTGATTATTTTTGAAGGCCTGGATGGTTCCGGCAAGGGCACACAGACAGAACTTGCCTGCCAGAATTTGCATAGCAAAGGGTATGACCCGCTGAAAATCAGCTTCCCAGATTATGACAGTCCGTCCTCCGCACTGGTCAAGATGTATCTTTCCGGCGAGTTCGGCCAGCGCCCGGATGACGTGAACGCTTATGCAGCTTCAACGTTTTATGCTGTTGACCGCTTTGCCAGCTACAAAACCAGGTGGGGCAATGTCTACCGCCAGAATGGGCTAATCATCTCTGACCGTTACACCACCTCCAACGCTGTTCACCAATGTTCCAAACTGCCGCCGATGCACTGGGATGGTTTTCTGGAGTGGCTGTTTGAGTTCGAGTACAAAAAGCTCGGCCTGCCTGCGCCGGATGCGGTTGTATACCTTGCGGTTGATCCCGATGTCAGCCAGCGCCTGATTGCGCAGCGCTACCACGGCGATGAAAGCAAAAAAGATATTCAGGAACGCGATACCGAATACCTGGCCCGTTCCCGCGCCGCCGCTGAATACTGCGCACGCAAGCTGGGCTGGCACCGCATTGAGTGTACCACAACGGTAGACGGCCAGAAAACCATCCGCACGCCGGAGGATATTCAGTCCGAAGTGATGGCATACCTGGAGCGGATTTTGAGCTAAAACCGTTGGCAGCAAAAACCACACGTTGAATATGGCAAGGAGGGGATAGAACATGCTTTGCAAAGCAACGGAAGCTGATTTGGAGCAGATGGTTGCGTTCCGCCGCAAAACGTATGGCGGAACCCGCCAGGATGCTTTGGACTGGCTTTGTGGAATTGTGGGGTTGGATAATATCCTGATCCTTGCCCGGGACCCGGCCCCCGGTGCAAAGCCCATCCCGGCCGCCATGATTGGTGCGGTTCCAGTGGAATGCGGGCACCACCACGGCGTATGGCTTTGCTGCATGGCAACGGACCCGTCCCTGCAGGGGCGCGGGCTGATGCCCAAACTGCTGGCAACCTGCCTGCGCGCCTTTTCCGCCAAAGGGTGTGATTTCGCTGTGGCGGCACCGCAAAGCACGCGGGCCGCAAAAGCGTTTTCCCAGCTGAATTTTCAGGGGCGCTTCCCGCTGCGCATCATCCGCAAGCCCATTGAACACAATTTGTGGGCACGAGCAGAGTTTGATAACCTGACAGTCCGCAAATTGATCGACACCCGCATGCGCTACCAGCCCGCCTGCATCGCCCTGCCGGAAAGCAGCATGAACACCATGATCACCCGGCTCTACCGCCGCGGTATGACCATTGTTTCCAACCAGCGCGGTTACGGCCTCTATTGCCAGGAAAAGGACGAGCTGCTTTTTATGGAGCTGCAGGCCGATAACGACCATTCGGCTGATATTCTGCTGCAGGCCGCGCGGGAACATACCGGTCTGACCAAAGCACGGCTGCTGCTGGCGGAAAATCAGTTTTTGTACCTGGGCGAGGGTAAGCGCTGTGGTTACGGCATGATTTGTTATCTTGGGCAGCCGTTCCCCGTTACGGACGTTTATTTCCGCCTGTTGCTGTAAGACCGTGCATACGTGAAACAGGGCAGTTCTGCTGCCTGGTAAAGGAGATTTGGAATGAAAATCAATCGTGGTGATTCCCAGGACAAGGGCTCGCAGTCGCGCCAGGCTTATCATGCTGCGCCAGCCCCCGCACCAAAGCGCCCGGTACAGCCTGATCCTGACCCGCAGGACCTGTACGAAGACGCCGAAGGTCCAGACGAGTACGCAGAGGATGACGATGATGAACCCGTCCGCCGCCGTTTTCCCATTGGGCTTGTGGTTCTTGTTGTCATTTTGGCTATCGTCGGCATCGGCGGCTGGAAAGTGTTCCAGTTCTACGGCGAAGTTGCCGGCAACGGCGAACTCGGCCCGGAGCAGACCGTTACCATTGAACAGGGTTCCACTGTTGCAGACATCACAAACGTTTTGAAAGAGGATGGCGTCATCCAGTATGACTGGCTGTTCAAGCTGTATGCCAAATACAGCGGCCGCGCTTCCGGTTTGCAGTATGGCGATTTCACCCTGCGCTCCGGCATGGATTATAACACGATCCTGAAAACCCTCAGCGTGCAGCAGGTCAAGCGCAAGACCATTACCATCACATTCCCCGAAGGCTACACAGCCGTTGCTATTGCCCAGAAGATGGAAGAAAATGGCTTGTGCTCGGTGGATGATTTCCTTGCCTGCGCCAACGGCGAGGATGGTTCCGATTTCAGCCAGTATGATTTCTGGAATGCCATCCCGGATACCGAAGGCCGCCTGATGAAGTGCGAGGGCTACCTGTTCCCGGACACTTACGAGTTCTTCACCGATGATTCGGTCTATAATTACGTCAACACCTTCTATAAGGAATTCGACGCCAAAACTTCCGACCTGTGGGATACCATCAACGAAAAGGGCACCACAATGAATGATGTTGTCATTCTGGCCAGCTTTATTCAGGAAGAAGCCGGTATGCCCGCAGAAGACGCCAAGGTTTCCGCCTGCTTCCACAATCGTTTGGAATCCGATGACCCGCAGTGGGCAGAGCATAAGCTGGAATCCAATGCCAGCAGCTATATCATGAACGATAGCGACAATAACTACCTGTGGAATTCGCCCACCGCCGCTTATTACGGCTGGCCGGAACAGGGTGCTATTCCGGATGATGTGCTTGCTCATTACGACA
>OBAF01001374.1_pt1 | contig 14643 bp, 7 predicted proteins | sample 1517851 | NCBI WGS metagenome assembly OBAF01 (sample SAMN04571706, study PRJEB22368) | human gut metagenome | biome: human gut; material: stool | host: Homo sapiens | place: Luxembourg | collected 2012-10-19 | reverse complement strand
ATCAGCCGGCAAGGCAAAGGGAACAAAATAATCGACCTTTGTCTGTGCCAGACGAATATCCATATCGGTATCCGTTGCATTCCCCGTATCGAGCCGCACCTGACTTTCATCGGCTTCTTCCTCGATGGGGAGTAATATATAATGGGTAGGATGAACGATGTGGACAATTGTCAGGCTATCACCTTTCTGTTCAAGGGTGAATGTGCTTCCGGTTGACTGGCAACAGGTCAGTCCAAAGGAAACAGCCAGTGCGAGTGTGGCACCTTTACATTGTTTTATCCAAGAAGTTGTTTTCATGGTAACAGGATATTCAGAGTTATACGAGTGTTAGTCAAAAATAGACGAAGGCAAAGATAGGGGCTATCTTCACCTTCGTCTATAAACTTTGTTTCAAAGAGTAACACTTTTGATACATCATTGAAAAAAGGGAGCTACAGGCATATAGAAAAGCAGAAGTAACAGGCGAAAAGAGAAATAGGGCACGTCAATGCCGGAGTCGAACCGGATAGTCTTGCTGATTTTACAACTTCACTATTCCTCCCCTAAAATGAGACGAAGTAACTCTTCTCTACGACATTCTGCTTATGTCAAAGTAAAAACAAGGTAACAAACGAAAAGAGACTATAACCTGCTCTATCCAACTGAGCTATGCTTTTCCTCAAAGAATAAGGAGAGCAGCGGGAGTCGAACCCGCGACCTATGGTCGTCCCAAACGAAGTAACTCTTCTCTACGACACTTGTTTCTTTCGTAAACCGGAATCCTGAGAACTCCGGTTATACCACTATCTTTTTTATCTCCTGCAACGCATCATTTCCCTTGTCGATTGCAGACAAAATATCAAATATCTTATCCGACCATCCCGCTATTAAAAATACATCGTCACGAGTGATATCCAGCGGAGTGTTGCCATATCCGCTTAAGTCAAACAGATACAACTTGGCTGCCGGACAAATTTTCTTGTACTTCCTCCACAAATCCGTTATCTGCAAGTCACTATGGCTATTCCACAACTGACAGTCAGTGAACATCATTATCTTATCCATCTGCGCCTTTCGGTCTATCAGGTCTTTGATAACCAAATACCCGTTTGTAGAGTATCCTACTTCACCTTCCCTTTTATAGAAAGCATCGACATTGGACAAGATACCCGTATCGGGCAGATTGATAATCTTCCATCTATCGCCAAAGATACCCGTCATCACCTGCTTGCAACGTGACTTCAACAACATTCCCAGCAGCAAACCGATGTCATAGTACAATACTTTACTCTTTGCCGAAACCGGACACTGCATGGAACCGGATACGTCACAGGCTATCAGCACACGGGTAGATTCATCAAATCCGGTAATATTGCGGGCAGACACCTGCACGGCACGTTCCAAAGCCGTCATCAACATCGTAGCATAGAGCGAAGGAGTCTTCGACAACTCACGGTAAGCAGCCAAAAAGCGGAAAGGCAACTGCCTGGAGTTTTCAACCGCCTTTTCGGAAGACAGCCTCTTCCCTACTGTCAGAATATGGTCTGCAGAAACTTCCGCTTCCAGTATATTCCTCAGATTGCGCAGCAAAGCCATGTATCCTAGTTTACCACTGTCTATCAATTCTTCCCATTTGGCACGGAAAGCTTTTCGCCGTTCTTCTTCCGTAGCAAAGGTACACTGACCTAAAGCTGACAATTCTGTCTCCCAAGTATAGGGAACCGGAAGATTATCATTGACTATTCCATTGAAAATTTCCTGTTGCCGTTCATCTTTCGCTTTCGGGTGCACAAGAAACAAGGCATCTTTCAGACAAACTTCTGCCGAACGGTTATATTTGGCAAACTGGTACGCATCGAATGTATTGAATGCATCCTGTAGCCCTGCCTGCAACTGTTTGGAAAGACGGTTCAGTTTCTTTGTCCCCGTCCGCCGGTTTGCCTGCTGATAACAGGCCAGCAGTTCGGTGATTTCATCGGCACGCCGAACGGTACGGGCAGTTACCCGCTTCACCAGATTGTCGCCCTGGTGGATACGCGCCAGTTCTACCGCCATCACCAAAGGGATGGAACGCAGGTTCATCGTTTCTCTTGCGTACGCCGCCAGTTGCGCCACAAACAAAGGTTTACATTTTCCGATGAGCGTACGGACCCTTTCTATTCTCTCTTCCTCCTGCTCATAGAAACTGTTGTTCAATGAAGTAGTTACCACGGATGTGTACAATTCCCATTCGGGTGTCAGCCGGTAAGCCGATGCCGATTCTTTGTTCAGCACTTTATTCATTCCTTTATTTATCCAGTTAAACTTCATCATTTATACTCTTTATTTGTTTTCTTTTGCAAAGATACGGGGGTGGGTGCGCAGCCTTTTTGCGTACCTCAAATTATTTTTCTACTTTTGGAGAAAATCTTTATACTTCCGCCTATGCCGGTCAATAGAAATGCCTTGATTCGTTATAAAACGATTGATAACTGTCTGCGTAATCCTTATCGTCGCTGGACACTGGAAGACTTGGTAGATGCCTGCTCGGATGCCCTTTACGAATATGAAGGAATCGACAAGGGAATCAGCAAACGTGCCGTACAAATGGATATACAGATGATGCGCAGCGAGAAGCTGGGTTATAACGCACCGATTGTAGTATACGAAAACAAATATTACAAGTACGAAGACCCGGAATACAGTATCACACAGACCCCGCTGAACGAACAGGACCTGAAAACGATGTCGGAAGCCGTGGAAGTTCTGCGGCAGTTCAAGGGTTTCTCCTATTTTACGGAGATGAGTGAGATTGTGAACCGACTGGAAGATCACATAGCCTCCGCCCGAATGAAGACGACTCCGGTCATCGACTTCGAAAAGAACGAATCTCTGAAAGGGCTGGATTATCTGAATACCATTTACCATGCCATCGTCAACGAACATCCCCTGCAACTTAAATACCGTTCGTTCAAGGCCCGTTCGGCAAACAGCTTCATCTTCTATCCTTATCTATTAAAGGAATATCGCAACCGTTGGTTCGTATTTGGAGTCAGAAAAAGCGGACGGATATTGCAGAATCTGGCTCTGGACAGAATTCATTCATTAGAGGTGTTATCGCGGGAACCCTTTATAAAGAATACATTCTTCGACCCGAACACATTCTTTGACGACTTGGTAGGGGTGACTAAAAACTCCGGAAGCAAAGCCGAGAAGGTCGGTTTTAAAGTAGCCGCCAACGAAGCCCCCTACATCCTGACCAAACCGATACACCACAGCCAACGAACCATAGAAACATTGGAAGACGGAAGTGTGATTCTTGAAATAGAAGTAGTCATCAACCATGAACTGGAACGGGTATTCTTCGGATATGCCAACGGAATACAAGTTCTTTATCCGCAGACACTGGTGGAGCTAATAGAAAAGAAATTAAGGAGGGCGGTAGAACAATACGAAAAGCCCAAGTGAGTTACATTCGGATAAAAAGCAAGTAACCGGACCATTTTCACCCTTTCCGGAGAGAAAAAGACATTTTATGATACAATTAATTCCATTTTAATGAAGAATTAATTTGCTTTATCCTCTCTTTTTAATGGTTCGACCTTTACTTTGCCCTTGATAATACCGGAAAACTCATTAAATTATGAATATGAAGAGAAGTTTAATTTTACTATGCGGTCTGCTGACCGGCTTTACCTTGCAATCTACAAAGGTAAACGCGCAGACACAAACAGTGGCTAATGACCAGAAACTGGTCTATCCCTACACCTTTGCCCCCAGCGAAGGTCTGGTGAACCAAACAGAAAAGGAACATCGACAAGAGATTTGCATCAACGGTTATTGGGATTTCCAGCCTGTCCGCTTGCCGAAAGAATACGTTCAGGAAAAAGGTATCGCTCCCGAACTTCCATTACCGGAAAACGACAGCGAATGGAGCAAAACTCGTATCAAAATCCCTTCACCGTGGAATATCAATGCTTTTGCTTACCGTGACCTGGAAGGTCCCGACCACCGCAACTATCCTTCATACCCTAAAGAATGGGAACAAGTGAAAATGGCATGGATGAAGAAGAATGTCACCATCCCTGCCGATTGGTCAGGGCAGCAAATCAAACTTTACTTTGAGGCCGTAGCCGGATATTCCGAAGTCTATATAAATAAAGAAAAGGTAGGCGAGAACTTCGATTTGTTCTTACCGTTCAGCTTTGACATCACCGATAAAGTGACTGCCGGCGAAAACATAGAGATACTGGTAGGCGTACGAAGCCAGTCGTTATTCGAAAACAATGCGACCATCGGACGCCGCATTGTTCCGGGCGGCTCGATGTGGGGATATCAGATCAACGGTATCTGGCAGGATGTATATCTGTTGGCTTTGCCGAAAATCCATCTGGAAGACGTATACGTGAAACCGCTGGTATCAAAGAATACACTGGAAATAGAAATAACTCTTCAGAACCGGACAGAGAAGAAGACCGATGTACAACTGCAAGGTAATATCCGCGAATGGGTGAACTGCGCAGGCACGGACGTCAACTCCGCTCCCGTTCCGAACTGGACGCTTGGTAATGAAGCATTGAAAGTCGCTCCTACGAAAGTGTCCCTGCCAGCCAAGGCTTCACAGAAAGTGACCTTGCAAGTACCTGTCGGCAAGGATATATTAAAATACTGGACTCCGGAGCATCCCAACCTGTATGCCCTGTTACTTTCCGTCAACAACCAGAAACAGACTGTCGACACCAAATACGAACGTTTCGGCTGGCGTGAATGGACATTGCAAGGTACTACACAATACCTGAACGGCGAACCTTACGCATTGCATGGTGACTCCTGGCATTTTATGGGTATCCCGCAGATGACCCGCCGTTATGCGTGGGCCTGGTTCACCGCCATTAAAGGGATGAATGCCAACGCAGTCCGTCCGCACGCGCAAGTCTATCCCCGCTTCTACCTTGATATGGCCGATGAAATGGGTATCTGCGTACTGAATGAAACAGCCAACTGGGCCAGCGACGGTGGTCCGAAACTGGACTCCGACCTCTTCTGGGAGGCATCTAAAGAACATCTGAAACGTTTTGTCCTGCGCGACAGAAATCACGCGTCCGTTTTCGGCTGGAGTATCAGCAACGAAAACAAACCCGTTATCCTGCACGTTTACAATCGCCCCGAACTGATGCCGGTACAAAAGAAGGCATGGGAAGAATGGCGTGACATTGTACATCAGTACGACCCTACCCGCCCGTGGATTTCAGCAGACGGAGAAGATGACGGTGACGGTATATTGCCCGTGACCGTAGGGCACTACGGAGACATCAACTCCATGAAACGCTGGATCGAAATCGGAAAACCTTGGGGAATCGGTGAACACAGTATGGCTTATTACGGTACCCCGGAACAGGTTGCCAAATATAATGGAGAACGCGCTTACGAATCACAGGAAGGCCGTATGGAAGGACTGGCTAACGAATGTTACAACCTCATCGTCAACCAAAGACAGATGGGAGCCTCTTACAGCACAGTCTTCAATATGGCATGGTATGCCTTGAAACCGCTTCCACTCGGCAAGAAAGACAAAAGCAAAGCTCCCACCGTTGAGGCTGACGGAGTCTTCTTCGGTGATTACAAAGAAGGAGTTCCGGGCGTACAGCCCGAACGGGTAGGCCCTTATTGCACGACGTTCAACCCCGGGTATGACCCGACCTTGCCGCTCTATCAGGAATGGCCGATGTACAGTGCCTTACGCGCAGCCAATGCTCCGGGCAAACCGGCCTGGTCTCCTTATGCTGTAATCGACAAACAACAGTACGACCATCGCAAAGCAACAACTCCTTCCAAAAAGTATAAGGAAGTCATCTTTATCGGTAGTCAGAACAGTAAATTAAAGCAGCTGATGGATGCGCAAGGAGTCATATTCTCCAAGAAGGCAAACACTCCTTCCCTGTTGCTCCATATCGTAGACGGTATCCAAAAGTTGGATGCTTCTACCAAGGATGAGATACAAAAGCAAATCGCCAAAGGAGCGGATGTATGGATATGGGGACTCACACCGGAAACGGTAGCCGCATACAATGAAATTCTTCCGCTTCCGGTGTCCTTGGATAATCTGCAGCGTTCTTCTTTCCTACCCGTACAAAAGTCATGGATGCACGGACTCAATAATTCCGACTTCTACTTCTGTGAACTTCAGAAGACCAACGCTTCCAGCTACTCGCTGAAAGGAGCTTTCGTAGAAGAAGGCGACGTCTTGCTGAACGCCTGTAAGACCGACTGGAGAAAGTGGAACAAACGCCCGGAAGAGATCAAGACTGCCGGAACGATCCGCAGTGAATACGAATGTACAGCCGCCACTCCTGTATTTGTAAAATGCCAGCAGAATGCTTCCACTTTCTATCTGAACACATTAACCGAATTTGCCAACTCAGAGAAGGGATTCAACACTTTGAGCGCTATTCTGAAGAATGCCGGAATAGCCTTCCAAAAGCCGGAAGTCAATATCGACGAGGTCTTCTTCCTGCGCGACGAACAGATCAACTTCCCCGTAGCCACCAAAGAGAAACTGGTGAAGGACAGCGACGGTGAATGGACACTGGAACTTTATGTATTCAGTCCACGCCCTTTGGACGACCTGTTGATAGAACCGAACATGCCGAAACTATCCCTCTTTGTGAAAGCAAAGAAACGTGCGCTGCTCATCAACGACAAACCTTATACGGCTGTATCCCACGACGGACGCAACGAAATCATCTACAAAGAATTGCCCTTGCTGCAAGGATGGAATAAACTGGTGATCAAACTAGGAGCCGGAGACCGAAACGACTTCACCGGTTATTTCAAATGCGATAACAAGAAAGATTTCCTTCCGCTGTTGAAAGCAGCTTTCGTGAATCCGGAAACCAAATAATAGTAAATAAACAAATGATGAAACTTACACACATTTTAGCCTCAGCGGCTATCATTTCAACGCTGAGTGCATGTAACGGTAGCCTGCAAACAGCGGATCGGACACCGGTCGATTACGTCAACCCGTATATCGGCAACATCAGCCATCTGCTGGTTCCCACGTTCCCCACCATCCAGTTACCCAACAGTATGCTTCGTGTTTACCCGGAACGTGCCGATTACACCTCCGAACTGCTGAAGGGGCTTCCACTGATCGTCACCAACCACCGGGAACGTTCTGCATTCAATTTCAGTCCCTATCAGGGAGAAAAGCTGCGTCCGGTCATAACGTATAACTATGACAACGAGCACATTACTCCTTATTCTTTCGATGTGGAACTGGATGACAACCGTATGAAAGCGGAATATGCGCTTTCCCATCAGTCGGCTATCTACCGGATAACGTATGAGGCAGACAAACCGGCTTATCTCATCGTGAACTCCCGCAATGGCTCTATTCACGCCAACGAGAACTTCATCAGCGGTCGCCAGCAACTAAATGACAACACCAATGTCTATGTATATATAGAAGCACAGGAGAAGCCGATAAGCGCCGGCATCCTCGAAAACGGCACTATTGAAACAAGCAAGGATAATGCCGAAGGCGCAAATGCCTGTGCGGCATGGCGCTTTGCCGATGGAACCACAACGGTCAACCTCCGCTACGGTATTTCTTTCATCAGCGAGGAACAGGCCGAAAAGAACCTGCATCGCGAATTAAAAGACTATAACATCAAAGCACTGGCAGAAGCGGGACGCCAAATATGGAACGAAACGTTGGGACGTATCCAAGTAGAAGGAGGAACGGAAGATGACAAAACCGTATTCTACTCTTCTTTCTACCGTACCTTCGAACGTCCCATCTGCATGAGCGAAGACGGCCGTTACTTCAGCGCCTTCGACGGAAAGGTACACGAAGACAACGGTACTCCTTTCTACACCGACGACTGGATTTGGGACACTTACCGTGCCGCACATCCTCTCCGCACACTGATCGACCAACAAAAGGAAGAAGACATCATCGCATCCTACCTGCGCATGGCGGAACAAATGGGCAATATGTGGATGCCTACTTTCCCCGAAGTAACAGGTGACACACGTCGCATGAACTCCAATCATGCCGTTGCCACGGTAGCCGACGCACTAGCCAAAGGGTTGAAAGTAGACACGGCAAAAGCCTACGAGGCTTGCCGGAAAGGGATTGAAGAAAAGACGCTCGCCCCGTGGTCGGGAGCACCGGCCGGCTGGCTGGACAATTTCTACCGTGAAAACGGTTATATCCCCGCTCTCCGTGTAGATGAACCGGAAAACGACCCGAACGTACATCCTTTCGAGAAGCGCCAGCCTGTCGCTGTCACTCTGGGAACCAGCTACGACCAGTGGTGTCTCTCCCGTATCGCCCAAGCTCTGAACAAGAAGGAAGAAGCCGAATACTATCTGAAATGTTCGTATAACTACCGGAATCTCTACAATAAAGAAACCGCTTTCTTCCATCCGAAAGATAAGGAAGGACAATGGATTGAGCCATTCGACTACCGTTTCCCCGGAGGCATGGGAGCCCGTGAGTATTATGGAGAAAACAACGGCTGGGTTTACCGCTGGGACGTGCCACACAATGTAGCCGACCTCATCAGCCTTATGGGAGGAAACGAGCAGTTCATCGCCAACCTTGACCGCACTTTCACCGAACCGCTGGGACGGAGCAAATATGCATTCTACGCAAAACTGCCCGAGGCCAATTCTCGATGGCGAACGAACCGTCTCTGCACGTCCCTTATCTTTATAACTATGCCGGACAGCCGTGGAAAACACAGAAGCGCATCCGTCAAATGCTGAAAACATGGTTCCGCAATGACCTGATGGGTATTCCGGGAGATGAGGACGGCGGAGGTATGACGTCATTTGTGGTCTTCTCTTCCCTGGGCTTCTACCCTGTCACTCCGGGATTGCCGGCCTACACCATCGGAAGTCCGCTTTTCACAGATGCCAAGATTACACTCAGCAACGGAGCCGTATTTGAAATCGAAGCCAAGAACGCTTCCGATGACAACAAATACATCCAGTCCGCCACACTGAATGGCAAAGAATGGAACAAATCATGGTTCAGCCATGATGACCTGATGAACGGTGGCAAGCTAGTATTGGTAATGGGCAGCAAACCCAACAAGGCATGGGCCAGCGGAGCAGAGGATGTTCCTCCATCATTAGAAATCAAGTAGCTATATTCTAGCGATTAAACGCAAGAGGGTTGTCGAAGAATCATCGAAATAACATCTGATTCTTCGACAATACCTCTTGTCATATTCCCCGGATGTCGGCTATCATATACGAGTATTCCAACACTTTGGTTATATAAAATAAGTCCCCGATTCTTATGAATATCATATTGTTTTTCGTACTTTTGCCACATAGGAACAGATTCAAGTAGAAGTACTATGAAATATCAACTGCAATTATTGATTTTTATCCTGCTTTGCCTGGCGGGCAGACTGGATGCGTCTCCTTTATATGATTACGGACTTTATCTTAAGTCTCATGCCGTACCGGCACCGGAAAGGTCTACCTTATATTTGGATGACAACCAACCTTTCTCCGTAAAAAACGACTTAACCATTTCTTTTCAGATATATATACGTGCCAATGAAGCCGACTATGGCTCCATTCTTCATCTGAAGACAGACAAAGGCCAGATAATACGCTTTTCGTTTGTTGCAGGCGAGCAAAACCATGCTCCCGCTTTAATGCTCAATGATGAGATTATCATCATTGACAAACCCATAGAACTGGAAAAATGGATCAATGTCTCGCTGAATCTGCGTCAGAAAGACAATGTGATCGAAATAGAATACGACAAAAAAAAGATGTCGTCCACCTTCCCCCTGCAAGAAACAAACAGCGTAACGATTACATTCGGCCAGATGCTAGGCTATCAGGCGGAAGTAGCCCCTGTCAACTTAAGGGATATCAACATCATACAGGACGGCAAACTGACAAGAGAATGGAAATTATGGAAACATAACGACAACCTCTGTTATGACGAAAAAGAGGGAGCCGTTGCACGTGCTGTCCAGCCTCTCTGGCTGATAGACAACCATATCGAATGGAAAACAATCAATAAGATCACTACTTCCAGCAGAGTAGGCATAGCATTCGACGCCCGTTGCGCCTTATTCTATGTAGTCAGTCCCGAATCGGTGAAAGTGCTGGACGAAGACGGAAGACTCAAACAAGAGACTGCCGTACGCGGAGGATATCCTGCCGTAGAATATCCCAACCACCTGCTGTATGATACGCTGAGCAATGCACTGGTATCTTACTCACTGACAGAAAACATCATCTCCCGCTTTTCGTTCGACGACGGAAAATGGAGCAACGAAATACGGAATACCAAAGAGGCCAACAACTATAACCATGCCAAAGCATTTAATCCCGCCGACTCCTCATTCTACTTTTTCGGCGGATATGGCTTCTATAAATACCGTAATGACCTGTTCCGCATGAAGTCCGGCAGTGAAATTATGGAGCAAATTAAATATGATCATCCTCTTTATCCCCGCTATTCGGCTGCTATGGCAGTAGTGGGCGACGAACTATATATCTTTGGAGGCAAAGGAAACAAATATGGTAAACAGGAATTGAGTACCCATTACTACCTCGGCCTGTATGCCATCAATTTAAAAAGTAAACAGTCCCGCACCATCTGGGAGAAAAAAGATGATAACAAGGAAACCATCATGGCTTCCTCCATGTACTTCGAACCGGCAGACAGTTCTTTCTATGCCGTATCTACGGACAACGGGGGAACATTGTGGAAGATTTCCATGAAAAGCCCCGTTTATACAGAAGTTTCAAAACCGATCAATAACAGGCTGGACTACCAGGACTGCGATTTTAACCTTTACTATTCGCCGACTCACAGGAAACTGTTCCTTGTGCTGGACAAGATACTGAACAATCGTACGCACGATATAAAGATCTATTCCATCAATATGCCTTTAGTCAACGAGATAGATATCCGGCAGTCGGTGGATGAAATGGGCTCCGGCAAATGGTGGAATCTGCTGTATGTCATCGGTGTCCTAGCAATATTAGGTTGCGGTGCCTGGCTGTTCTATCGTTCAAGAAGCAAACGTCAGCCAATCCAATCGTCCGCAATCTCAAAAGAAACACTTCAATCGGTTACGGCTCCAAAAGTCATCTCAGAGAATCAGGAGAAAGTTACTCCGACAATGCCGGAACAAGAAAACGAGCCCGCATCGAAAGAGATAGTCCACTACTACGACCGTAGCCGTTCCTCCATCTCATTGCTGGGCTGTTTCAATGTACGCGATAAAGAGGGAAATGATATCACCGCCAATTTCACTCCCCGTCTGAAGCACTTGCTTATTTTGCTGATATTATATACGGAAAAGAATCCGAACGGTATCCTGACCTCCAAAACAACGGGAATCCTATGGCCGGATAAGGAAGAGACGGCTGCCCGCAACAACCGTAACGTAAATTTACGCAAACTGCGGGTATTACTGGAGAGTATCGGTGATGTAGAAGTCGTGACGGAAAACAACTTCATGCACATAAAATGGGGCGAGAACGTATTCTGCGACTATCGCGAAGTACTTGCACGCATCCAGCAATTCAAGGAGAAAGAAAACAGCGAGTTACTCAACCGGATCCTGGAACTTCTGTTGTATGGACCATTGTTGCCCAACACCATTCTCGATTGGTTGGATGACTTCAAAGAAACATACTCCAGCCACTCCATCGACTTGTTGAAGGATCTGTTTGAAATCGAAAAGCAACGTAATCATCCGGACATGATTCTCCGCCTGGCAGACATCATGTTCCTGCATGACCCACTGAATGAAGAAGCATTGGCCGCCAAATGCGCTGTGTTCTCCGCACAGGGAAAGAAAGGGATTGCACGAAATCTGTATGACCGTTTCTGCAAGGAGTATCGGGACTCGATGGGAGAAGATTATAAAACACCATTCGCCGATTTATAACTGTATAGCTTTACTTCTTTCCTTCACAGAAAGGAACAAAACAGCAGTAACTTCATTCTCCTCCTTCGGGAAGGAGGAGTACCCGTAGGGGGAGGTGGTAGGTGAATACACATGGCTGATTATTAAGTTGATGCGCTCACCTACCACCCCGGCTTTCAGCCACCCCTCCTTCCCGAAGGGAGGGGAATTGAGATACTATCGATTTATTCAAATCTGAATCGGGGAATGAGCTAAACTAAACCGTATGGATAGGTAATCAGATGTACGAAAGAAGCATGGAGGACTTGACAAACCGCTTTTTATGTTGTATATTTGTAAGTAGAAACCGGAAGAAAATTCGATAACATTGATAATATAGACGAAAAATGAGCAATAATAAGTATAATATAATAACAGATTGCAGGCATTCCCACTCCGGGTAATGCTTGTTGGATAGTCTGATACAAGCTAAGGGCTGCGATTCCTTATGGGAATTGCAGCCCTTTTTGTTGCTTAAAATGGATGTTTATTGCAGGAATAACGAAATTAGAGTTTATAATAAACTTGGAGGACGTTTATAATAAACGATGAAAGAATTTATTAATAAATGACTGGAAGTTACTGTATCATTAGTCAATGTATTTCGTATAGATGTTGGTGCTGATTTTGAAAAGTTCTTTATCTTCTAAGTAAATCGGTAAATTATTGATACACTATTCTCTTTCTCTTTTTTTGTCATTAAACTGAATACCTTACGATGAATGCTTTCTTAAATTTATGTGATACAACACGTGTTTATGTAACAGATGCTCAGCAGGAACAAGCGGATGACCAAATTCTCTAACCCGTTCCATCCCTATTTTCTGCATCACCCGTTCCGAGCGTTGGTTGGGGAGAGAAGTAAACGAGAACAATTCTTTGATATCTAAACTCTCACGAGCATACTCCAAACAAGCGGTTGCTGCTTCCGGAGCATAACCATGTCCCCAATATTCGTGCGCCAATCGCCAGCCGATTTCTATACCCGGAGCAAAATCAACGTCAAATGTGATCTGATGCAGTCCGGTATATCCCATAAAAGCATGATCCTCTTTACGCTCTACAGCATACAAGCCAAAGCCACAGGTCTGAAACTCATTTTGGATACGGTGATAAAAAGCAAGCGATTCTTCCGGAGTCAGCGGATGGAGAAAAAACTCCATAACATGAGGGTCGGCGTTCATGCGGGCAAAAGCCGGAATATCTTCTTCTTTCCAATCGCGGAGAATTAAACGGGATGTTTCTATGTAAGTCTGCATAATAATGGTAATAAATGAGGTGCAAAGATACACCTTTTTTTATTCATTTGTATGGTAAGGAAGTGTAAACCAAAAGCAGGAGCCTGCTCCTTCAGTTGAATCTACCCCGATTTCTCCTTCCATCTGTGTTATGATGCTTTTACAGATAGAAAGTCCCAGACCTGTTCCCTGGGCAAAATTGTTCAGTTTTACAAAACGTTCGAATACGCTGTTTATCTTATTGGCAGGGATACCAACGCCTGTATCGCGCACGTAGAACTTTATTTTCTGAGAAGATATCTGTTCGTATCCCAAAGCGATAGTCCCCTCATGGGTGAACTTTAGCGCATTATTTATAAAGTTAGTGATCACCTGCATGAACCGGTTCTTATCTGTATAGATATGACATTCGGGGATTTGCTTTTCAAAAAGGAGCTTGATATCTCCTTTCACTTTCATACCAGTGGACTTGATAATTTCAGAGCAGACCTCATTTACATCCAAGTCCGCATATACAAAGTTGAATGTTCCTGCCTCTATCTTCGCAAGATCGAGAATATCGGATATCAGTCGCAAGAGAAGGTCATTATTATCCTGTACAATCTTGATATAGTCCTGACATTCTTCCTTGCTTTCGGTTTCTGCCAACAGACTGGAAAAGCCGACAATCGCATTAAGCGGAGTACGGATTTCGTGACTCATATTAGCCAAGAAAGCAGATTTCAGACGATCCAGTTCTTCCGCTTTATCACGGGCGATAATTAATTTCTGTTCAGTCTCTTTCAGAGTGGTAATATCATAATTGATACACAGCATTTCGATAATGCCTTCCTCCGGATGATAATCTCTGACCATAACATTGATATTGGTCCATGTATATTTCCCGTTCTCTCTGCAGACACGGACTTCTTTCCGCAAACTGGTAGCTTTTCCTTCTTTGACTCCGCGGACAAAGTTCTTCAGAACCGCCTGATCTTCAGGATGTACATGTGAGTATACTCCAATTACTTCAGTCATGGGAGTCCCTTCTTTTTCACCTAAATTCCGATACCATGTATCTTGGGCATAGCCATCCCTGGTCAGTACATTGAAGTGTGCAAACCCCACATTGGCATAATCGCCGATCAGGAGAAACAGATTCTCAAATTCTTGTATCTTGGTGTATGCATTGGTGGTTTCCGTTGTATCTATATTGATAAACAGATAGTTGATGAACTGATTCTGAGAGTCATAAAGTGTCGTCACTTTCGTAGTGAGGTTAATGACTCCTTTCCGTTGAGTTTCTATATATTTATTTACTTTGGAGAAATCATAATTGATTGAAAAGTCTACATCATTCCGCGCCCTTAACTTCTCTTTTATTTCTTGCGGAATATTGGGATTGTCGAACAGATTGATCCCCAAGACCTCATTTTTATCGGTTAAGCCGAATATTTCCAGTTCTTTATCATTGATATCAATCAGATAACCGTCTTTATCGTAAAGTT
>OBAF01001368.1_pt1 | contig 14739 bp, 11 predicted proteins | sample 1517851 | NCBI WGS metagenome assembly OBAF01 (sample SAMN04571706, study PRJEB22368) | human gut metagenome | biome: human gut; material: stool | host: Homo sapiens | place: Luxembourg | collected 2012-10-19 | reverse complement strand
CACCGGCGGCCCCCGTCCTATCCTCACCTGGCAGCAGACCCACGACCTCAACGGTGCAGGACACGGCACCGCCGCCGACGGCACGGCCGCAAACTACGACTTCCACCCCATTGCCGGTGCGGTGAACAACGGTCAGTTGAACAACATGGGCAATGAAACCTATGATCTGACGCTGTACAACTGGTTCGGCGGTATCTACGACGGCGGCAACTACTACATCAAGAATGTGAACATCACCTCCCATTGCTACAACGTGGGTCTGTTCGGTACCACCGCCGGCGCAGAGATCAAAAACATCGTGCTCTACAGCGACAACGACGCCGTTATCCAGCGCAAGACCGACGCCACCCCCGCCTCCGGTGCCACCGGGCCGGAGAATTACGCCACCTCCTACGCCCTGGGCGGTCTGGTAGGCATTGCCTACGACTATGATGAAAACCTGAAGGACAAGACGAAGGTCAGCACCATCAGCAACTGCGCTATCGCCGGCTACACCGTGACCGACAACAGCAAAAACCGACAGTTCTTGGGCGAAGCCGCCATCGGCGGGCTGGTGGGCGTATCCAGCGCCAATCTGAACAGGTGCTCCGCCGTGGTCAAGCTGAATATCAACTGTACCCACCGCTACGCAAACACCGGCGCCATGAACAAGGCCCAGTGGGGCAACTATGTCCGCGTGGGCGGCCTGGTGGGCGGCGTCCGCTATGATGTGTCGGACTGCTACACCGGCGGCAGCATCACCGTCGCCAACGATCTGCTGAACGAGCGCATCCCTACCGGCAACAGCACCAACACCGCCTTCGTGGATCGCTATGAGTCGACGCCTAAGGCCGTCAAGATGACCCAGGGCGGCGCGGAGGCCGGCCCGGACACCTACGTGTACATCGGCGGCATCGGCGGCAGCGGCTTCTCCGCCACCTTCTCCAACTTCTCCGGCAGCAAGGACGGCCAACCCACCTACAACAACTGCTACACCTACATGACCTTCCCCGCCATGGAGGGCACCATCACCGGCATCTCCCTCATCGGCAGCATCGCCGACCGCGCCGGCGTGAACGGCGGCACCGCACAGCTGACCATCAACAACTGCTACTACCTGGACAGCAGCGCCGCGATCTCCTTCGGCAACCTCCCCACCTTCTACAGCAAGTCTATCCAGTCCAATGGACAGTACACCTACTACTCCCTGGCCACCCTGCTGAGCACCGATACCGCGCGGATGGATATGCTCCGTGGCGATCTGAGCTATCTGTCCAAGTACACCTGGAACACCGGCAGCAGCCCCTACACCATCAACGGTCTGAGGGCCCTGAGCTACGAGCAGATGTCCGGCCGTGCGGACATCGACGGAAAGAGCTTCACCGCGCTGCTGAACGGCGGCAGCGACGACGGCAGCTTCCACTGGGTCACCACGGAGGAAAACGGCCAGTCGGCCCACGGCAAATACAGCTTCCCCGGCAGCGCGGCAGCCCTCCTCGGACAGGACTACCCCTTCCCCACCGTATTGACCCAGGGCACCGCCTGCCTGCACTACGGCGAATGGCCCACCCGCGGCCTGTACTGGAGCAGCGGCGTCCTTTCACTGGACCGTATCACCACCCCCAGCGTCACACTGTCGCTGCACTTCACCCAGGACACCGACGCTGACGCCGTCCCCGTCATCACCTGCTCCCGCGAGGGCATCGTGGCGGTCTCCGTACCGCAGGCACAGACGCCCCCGGCAGACGTCAGGCACAGCTACACCGTGACCCTCACCGGCCTGAAGGTCGGCTCCACCGAGGTCTTCGCCACGCTGGACGGCTATACCGCCCGACTGCTGGTGAGCGTCACCTCCACGCTGGACATCTCCGTGGACGGCCTGCCCGGCGATGACTTCTTTGTCGGTGACACCTGTAATTTAAGGCTCACCGCCCGCGACAGCCGCGGCAGCGCACTGGATGTCAAATGGACAGTCACGCCCCAGTACGGCGGCAGGGTCCTCACGGCCTCTGTTCCCGTTACCAATGCCGACCGTACAGCCTCTGTCACCACCCTCACCGCCGCCGGCGAGGGTGAGGACCGCACCCTGATCACCGCCGCCTACACTACCCCCGGCGGCGAGACCTTCACCAGCCAGCTGCCCCTCATTATCCCCGTCCGCATGCAGGGCGTGCTGGGCATCGCCAACGCCTCCGATCCGGGATTCCCGTCCTACGTCCAGGGCATCATGACCCGTGACGGCGCCTCCTTCGAGAAGGACGCAGACATCGCCGCCAGCGCCGTGCTCACCAAGGCCCCCTACACCGACCGGCCCGCCTACACCGGCGCGCCCCTGTACCTGTACAGCCGCGGCAGCGCCGCGGACGGCCTCACGGTGTCCGCCGTCACGGTGACCACCGACAGCGGCACCGGCGCCAAGCACTACGACGCCCTGTCCGATGCCGACCGCACCTACCGCGTCGCCGTGGGCGAGTCCCTGACCGACGCCTCCGGCGCCTTCACCCTGCGTCCCCTGACCGTCAAGGGTAGGCAACCCGGCTCCGTGACGCTCACTGTCACCCTCATGGACACCGAAGGTCACGCCTTCACCCTGTCCATTCCCTACACCCTGACGGAGGAGGACACCCGGGTGACCGCCACCCTCCGGGTGGATGAGCAGGCGTTCACCCTGTCTGTCCCCTACGGCACAGCGCCTACGGCGGAGGACGTGGCCCGGCTTCTGACGGACAACGGCATCTCCCCGGACACCATCGACAGCTGGACCCCGGACATCACCCAGCCGCTGTATGCCGACACGGCCTTCACCGCCGTGCGCAAAACGACGGACAGCGGCGGCGCCCCCACCGTCCCGGACGCCGATACCCCCGCTTCCGGCAGCAAGGACCCGGAGGACACGCCCTCCGACGATCCATCCGCCCCGGACAGCAGCAGCTCCGGCACCGATCCCACGCCCGAGCCGTCACCGGACACCCTTCCATGACCCACCACAGAAAGGAGGCCCTCCCGTGCACAAACTGAAAAACCAACAGGGCGCCACGCTGATGATGGCCCTCCTTCTGCTGCTGGCGGCCAGTATGGTCAGTGCGGTGATCCTCACCGCCGCCACCTCCTCGGCCCGCCGTCTGGAGAATGACCGGGCTGCCCGGCAGGCGTATCTGACGGTCAGCTCCGCGGCCCGTCTGCTGCGTGATGATATCCTGAACGCCTCCTTTGTCCAGGAGACGGTGAAGACCACCTATACCAATGACACCTCCACCGAAACGAGCCGCGAAACGACCTCGCCCACCGGGTTTACGGCCGCATGGCTCAAGGCCGGCAAGGCCGCCGTGGACAGGGACAGCGGCAGGAGCTTTACCGACACCATCACCCTCTCCGTGGACGGGCTGGACGATGTCTCCGCCGTCTTTACCATGGCGCCCAATTACGACATCACCATCGTCCTGCACCTGGCCGACGGCGGCGACAGTGACTGCCGCCTGGTGCTGACGCTCCGCGAAAACAAGGCCGACCCCGCTGTCAGCACCGTCAGCGGCGGCGGTCTCTGGGTCCGCGATGTCACCACGACCACAACAACGATCTCCTGGTCGCCGGACAACGCCACCATCGAAAAGGAGGCGGTCGTATCAAAAAGCTGAACAGCACCCGCGGCGAAACACTGGTAGAGACGCTGGTCTCCATCCTGATCATCGTACTGACCTTCGTGTTTCTGACCACCACCGCCGCCGTCTCCGCCGCCAAGATCAACGCTAAGGTCCGTTCCGCCGACATCTCCTTCCACTACAGCAGCGCGGTGTCGAACGGCACCGCCGTCCTGACCGCCTCCGGCGGCGGCACCCGCAGCGGCCGCACCACCGTGCAGGTCTATGAGAACAACGGCTGCCTCTATTACGAGGAGGTCGCGCCATGAACAAGCTTCGTGACCGCCGCGGCTTCACCCTGACGGAGCTGCTGTGCGCCGTTCTCATCGTCCTGCTCGTCAGCGCCCTGCTGACCGTGGGCGTCCGCTTCGCCGGCCGCACCTACAACAGCTCCATGCAGCTGTCCGAGGCCCAGGAGCTGTGCTCCACCCTTACCAGCGTTATCAGCGACAAGCTGCGCTTCTGCGGCACCGTGACCCCCGGCGCGGACGGCAGTCTGGACCACATCTTCATTCAGGACCTGGGCAGCGTGGAGGGCGAGGGCGCCGCCTTTCAGGTGAATGCCGACGGCCAGCTCACCCTGGGCAGCACCAAGCTGCTCAGCAGCGCCGCCTATCCCCGGGGTCTTCGGGTCCGCGATGTCAGTCTGCGCTACGACAGTGCTTCGGGCATCTTTACCGTGACCCTTCAGGTGGGCACCGCCGACAGCACCCTGGCCGAGACCTCCTTCGAGGTCCGGCGCTTAAATCACACATGAAAAAGCAGCGCCTCCCGGTGCTGCTTTTTTCGTCTCGCTTCCATGAAAAAAAGCACCCCCGGAGGGGTGCTTTTCTTCACTTCTTAAAGCTGTCCTTCAGCGACACACTGCGGTTGAACACCATGTGCGCCGCGGAGCTGTCACGGTTGTCCAGGCAGAAATAGCCCACACGCATGAACTGGAACGTGGGCGCGTTGACGCCGGTGCGGTCGGCCTGCTTGTCGAATGCCTCCGCCACCTTCCGCATCTCCGGCTCCACCTTGCAGCCGGTGAGCACCGTAAGGCTCTCCGGGTTCAGGCAGTCCAGGAAGTCCTTGTCCGGGCCGTCGGGCTGCTCGTCGGAAAACAGGTTGTCGTACAGCCGGACCTCCGCGTCCATGCAGTTCTCCGCGTCCACCCAGTGGAGCGTGGCCCCCTTGACCTTGCGGCCATCGGCGGGATCACCGCCGCTGGACTCCGGATCATAGGTGCACAGCACCTCGGTGACGTTGCCGTCCGCGTCCTTCACACAGCCGGTACACTGCACCAGATACGCGCCCTTCAGCCGGCACTCCGGACCGTTGGGGGTCAGTCGCTTGTACTTGGGCACCGGCACCTCCATAAAGTCCTCCGCCTCGATCCACAGATGGCGCGAGAAGGTGATCTCATGGGTGCCCTGCGCCGGGTCGGTGGGGTTGTTCTCCACCGTGAATACCTCGCTCTTGCCCTCGGGATAGTTGGTCACCGTCAGCTTCACCGGGTGCAGCACCGCCATGGTGCGCTCCGCGTGGGCGTTCAGGTCCTCCCGCAGGCAGTGCTCCAGGAAGCCGTACTCAATGGTGTTGGGGGACTTTGCCACGCCGATGCGCTCGCAGAAGCTGCGGATGGCGGCGGCGGTATAGCCCCGGCGGCGCAGGCCACACAGCGTGGGCATCCGGGGATCGTCCCAGCCGGAGACATAGTTCTCCTCCACCAGCTTGCGGAGCTTCCGCTTGGACATCACCGTGTGGTCGATGCCCAGCCGGGCAAACTCGATCTGCCGGGGATGGGCAGGCAGCTCACAGTGCTCGATGACCCAGTTGTACAGGGGCCGGTGCGCCTCGAACTCCAGCGAGCACAGGCTGTGGGTGATGCCCTCCAGCGCATCCTGAATAGGATGTGCGAAGTCGTACATGGGATAAATGCACCACTTGTTTCCCTGCCGGTGGTGGCTCATGTGGTTGATACGGTAGATGACCGGATCGCGCATATTGAAGTTACCGCTGGCCAGGTCGATCTTGGCCCGCAGCGTCATGGCGCCGTTGGGGAACTCCCCGGCCCGCATACGGGCGAACAGGTCCAGGCTCTCCTCGATGGGCCGATCCCGATAGGGCGATACGGCGGGGATGCCGATGTCGCCGCGGTTGGCCTTGAACTCCTCCGGTGTCAGCTGGCACACATAGGCCAGCCCCTTTTTGATCAGCAGCACCGCCTGGCGGTAGTCCTCCTCAAAGTAGTCGCTGCCGTAAAAGAAGCGGTCGCCCCAGTCAAAGCCCAGCCAGTGGATGTCCTGCTTGATGGCCTCCACGAATTCCTCGTCCTCCTTGGTGGGGTTCGTGTCATCCATCCGCAGGTTGCACAACCCGCCGAACTTTTCGGCGGTGCCGAAGTCGATGGTCAGCGCCTTGCAGTGTCCAATATGCAGATAGCCGTTAGGCTCCGGCGGGAAACGGGTGTGGACGGTCATTCCCTGGAACTGACCACCCTCTGCGATGTCCTCGTCGATGAAATTGATAATGAAGTTTTTGCCGGACTCCTCCGTTTCGGGGGTCTTGATTTCCTCGGCCATGATCTTTCTCACACTCCTTGTATGTCGTAATATTGTGCAAAAGCAATTTTTAATTATAACCGCCCATGAGGGGAATTGCAAGAGGTTTGCCCTCCCTCCTGCAAAAAACTCACAGGGCGTCAAATTCCTCCCGGGTCAGCAGGAGATCCAACGCCTCCAGAAGCCCGTTGGCGGTCAGCCGTGCGGGCAGACCCAGCTCCCTTTGCAGCGTTGCCCGCCTTTCGGCGGAGCCGGGGCCGATCAGTCCCTTGTCCAGAAGATCCGCCTTCGTAATACCGGCGGAGCGGCGGGGTGCGTCCTCCCCCTCGAAGGTGGCACCGGCGCGGCGAAGAGCGTCCGTCAGCACCTGCGGCGTCATACCTTCCACGCCCAGCTTGCCCTCCTTCCCCGGCTTTCTCTTGCGCTTCTCCTTGCCGTACACGTCGGGGACATACGCCTGCTTTACTCTGTCCGGGGGCAGCAGCCCCTTCAGGTGGCTGCGGAGCACGAAGCCCGCGCCGTCCGGGTCGGTCAGCAGGATCACGCCCCGCGCCTCCGCCAGACGGCGGAGATACGCCGCCTTCTCCCGGTCGTTGAACAGGGCGAAGCCGCCCACCTCCACCACAGTGGCATCCACTACCTGCAGGAGCGTATTTCTGTCGTACCGCCCCTCTACTACGATGACTTCCCTGACCCGCGGCTTCACTTCACACCTGCCAGTTCCATGAGAAATAGCTTCAGTTCGCCCTCATTGTCCATGTTTCGTTCGCTTTTCATGCGATGATCCAGCGTCTGACAGCGCTTCACCGCCTCACGGCACCAGCTGCGCCGCACACCCCGAGCCGACTGCATCAGTTTTTTAGCTGGGTAATCGGACTTCATACGCCACAAATCCTTCAGCCACAGCACGTCCTTGCCGCCGTCGATCGCCAGCCGGGCTGTGTACAGCTGCCGCAGCGTCTTTCCCAATGCCGCCAGAATGCGGATAGGCTCCTCCTGCATCCGCAGCAGCTCTGCAAGGCATTCCGCCGCCTTGTCATAGTCACGAGCCGCCACTGCGTCCGTCATGTCGAACACCCGCGCGTCCAGCACAGGGTCCGCCACAGCGTCGATATCCGCCGCTGTGATTTTCGCTCCCCTGGCATAGGCGGCGATCTTGGCGATTTCCGGCACCAGGCCGGTCATCAGGCTGCCGCAGGTGAACAGCAGATGGTCTACCGTGCCTGCATCGATATCCTTCCCGGCAGCGGCAAAACGGCGGCGCACCCACTTTTGCAGCTTCTGCTGTCCCTGCTGGGCAAACTCGATCACCTGGGCGCGCTCCGCCAGGGCGGCGGTGAGCTTTTTTAGCTTGGCATCTGTCTTATACGGTATCTGTCGGTACAAAAACACCAGCGTGCAGTACTCCGGGAAGTCCTCCAGCAACGCCACCAGCGCTCCCCGCTGGGCCTCGTCCAACTTGAACAGATCCATATCCTCCACCGTGACCAGGGTGCGCTCCGCCATCATAGGCATGGCCTCCGCCGCCTCGACGACCTCCTGCATAGTCAGGCCCTTGCCTGCAAGCCTGTGATAGTTGAACTCCTCAAAGCCCGCCGGCACAAGCCGTGCTTGCAGCTCCGCCACCGCCTGCTGCATCAGGTACGTCTCCTCGCCGTGGAATATATAGACATTCCCCACGGCGCCGCTTTGCAGCGCGTCGTGGAATTCCTCATAACCGGGGGTCTTTTCTTTTTTCTCCTTTGCCATGCTATCCTCCGTTCACGGTGATGCGGATGGTTCCCTGCTGGTCTGTGCGCCAGATATCCGCCCCAACTGCCAGCAGCCGCTGGAGCGTCTCCTCCGACGGGTGGCCATAGTTGTTATCGCCCACACTGATGACCGCCGCCTCCGGCGTCACCGCCTTCAAAAAGCGTATATTTGAGCTATACCGGGAGCCGTGGTGGCTGACCACCAGCACCTCTATATTCGGCAAGGCATAGGTTTCCACCAGCTTTTTCTCGGTACTGCCGGACATATCGCCGGTAATGAGCAGATCAAAGTCTCCGGCACTGGCCAGCGCTGTCAGGCCCAGTTCGTTCAGATCGCCGCCGGACTGCACCGGCGGATAGATGGTCAAAACGGTATCGCCCAGCGTATCGGCCGTCTCCTTCGTCACATAAGTCACCTGCGCGCCCTTCTCCTCCGCCAGCGACACCAGACGCTCCCGAACGCCATACTCATCCTCGATGTCCGGCAGGTAGATCGTCTGCACCGGGATACGGCGCAGCACCTCGTACAAACCGTTGGTGTGATCGGCGTGGTAGTGGGTCACCACCACAGCGCTCAGTTCCCGGACGCCCATGCTGTGCAGCGTGTCGGCAGCCAGACCGCCGGGGTCTTTATAGCTGTTGCTGCTGCCGCAGTCCACCAGTGCCGTCTCACCGCCGGAGGTCAGAATGACGCTCTCGCCCTGTCCCACATCCAGCGTCAGGGCGGTCAGTACGCCGTACTGATAGTCCTGACGGTTGACCCAGATGGCCGCCGTCAGCGTCAGCACCGACAATGCCGATGCCAGCAGGTATTTCCGCTTGCCGTCCGGCGTGGCGGCACAGCCGATAAAGGCCGCATACAAAAACAGCAGCCAGTAGATGAGATAGGGATTGGTGAAATACACCGCGTGATAGCGCCAGGACATCATGCCGTTGGCGATCCACAGGATGTACCGTACCAGTACCCAGGAGATCCAACCCAGCAGGCTGGCCAGCGGCAGCCACACAAAGCCCAGCAGCACCGTCACAAAGGCAGCCATGAAGCTCCATCCCGCCGCAGGCACCGCCAATAAGCTGGACAGCGGCGCTACCAGCACGAAAATGCGGAAATACCAGGCTGTCAGCGGGGCAGTGAACACCACGGCGCTGAGGGTGGCAGACAGGTTCGCCGCCACAAAACACAGCGCGGCCCGCAGCGGCCGACATTTCCCCTTATACCACCCGGCCAGCAGCTTGTACAGCCGGGGCGACAGCAGCACCATTCCCAGCGTGGCGGAAAAGCTCAGCTGCAAGCTGACGCTGGCGGCGGCAAAGGGATTGCACAGCAGAATCACCAGCAGTGCGGCAGCCAAGCTGGTCAGAGGGTCACTGCCCCGCCGGAACAGCGGCGCGATCAGCAGGAATATCTGCATGATGCAGGCGCGGACCACCGAGGGGCTCATGCCCACCATCACCATGTAAAACAGCAGCAGCGGAATGGTCACGGCGCACAGCAGTCTCTGCCGCCGGGAGATCAGCAACGCCAGCAGCGTCACCAGAAAAGCGCAGTGCAGGCCCGACACCGCGAACAGATGCGCCAGGCCCGTCTCCTGCATGGCCAGATAGTCTCCATCGTCCATAGCGGACTTGTCCCCGGTAAGCTCCGCTGTCAGGAATCCGCTGACACGCGGGTCATCCCAGATGGCGGCCACCTTCTCGCGGAAAGCTTTGCCCGCCCGTTGGGGCAGCCAGCGCAGGGCATCCCCATCACCCGCCGACAGACGCACATCCTCACGGCCATACAGCAGCGCATACACGCCCCGGGCGTTAAAATGGGTCACATCATCGCTGTCGAAATGGGCGGCAGACTGCCACTGGGCCGTGCCCGTGACCGTGTCACCCGGTCGGGCCGCCAGCAGCTCCGCTTCGCCATACAGCACGGCCCTGGCCCGATGATAGCCCTCCAGCTCCACCGTGACCCTGGCGCCGCGCTCCGTGGCCTGCGGCCAATCACAAACGGTGGCGGCAAAGTCCGACGCCGCACCGCAGCGGTCCTCTATCGGCTGGCGCACCAGGTGGTCATACCCGGCAAAATAGGCCAGCGATACCGCCAGCGGCAGCAGGATCAGCAGCCCCCGGCGAAAATATTTTTGCTTGCGTGCAGCAAACAGCCACGCAAGCGCCAGCAGCAAAATGCCCCCGGCGGCATACAGCTGCCAGCCGTTCCAGGGCAGCAGTGCCGCCAGGAAGACACCGGCAGAGAAGGAAAACCCGATCGTGGCCAAAACGCGCATCGTTCTCTCCCCTCCCCCGGTCATAGTATCGTTTTATTATACCAAATATAGCTGCCTGTGACAAGAAAAAAGCCGCCCCTACGGGCGGCTTTTTGTGGTTTATACGCGTGCCAGCTTGTCATTGCACTTCTGCAAAAACCGTGCGTTGTCGATGACAGCGCGGGTATGGATGCCCTCACCGATCAGGCCATCGGCGTCGTGGGCCGTGACCTTGAAGGTGATCATCTTGCCGTTGGCGGAGATACCCGTCACCTCGGCAGTGGCGGTGACCTTCATGCCCACCGGCGTGGGCGCCAGGTGACTGGAACTGATCTCCACGCCCACAGTCCCCTTACCCTCGGGCAGTTCAGGCTGCACGCACTGCATGGCGGCATACTCCATCAGTCCCATCATAAAGGGGGTGCCGAACACCTCCAGCCCGCCGGAACCGATAGCCTTGGCGGTCATATCCGGGGTGACGGTCTTTTCAGCGGTATAGGTCATACCTACTTCGATCATAGCAATTCCTCCAATTAAGCGCTTTTCTTTAAATACATTTCTTGCCTATACGCGGGGCGGAAAAAAACCGCGAATGTCAGACGCCCAACTGTGTCCACAGCTTATCGTAGAACTTCAGCGTCTCCTGTGGCAGGTTGACATAGATCTCACAGCGCTCGCGCTCCTCATCGGGAATGGCCATGATGTTGTAGATCTCCTCGTCCAGGGACTCACCGTACGTCTCCTCGTAGTAAGCGGGATACTCCGCCAGCGCTTCGGCATTGGGAGAGGCATACCAGATGTAGTCCATGTTGGCCAGGTTACTGTCGGTAGAGGCGATAAAGTTGATCCACTCATAGGCCTCGGCCTTGTGCTGGCTGGACTTGAGCACACACATGGCATCCACGAACCAGTTGCTGCCCTCCTCGGGAATGACGAAGGCCAGGTCCTCGTTATTCTCCAGCATGGTCAGATAGTCGCCGGCGTAGTACATGGTGATGGCCGCGTTGCCGCCCTCCATCTTGCCGAAGACCTCGTCCATGACGAAGGCCTGATACACACCCTTGTCTTTGGCATTCTTCACCAGCTCAAAGGCCTCGGTCAGCTGTCCCTCATCGGTGGTGTTGATGTCGTAGCCGAGATAGCACAGGGCGGCCATCAGCGCGTCGCGGGAGTTGTTGATCATCAGCACCTGTCCGGCGTACTTCTCGTCGAACATAGCGCCCCAGCTGGTGATGGGCTCGTCCACCATAGTCGTGTTGTAGATGATGCCCACGCTGCCCCAGGTGTAGGGTACGGTGTACTTGTTCTCCGGGTCAAAGCTCAGGTGGGTGAACTGGGGGTCCATCAGCTGAAAATTGGGGATGGCGGCGTAGTCCAGCTCCGCCAGCATATCCTCCTGGATCAGCCGGGCGATCATATAGTCGGAGGGCACGATCACATCGAAGTCCGCGCCGCCCATCTTGATAAGGGAGTACAGCGCCTCGTTGCTCTCGGCGGTCTGGTAGTTCACACGGATGCCGGTCTTCTCCTCGAATTCGGTGATCAGGGACTCGTCGATATACTCGCCCCAGGAGCACACATTGACCACGCGCTCGCTGCGGGCCGCGGCACCGGTGACGATCAGTACCGCCAACAGCACACAGGCCATAGCGCCTGCGGCGATCTTCTTGCCCAATCCGGGATATTTCTTCGGCGCAGGAGCGAACGTAGCGCTCTCGTGATGGACATTGCGGTGATGCTCGGCATGGTTCTCCCGCAGGTTGATGATAGCCAGCAGGATGATGACCGTGACGAACAGCAGCGTGGATACGGCGTTGATCTCCGGGCTGACGCGCTTTTTGGTCATGCCGTAGATGGTCATGGCCAACGTGGAGGAGGATGTACCCGCCGTGAAGTAGCTGATGATGAAATCATCGATGGACATAGTGAAAGCCGTCAGCGCACCGGAGACGATACCGGGCTTGATCTCCGGAATGATGACCTTCCAGAAGGCCTGCATCCAGGTGCAGCCCAAGTCCTGGGCCGCATCGACCAAATTGCGGTCCATCTGCCGTAACTTGGGCCCCACGGACAAAATGACGTAGGGGATGTTGAAGCAGATGTGGGCGATCAACAGTGTGCCAAAGCCCAGGGTCAGTCGCTCAGGCAGCACCACCAGTGACTGCCAGCCGTTGACCCACACGGCGAAGCTGTGCCATCCGTTGAAGAACACCACGAACAGCAGGCACAGGCTGACGCCGGTGACGATGTCCGCGTTCATCATGGGAATGTTGTTCACGGCCATCAGCCCGGTGCGCGCCCGGCGTCGCATACCGTAAAAGCCGATAGCGGCAAAGGTGCCCGCCACGGTGGCGATGACGGTAGCCAGCAGGGATACCAGCAGCGTGGTGTACACGCTGTGCATAATGAGCCGGTCGTTCAGCAGCTCGGCGTACCAGTGGAGGGAAAAGCCCTTCCACACACTGGAGCTGTTGCCGGCGTTGAAGGAAAAGACGATCAGGATGATGATGGGTGCGTACAGGAACAGGCCCACCAGGATCATCAGCAGGCGATCGCCGACGGAGTTGCCCTTTCTCTGTCTCATAGCATCACCGCCTGTTCCTCGCCCTCGCCAAAGCGGTTCATCACCAGCATACAGACAACGACGATCAGCATCATCACCAGGGAAATAGCCGCGCCCAGCTGCGGGTTATACGCCCCGCCCAGGAACTGCCGTTCGATCAGGTCGCCCAGCAACAGCTCCGTGCCGCCGCCCAGCATACGGCTGATGGCAAACGTAGACACAGAGGGCACGAACACCATGGTGATGCCGGACAGCACGCCCGGCAGGCTCAGGGGCAGGATGACCTTGCGGAACACCGTGACGGTGTTGGCCCCCAGGTCGCGGGCTGCCTCCAGCAGGGAGTAATCCAGCTTGCATATCACAGAGTAGACAGGCAGGATCATAAAGGGTAGGTAGTTATAGACCATACCCAGCACCACAGCTCCCTGGGTGTCGATCATGGTAAAATACTCCAGGCTGCTGCCTGTCAGATGGTTGTACAGGGCAATGATGCCCAGCTTCTGGAACAGCTGGTTCAGAAGGCCGTTGTTCTCCAGGATGGTCATCCAGGAGTAGGTCCGCAGCAGGAAGTTCATCCACATGGGCAGCATGATCAGTACCATGGCCGTGCGGCGGAAGCGCTCGCCCTCCCGGCTGAGAAGGTACGCCACAGGATAGCCCAACAGCAGGCAGATAGCCGTGGCAATCAGCGCCAGCTTGAAGGAACGGCCGAACACAGCAGCGTAACCGCCCATCTGGACAAAGTTGTCCAGCGTGAAGCCGCCCTCGCTGCCGGCAAAGGCATACACCACCATAATGACAATGGGGGCTACTACAAAAATAGCCATCCACACCACATAGGGCACGGCGAAACGAGAGAGCTTACTCTTCATCCTCGCTCTCCTCCTCTTCCGGCTCAGCACCGGCGTCCGCCAGTTCCTCGTATTCCTCGGAGTAAGAGGAATAGTCGCCGAACATACCGGAATACTCGCTCTTCTTCATAATGTGGAAACCCTCGGGATCGATCTTCACGCCGATACGGGCACCCACCGGAGAGTGATCGGTGGTTTGAATCAACCACTTGAAACCGCGGAAATCCACGATGATATCATATTGCATCCCCTTGAACGTCACGTTGGTGACAGTGCCTACCAACTGGCCCTGCTCCACCGGCACGATGTCGATATCCTCCGGGCGAATGACCACGTCCACCGGTTCATTTTCGGCGAAGCCGCCGTCCACGCAGGGGAATTCCTTGCCATACATTTTCACGACCCTGTCGCGGACCATCGTGCCGTTGAGGATATTGCTCTCGCCGATGAAGTCCGCCACAAAGGCATTCTTCGGCTCGTTGTAGATATCCTCCGGTGTGCCGATCTGCTGGATGCGGCCCTTGTCCATGACCACCACGGTGTCGGACATGGTCAGGGCTTCCTCCTGATCGTGGGTGACATATATAAACGTGATGCCCATCTGCTGCTGGATACGTTTCAGTTCGTTCTGCATATCCTTACGCAGACGCAGATCCAGCGCGCCCAGCGGCTCGTCCAGCAGCAGCACCTTCGGCCGGTTCACCAGGGCACGGGCAATCGCCACACGCTGCTGCTGACCACCGGAGAGTTGGTCGACACGCCGGCGGTCAAAGCCCTTCAGGCTGACGACCTCCAGCATTTCACCGACACGCTGCCGTATCTCGTCCTCCGGCACTTTTGCGATACGCAGGCCGAAGGCTATGTTTTCAAACACGTCCAGATGCGGAAACAGCGCATATTTCTGGAACACCGTGTTGATCTGCCGCTTATGGGGCGGGACATCGTTGATCCTCTCGCCGTCGAAGGTCACATCGCCGCTTGTGGGCGTGGTGAAACCTCCGATGATCCGCAGTGTGGTAGTCTTGCCGCACCCACTGGGGCCAAGCAGCGTGAGGAATTCGGAATCGTTGATGTAAAGATTGATGTGATCGAGAACCAGCTCGTCGTCAAACGCCATGCAGAGATCCCGCAGGCGAATCAACTCTTTGGACATTTATCCTCC
>OBAF01001359.1_pt1 | contig 14845 bp, 9 predicted proteins | sample 1517851 | NCBI WGS metagenome assembly OBAF01 (sample SAMN04571706, study PRJEB22368) | human gut metagenome | biome: human gut; material: stool | host: Homo sapiens | place: Luxembourg | collected 2012-10-19 | reverse complement strand
TCACTCTCCGGTCTGTTTGCAGGGATTGAACCGGTTTCTGCACTCTGCGATGAGATTAAGAGGTGCATTTTATCTGAGGAAGAGATTGCCGATGATGCGAGTCCTGAGCTTTTTAAGATAAGAAAAAGCATACGCGGCATGAACGACAGAATCCATGCGCAGCTCACCAAGCTCATGAACAACAGCACAACGAGGACATATCTGCAGGATGCGGTTGTGACCATGCGCGACGGCAGATATTGTCTGCCTGTAAAAGCTGAGGCAAAGGGCAATGTACCCGGCATGATGCACGACCAGTCATCTACCGGCTCTACCCTTTTTATCGAGCCGATGGCTGTCGTCAATTTGAATAATGAGCTCAAGGAGCTTTTCATAAAGGAGCAGGAGGAGATTGAAAAAATCCTTGCAGCGCTCAGCGACAAGGTTGCCATGAATGCGGCTGCTTTGGAGCAGGACTATGAGATTCTTTCAGAGCTTGACTTCATTTTTGCAAAGGCAAATCTGGCTAAATCATATAACGGTGTGGCACCTGAGTTCAACACCGAGGGGCATATCAATATCAGAAAGGGCCGTCATCCGCTTTTGGATGCTAAAAAGGTGGTCCCTATAGATGTACGGCTCGGCGAGGACTATAAGCAGCTCATCATCACCGGACCAAACACCGGCGGTAAGACGGTTTCACTAAAGACTGTCGGACTTTTGACTCTCATGGGTCAGGCAGGTCTTCACATTCCTGCGGCTGACAGGTCAAAGCTCGCCATCTTTGAGGACGTCTTTGCGGATATAGGCGATGAGCAGAGTATTGAGCAAAGTCTCAGTACCTTCTCGTCTCACATGACCAATATCGTAAAAATTCTTGAAAAAGCTGACGACAGAAGCCTTTGCCTGTTCGATGAGCTCTGCTCGGGAACCGACCCGACAGAGGGTGCGGCACTTGCCATCTCAATTTTAAACAGACTGCACCGGTATGGTGCCATCACCATGGCCACCACACACTACAGTGAGCTGAAGGTGTATGCGCTTTCCACAGACGGTGTGGAAAATGCCTGCTGTGAGTTCAATGTGGAGACTTTAAGCCCTACCTACCGCCTGTTAATCGGTATTCCTGGAAAGAGTAACGCATTTGCAATCTCATCAAAGCTTGGTCTGGACGAAAGCATCATCGAGGATGCAAAAAGCAGAATTAATGATAACGACCTTGATTTTGAGGATCTGATTGCAAGCCTCGAGTCACAGCGACAAACCATCGAAAAGGAACAGCTTGAAATCAACAGCTACAAGGCCGAGATTGAAAAGCTCAAGAAACAGCTGGAAGAGAAAAATGAGCGCATAGACAAGAGCAAGGACAAGATTTTACGCGAGGCAAATGAGGAAGCCTACAAGATACTGCAGGATGCAAAGGAACTTGCCGACAAAACCATCCGCAATTTCAACAAATACGGACAGGGACAGGCTCCTATGAGCCAGATGGAAAAGGAGCGCTCTGCCCTTCGTGACAAGATGAATGACAAGGAAAAGAAGCTGTCAGACATCAAGAAAAACACTGCCAAGGCAAATCACAAGGCGCCTAAGAAGCTGCGCATCGGTGATTCTGTGCTTGTGCTCTCCCTCAATCTGAAGGGAACCGTCCACACTCTGCCAAATGCCAAGGGCGATTTGTATGTGCAGATGGGTATACTGCGCTCGCTGGTTAATATTAATGACCTCGTGCTCTTAAACGACGATGTATCTCCTGCCAAGAAGTACGGCGGCAGCGGAAGCAAGATAAAGATGAGCAAATCGCTGTCAGTTTCATCAGAAATCAACCTGATTGGAAAGACTACGGATGAGGCACTTGCTCTCTTAGATAAATACTTGGACGACGCATATATCGCTCATCTTTCATCAGTGCGCATTGTCCACGGAAAAGGCACCGGTGCACTGCGAAAGGCTGTTCATGGACTCCTTAAGAGGACAAAAACTATTGCGGAATACCATCTCGGTGAGTTTGGTGAGGGCGATGCCGGAGTAACCATCGCAACCTTTAAATAACGACAATGTACTTTTACGGAATATAAATAATTTTTAAGAAGGAGATTAGAAATGGCTGTTAAACAGAAAATACTGATAGTAGACGACGACAACAATATAGCAGAGCTTATATCTCTATATCTGACCAAGGAATGCTATGACACCAAAATCGTAAATGACGGTGAGCAGGCTCTTATCGCGTTCGAGCACTACAAGCCAAACATGCTTCTTTTGGACCTCATGCTTCCGGGCATAGATGGCTATCAGGTATGCCGTGAGATACGTGCAAAGTCCGATGTGCCGATTATCATGCTCTCCGCAAAGGGCGAGGTATTTGACAAGGTTTTAGGCCTGGAGCTTGGTGCCGACGACTATATACTCAAGCCCTTTGACTCAAAGGAGCTTGTGGCAAGAGTCAAGGCCGTGCTCAGACGCTTCCAGCCTGCAAAGCCGGAAGCCTATGCTTCCGTAGATATCAAGTGTGTGGAGTACCCGGGGCTTATTGTAAATCTGTCGAACTACTCTGTCACTTATGACGGACAGCAGATTGATATGCCGCCAAAGGAGCTTGAGCTATTATATTTTCTTGCCTCATCTCCAAATCAGGTGTTTACAAGGGAGCAGCTTCTGGACAACATATGGGGCTATGAATATGTCGGTGACACCCGCACTGTCGACGTGCATGTAAAGCGTCTCCGCGAGAAAATCAAGGACAAGCCAACCTGGCGTATCGCAACTGTCTGGGGTATCGGATACAAGTTTGAGGTAAAATAAATAATGAAGCATACCATCTACACTAAGCTGTTAATCAGCTATCTGATTTACGGTGTCATCGCTTTTTTCATTATATGCACCTTTACACAGCATCTCACCACAGACTATATCGAAAAGCAGGAAGCATCCAATCTCTACAGGGAAGCATCCATCATTGCAGGTGACTATGCCAGTGAATACTTTGGCTCATCCATGTCGCTTAGCGATTTCCAGAATCACATGAAAATCGTAGCCGACTATATGGATGCCGAGGTATGGGTGGTCAGCCCTGACGGTGAGCTGCTCATGGACTCTGATGATCCGTCAATAGGCATTGATATCCAAAATGACAGTTCTAAGCCTGTAGTGATAAATGGCTTTGATGTCACCGATTTTGGCAGCGACAACTATATGATTGGAAATTTTTACGGCTCCTTCAAGCATAGGATGCTGTCCGTATTTTCCCCGGTAAATGTTTCGTACCAGAATATCGGCTACATAGTCATTCACAAGACAATGAGCCATATCACGGCAGGTGTAAACGGTTTTATGAATATCTCCTTTTACACTGTAGCGCTCATTTTTGCAGTGGCATTTATTATGCTTGTCACGATGAGCCGCTCCATTTACCGTCCTATCTCCAAAATCACAAAGACCGCAAAGAAGTATGCAAAGGGCGATTTCACTGCCCAGATTGATGTACATTCCAACGACGAAATCGGCTATCTGGCAAACACACTAAACTACATGGCAACTGAGCTTGATACGCTTGAGGAGGATCAGCGCAAGTTTGTTTCCAACGTGTCACACGACTTTCGCTCCCCACTTACCTCGATAAAGGGCTACGTGGAGGCCATGCTGGACGGAACCATTCCTGTTGAGATGCAGGATAAATACTTAAACATCATACTTTTTGAGACCGAGAGGCTTAATAAGCTCACCAAGAGTCTTATCGATCTGAACCAGTTCGGTCATCACGGCATACATCTGGATATTGCTGATTTTGACATCAATACAATGATCCGCACGACAATCCTCACCTTCGAGGGTAAATGCAGTGAAAAGGGCTTAAGCTTTGACCTGCTGCTCACCGGAAAAGAGCTTTTCGTGCGCGGTGATATGGTCAAAATCCAGCAGATTCTTTACAACCTGATAGACAACGCTGTGAAGTTTTCAAATAATGATTCGAGTATCAAGATTGAGACGAGTATCAGAAATGAAAAGGTGTTTATATCAGTAAAGGATCACGGTATCGGTATACCGAAGGACAGCCTTTCAAAGATCTGGGAGCGCTTCTACAAGAGTGATTTATCCCGCGGAAAGGATAAGCGCGGTACGGGACTTGGCCTATCTATAGTTAAAGAAATCGTGCAGGCGCATGGTGAGAATATAAATGTAATAAGCACCGAGGGTGTGGGAACTGAGTTTATATTTACGCTGCCGCTCAGCAAAAAAGAAGGGTGAGCATAGCACACAGTATATTCCTCAGAAAAATGTAAAGTCAGCCGCGGTTCTTTATCCGGACAGGTTACGATTTTATTTATGTTTTCTTTCTTCTTTAATTTATGGAACTCCGCGGCAGTTCACATTTTTCTTCGGAACACACCGTGTACTCTCCGGCTAATTCAGGTTTATGAGCGAGGCGCTTTGCTACCTTGCATTTTGGCAGTGCCGGACTTATTTCACTGGCGTGAAATTTTGTCCGGCACTTTTTTCTTCTTAAATTTAAAGCTCATTTCACTGATGCGAAATGAGCTTTATTTTATATCACATTTTTACGGTTCATATTTGCTGCCGGACGGGTCGGTTACTGTGTAGTCTCCGCCGGATATGTCGGCTGTGGTTTCAAAGTCTGTGATGTCCTGATTTACGGTACCCTCGAACAGGTCATATGTGAAGGTGTAGCCCTGTGCCGATACTGCTTTGACATATATTTTGATATTGCTTGCGGCTGTGACAGGGATTAAGTCTTCGATTTTGACTGTGCCTTCGAGGCTATGGAGCTTACCGTCGTCCTCTTTTGAGGCATCAGATGTATCATTTTCTGTGTCATTCTTTGAGCCATCTTTTTTGGCATCATCCTTCCGGCTTAAGGCGGATGTGATGGAGTCTGTGTCTGCAGAGTCTGCACTATCCGTGCCGTTTTCTGCCAACAGCTGTCTGATATCGTATGTCTTTAGCTCTGTATCTGAGCTTGCAACTACGAGCTGCACACTGTTAAAGTCAAAGTAATCATTTCCCATGACCGCTACATCTACATCTGTGCCAAGCTTTATGCTGCCATTGTCAAAGGTTGGTTTATCGGCAAGTATGCCGGATGCTACATTTTTGAACACTGATGTCACACCTTCAAACTTATCGAGCACCTCTGTGCTTCTCTTATTTCCGTCAACAAACAGAAATGTCACATTGCCTGCATAGTCATCTGACAGCGGAAGTGTGGCCTCACCCGTATACTTGATGCCGTCTAGCTCGAGCGGTATCTCGTTTGTACCGAAAAATACACTGGTTTTTGTATCCTCTGTGTACTCCTTTGGCACCACCGAGACAGATACTGTGTATGTCTTATCGGTAAAGTCTGCACTTTTTAAGGAAATATCCCAGTCTGTTATGAGGCTGGCCTCCTCCTCAAGGGTGGACTTGATATCATCCTGCATGGTCTGCACATCGGAAAGTATCACCGATGTGTTGTCTGAGGTGTATGACATCTGTGTCTCGAGCTTTTTTATCCTATTATTAAGCAATACTGCCCCCGCAATAAGTGCGGCGAGCAGTATTATGGTAATCGCATTGAAAATATTTTTTTTCAAATTCATATTATAGTGTTATTCCTCATCTTCCTCTGCAGCTACAGCTATTCCAAGCTCCTCAAGCTGCTTTGGATCTACAGTTCCGGGTGCCTCTGACATGAGGTCCGAAGCATCCTTTACCTTAGGGAATGCAATAACCTCCTTGATATTGTCTGTATGCAGCATATGCATGCAGATACGGTCAACACCGAAGGCAAGTCCTGCGTGTGGCGGTACACCATATGAGAATGCATCAAGCAGGAATCCAAACTGCTCATGTGCACGCTCCTTTGTGAAACCAAGCACCTCAAACATCTTCTCCTGGATGTCATCCTGATGGATACGCACTGAGCCTCCACCGAGCTCTGTACCATTGAGTACGATATCATATGCCTTTGCACGAACTGCGCCCGGATCTGAGTCTATCTTGTCCCAATCCTCCTCCATAGGCATAGTGAATGGATGATGCATTGCCATAAATCTGTTTTCCTCATCAGACCACTCAAGGAGTGGGAACTCTGTTACCCAGAGGAAATTGTACTTGTTCTCATCAATCAGGCCAAGCTCAGCTCCGAGCATGAGACGAAGCGCTCCAAGTACATTCCATACGATTTTATTCTTGTCTGCTGCGAAAAGGAGTAAATCTCCCGGCTTTCCGTTCATCTTTGCAACAAGTGCATCAAGCTCAGCTTCTGTCATAAACTTGGCAAATGATGACTTGTATGTGCCATCCTCATTGATGCACAGATAAGCAAGTCCCTTTGCTCCACAGCCCTTTGCATGCTCTACAAGCTTGTCAATCTTCTTACGAGGCATCTTTGCCTGTCCCTCTACATTGATACCGCGGACAGAGCCACCGTTTTCAAGAGCTCCTGTGAATACTCCAAAGCCACAGTCCTTTACCACATCTGAAACATCGCAAAGCTCCATACCAAAACGTGTATCAGGCTTGTCAGAACCAAATCTGTCCATAGCCTCCTGCCAAGGCATACGCTTAAACGGAATCTCAACATCCACATTTATGACCTCTTTAAAAAGGTGCTTTAAGAGTCTCTCATTTACCTCGATTACATCATCGATATCTACGAATGAAAGCTCCATATCTGCCTGTGTAAACTCAGGCTGTCTGTCTGCACGCAGATCCTCATCACGGAAGCATCGTGCAATCTGGAAATATCTGTCATAACCTGAAGCCATCAGAAGCTGCTTAAAGAGCTGTGGTGACTGTGGAAGCGCATAAAAATGTCCGTGGTGTATACGGCTTGGCACGAGATAGTCTCTGGCGCCCTCCGGTGTAGACTTGCAAAGGATTGGTGTCTCTATCTCCAAAAATCCCTCGTTTGCCATAAAGTCACGCATCACGCGAAGCACATTGCTTCTGAGCATGAGATTTCTCTGGATATCAGGGCGGCGAAGATCCAGATAACGATATTTAAGTCTGATGTCCTCGCTGGTCTTTGAATTCTCCTCAATATGGAATGGAGGTGTCTGTGCCTCTGAAAGCACTCTGATTGATGTAGCGATAACCTCGATATCACCTGTCTTTAAGTTCTCATTGACAGCAGCTGTTCTCTTCTGGACAGTTCCCTCAACTGCGATGACGAACTCACTTCTTAAGGCGCCTGCCTTTTCAAAGCCCTCTGCACCTACATTTTCCTCACCGAATACTATCTGAAGTATTCCGCTTCTGTCTCTTAAATCTACGAAAATGAGACTTCCTAAATTTCTTCTCTTCTGTACCCAGCCCATGACGGTGACCTTCTCACCGATATTGGCATTTGATACTTCTGTACATCTATGGCTTCTATGTAAGCCCTGCATTGATTCTGCCATTTTATGCTCCTTATATTTCTACTATATATTTATTCTAATATCTGTCTGGTACCGCTGCTGCACAGCTAATCTGCTGCTTATCAGATTCCTATCTGTTAAAGAACTCAACAAACTCCTCGTAGCCCTCTTTCATAAGCTGCTCCTTCTGGAATTTCTTGTTCTTGTTCATGCGCACAACAAGCACCTGCTGTCCGTTTGCTCTTGCGTCTTTTGCCTGGTTCATGACATCAACAAGCTTGTCTGCCGGATATTTCTTCTCAACCAGATAAGCCACCTTCTTTGGACTCTCAGGAATCTTGAAGCCGCTCTCCATGAGAAGCAGGATAATTCTCTCAAAACCGATTGAAAAACCACAGGCCGGTACATCATTTCCGGTGAACTTTCCAATCATCTTGTCATATCGTCCGCCACCGCCACAGGCTGCGCCAAGCTCAGGCATTGATATCTCAAAAATAGTTCCTGTGTAGTAGCTCATTCCACGAACAAGTGTAGGGTCAAATACGAGCTCAAACTTTGCTCCCTTTGTGGCATTGACAGCAGTAGCTATCTCTGTCATATTTGTAACCACTTCTTCGTCTAAATATTCACCGAGCTTTTCTGAAAGTATATTTACACCCTCAGTGACATCCCTTGTCTGCTCCAAAAGCTTGAACAAATCAAGATATTTGTCAATATTTTCCTGTGGATAGCCATCCTGTGCAAGCTCACTTGCAACGCCTTCCACTCCTATCTTGTCCATCTTATCGAGTGTGATAAATACGCTGTCGTAGTTCTCCTCAGCAAAACCACTGTAAGCAGCCATTGCCTTTAGGATTCTTCTCTCGTTGATTCTTATCTCAAAGTTCTCGAAGCCGAGTCTGCCGATTGTGGTAGTGGTTGCTGTAATCAGCTCTATCTCTGCCAGATTGCTTGGCTCTCCGAGTATATCTATATCACACTGTGTAAACTGTCTGTAGCGGCCTCTCTGAGGTCTGTCTGCTCTCCACACGCTGCCCATCTGAAGTGCCTTAAACGGCGATGGCAGGTTGTTGGCATTGTTTGAATAATATCTTGAAAGTGGCACTGTAAGGTCATAGCGCATTCCAAAGTCTACTACATCCGACTCTTCCTTTGCTGTCTCCAGATTCAGCTTCTCGCCTCTCTTCATTACCTTGAAGATCAGCTTCTCATTTTCTCCGCCCTGCTTGCTTGTGAGATTTGCTATATTCTCCATGCATGGTGTCTCTATCGGTGTAAATCCGAAGCTTCTGTATGTATCCTTGATCACGCTTGTCACATAATCACGGATTTCCATCTCTGCAGGTAGTATATCCTTCATGCCGTTGACCGGCTTTTTGCTCAGTGCCATTTGGTTTCCTCCATCTATATTAAAATATTGAATTCATTAGCTATTCTATTATACTTTTCGGTTTTGCAATCGTCAAGGGTTTATGGCAATTATACGGACTGCAAAGATAACGAGCATCTGCTGTGAAAGGTTGCAAATGCAAATGCACATCTACTGCGGCGGATTGCAGATGCCACACGGAGACAAACCCATGGATTTTGCTTCATCAAGCGTTACCTCTGTGTCACTCTTTTTCAAGGTTCGACAGCCCGCCCGGTGATATTTCTTACCTGTTGCAGTGATATGAACCATCGTCTCGCTGTTTGAGGAATCTGCAGCGCTATTTTCTGTTGCTGAGGTGTCTGAGCCTGATGATGCACTTCCTGTGGTGCCATCCAGCCAGCTGTCACCATTCTCATAGTTTATTCCGACTCCGGGCTGCACATTATAGCAATAGACATTAAAAAGTATGCCGCCACCGTTATCCTCAACCGACTTTGCCTCTATGAGAACGCCGTTTGCAACAAGATTGCTGCCAGAGAACATAGGAGTCACCCTGTAGAGCACATGATTTCCTGTATTGTTTACATAATCCGCTACCAGATTCTCAAACGGAAGCATCCCCTCCACATTCAGATATCTCGTACCGGTAATAAGGTTCTTTGGATTGGCATTCTCACCGGCAAGCTGATAGCCAATAAGATGACAGCGATTGTATAAATACCTGTCCTTTATCACATCATACTTCACCGTATGCCAGCCTGATGGCTTTATCATGCCTATCTTGCCCCGCTCCTCAGTCGGCATGATATCCTTGCAGATATTGGCATAAGCCACACCGCATCTGCCAAGTGAATCCAAGTCACTGTAATTTTCAAAAGCAGTGGTAGTCATATCGCTGTCCGTAAAAAAAGGCTCATTGTTGTTGACGGCCACGTATGCCTTGCCATCATATGCAGGAATCGCATCGAGGGAAACGTAGGAATTGTTATTTACCAGATCCTCCTGTGGCTTTCCTGCATCCGCCTGTCCTGTACCGTTAGCACTTGAATCAGCTTCCGCCGGGTCACTTCCGCCCTGTATATCATCCGCGTTATCCTTGCTACCTAAAGCACCGGAAGAATCCTCACCTGCCACTACAGCTCCTGCGGCATGCCCGGCACCTTCAGTGCCGGATAAATCAGCGGAGGCACAGCCTGTAAAAATTGTAGCAATTGCAAGTAATTCACATAGTGTAATTGCTGCTGTTTTCCTTAACTTTAGCCATATGTTCATATAAAATCACTCTTTCTATCAATCGATTGATATTGGATTTTCCCTAATTACAATAAATTAAATGAATACTTAAATTACTAAACCTAATATACTTTCATTTCCTCTCTTCATTTATTATAGCAAACATTTGTTTGTTTTTCAACCCTTGCTGTAAAGCTATACATTTCCCACTATTTGAACATGATCAGGAGTTTCACACGTAAGAGCTCTCCTGAGTGGATTACCACCACAGCGTAAGGGCCGTAAGCCCCGCCCGGCGGGGTGCACACGGACTCTCGTGAGAGCGCATAGCGAAGCTGTTTAGATACTGTAGGGTTATGCCCATGAAGCACAGAAATCCACAGCCATGGACGGCTGTGGAAGGCGTTATGCGCCACGGACGGCGCATAAAAGCCGGTTTCGTCGAGCATTGAAAACCCAAAAGCATAATCCGTACAGTATCTTAACAGCGCAGCGTAGCGAAAACGAGAGTCCGTGTGCACCACGATCGGGCGGAGCTTACGGCCCGAACTCAAAAAAGCCACCCCAGGCATAACACCCGGTGTGGCTTTTAATCATGTATTATGAAATTATGTGAATCATCTAATGTGAATCAACACTGCTATATTGCAGAACAAATCTACTCGCAAAGCTTAGAAAACTCATCCGCAACAAACTGAACCTTGGTTCCGATAATAACCTGAACAGAATTCTTGCCAGGCTTCATAACGCCTGCAACACCTGCAGATTTAATCTTCTTATCATCAACCTGAGTGATATCCTTAACCTCAAGTCTGAGTCTTGTGATGCAGTTGTCAATGCTTGCAATATTGTCTTTGCCACCGCAGCCCTCAAGAATAGTCTTAGCTACTGCTGTGTAGTCATTGTTAGAAAGCACTGCCTTCTTCTCTGCCTCGACATCATCGTCCTCTCTACCAGGGGTCTTAAGATCCCATTTCTTGATAGCGAAATAGAATACAATGTAGAATACGATAAAAGCTGCGATTCCAAGAGGAATGATGAGCCATGTCTTTGCTGCAGCCGGAAGTGAAGATGAGAATAATAAATCCATCGCACCGGCTGAGAATGAGAAGCCTGCTCTAAATCCAAGAGCTACTGTAATCATTGTGAAAATACCATAAAGTAAAGCATAAATCACATAGAGAACAGGAGCAAGGAACATAAATGCAAACTCGAAAGGCTCTGTAACACCACAGATGAATGCACAGATAGCTGCAGAAGCAAGGATACCGATGGCAGCCTTTTTCTTAGCAGTCTTTGCACACTTAACCATGGCAAGTGCAGCACCAGGAATACCAAACATCATACATGGGAAGAAACCTGACATGTACATTCCGAGGCTCCATGAAACATCCTTTGATGTCTCGCCTGCCCAGAAATGTTTGAGGTCTCCAAGTCCGATAGTATCGAACCAGAATACATTGTTTAATGCGTGGTGTAATCCTGTAGGGATTAACAGACGGTTCAGGAATGCATAGATACCTGCGCCGACTACATCAAGACCAACGATTGCTTTACCGATAGATACAAGAGCACCGAAAAGTAATGGCCATACAAACAGTAATACTACAGATGCAAGGATTGAAACAACACCTGCGATAATTGCTACGCAACGCTTGCCACTGAAGAATGACAGCCAGTCAGGAAGCTTTGTATCCTTAAATCTGTTGTAACACAAAGAACCAATAATACCGGCCAAGATACCAATAAATGGGTTTTGAATCTTGTCGAATGCAAGTGTCTTTGTAGCGCTGTCAGCGATAGATGGCATGATTGTGGTAACAAAGCCTGTAGACAGGAGTGTTGTCATCATCAGCCATGAAGCTAAAGCTGCAATACCGCCAGTACCGTCGTTCTTATCCGACATACCGACACCAACGCCGATTACAAAAAGGATGGCCATGTTGTCAATCAAAGCGCCCCCTGCTTTAACTAAAAACAGACCTATTAAATTACGTACACCCTCGATGTCACCACCCTGCATGGTTGCAGGACATAAATAATATCCAATACCCATGAGGATACCACAGATAGGAAGTACTGCTACGGGAAGCATTAAAGCTTTACCCAGTTTTTGAAGAAATTTCATAAATTTCCCCTCCTTTACATTATGTATACTAAACTGGAGATACTCCAATAAAGTTCGTTATTATTATACAAATCTACGCGAGACTTAAAATCTCATCACCGGCGGATACATTTCCCTCTTTGAGCATCTTTATCTCACTATAATCAGCAGTGTTGCCAATTAAAACCGGAGTAATGACATTAAGATCTGCTGCCTTAATCTGCTCCAGGTCAGCCTCCATCAAAAGGTCACCCTTCTTCACCTGATCACCAACGGAAATATGTGATTTAAAAGGAGCACCCTTTAGTATCACTGTATCCAGACCAATGTGCAAAAGCAACTCGACTCCCTGAGTGGTCGTCATGGTAAAAGCATGAAGCGTATCAAATACAGCTGTCACCTCACCATCCGCCGGAGCGTAAAACCTGCCCTCAGAAGGAATCACGGCCACGCCGTCTCCCAATATCTTCTCAGAAAAAGTAGGATCCGGAACCTCTGTAATAGGAACCACTCTGCCGTTGCACGGAGAACAGATCACCTTTCCCTTTGACTTATTCTTAAAAAAACCTAACATGATATCTCCTTTCCGTCGATATACACACTCACAATATCCAAATCATCATTGAGAAGCACAAAATCTGCTCTCTTTCCTGCAGAAATGCTGCCTGCTTCATCATAGATGCCAATCTCCTTAGCCGGATTGGCTGTAGCACACATAATAGCCTCCTCAAGCGGAATACCTGCCTGCCTTACTGTGAAACGCATACAATCCATCAGATTGGTTGCCGAGCCGGCAATTGTCCCATCATGGAGTGTGGCAAGCGGACCTCTGACCGTCACTGCCTGTCCACCGAGTGTATACTCGCCATCCTCAAGCCCTGTGGCTCTCATGCTGTCACTTATTAAAATCATGCGCTTCGCACCAAACATGGCAAATGTCGCCCTGATAACCGACGGATGAATATGCACACCGTCACAAATGAGCTCTGCATGACACTTTTCTGAATCTCTTATAGCCCCGATAACTCCGGGATTCCTGTGATGAAGCGGTGGCATCGCATTATACAAATGTGTGGCATGGCTTGCACCATGCTCAATAGCCTCTACCGCTGTGTCATAATCAGCCGCTGTGTGTGCTATTGAAACCACAACACTTCCTCTTACCCTGTCTATAAAATCAATCGCCCCCGGCTCCTCCGGAGCAATATCTACAAGCTTTATCAAGCCATGGGCCGCATCCTGAAGCTCACAGAAATAATCATAATCACATCGCATGATATTCTCTGCCGCCTGTGCGCCCTTTTTAGAAGGACTGATAAAAGGTCCCTCCATATTGATACCTACAAGATGTGCACCACCATGATAATTATAATCACCGGCATTTTTCATGACACTCAAAAGCTCATCCCTTTGAATGGTCATAGTAGCCGGACACACGCTCGTCACTCCGATAGAAGCCTCGTATGCTGTAATCACATCAAGCGCCTCTGTGGTGCCGTCACACATATCAGCTCCCTTGCATCCATGAAAATGAATATCCACAAGACCCGGTATCATGATAAGACCTGATGCATCTATAATCTCCTGCTGTGTGCTGTCAGCAGCCGCATCCGTGTCAGCTGTTCTCTCCAAAACACTGTCAAAACGGCCATCCTTAACGACAACATCACCTTGCATAAAGCTGCCATCCTCTGTAAATACCCTTGCATTTTTTATTAACATATACATGTACCTTCTCAACTAAAAAACATCTACAAGCAACTCAGTGCAGCCTCATCCGCTACAAGCGTAACATCATTGTGCAGCTGCAATACAGAAGCCGGCACCTGTGGTGTAATCGGTCCAAAGAAAGCCTTGTGCACAATCTCAGCCTTATCCTCACCACTTGCAACAATAAGAATCTTCTTAGCCTGCATGATGGTCTTGATGCCCATTGTATAAGCCTGCTTCGGAACATCATCAGCCGATGCAAAGAAGCGCTTATTGGCCTCAATAGTAGACTCTGTCAGATTCACACAGTGTACCTGCTTGTCAAAAGACTCGCCCGGCTCATTAAAACCGATATGACCATTGTGCCCGATACCAAGAAGCTGTAAATCAACACCGCCAAGAGACTGAATCAGCTCTGTATAGCGCTTGCACTCCTTCTGTGAATCCGGCTCCATGCCGTTTGGCAGGTGAGTATTCTCAACCGGAATATTCACATGATCAAACAAATTCTGATGCATAAAATAATAGTAGCTCTGGTCATTCTCACGGCTTAGTCCCTTGTACTCATCAAGATTCACCGTCATAACCTCTGAGAAGTCCAAATCCCCCTTCTTGAACCACTCAACGAGCTGCTTATACAAGCCGATAGGTGTAGAGCCTGTAGCCAGTCCCAATACACAATTAGGCTTCATAATCACCTGTGCCGATACGATATTTGCAGCCTTTCTGCTCATATCTGCATAATCCTTAGCATGATATATTCTCATGAAAAATCCCCCCAATTCGCAAAATATAACCAATACTATCTGCACAACCTTCAAATGTGCTGTTTGATTACATATATGCATTTTACCTCGTATAGGACATTTTGTCCAGTACTTTTTGTTATATTTTACACATTTTATAAAAAAAGTATTAAATTTTAATGCGGTAAAGTGGTAAAATTGCATAAAAATTCACTTTAAATGAATATATAATTTTTCACATACCACTATCATTATGGTATAATAGAGACATACAAATCTGAAGTTGGAGGATACACGCATGAAAATTGTAATCATTAATGGAAGTGCCAGAAAA
>OBAF01001356.1_pt1 | contig 14864 bp, 10 predicted proteins | sample 1517851 | NCBI WGS metagenome assembly OBAF01 (sample SAMN04571706, study PRJEB22368) | human gut metagenome | biome: human gut; material: stool | host: Homo sapiens | place: Luxembourg | collected 2012-10-19 | reverse complement strand
CTTCGATGATTTGCTTTTGCAAACCAATATCCTGCTGCGCGACTGCCCCGACGTGCTGGCCCGCTATCAGGAGCAGTTCCGCTATATTCTGGTGGACGAGTATCAGGACACCAACTATGCGCAGTACACGATCATCCGCCGCCTTTCGCAGACCCATTCGAAGGTCTGCGTCGTGGGCGACGACGCGCAGTCGATCTACTCCTTCCGCGGGGCCAAGATCGAGAATATCCTCTCGTTCCAGAAGGATTTTCCCGACGCCATGGTCTTCAAGCTGGAGCAGAACTACCGCTCGACCCGCACCATCGTCGATGCGGCCAACTCGGTGATCGTCCGCAACTCCAAACGCATGGAGAAACACTGCTTCTCGGAGGGCGACAAGGGCGAGCCGATCCGCATTCTCAAGGCCTATACCGACCGCGAGGAGGCCGAAATGGTCGTCTCCGACCTGCGCGACAAGATCCGCCAGACGGGCGACGAGTGGTCCGAGGCGGTGATTCTCTACCGCACCAACAGCCAGTCGGCCGTACTGGAGGACAACCTCCGCCGCCGGGGCGTTCCCTACCGCATCTACAAGGGCAGTTCGTTCTACGACCACAAGGAGGTCAAGGACATGCTGGCCTATATCCGGCTGGTTATCAATCCGCGCGACGACGAGGCGTTCAAACGCATCGTCAACTATCCCGCGCGCGGCATCGGCGACACGACCGTCCAGCGCATCGCCGAGCTGGCCGCCGGGCGCGGCGTCTCGATGTGGGAGGCGGTCGATACGCTGGTCGCCGAACCCGCCGCCGATCCCGTGCAGAAGACCATCGCCCGCAAGGTGTCGGATTTCGTCGCCATGATCCGCGGCCTGTCTCTGGCCCGCAACGAAAAGAGCCTTTACGACTTCGGTCTGGAGATTGCCACCCGTTCGGGCATCATCGCCGCCTACCGCACCGAGAATACCCCTGAGGCGACCTCGGCGCTGGACAATATCGAGGAGCTGCTCAACTCGATGCAGCTCTTCAAGGAGCAGCGCGACGCCGAGATCCGCAGCGGCGAACGGCAGGAGGACGAGGAGGCGACCATCGACGAGTGGCTGCAGAACGTCATGCTGATGACCGACATGGACAAGGACGATCCTGAGGACCGCAACAAGGTGACGCTCATGACCGTCCATTCGGCCAAGGGGCTCGAATACAAATACGTCTATATCGTCGGTCTGGAAGAGAACCTTTTCCCCTCGCAGCGGGCCGCCGAGTCGCCCGACGGCATCGAGGAGGAGCGCCGCCTGTTCTATGTGGCCCTGACGCGCGCCAAGGTCGAGGCGACGATCTCCTATGCCGAGATGCGCTTCAAGTGGGGCAATATGGAGTTCTCGCGTCCGAGCTGTTTCCTGCGCGAGATCGACCCCAAATATGTCCGCGCCGACTTCGACGCCGGCGAGGAGCGTCCGCGCCGCCCGCAGGACGGCGCAGGCCCCTCGGCCATCGACGAACTGCGCCGCCGCTTCGACTACCGCTTCCAGCAGAAACGGCAGGCCGACCGTGCGGGCGGCAATAACGGCGGCCAGCAGGGCGGCTTCGGCGGCCGGGGCAGCAGTTTCGGCGGGCGTTCCGCCGACGGCCAGTCCGGTCCTGCCCGGCGCTTCGCCCGCGCCGCGGCTCCGCAGGGCGCGCGCCCTGCGGGCAGACCCGATCCGGCCCTTGTCCAGACGCCGCGTCCCTCGACCGACGGCATGCGCCGCGTGGGCGTGCGGCAGGCGGTCGACGGCGGCGTGCCCGTAGGGCCGTCGATGCCCGTCAGCGGCGACTACACCGTGGGCCAGCGCGTCGAACATCCCAAATTCGGCGTCGGCATCGTCCAGCGCATCGAGACCCTCGCCACCGACCACAAACTGGTCGTGGCCTTCGACAGCGTGGGCGAGAAAACCCTGCTGGCCAAATTCGCCAAGCTGACCAAACTGTAGAGATGATGGAAACTTCCCCCCCCCTCATTTCAGTCTGCATGACCACCTATAACCACGCGCCCTACCTGCGTCAGGCCATCGAGAGCGTGCTCTCCCAGCAGACCTCGTTCGGCGTCGAACTGGTGCTGGGCGAGGATTGCAGCACGGACCTGACGGCGGAGATCTGCCGCGAATACGCCGCGAAATACCCCGGCCGCGTGCGGCTGGTGACGGGCGCCCGCAATGTCGGCTGGCGGGCCAACTACCGCCGCACGTTCGATGCCTGCCGCGGGAAATACGTGGCCTACTGCGACGGAGACGACTGGTGGACCGACCCCTGCAAGCTGCAGATGCAGGCCGATCTGATGGAGTCCGATCCCGGTTGCGGCATGTGTTATACGGGCGCCGACGAATACTGGCAGGCGGAAGGGACCCTGAAATCCGATCCCGACCGGCACTATACCGATTTCGAGCAGATGCTGCTCGGCATTTCGGTCCCCAACTGCACGGCGCTGGCCCGCCGTGAGCTGATCGCGGCCTACTATGCCGAGATCTGCCCTGAGGAGCATCCCGAATGGCTGACCGACGACTGGCCCATGTGGCTGTGGTTCGCCTGCCGTTCCCGAATACGCTTCATAGACCGCGTGACGGCCGTGCACCGGCGCATGGTCGGGAGCGTGAGCCACGGAGATTCCTACAGGGGACGCCTTGCGAGCCGCGATTCGGCGATGGAGACCAGCCTCTGGTTCGACGAACGCTTCACGGCTTCGCGCAACCGCTTCCGCATTCTGCGCCGCCGTCATGTGGTGGGACTCTGGCTGCTCTCGTGGAAAGGGGCGGGAGTCGGCGAATACCTCGCGCGCTGGTGGGCCGATCTGCGGCGGACGCCGCGGCTCGTCTTCTGCCCGGAGGGGGCTATTTTTCTGGTGAAGAAAATTCTTTTTCGACGTAAAAAACAGCATTTATGACGACCAAACAACGTTACGACGGCGTAATCGCATGGTTCTCGGAGCATATGCCCGTGGCCGAGAGCGAACTCCACTACACCGATCCCTACCAACTGCTGGTGGCGGTGATCCTTTCGGCGCAGTGCACCGACAAGCGGGTCAACATGACCACTCCCGCGCTGTTCGAGGCGTTTCCCACGCCCTTCGATATGGCCGCGGCCACGGCCGAGGATATTTACCCCTATATCAAGAGCATCTCCTATCCCAACAACAAGGCCCGCAACCTCGCGGGCATGGCCCGGATGCTCTGTTCGGAGTTCGGCGGCGAGGTGCCGAGCGATCTGCAGCAGATGCAGCGCCTGCCGGGCGTGGGCCGCAAGACGGCCAACGTGCTGGGCGCGGTGTTGTGGCAGAAGGAGGTGATGCCGGTCGATACGCACGTCTTCCGCGTCTCGAACCGCATCGGCCTGACAACCAACTCCAAAACGCCCCTTCAGACCGAGCTGACACTCGAAAAGAACATTCCGCCGCACCTGCTGCCGGTGGCCCATCACTGGCTCATTCTCCACGGCCGCTATGTCTGCACGGCCCGCGCCCCGAAGTGCGGCGAGTGCGGCATCGCCGTGTGGTGCCGCAAATACGCCGCCGACCATAAGGCCCCGAAGGGCTGAACCACCGACCCAAAACCCTAAAAACTTCAACGATATGACAAAAAACCTCTTCCGTATTCTGTTGTTCCTGCTGCTGCCCCTCGCCGGGCAGGCCAAAGACGCCGATTCGCTGCGCGTACTCTGGGTCGGCAACAGCTATACCTATTACAACGACATGCCGGCCATCGTGCAGCAGATCGCCGCGACGCAGAAGGTGAAGGTCTCCTGCACGCGCTTCCTCAAAGGCGGCGAACGCTTCTCCGGTCACCTGACGAATCAGAAACTGCTGAAGGCGCTGGCCGCCGGCGGCTGGGACTACGTCGTCCTGCAGGAGCAGAGCTCCGCGCCCGCCATGCCGACGCGGCAGGTCGCCCGCGAGGTCTATCCGCAGGCCCGCACGCTCGACAGCCTCGTGCATGCGGGTTCACCCGACGCCCGTGTGATCTTCTACATGACGTGGGGCCACAAGAACGGCAACCGCTTTCCGATTCCGGAATATCCGCCCATCAACCGCTACGAGACCATGCAGGAGCGGCTGATTACGAGCTACCTCGAAATGGCCTATGACAACGACGCGTGGTGCGCCCCTGTTGGCATGGCGTGGCGCCGCGTGCGGGCCGAACGTCCCGACTGCGTGCTCTATGCGCAGGATTGTTTCCACCCCGCGCTGCCGGGCAGCTACCTCGCGGCCAACGTGATCTTCACGACCATCTACGGCAAACCCTACCAGACCGATTGCACGATGGGTCTTCCGCCCGAACAGGCCGAATACCTCCAGCGCGTAGCCCAGCAAACGGTCCTCGAAAACCGGACGCTGCTCAATCTCGAATAACCCGGCGGCCGGATTCGACGGCCGAACCCGGATAAGACGACAACGGCGGAGTCGAATGCTCCGCCGTTGTCGTTTATAAGTCGTCCGGTCTCTTTCGCTTCGGTTTTCCGTCCTTCCGGCGGCATCCGTCCTTTTGCGCTTTTCTGTTTCCCTCCGGTCCCCGCTTTCCCGGCCGCGGTCGGTTTCCCGCTTTTCTCCCGTCTCGGTTTTCCGCTCTTCCGCCTGCCCGTTTTTTCCGCTCTGTTAGCCTGTTCTCTGTTTTCCCGGCTTTTCGTTCTGCGTCCGGCGACTACCGCTCGCTCAGAAGGAGCCAGCGCATCGTCTTTTCGTCGATCAGCCCGATCAGCTCTGCGATACGCTGCGACTGGGCCGTCAGCTCGTCCACTCCGAGCGAACCCGACGAAAGCGACTCCTCCAGCGCCGCTTTTTCGGCTTCCAGCGCCAGAATCTCCCGCTCCAGCGTCTCCAGCTCGCGCTTTTCGTTGTACGAGAGTTTGCGCGGCGCCGTCTCCGCCGCCTGCGTCCGCACCGCCTGCGGTTTGGGCCGCGCCTGCGCCTCCTGCGCGTGGCGTGCGGCTTCGTATTCGCGTTTCCACGCCACGTATTCCGAGTAGGTGCCCGTGAAATCCTTGATCTCGCCCCCGCCGCAGAAGACCAGCAGGTGGTCGGCCACCTTGTCTACGAAATAGCGGTCGTGCGACACTACGATCACACACCCCTTGAATGCGCGCAGATACTCCTCCAGAATGCCGAGCGTCACGATGTCCAGATCGTTCGTCGGCTCGTCCAGAATCAGGAAATTGGGGTTGCGCATCAGCACCGTGCAGAGATACAGCCGCCGCCGTTCGCCGCCGCTGAGCCGCGCCACGAAGCTGTACTGCGTTTCGGGCGTGAAGAGGAAGTGCTGCAGGAACTGCGACGCGCTCATGCGCCGTCCGTCGCCCAAGTCGATCTGTTCGGCGATTTCGGTCACCACGTCGATCACCCGCTTCCCCTCGTCGAACTCCAGCCCCTGCTGGCTGTAATAGCCGAAGCGGACCGTCTCGCCGACCTCGATCGTCCCGCTGTCAGGGCGTTCGATCCCCGTCAGCAGTTTGAGGAACGTCGATTTCCCGCAGCCGTTGTCGCCCACGATCCCCAGTTTCTCGTAGCGGGTGAAGTTGTAGTTGAATTTGTCGAGGAGCACCAGCTCGCCGAACCGTTTGCCGACCTCCTTGGCTTCGAATATCTTGGTCCCGATCCGCGACGCCTTGACGTCGAGCCGCACTTCGCCGCGGCTGCGCGTCGATTGCAGGCGCGTTTCCAGCTCGTGAAAGGCGTCGATGCGCGACCGGGCCTTCGTCGCCCGCGCCTGCGGCTGGCGGTAGAGATTCGTTTCGCTCTCCCGCCGGGCCGCCTGCGCCGTCTCGCGCTCCTGCTTCTTCTCCAGATAATAGGAGTAGTTGCCCGCGTAGTGGTATAGCTGCCGGTCCTCGATTTCGAGGATGTCGCTGCACACCTTGTCCAGAAAGTAGCGGTCGTGCGTCACCATCAGCAGCCCCGCGCCGCTTGCCGCCAGATACTCTTCGAGCCACTCGGTCATGTCGGTGTCGAGGTGGATCAGCAGGTCCGACTCGCTTATCAGCACGTTGGCCAGCGCCACGCGCTTGAGCTGTCCGCCCGAAAGGGTCCCGACCCGCTGTCCGAAGTCGCGGATCTTCAGCCGCGACAGAATCCGCTTGGCCCGCTGTTCGTAATCCCACGCTTCGAGCGCGTCCATGCGGGCCATCGCCTCCTGCAATCCTTCGCCCGACGGCTCTTCGATCGCCCGTTCGTATTCGGCGATGGCCTTCAGCGCCGGATTCTCCGAGAGGAAGCAGGCTTCCAGCACGGTCATCTCCGCCGGATAGACCGGACTCTGTTCGAGGTAGGCGATCCTCAGATCGCGGCGGGGTACGACGCTGCCGCCGTCGTGATCCTCTCGTCCCGCTATGATGTTCAGGAGCGTGGTTTTTCCGGTGCCGTTCTTGGCGACGAGGGCCACGCGCCGCCCGTCCTCGATCGCAAACGATATATTTTCGAAGAGTACCAGATCGCCGAACGATTTGGTCAGGTTCTCCACCTGAAGACAACAAGCCATAATGCGTTTTTTTTGTGTATGCAAAGCTACGCAAAAATACCGAACCGACAACCGCCGCCCCGAAACCGGATCGCCGGCCGCCGGCTTTCCGGAGTATGGAAACGTGCTATTTCGGTACGTTCCCGCGGTCGCGGTTGCATATCTCTTCTTTTTTTGTATCTTTGCAAAGATCATTTAGCGAAACAGAGCCGAAATGGAGTTATCGAAAGAGCGTCTCGAACGCCTGCGGGAACTGCTTGCCCCCGCCCATCAGCAGATCGTGATCGTGTCGCACACCAATCCCGACGGCGACGCCGTGGGATCGTCGCTGGCATGGGCCGAGGCGCTGCGGTCGATGGGACATGAGGTGACGTGCGTCGTTCCGAACAAATACCCCTATTTTCTCGACTGGATGCAGGGCATCGAGGAGGTCGTGGTCTTCAAGAACGACACCGAAGGTCGCGCCGCCCGCGCCATCGCCGATGCGGACATCCTCTTCTGTCTCGATTTCAACGCCGTTTCGCGGCTCGAAATCCTCAGCGAGACCATCGGTGCCAATACGACGGCCCGCCGCGTGCTGATCGACCACCACCTTTCGCCCGACGAGGGTTTCGACCTTTCGTTCTCGCATCCCGATTCGTCGAGCACCTGCTTTCTGGTCTACTCCATCGTCGAAGCGCTGTTCGGCGCGCAGGCCGTTACGCGCCGCATGGCCGAAGCGCTCTATGTGGGCATCATGACCGACACGGGCAATTTCGCCTATTCGTTCCTCACGCCTGAGCTGTTCCGCGCCGTGGCCGTGCTGGTCGGGACGGGCATCAGCATTCCCGACATTCACAACAACGTCTACAACGCCTATACCGAGGGCCGCGCCCGGCTGTTCGGCTATGCCATCAACCGCAAGATGGAGATTATTCAGGACGGCACGGTGGCCTACATGTCGCTGCTGGAGAACGAGATGCGCCGCTTCCAGTTCCAGCAGGGGGACAGCGAGGGCTTCGTGAACTACGCCCTGACGGTCAAGAAGATGAAGATGTCGGCCATGTTTCTGGCCCACCGCAAGTTCATCCGCGTCAGCTTGCGTTCGCGCGGAGATGTCGACGTCAATCTCTTCGCCCGCAAGTACTTCAATGGCGGCGGCCATAAGAACGCCGCCGGAGGTAAATCGTTCGTTTCGATGCAGGAGACTATCGCACACTATATCAAGTCTGTAAAGGAATTCGCCGACGAGGGCCATCTCGGCTGATCCGCCGGAGCGGCCATGCTGCGGCGGTTTCCGGCAGTTCTCTGCGGCCGGATTTCCGGTTGTCAATGGTTTCGGCAGATCGGTTTCGGCTGTCAATCGTCTTGCGGCGACTTTGCCCGCCCGGTTTCCGGTGGTCTGCCGCCTTGTGGCGGTTTCCGGCGGTCAATCGTTTTGCTGCGGTTTCCGCCTGCTCGATTCTGCCGCCCGGTTTCCGGCTGTCAACTGTCTTGCGGCGGTTTCTGCACCGGATTTTTGGCTGCCGATCGCCTTTGTAGCGACTTTTGCCCGCCCGATTTTGGCTGCATGGCTTCCGGGGCCTGCCGTATCGCTTCTGCCGGACCCCTGTGGCCGCTGCGGTTCCGGTGCGCTCGCGGCAGCCGCCTGCGGTTCCCGGTTTTCGGGCCGTCGTGCACCCGAATTCCGGCCGTGAATTCCGCCGGTTGCCGCAAAAGATGCTGTCTCATTAATTTGGAACGTTATGGACGATTTCCGACTCAAAGTCTTCATTACGGCGGCCCGGACGCTCAGCTTCACCCGGACGGCCGAACGGCTTTTCATCTCGCAGCCCGCCGTCAGCAAACACATCGGCGAGTTGGAATCCCAATATAAGGTACAGCTTTTCATGCGCCGCGGCAGCCGTCTCGAACTGACCGGGGCCGGAGAGACCCTGCTCGCCTGCGCCGAACGGCTGGCCGACGACTACCGCCGCATGCAGTACGAAATGAGTCTCTGCGCCGACGCTCCCGTGGGCGAATTGCGGCTGGGGGCCAGCACGACCATCGCCCAATACCTCCTGCCGCCGATTCTGGCCAGATTTACGACGCGCTTTCCGGGCGTTCGGGTCGCGATGATGTCGGGCAACAGCGATCAGGTCGAGCAGGCGCTCGGCGGGCACGGCATCGACTTGGGAATGGTCGAGAGCCTGAGCCGCCGTCAGGGGCTGCACTATACGGTTTTCGCTCCCGACGAGCTGGTGCTGGTGGCCCGCACGGGCGGTCCCTATTCGCGGACCGAGTCGATAACGGCCGATGAGCTGCGCGAAATTCCGCTCGTGTTGCGCGAGGGCGGATCGGGAACGCTCGAAGTCATCAAGGCGGCGCTGGGACGCGCGGGCATCCGCATTCCGCAGCTCAACGTGGTCATGCGGCTGGGCTCGACCGAGGGGATCAAGGCTTTCGTCCGCAACAGCGACGCCATGGCCATCGTTTCGGTGATCTCGGTCGTGGACGAGCTGCGCAGCGGCGTGCTGCGGATCATCGACCTCGAAGACCTTCCCCTGCGGCGCGATTTCGCGTTCGTGCACGTCGAAGCCGAGCCGTCGGCTCTCGTCCGGCAGTTCATCGAGTTCGCAAGGGCCGACCGTTGACCGGGCGGGCTTTCTGGCGCAGCCTCGACGAGCGTATTTGCCGTGATTCCTTCGCCGTTTCTGCTCTCATTTCTGCCGCGTTTCCGCAGCCGCCGTTTCTGCCGCCGTTCCCGCCGTGCTCGCGTTGCGGTTCCGGGCTTCGTTTCCTCCCTTCTTTGTGCCGCCGCTTCCGGAGACGATCCGCCCGTTTGCTCTTCAGTATAACTTTTTGTTATGGTATATAATGATTTCTTGTTTTATATTCCGCTAAAAGATGCGACCTTTGCCGGCGGAATAAAGAAAAAGTTATAGTGACCATTTTAAAAATACAAGCATATGCTGGAAAAAGGTAACAGGGCGAACACCCTGCACGGAATTCTGCTGATCGCGCTGTTTTCGTTCGCGGCCTTCTACATCGCCGGCTTTCCCATCGTAAAAAGATTGTCGTTCAGTCCGCTGATCGTGGGCATCGTGCTGGGTATGCTCTACGCCAACAGCCTTCGCAACAAACTGCCCGAAACGTGGGTCCCCGGCATCAAGTTCTGCACCAAGCAGCTGCTGCGCTGGGGCATCGTCCTGTACGGATTCCGCCTGACGCTGACCGAAGTGGCGGCTGTCGGCATTCCGGCCGTCGCCGTCGATCTGGTCATCGTGACGGTCACCATTTTCGGGGGAGTCCTGCTGGGCCGTCTCTTGAAGATCGACCGCGATACGGCGCTGATGACCTCGACGGGCAGCGCCATCTGCGGCGCGGCGGCCGTGCTGGGCGCCGAACCGGTCGTGAAGTGCGAGGGTTACAAGACCGCCATCGCTGTCTCCACGGTCGTGATTTTCGGAACCCTCTCGATGTTCCTCTATCCGCTGATGTTCCGGATGGGGCTGCTCGGTGGACTTACGGACACGGGCGTGGCCGTCTACACGGGCAGTACGCTGCATGAAGTGGCCCATGTGGCCGGAGCCGGCAATGCGATGGACCCGACCGATGCGCTGGGAATCGCGGGGACGGCCACGATTACCAAGATGATCCGCGTGATGATGCTCGCGCCGGTGCTGGTCGTCATGGGCTTCGTGCTGGGCCGCCGGAAGAGTTCCGGAGCCTGCAAGGAGAAGAGCAAGATCGCCGTGCCGTGGTTCGCCTTCGGATTTATCGGGATCATCTGCCTCAATTCGCTGCTGCAATACCTGTTCGGCGTGGAGAGCGTCCGCGAGATTCCGCTCAACGGCGCGATCGAATACGCCGATACCTTCCTGCTGACGATGGCCATGACGGCGCTGGGCACCGAGACGAGTATCGACAAGTTCCGGCAGGCCGGGGCGAAGCCCTTCGTCTTGGCGGGCCTGCTGTATGTCTGGCTGGTGGCGGGCGGTTATTTCGTCACCAAATATCTGGTCGGAATCTTGTAAACAGGGCTGCCCGGAGTCTCCGCTTTACGGTAATTTCGGCAGCGTGGGGGCTTCGTGTTCCGAATAGCCGAGCACCGTCTCCCGTACGAAGTCCGCGAAGCCGCGGGCTTCGTCGTATGTAAGGGGGCCGGGATAGCTCATCAGGATCAGCTGATGGGGCGTGAAGGGTTTGCGGAACGAAGGGTGGATGTACTCGTAGGGGTTGGCGACGAAGCCCAGCCGTTCGTAGAAGTGCCGGCGGCGGATCGAGATGTCGTCCACCGGCGGGTCGATCTCCAGAATGACGCGGCCGACCTTCCGGCAGAATGCCGTGAGCGCCTTCGAACCCATGTTCTGACCGCGCAGGGCGGGCGAAACGGCGAGATGCTCGACGTAGCGGTACGCTCCGGCGTTCCAGTGGAACAGAATGCCGATGAACTCTTCGCCGCGCCAGATGCCGTCGGCTTCGAAGCGCGGATCGCCGAACGCCCGGTCGTACCCTTGCGCGTTCCAGCGTTCGCAGCGGGGGAACGACTCTTCGTAAAGGTCCCACGCTTCGGCCCAGCCTTTGTCCGAACGGGATTCGAAAGGTATGAATTGCAGCTCCTGTGTCATTGTCGTCGTAATTTTGCGCAAGATAGTGCAAATTCCGCGCATTGCCAACTCCTGCGGCTCTCCTGCGGCTCTCCTGCGGCTCTCCTGCGGCTCTTCGCGGGCGTTCCGGACGGCCGAGACGACGAAAAAGGGATGCCCGGTCCGGACATCCCTTCCGGCGCCTTCCGGCGCGAACTTTTTATTTCCTTTATTCTTCGGTTTTTCCTCCGGTGACTTCGTCCGGAATGCCGTCGCAGCGCACGAAGACCTGCACGTCCGAGCGGTCGTCCTTGGCCGTCCAGACCATCGAGGTCTCGGTGAAGTCGGTCACGATGTAGCGGTGCGCCCAGTCGCCTGCGCCGTAGTCGTAGCTGCCGCGGATGACCGCACCCAGCTCCGCGTCGTTGTCGATGACGAAGCGGCCCGTCAGCTTGCGGGTGCCGAAGCTGTCGAGGTTCTGGTACATGACGTACTTGGCGTCCTTGCGGATGAATTCGATGTAGACGAAGCTGCCTTCGGCGAGCGGCGCGCCGTTCCATTCGGCCAGCTGCCACGTACCCGCGATGTTGTTGTTGGTCACCTCCAGCGGAGTTACGTACATATCGTCGTCGCAGGCGCCCAGTAGCGCGAGGGCCGACAAAAGGGCCGCAAATCTCAAAAATCTTTTCATATGACTTGTTTTTATCCTGTTTCTTATTCTGTTTCCCCGAACTCGATCCACAGCATGCGCCGGCTCGGCGGCACGTCCGGTCCCCCGACCGGCAGGGGAGTCCGCCGGAGCGGCTGCGGGGCTTTGGCCGGGTCGAAGCGGACGACCAGATCGCCTTTTGTGCCGGGTGCCAGCGTCGCCGGTTCGCAGGCGAAGCTCAGGCCGGTGGCCGCGAATCCTTCGTCGCAGACCGGGGTGAGCGGTTTGTCGCCCGCATTCAGGCACTCGATACGCTCGCTCTGCACCTTGTCCGTGCGGCCGAAGCGGACGGTCCGCTGCTTGAGCCGCAGCGCGCCCATCGCATGGGGATAGTCGTCGTCCGTGCGCACCGAGGCCGTGACTGCGCCCCGGAGGCTGAGGATCGCTGTAGGCTCCTTGTCCGAGAGCTGGGTGTAGACGAAAATCCGCCGGTCGAAAACCCCCGGATGTCCCTTGGGGCGGTAGGTCACCGTCACGGCGCCTTCGCCGCCCGGTGCGACGGGCTTTTTGTCCCAGCTCGCCGCGGCGCAGCCGCAGGTGGTCTGCACGCGGGTGACGACCAGCGGCTTGCCGCCCGTATTCCGCCACCGGAAGGTGTAGACCGGCGGAACGTCGTCCTCGCCGATATGCCCGGCGTCGATCAGCGTGCGTTCGAAACGCATCGCTTCGGCTCCTCCCGCGGCCGTGGCCGGATGGGCCAGACTGTCGAGTTTGGCGCGCGGGACGATGCGGATCTGGGCGCGGAGCGGCGCGGCGGCGAGAGCCGCCCATAACGCTCCGCAGCAGAGAAGCATGCGTGTTATCGTCGCTGTGTTGCGCATCGTTGCGGGTTTAGAGCCAGCCGTTGCCGTTCGCGACCTTGCGCACCGTGATGTTGAAGGTGTGCGTCTCGTTGCCGCTCGACGTGATGCTGGCCTTGGTCGTGCCGCTCTTGAGTCCCTTGACCGTCAGTTTCCTGCCCTCGATGGAGGCCGTTGCGACCGTCGTGTCGGAGATCGAGACCGTATAGGTCATCGTCTCGCCGCCGAGGAAATAGTTGGCCGGGATGGCCGTCACTTCGCCGCCGAGGTTGATGTAGAGGTTGGGGAACGACACCTGCGTGCCGTTGCCGGCAACGGCGTTGAGCAGTTTGGCGGCGTTCACCTGACCGACGCCCATCTGTCCGCGGTAGTTGGATTTGTTGAGCTGCATGGGCTGGTTCAGACCCACGTCGGCGACGTAGCGGTAGTAGAGTTTCATGCCGCTCATGTAGTCGTCGATCGGCGTGGTGGTCTCATAAAGCAGGGCCTTGAATTCGTCGGCCGTGAAGTGGCGGCGCAGTTTTGCCGCGTACGACAGTCCCAGCGCCGCGACGCCCGAAACGTGGGGGCAGGCCATTGAGGTGCCCTCCATGTATCCGTAGCCGCTTTCGCTGACGTTGTAGGGCAGCGTCGAGAGGACGCAACCGATCTCGCCGCGCTTGTGGTCGTCGTCGAAGTATTCGTAATAGTAGTCCTGATCGCCGCCCGGAGCCGCTATCGTGGTGCCCGGACCGTAATTGGTGTAGACGGCGGGGGTGTAGTCGGCGGCCGTTGCGGAGACGGAGATGCAGAAGTCGGCGGCGCCGGGGAATCCGGCCATGGGGGCGGTTTCGTTGCCGCCGGCGAAGATCGCCAGACCGCCCTCGATCGGACCGTTGGGCGAGCCTGCGTTATGTATGAAGTACTCCAGCGCCTCCTTTTCGAGCGGCATGCTTTTCTCCCACTCTTCCTGTGTCTTGAAGCCCGGCTCGCCCCATTCGTAGCTGTTGGCCAGTCCCGAAACGTAGCCCCAGCTGCACTGCAGGATCACGGCGCCGTTGTCGGCGGCGTATTTGATCGCCTTGACCGTGGCCAGCGCGTTGCTGGCCGTGCTGCCCGAAAAAATCTGGCACGACATGATCTTCGCGCCGGGGATGCTGCCCCGGCCGCCGGCGATCGAGCTGATGCCGATGCCGTTGTCGTTCTGCGCGGCGATTACGCCCGCCACATGCGTGCCGTGGCCGGTGTCGTTGACGTCGTCCCATGAGATGACGCCCGTGTTCTTGACGAAGTTGTAGCCGTAGACGTCGCCCTGATAGCCGTTGCCGTCGTTGTCCTTGTGCGAGCGGTAGATTTCGTTCTCGTTGACCCACATGTTGTTCTTCAGGTCGGGGTGCTCGATCATCACGCCCTCGTCGAGGACGGCCACGACGATCGACTCGTCGCCCGTCGAGAGTTCCCACGCCTGCTCGCACTGCACGTCGGCGTCCACGATGGATTTCCCGCCGAACATGTTGCCGCGGTTCACGAGGTGCCACTGCTGCGGAAGCAGCAGGTCGTCGAAGGGATAGGCCGAGGCTTCGCCCGTCCGGGTCGCGCGCTGGTGCTGGATGGCTTCGAGCGTCTTGCGGGAGAGGGGCATCGCCTTTTTCCCGGCGTTGTAGGCGCGGTGGATGGTGCGGTTGAAGCTGACGTGCTGCACTTCGCCCAGCGCCGAGAGTTTCTCGGCGACCTCGGCGGCGGTGAACTCCTCGCCGAAGCGGACCACGTACCACAGGTGCAGTTCCGATTCGCGGGTGCGCTCCTCGTTGCGCGGGTCCACGGGGAAGACGCGCTCGATCTCATAACCGCCGACGATGTCCAGAATCTCATCGACGGAGAGAATGCCCGAACGGGTCGCGGGGCCGCCGCTGCGGGTGATGCCCGCCCGGTCGAGTATGTCGCTTACGTAAGGTGCGAATTTCACCAGCACCTCCCCCGATTGGTATTCGGCCGGGACGTCCGGGCCCGGAGCCGGCTCCGGGGCGGACAGCTCCTCTTTGGTACATGCGGTAAATGCCAGTAAAGCGGTGGCAAGAATGCCGTATAGATAGTTTTTCATCGTCATAATTATTTGGTCGTCTCCTCCTCTTCTTCTGTGCCGGGATCTTTCTTGTAGCCCTCGTAGAATTCGTAGTAGTAGTTCATGTTGGCGGGTTCGTTGGTGAATCCTGCCAGCGTGCCGGTCGCATCCTTGCCCTCCTGCGTGAACACCAGCACGCTGGGCACCCACCAGTCGAGCGCCGGGTGGTAGAGCAGCCAGTCGGGCAGTTCGCCGGTCAGGCGGTTGAGGTTGATGGCGAACCGCTTGGTGTGCGGCATCACCTTCGGGGTGC
>OBAF01001302.1_pt1 | contig 15309 bp, 10 predicted proteins | sample 1517851 | NCBI WGS metagenome assembly OBAF01 (sample SAMN04571706, study PRJEB22368) | human gut metagenome | biome: human gut; material: stool | host: Homo sapiens | place: Luxembourg | collected 2012-10-19 | reverse complement strand
CACTCACAAGCTCGGGCCTTCCGCTTTACTCTACAGGCCGAAACATAGCCCGCTACCTCTGTGATTACATTTACAACCGCCCGATAGTGAACCGAGAGAACCCGGATTTAATGCCTCAGAAGGTTGCTATTGCAAGGCGGGGCGGCTGGCTTGGAGAAGCCTTTATTACGCCTAATGGCGTGATAGGAGACTCTGAGGAACGGATTTACTATGAACCCGCGGGCAACGCAAAAGCCAATTATGACCAAGCGGGCAGTATCGAAAAATGGCGCGACAGCGTGGGCTATCTTGCCCGATACTCTAGCCCGCTCACCTTAGCAATATGCACCGCGCTTGCGGCTCCGCTCCTTTCAAGGATTAGCTGGGTTGAGCAAAAGAGCGGAGGATTTCACTTTTACAGCACCTCCACCGTAGGTAAGACTTCAATCGCGGAAGCCGCGGCGGGCGTTTACGGCAAACCTTCTCCGGACGGCGGCCGCGTTATCTCGTGGTCAGGCACAGCAAACGCAGTGGAATACGTGGCGGCCGCTCACAATGACTCTCTTATGTGCATGGACGAGCTCAAGACCGCTAAGCCCTATGAAGTAAACGACATCATCTATAGGCTTGCAAACGGTGTGAGCAAGTCTCGGTTGAATAAAGATATAGACCTCCGGCCCCGCTTACTTGGCTAATACTATGGATTTCCACTGGTGAATTAACCGTATCCCAATACCTCAAGAAGGCGGGCGCTGATATTCATGCTGGAACGGACATCCGAAGCATTCCTATAGACGTGGGAATGGGCGTAAGAGCCGCCCCGATGGATAGAGACACGCTCGGAATATTCGAGGCCATACCGCCGCGCTTTAAAAATATTTCCGAGGCTTTTAGCCTCCTATCGGTAGGGACGCGGGAAAATTACGGAAAATTAGGGCGCAAGTGGCTTGAATACCTAACCGCTAACGCCGACGCCCTAGAAACCCAAGCGGAACCTTTTGCCCGTGCGTTTGAGAAGAAAGCTCCCAAGGAAATAGGAGCACAGCAGAGCCGAGAACTCAACCGCTTTAAATTGTGCGCAGTAGCGGGCGAAATCGCGACTGAGGCAGGCTTAACGGGCTGGCAGGAAGGACAGGTCACCGACGCGGTAATCAAGCTCATGGAGCGTTATTTTGCGGGCCTTACCACGGGCACGAAAGAGGCGCGCCGATTGATTGAGAGCTTGCAGGAAGCCGCCCAAACGCCCTATAAATTTGCGCTTTACGGTACTTCAGAGCGAGCCGAATACGGGTATAGGAATTTTGAACCGAGCAGTATTACTCCTTCCGAGGATAGCGATACAGGCGAAGACTTAACCGACCCGGAAATTAAGCCCGTGCGGTCTACTCCAAAACAGAAGCGGTTAATGTTTTTACCTTCGGCTTTCCTCAAGTTAATCGGCAACTTCTCGCCGGAGGCCGCTTGTGAGGAACTAATCCGGAGGGGATTGTTAATCCAAAACGAAAAAAACAAAAACGGACTAAAGCTTAAATTCAAGGCAAAAGGCGGCGGCCGCTTTTATACAGTCGACTATGACAAACTTATGAATTACGAGGAAAGCGACTAAAAAATGGGAACTAGGGAACCGCCCCTAAAACAGCCCTAAACCCAATAACGGCGGTACTTCCCGCCGTTTTTCTTTTGAATTTTGCCTTTTTATCGTGGGAACCAATAAAACCCATGAGCCCCAGGCCTTCTCGTCGAAAGTTCCCAATTTCCCACAATTCCCAGCCCGAGAGAGCGTGAGAAAAAATATATTCAATCGCGTTCCATAGCGGGCCTCTACCTTAGCCATATATTTCACAATGCGGAAATAGGAAAAGGCCTAAGATGTCTAGGAGAAAAAACGCACCGACTTACCGGCACCGGAAATAAGAAATTAAAAGCTCCAAGCAAAAATTTTTACGTACCAATTTACGTACCAAAATTAAAGGCTCGTTTTTATCTCATTGTTTTTAAACGATTTACGAACCCTCTCACTCGACCAGAATTCCACCCGGGTGTTCAGACGAACATCCGGGTTTTATTTTTTCCCGTAATTCAAATAAATAATCAGAGGAAAGAGGATCAGGCCCGATGCCACAATCACTGCCTGATATCCAAACCAGCCCGAAAGTGCTCCGGCCGCAAACGGCCCTAACGCCATACCGGCGTGTCCTGTTAGAAAATTAAATCCGAACACTTCGCCCTTCTTATCCGGCGGACATTCTGTCGAGATGATCGAATTCACTAAAGGAATTAGGCCGGCGATAGCAAATCCGGCGATGAATCGCCAAACACCGAATTCAAACGGAGTGCGACCTAAGACCTGGGCAGAGATTAAAAGGCCTGCAAAGAACAGAGAGCAGGAAAGCACTTTCAAAAATCCGAACTTCTGCCCCGCTGCTCCGAGAATCGGAGATGCGATCATGATCGAAATCGCGCAAACGGAAAATATCGTCCCCGAAAGCATCATGATGTTGTCCATGCTTCCCTGAAGCTGAGCAATGTAGAGCGGCAGAATTGGCTGAGCTGAGAACAAAGACGCGTGGATCACTGCGCACGCCATCAGCATCTTAAAGATCGCAGGCTGACGAATAACACTCCAGTCGAACCAATTCCTTGAAGTAACTTTAATCGTCCTTGGCTTTTCTTTAATGCAAAAACCAATGAGTAAAGAAATAAGACCCAGAGCGACGGACGCTACGAAGAAAGATTCACGCATTCCGAAATAATCTGCCAGCACACCGCCCACAAATGGTCCCACGACCGCTCCGACTGTCATACCGCCCTGCATCAACCCCATAGACAGACCTGTTTTACGGGCAGGAATTGAGGCAGCTAATAGAGCTAACAAGGCGGGATAAAGACCGGCGCACAAACCTTGGAAAAACCGCGCAGCAAACAGCTGCATCGGGGTCTGAACAATGCCGCACAGTGCATAGCTGATCGTCAGACCGATCGAAGCTCTTAACGCCATGAGTTTACGGCTTTTACGGTCCGCGAGGACGCCCCAGACGGGGCCAAGCAGTCCGCTCACAAAGAAAGTCACCGCAAAAACTGCACCTGACCACATGTCGACTTCAGAAGCCTTAGCTCCGAGTTCAGAGGATAGATACACCGGCAAAAACGGCGTAATCATCGTGAACGACATATCCATCAGGAATGCGCTGGCGACTAAGATCGTAAGCGTTACTACCCACGGCACGAGAGCCCCTCCTTCTCTTGGTCTTTTTAAGAATTATGCGCCCGAAACGGGCAGTTTTAAACATTTCGCGGGAACCGAAAAATTTCCTTCGCTATAAATCGGAGTGGTAAACATCTAATGGTAGAATAGTCAAAATGTCTCTGGGTCCTATGCCGATGAAATTCGTCACTAAATTTGCTGCATCCCTAGCCGCTCTCGGCCTTTCTTTTAATGTTCTTGCTGCAGAGCTGAACGTTTACGCCTCCATGCCTGAGAAATATGCTTCTCAGGTGCTGGAGCAGTTCACTAAAGACACGGGGATCAAAGTCAACTTCTTAAGACTTTCTTCCGGTGAAGTTCTGTCTCGACTCCAGGCAGAAAAAAGCAATCCTCAAGTCGATGTTCTTCTAGGAGGACCGGCAGACTACCTCGAAGTCGCCAAGAACGAAGGACTGACGGCGCCTTATAAACCTAAAGGCTCTGATTTCATTCCGGCTGAATTTAAGGACCCTCAAAATTATTGGACCGGTATCGGCATCATGCCGCTTGCCTTCATCACGAATAACAACTTTCTTAAAAAGAACAACCTGAAGGCTCCAACTTCCTGGCAGGATTTTCTGAAGCCTGAATACAAGGAAGGTCTTATTCTGGCTGATGCCCGAACCTCCGGCACTGCGACGGAACGCCTCTTTTCTTTAGAAAGAGTATTCGGACGTCAAGGTAGTATCGATTTCCAGAAAAAACTTCACAAGAACGTTCAGATGTACACCAAGAGCGGAGCATGGCCTGCCTTGCGTGTCGGTGACGGACTGGCAGCCGCTGCCATGGTTTACTTGCCTGATGCGCTGGACATCGTCCAGTTAGGCTATCCGGTCACGATTTCTTATCCGAAGGAAGGCGTTACTTTCGGCATCGAAGTTGTCTCTCTTGTAAAGGGAGCCAAGCATCCTAAAGAGGCAAAAGAATTTTTAGACTGGGCCACTTCACCTAAGCTTGCTGAATTTCTTATCAAAAACAAGATTAGGTATGTTCCCACACGTACGGACGTCAAAGTTGACGATCCCGTGCTGGACCTAAAGAACATCCGTATGCTCAGCGTCCCCTTATCTGAAAAAGGCCGGCTGCGCGAACAGCTAACGAAAGACTGGATTGATCAGGTCTTACAGGCTAAATAAGACGTTAAATTAGAATTCCGGCGGCTTTTTAAAAAGAAAAACAAGCCGCCTTCAATTTAATAATGGGCGCACTCAATCATGAAAGTAATCGGTCTGACAGGCGGAATTGGGTCCGGCAAAACAACAGTTTCAGACTTGTTTGGCGAATTAGGAATTGATGTTGTGGACGCCGATGTCGTCTCTCGACAATTAACTGCCGTAAACGGCGGAGCAATGCCGGAAATCATTAAACAGTTCGGGCCGGAGGCAGCTTCTCCTGACAGCTCCATGAATCGAAGGTTCATTAGAGAACTGGTGTTTTCCGATCCTTCTGCCAAAACGGCCTTGGAAAATATTCTTCATCCCTTAATTCGCAAAGAATGTCAGCGTCAACTAGACGCTTCAAAGTCACCATATACGATCTTGAGTGTCCCGCTTCTCATAGAAAGTCCGTTTTGGCGTTCATCCATCAATCGATTGCTTGTCGTTGAAGCGCCAGAAGCGCTGAGAGTCGAGAGGGTCGTTCAAAGAAGCCATCTAACGCCTGAAGCTGTGAAAAAGATTATCTCAACCCAGGCGACGACTGCTCAAAGGCTGGATGCAGCAGATGACGTCATTGAAAATGTCGGCACCTTCGAGATACTAAAGGCCTCTGTATTAAAACTTCACGCAATGTACCTTTCTTTAAGTAGAAAAAGCTGAACCTCCGATACTGCCTGCTGTGTGAAAATTACTGTCTCGCAGTGGGATACAACAGCTTATTTTCTTAGTCTAAACCTTCTCATTGTGTCCAATCGTATAGGAGAATCCCCTGATATTTTTGCGTTATTTCTGAGAGATTTTTCGATAGCCGTACGCCTTCGGCGGTAATCATTTCCATTACCGGCCATTAAGGGGAAAATATAAAATTATTCTAGGAACGCGAGAGATTGGAATGACCGAAACCTTATTACGATATGAGTTTCCCTCCAACGAAAAACTTCGTACTTTTTTAAGACTGGCTGATCTTTTTAAACAGCTGACATGGTTCGCTCAGCAGGAAAATTCAAATGATCACCGGGCTGCCATCATTAAGTACTTTGAGATTCAAGAGGTTACGACTCGTGGAGATCAAAAAAATGACCTCCTGCACGAACTCGCTCGCTTCCGCTCCTGCCTAGAACCTCTCGCAAATAACGACAATGTCGACCAGGAGTCTTTAAAAGAAACCTTGGACAAGCTCCAAGCCAGCAGAGCCGAATTAAGCTGCGTGGGCGTCAGAATCTCCCATCTCTCCAGCCAGAACGAATTCCTTAAAACAGTCGGACAGCGCTCAGGCATTCCTGCCGGAACCTGTGAATTCGACGTCCCTGTTTACCACCATTGGCTTCACCTTTCGGCTGAAGAACGCAAGCACTATCTCAATGAGTGGATAAAGCCCCTGCTCCCCTACAGCAACGCCATCGATTTGATTTTGAATCTGCTGCGCGGCACAGCTGAGTTAAATGACGTGGAAGCGATCAAAGGCTCTTACCAGAAAGACCTTCAGGGCAAAACGTTTACACTGCTCCAAGTGTTTGTGGATCCTAAACTGAATATGATTCCGAAGATCTCCGCGAACCGTTATCTCCTTTCGGTTCGTTTCTCCGGCGCCAATTTCGGCAGCGGTTCGATCGCGGAAATTCCCGAGGTGATGCCTTTCCGCCTCGGTTTATGCAATATGTAGTAAAAATGGCAATTAAAGTTAAATGCCCGACCTGCGGGCGTGAATGTGAATACTCAGACAAGAACCCGTATCGTCCTTTCTGCTGCGAACGTTGCCGCTTAATCGATCTCGGCGCGTGGGCAGAAGGGAAATATTCCATCAAAGATAAACCGATGGAAGGCGACGACGATCTTGATATCTCTGCCGATGCACTCGCCACCGGCAAACTCGCCGCACATAAAGCTGACCTAGAGAAGTAGAACTACTTTCTCGCCGTCACCTGCGCTAGTACCGGTTCCGTCGCCGGCAAAATCGGATGTGGTAAGTCCTCTAAGGTACAGAATCGATATGTCTGTCCTTCGAGACATTTCAGCTCTTCAGGATTCAAACGGCAATGCTGGAAATGCAAATGCACGGTGGCATGAGGATACGTGAACACCGTTGAATAAACCTCTCGGCAATCAGTTACCTGAACGCCGAGTTCTTCTTTCATTTCACGGACAAGCGCTTCCTCAAGAGTTTCTCCGGCTTCGACTTTGCCGCCCGGAAATTCCCAGTAGCCCGCATAGACTTTGCCTTCGGGACGCGAAGTCATCAGAAAACGTCCGTCTTTATCAAAAGCCACGGCAACAACCACTTCGGTCGGTTTAGTTGTCATGCTCAGTCTCCAAATGCATTCTTCCTGCCCAGTCGCGTGCAAACTGGTAAGCCACACGGCCGGAACGAGAACCGCGCTGCAGTGCAAACTGCAATGCTTCGGTTTGCCATCTGTCGGAGATTTCTCCGCCGAAATGTTTTGTCCAGCCTTCGGCGACCGCTAAATATTCTTTTTGAGAGAACGGGTAGAAGCTCAACCAAAGACCGAAACGCTCGGATAACGACATCTTTTCTTCGATCGTCTCAGCCGGACGGAGTTCGCCGTCTTCGTCCATGCTGCTGGCAAGGTTGTCCTGCATTTTCTCCGGCATTAAGTGACGACGATTGGATGTTGCGTACACCAGCAGATTGTCTCCAGTCGAAGCCACGGAGCCGTCCAAAATCGCTTTCAGTGCTTTGTATCCGCCTTCTCCGAATTCAAAAGACAAATCATCGCAGAAGACAATAAATTTTTCGGGTCGATCGGCGATGCGCTGAGCAATGTCGATCAGATCCTTTAAATCTTCTTTGTCCACTTCAATGAGACGCAGTCCTTGATCTGCAAACTGCTTCAAACACGCACGGATAAGAGAGGATTTTCCGGTGCCTCGCGCACCGGTTAAAAGAACATTATTTGCGGGCAAACCTCGAACAAACTGCTCCGTGTTTCTGAGCAACGCGGCTTTCTGCTGATCCGCATTCTTAATCGAATCCGGATCTACGAGTGCGACTCGATGAATCGGCTCGAGGACGCCGTAGGACATGCCCAAGTATTGTTTGCGGCGCCACCGAAAAGCCGGCGCACTCCAATCCACTTCATCCTCGGTCTTTGGAAGAAGGATTTCCAGTCGATCGAGAAGACGTTCCAGTTTTTGTTCGAGTTTTGCGTCTGCCATCTCTTTTTTTAGCTTCTGTAGTCTGCGTTGATCGAAACGTAATCGTGAGAAAGGTCTGTGGTCCAAACGGTTTCGCAGGCATCTCCACGGCCAAGGCTGATACGAACCGTGATTTCGTCCTGACTCATCACGGCAACGCCCTGCTCTTCCATGTATTCAGGCGCACGGCCGCCGTTCTTAGCCACTAAGACATCGTCCAACCAAAGAGAAACTTTCGTTGCGTCCAAATCCGGAATCTTGGAGTTCCCGACCGCGGCCAGGATACGGCCGAGGTTAGGGTCGGAAGCAAAGAAGGCTGTCTTAACCAACGGAGAATGAGCGACGGCGTAAGCAACTTTCAGAGCTTCCGCCTCGTTCTTTGCATCTTCTACCGTAATCGTGATGAACTTGGTTGCACCTTCTCCGTCGCGAACCATGGCTTGAGAAAGCTTTTGGCCGACTTCAATCAGAGAGTCCAGCAAATCATCAAAGCGCGGATCGTCCATGCTTTCAATCGGACGAGCATTGCTGCAGCCGGTGGAAATTAAAACAAAGGAGTCGTTCGTGGAAGTATCGCCGTCAACCGTAATGCGGTTGTAAGAGGCATCCGCAACCATCTTGACGACCTTACCGATTAAGTCCTGACCGATGGCAACGTCTGTTGCAATGAAACCCAGCATCGTAGCCATATGCGGCTCGATCATGCCAGATCCCTTACTGATGCCGGTAATCGTGATTTCGTCGTCATCCAGCATGACACGCTGAGAAACGCATTTAGGAACCGTGTCCGTCGTCATAATCGCTTCGGATGCCGCAATCCAGTTCGTTCTAGATAAATGTTTAGCGGCTTCTTCCACGCCTTTAAGCAAGCGGTTCATGGGAAGCGGTTCCATGATGACACCGGTTGAGAACGGAAGAACCTGCATCGGAGAGCAGTCGAAGATATCTGCGACCTTTCTGCAGGTTTCCTGAGCATCTTGGAGACCTTGTTCGCCAGTGCCTGCGTTTGCTATGCCGGTGTTGACGACTAATGCTCTGATGTTATTCGTTTCAGCTAAGTGAGCCCTGCAAGTAAACACGCCTGCGACACGGGAGCCTAATGCCAACTCAACCACCAGAACGTCATTGCGGTTGGGTTTACGGATATTAGCTGCCGCAACGCCGAGGACAACTCCGGGAACCGAATAAATCTCAGACGGTTCGGGCGGGAAGAGATTGACTGCCATATTGCTTTTCCTTTGTTAGAAAAATCTTTTGATTTAGTTTTTCGATTTTAGAGCACGAATAACGGCCAAAAGAAAACGGCCCAAGGTGTTTTCACCGAGAAAAGCCTTTCTATTCTTCTCTCATGATTAACTCTCAGCCTGTTCGACGGTGTAAACCGTTTTTAGACATGTAAGAGAAGTAAGATGCGCCTCGTCGATTACCCTTAAAAAGCCTATGAGGAGTTAAGAACAAGGCGCCCCTTCGACTATACATTCTTAGACCTTAACGCCAAAAATCTACCCCAATGACTGCTCTGTACCATCAGTATTCTTTGTTGTTGCCGGCCAGTTCTCAACTGCTAGCGTTAAAAAGCAAAGATAAATGTCTCTTTTCGCCTTAAATCTTCTCCCTCTTCTTTAGTCATCTTTCTCAGTGGCCCTAAGGCTACTTTGAACGACATGATCCGTTTTCACTATTACTTAATAGAAACTTGTTAGGTTGGGGATAGAGCTATGGATAGAGGTTGGGTTTTTAATTTGTTGAATCGATACTGATTCCGATAATTAGGAAACTGACAGATTTACAACAAAAGGAATATGCAAAGTTTTAAGGTATCCCTCAAACAAGACAATATTTTCAGATACTTCAACCTATCTTCTGAGTAGTTGTACTAACTACTGGTAAGTTTCATTGAAGGACAACAATTTAAGCTTTACTATTCTTTCAGCAATTTTCTTACTTCTCTTCGAGAGGTAGAAAAATGTTAGTGGGTAACGACCCGCTCGCCATCTTATTTCAAGAGAGAAACATGAACAAAATCTACAAAACCTTCTTCAATTCAGCTCGCGGCTGCATTGTTGTCGCGAATGAATTGAGCACATCAAAGTCTAAATCCGCTACGAAAACTGTAGTCGCCTCTGTCGCCATGGCTGTTGCCGGTCTGGCTTGCGCCGCTGCACCTGAGTATATTACCCCCCCCACTAAGCTAGAAGCGAACGAATTCTCTTTCGTTGAAAACAGCGGTAACACTAATCCCTACAAAACAATAACATCTACAAATAGTTCTGAGCTTGAAAATCTTTGGGTTACAGGCTCTGGCGCCGGCTCAAAAGCAACCGGTTATTGGGTTGATAGCGATGGCCAGGAAGCCACATTCACAAACCTTGGAAATATTTATGTCACTGCAGTAGACGGGGCCAATTCTTGGTCTCAGAGAGCTATTGGCGCCGCCGATGGTGCAACAGCTATAAATAAAGGAACAATTGTCGTCCAAAATGCATATGGGATGACTGTGGGAAGTGACAAAAACGGCTCAACACCCGCAAAAATTATCAATGAAGGCTCCATCGCTGTTTATGATACTGGCGCTGCAATGGAACTGGGCGGTGTCAAAGGCTCTACAGCTGAAAATAAAGGTCAGATTTACGTAAGCAAACCATCCACCAATAAGGAAGCCTTCACAATTGGTGTTTTAGTAAAAGACCATGAAGAAGGAACTTTCACAAACTCTGGTTTAATTGATGCCAAAGAAGCAACTGCTGCTATTGCTGTTCAACAAGGAACCAGTACCGATAAGAATACGATCCTCCTCTCTTCCGGTTCGCAGACCTTAGGCAATATCCTAATCGATGCTCCGAACACGACTCTGAACATGGAAGACGGAGCGGTCTACGAAGGAAGAATTTTTGTCTCAAAGAACGCGTCTAAGACCGCCATCTCCGGTACACAAAAGGCCGAAGGACTGACTGCCTCGAATGGCGCCGGCGCCGCTTTGTTCTTAGCCCCTGCAGATTCCTCTGCCTCTATCAAGAACGCACTATATTCTGGAAACAAAGCCAGCGGAGCTACTGCTGCAATGGGCGGCGCGGTCTATAGTAACGGCTCTCCCATTTATTTCGAAAATACTGTTTTCGACGGAAACTCAGCTGTAATTACCGCCCCCGCTAAGGCTACAGACGCAGCTACGGGCGGTGCTATTCAAATTAAGGGTTCCCCCGACACCGTCTTTAAGGATGTTGTCTTCACAAACAATACTGCCGCTGTCACAGGAGCTAACGGTATTGGAGCCTACGCCTTCGGAGGCGCAATTAATGTTGACTACAGCACTGGTTCTACTACTGGAGTAAAGAGAGATTCAGATGTGAAATTTATCATCACCAAAGATCTCGCTTATACCGGTAACACTGTTTCGTCAGACGGCACAGGGAAACCCGACACTTATGGCTACACTCATTCTCATACGCAAGCCGGGGGCTTCTTGTTCTTGGATCGCGGCTCAGTTGCAACCTTCGAAGTACAAGGCGCTGCAACCTTAACAATCGGCGAGAAAGGAACTACAGGCGATACTGATAGTATTGCATCTTCCATGCCAAACAACAACAAAGTAAATGGTGGCCAGCATGCACTCTTAAACAAAACTGGCACGGGTACTCTCCTCGTCAACAGCGACCTAAATAAATATTATGGGACTACAGATGTTCAGGAAGGTACGATGCACGTTACATCCGAATGGATGGTTCAGCATAATGTTAATGTCACAGGCGGTACTCTTATTCTCGACAAAGCGAACATCGCTAATGGCGCAAACGCTAAGAATCAAACCAACGATGGTCAGCAACAAATCGGCTCCTTTAATGTAACTAAGGGCGAATTAGTTTTAACTGCTTTGTCCGGCGAAGCTCTTGATGGCGCTGTCAACGTTTCTGGCAATGATTCTGCCTTTATTTTCGGCGAACAAGATCACAATTCTCTTGAAGCCGCAAAAGCCATAGTCGGAACGAAAAGTGGCCCGAACGCTTATATCGGAAAGACTCTGAAACTTTCTGAAAACGGACGTTTGATGCTTGGCAATGCTGCGGCCGTAACCGCTGAAGGCGTTGCAGCTACTCCTTCTGTAGTTTTAGGTGAAGGCGCCAACTTATTCATAGCAGCAGGATCTGCTATTGTCGGCACTGAAAACCAATCTTTCGTTGCCAACGAAGGTTCCTCCATCTATCTTGACAAGGCCCGTCTTGGTCAGAACTATCAGCTTACAGAAGGTTTCGGGAAGGTCGACGAAAGCAAAGCTAACTTCGCCACGACTAACCGCCTGCTTGGCGCAACACTTGCCAAGAATGAAGATGGTCAGCTGATCCTCGGTGTTGAAAGAAATGATGTCCAGTTAGACACCATCGCCTCCAATACAGTTAATGCAGCATTGGCTGCCGGAGAAGGCCTGGGTGTAGAAAGAATTAATGCCCTGCTTGATATCAATAGCGGTTTAACAACCGAACAGGCCGCATCTGAAATCAATCGTATCGCTATGATGGGAACCGCCTCTGCTGCCCAAGCAATGGCTGTTAACGGTTCGAACCTTATTGCTGATACGCTTGACCAGCACGGTTCCGTCCTGGCTGCTTACGCCCACGAAAAACAAGGCACTGATCTTTGGATCGACCTCTCTGGCATGACAAGTAAAGCCAGCCGTTACCAGGCAGGTTCTACCAATTATGGCTATAAGAGCGATATCGGCGGTGCCACACTCGGTGCTGACTACGCCTTCGGCAACGGGACGGCTTTAGGTGGCGCTGTTTCCTTCGGTAAGGGTTCTGCAAGAGGACAAGGCAACGGCTCCGGCATTAAGAACGACATCCGCTATTGGGGTGCAAACGTCTACGGCGTTTGGAACACCGAGTACGCTAACGTCATCGGTAATGTCGGTTACCTCCAGAGCAAGAACAAGATTTCTCATGCCGGCTACAAAGGCAAACCTGACGTCAAGACATTCTCCGTCGGCGTTCGTGTTGAGAAACCTCTGGCTCTGAATGAAGTCCTCACCGTTACTCCGCACGTTGGTGCCCGTTATCTGCACGTCGACATGGAAAGCTTCAAGGCCGGCGGCTTCAAGTACACCGCTGAAAAAGCCAACTTGTTCCAAGTTCCGTTTGGCGTAGCCTTCAACGGCAAAGCCAATGTTGCCTCTGTCGATGTGAAACCGTTTGTTGACGTTCAGATTGCTCCGGCTCTTGGCGACCGCAAAGTGAAGAACAAATTTGCTTTAGCCACAGGCGACGCATCTGATTCAATCGACTCCAGAATCGCCAACAACGCCATGTACTCAGCCAAAGTTGGTGTGGAAGCTGCTAAGGGCGCCCATGCTTTCGGTCTGAATTATGGCATCGGTTCCGGCAACAAAGGACGTGTGGATCAGGTTCTTCAGGCCAAATATAGATATCAGTTCTAATGACTGGCTGGTCTAAGGGCTAGGAGGGGGTCACCTCTCTCCTTATCTTCCAATCAAGGCAACAACTAAAAAGACAAAAGGGCACCTTGCTTAGAACGCCTTCAAAAATTCTTTTTTGTTGAACTTGTGTCATTTAGGCCTCAATACTTTCCTTTCCATTCCTCGGGTGAAGGATAGAGGGCCGGGGCTTGGCATTTATGTGTCAAGCCCAATTTTTCAGAAGACTCAACCCATATTTCAAGGTGAATGTGATGAGGATAAATAAAATCATAACGTTATTACTAGGTGTCGTTTTCTCCCAATCGCAAACTGCGCATGCAGAAGAGCCTTGGACACCAGTCAACGGGATTCCGTCGATGGAAAAACAAGGTGCAAACGTAACGCAGAATAATCAATATCTTTATCTTTTTGGTCCAGGTCAGTCTCAGTTAAATTACTTAAATATTCGTTTAACAGATAACACAACAACATCTCAAACAGTGATGTATAGAGGACCAGGAGGACAGTCTTCAACAACCGCAACTGTCAATCTGGGTAACTTTAACTGGGCTTTAAATGGGGATTCTGCTATCGATTCATTTAGAAGCTCTGGCACTTCCAATCCGCAACGACATCTTTCCCTGACAGGTTCTAAACAATCTTCTCTAACTTTGAACGGGAAAAATTTTGGTATGAAACTAGGCGGGGATGTTAAATTAGAAATTTCAAATCTTAACGGTGTAACAATATCCTCTCCCAGTGGAAGCACAACCCCGGTAGGAGCCGCAATTGCTGCAGTAGCGGCCTCTAATCAACAACACGTTGAGAATGTCAAACTCATTGTGAATTCGGTAAACTTACTGAAAATTGAAGGTAACGTAAATCACGGGGTCGCATCCTACGGCAACAATAATATCTCTTTAACAGCGGATAAGATACTTATCCATACAGATGTTGCCGGGAAAGCCAACAATGCTATTTCGTTTAATGGCTTAATCGTCGGCTCTGGAAAAGTAAATTTAGCTTCTTTACAAGGGGATTTAAACCTACTTGGTTTCAGCAAATCAGACGAAATAGGAATCTACAAAGAAAGCTATGCCATAAGGGGAACCGATGAAATATGCGATGCTTGTAGCGGAAGCACGACTCGATACTTTGATGCTAACTTTTCGCTAAAGTCTAATTCAGCCATTAATCTCAACACCAATTGGGGCGCAATATATATGGAAGCACTAGAGAGTCCCGAGGGTAATCTTTATAGTGCGAGGACATCCCTAGAGGCAAGTGAAATTAATATTAAAGCTTCTGGAACTTCTGAAAACGGAAAAACAAATGCTACGTTTAAAGCTTTGAGCAATGTTGACAAAGATGCCTCCATCAGGCTAAAAGCCACTGGTGAAAATGGCATCAAAATAAATTATGTAGACACGCTAAACAAAGAGAAGAAACAAGACATCTTTTATGCTCAAGGCAAGTCTGCCACCATCTCCCTTGATGCTCCCTACATAGAAATCAACAATAAATTTAATGACGTCGAAGGTTCCCATGCAGACGTTAGAAACGTCTTTTTCGCTGATAGCAACGCGTCAATTTCTTTAGTTGGCAGAACAAAGATCTTCGGAAACACTTCTGCACGGAACGGAGGCAATGTAAAACTTACAGTCTCTGAAAGTTCAGAAATTACAGGAGGAATGTTTGACAATTCCTTCCCATATCACAATGCAACTTCAGGAAAACCGTCAACGCATCAGGACAAGGGAAACATTTCTTTGATCGGCTCAAGTGGCTCTATCTGGAATGTCCTTCCCTATATTGATTCTCAGGAACGAGGTTCCATCTTTAATAAAGAAACATTTAACTCTATGGTCTTCTCCGTTTTTGGAGGAAACGCTACCAAAGACAATCCTTTTGTTGTAAATCTTACAGGCCCAGAACAGTTGCAATCAGCAAGTCTTCCGTACCAAAAATTATATGTAACCAACTTGACGGGGCCCGGTGTAGTTCAGTTCAACTTACGTTTTGATGACAAAAAAGGGACTTCGAGTGGAGTCCAGAACGGTAGAGATAGTTTAGTCGTACACAACGGGGAGGGTAGCCATACCTTATACGTTCAATATCTCGGAGACCAAAGTTCGGAAGAACCCGAGTCTTTGAGGAGTTCATGGTTGGTCCTGGATAACAGCCAACAAGCTGATTTCAAACTAGCAAATGAAGGCGGCACTGTTGACATTGGAATTTATAAGTACTCCCTCACAGTAGAAAAAAACACCAGCGAAATTGGAGGTGGTATTCAAGGAAATTACTGGTATTTACAAAGAGGTATATCTACAGATCCAAATCCAGAAAATCCGACTCCCCCTAGTCCTGGA
>OBAF01001291.1_pt1 | contig 15408 bp, 10 predicted proteins | sample 1517851 | NCBI WGS metagenome assembly OBAF01 (sample SAMN04571706, study PRJEB22368) | human gut metagenome | biome: human gut; material: stool | host: Homo sapiens | place: Luxembourg | collected 2012-10-19 | reverse complement strand
GCCGCCGGAGCGGTGCTTAAGCCGTCAGGCGGGAATTGTGCGGTGTTGCCTTAGGTTGGCAGGGGCACTGCATGGTTTGGCGAGAGGGGCTAAAGATTCAAAGAAAAGCGTGGGGACGCGGCACAGCCGCAGCGCAGCCCCATTTTGGCGCACAGCGTTTCCCCCGGTCCGCACAAAACAAAAGCTGCCCGAAAAGACGTTGATCCTTCCGGGCAGTATGCATCATAAATCAGCCATTCAGGGAATCAATAGCGGCCTTGGTATGGTCAATGTAGATCTGCTGCACATCAGCAATTTCGCCCAGACCGGCAATCTGGGTATCCACGCTGTCAAAGCAGCCGGCGGCCTTGAACTGGCTCAGCCAGGAATCTGCGTCATCGCCAGCCATATCGTTGTTGGCATGGTCACCGGCAACCACCATCAGAGGGCGCAGGACAACCTTGGTGTAACCGGCTTCCTTGATCTTTTCGATCACAGCCTCGCAGGCGGTGTCTTCCGGCTCGCCCTCAACGGTGCCAATGAACACATTGTCATAGCCCAGGGTCTGCATGGTCATCTGCATCTGGCTGTAGCTGATCTTTGCGGTGTGGGAAGTGCCGTGGCCCATGAACACAAAAGCAGTGCCATCGGCGGCAGCAGCGGCGGCGTCATCATAACCAGCGGCGGCAACAGCCTCGGTGGTGATGGCAGTGGCAACAGCTTCCTTATCAGCGTTGATTTCGGTAGCGTCAGCGCCAACTTCGCCCAGCAGGGGCTCAGCAATGGCAACGCTTTCGAACTTATCCGCGTACTCGTTCACAGCTTCGCACATTTCGTCGTACTCAGCGCCGTGCATCAGGTGAGTAGGCTGAACAACCAGGTTCTTAACGCCGTTGGCAACAGCGCGGTCCAGAGCCTGCTTCATGTTATCGATTTTCTCGCCATCGCGGGCCTGCACATGGTTGATGATGATCTGTGCGGTGAAAGCGCGGCGGACGGACCAATCCGGGTAAGCGGCCTGCAGGGCATCCTCGATGCCCTTGATATCTGCCACGCGGCTGCTGTTGAAGGAGGTGCCAAAGCTGACGACCAGCAGTTCGTTTTCGCCGATCTCATCCCCATTGCGGGAATCGTCCAGGTTGGCATCGCCGGTATTGCGGCCAAAGTAGTCGGGGTCAGCGTTCTCGCCTTCCACCAGCTCTTTCTGGGTATCGGTCAGGGTGTCCCATGCCTGCTTGGCAGCTTCGCACTGGGCGTCGGTGTCATCGGTGCGCTCCTGCACATAGATGGCATCGATCAGGTCTGCACATTTCTTTGCGGCCACTTCGTCTGCATCTCCCTCGTCTGCGCTTTCAGCGGGTGTTTCGGTGCTTACAGCCTCGCTTTCGGCGGGGGCACTGCTGGCAGCCATGCTGTCAGATGCCGCACCACAGCCAGCCAGCAGGGCGGCGGCCAGAGCCAGTGCGGTCAGCACGGCAGCGGGCTTTTTCAGGTTGTTGTGTTTCATGTGTTTTGCTTCCTTTCTCCTATGGCAAATCCATTTGCTGAAAAACAGGTACAGGAAACAAAACCCAGGCGCAGCAGCTTTGCAGACAAAACTGCCACAAAAAAACGAGGGTCTTTCTGTGTGCAGAACGGCAACGCAAAAAGACCCCCGGATTTTCCATGAGCTTTTCAGGTACAACCAATTCCTCGTGATCTGGAGCAATGCTCCCGTACCAACAGCGGGCAGGTTTCCTGGCTGAAAGCTCAACGCCTGCCGCCGCCTTCCCAAGCAATGCTCAGTGACCGGTGCAAATGCACCCTGGCGGCAGGCTCCCTTATCACAGTGACGAGATCGTGCGGGATTTGCACCCGCTTCCCTTTTACCCTTTCCAGAGCGCCGGAAGGCTCAGCCGTCCGGCAAACAATGAAAGGCACCTGCTGTTTTATATTCAGTTTCTGACTCATTGTAGCACATTGCATCCAAAAGCGCAAGGTGCTGTTTGTATGTTCTGCCGAATTTTTTCGGCCTTCCTAGGCGTCCTTACAGCCGCCGGTGCAAAATCTCACACAAGCGTTTCATATCCAGCGGCTTGGCGGCATGCTCGTTCATACCGGTGGTTTTGGCCGGCTGCACATCCTTGGCAAAGGCGTTGGCCGTCATGGCAACAATGGGCACCTGCGCGGCATCGACTTTGGGCAAAGAACGGATGGCCGCGGGGCACGTTTTTGTATTTTGTCGGTTTACAACTTTAAATCGCTTGCAGTTGGCATGGCAGTGTGGTAAGCTAATATGGATTTAATATGGTAGCGGTTATCTATGCTGCCGTGCGGGCCGCTGCCTTTTCCCGCGCGGCAGCACAAATAAAAATGGGAGAAAACAATATAAGTTTATGCAGAATCGTGAACGGCTCGGAAGCCGGCTTGGCTTCATCATGCTGTCAGCCGGCTGCGCCATTGGCTGCGGCAATGTGTGGAAATTTCCCTGGATGTGCGGCCAGAACGGCGGCGGCAGTTTTATGCTGCTGTACATTATTTGTCTGGTCGTGCTGGGTCTGCCCGCCATGACGATGGAATTTTCCGTTGGGCGTGCAGCGCAGGCCAGCCCTATCCGCATGTACCAGAAGTTGGAAAAGCCCGGCTGCAAGTGGGGCATTTTCGGCATTGCCAGCCTGATTGGCAATATTGCCCTGATGGCATTTTACACCGTGGTGACCGGGTGGATCATCTATTATTTCATCAAGTTCCTTACCGGCCAAAACGCAGATTTCGGATTTACCCAGATGATTACGAACCCCACGGTGAATGTGGTGTTTTTGCTGGTGACCGTTGTGGTAGCATTTGCCATTTTAAGCTTTAACCTGCAGGGCGGGCTGGAGCGCATTACCAAATATATGATGCTGGCCCTGTTGGTGCTGATGCTGGTGCTGGCGGTGCACAGCCTGCCCCTGCCGGGCGCGGCAGAAGGCTTGAAATTTTACCTGGTGCCGGATTTTGGAAAGATTGATGGCAGCGTTGTGGTGGGCGCCATGAACCAGGCGTTCTTTACCCTTTCCGTTGGCATGGGCGGCATGGCGATTTTTGGCAGCTACATTGAAAAAGAACACTCCCTGATGGGGGAATCCGTCCACATTATTGTGCTGGATACTTTGGTTGCGGTGCTGGCCGGCATCATCATGTTCCCCGCCTGCTTTACCTATGGGCTGGAAGTGAACGCCGGGCCCAGCCTGCTGTTTGATACCATGGCTACCGTATTCAACAACATGACCGGGGGCCGCTGGTGGGGCACGCTATTCTTTTTGTTCATGGTGTTTGCCGCACTTTCCACCGTGTTGGGCGTGTGCGAAAACATCCTTGCCATGGTGCGGGAGCTGACCGGGTTAAGCCGCCCCAAGGGCGCTTTGCTGTGTGGCGTGGGCATCTTTCTGTTGGCGCTGACCACCGCGCTGGGCTACAGTGTACTGCATTTCCAGCCGTTTGCCGCGGGCACGGCCTGGCTGGATCTGTGGGATTTCATTGTTTCCAATAACATTTTGCCGCTGGGTTCACTGGTATTGGCGCTGTTCTGCTGCAACTCTTTCGGTTGGGGGTGGGACGCTTTTGTTCAGGAGGCCAACACCGGCAAAGGCTTAAAAGTGCAGCCCTGGATGAAGCCGATCTTCCGCTTTGTGGTGCCCGCCGCCATTGCGTTCATTTATATTTACGGCATGGCAACTTTTGCATGGAATTGATCCCCCCGTTTTTTATAAAACCTTATCTTTCCCTGCAGGCAGTGTGGCGGCGTTCCGTCATTCTGCCTGCTTCTTTTTGCCCAATTTGGCGTGAATACCAATCTCCGTTTAACATTGCGCTTTCGCCACCCGGATGTTAAACTGTTAACAAGAGTATACCGCGATAAACACATGTAAGGAGCACCCCCATGGACAACGTGAAAATTCTGGAAGTAAAACAGAGCATTTTTGCTTCCAATGATGAACAGGCCGCCCAGCTGCGGCAGAGCCTGAAAGAGAAAAAGATCTTTCTGCTGAATTTGATGAGCGCACCGGGCAGCGGTAAAACCACCACCCTGCGCAGCACCATTGCCGCGCTGAAAGATGAGCTGCGCATCGGTGTGATGGAAGCGGACATTGATTCCGATGTGGACGCCAAAGCCATTGCCGCTGCCGGGGCAAAAGCCATCCAGCTGCACACCGGCGGCATGTGCCACCTGGATGCCGAGATGACTCGCCAGGGGCTGGAGGGCCTTGGCCCCCAGGATGTGGACCTTGTGGTGCTGGAAAACGTGGGCAACTTGGTCTGCCCGGCAGAGTTTGACACCGGTGCGGTGAAAAACGCGATGATCCTATCCGTGCCCGAAGGGGACGATAAGCCATTGAAGTACCCCCTGATGTTTCAGGTGTGCGACGTGGTTCTTATCAACAAAATTGACGTTTTGCCGTATTTTGATTTCGATATGGACAAATGCCGGGAATATATCGCCATGCGCAACCCCAACGCAAAGGTCATCCCCATCTGCGCCAAAACCGGCGAGGGCATTGCCGAATGGACCGATTGGCTGCGGGAGCAGGTGAAAGCGTGGCAGGCATAAGGGCACAGCAAACCCGGACCGCCTGCAAAGCAATGCAAACGAAGCAGAACATGCACAGAGCAATAAAAGGAGCAAGCCATGAGCGAACCGACCGCTTTCCCACTGGACGAAAGCAAGCTGCCGTTCAAGATCCCCAAGGACACAAAGCCGCGGGAAAAAATTATGAAGCTGGGGCAGATGATCACCGACCGTGTGCCCGCCAAGCTGCGCCGCCTGACGGTGGAGGATCCCGAATATTGGGGTCTGGCCAGCATTGTGACTGACGAAATGGCCGATGTTGCCCTGAAAATGAAGGTGCGCCAGCCAATGACCCTGCCGGAACTGGAAAAAGCCACCGGCAAACCCGCCAAAGAGCTGGAGCCCCTGCTGTATCAGATGAGCTGCGTTGGCCTGTTGGAATACAACTGGGAGAACCCCCGCCGCGAAAAGCAGTACATTCTGCCCATGTTTGTGCCCGGCAGCGCCGAGTTCTTTAACATGAACAAACAGCAGATTGCCGACCACCCCGAAGTGACCGCCTTTTTTGAGCGGATGACCTTTTTGCCGCTGGAACACATTACCGCCATGGTGCCCCCAGGCGGCGCAGGCATTGGCATGCACGTGATCCCGGTCGAAAAAGCCATCGAGACCGAAAACCACTCGCTGGATATCGAACACATCTCCCACTGGCTGAAAAAATACCAGGGCAAGTATGCCGCCGGCCCCTGTTCCTGCCGTATGTCCCGCGCCGCCATGGGCGAAGGCTGCGGCGATGACCCGGATGACTGGTGCATCGGCGTGGGCGATATGGCGGACTATCTGGTGGAAACCCACAAGGGCCATTATGTGACCTATGACGAAGTGATGCGGATCTTGCAGAAAGCCGAGGACAACGGCTTTGTGCACCAGATCACCAACATTGACGGCGAGAACAAGATTTTTGCCATCTGCAACTGCAATGTCAACGTCTGCAACGCCCTGCGCACCAGCCAGCTGTTCAACACCCCCAACATGAGCCGCTCGGCTTACGTTGCCAAAGTGGAACCGCAAAACTGCGTTGCCTGTGGCCGCTGCGTGGAGTTCTGCCCCGCCGGTGCCGTTAAACTGGGCCAGAAGCTGTGCACCAAAAACGGCCCGGTGCAGTACCCCAGGCAGGAACTGCCCGACACTGTAAAGTGGGGCCCCGAAAAATGGGCGGTGGACTACCGCGATAAAAACCGCATCAACTGCTATGATACCGGCACCGCCCCCTGCAAAACCGCCTGCCCCGCCCACATTGCGGTGCAGGGCTACCTGAAAATGGCCGCGCAGGGCCGCTACCGCGATGCACTGGCGCTGATCAAAAAGGAGAACCCCTTCCCCGCCGTGTGCGGGCGCATCTGCAACCGCCGGTGCGAGGATGCCTGCACCCGCGGCACTGTGGACCAGGCAGTGGCCATTGATGCCGTGAAAAAGTTTGTGGCCCAGCAGGACCTGAACGCCGCCCACCGCTATGTTCCGCCGGTGGTGCAGCCCTCTTTGCAGGGGCCGTGGCCGCAAAAAATTGCAATCATCGGCGGCGGCCCGGCCGGGCTTTCCTGCGCGTACTTCCTTGCGCTGCAGGGCTACCGCCCGACTGTATTTGAGAAAAACGAACACCCTGGCGGCATGCTGCGGTACGGCATCCCCAGCTTTAAGCTGGAAAAAGATGTGATTGATGCGGAAATTGACATCCTGCGGGAGCTGGGTGTTACCATCCGCTGCGGTGTGGAAGTTGGCAAGGACGTTACCCTTGCCCAGCTGCGCGCCCAGGGGTACAAGGCGTTCTATCTCGCCATCGGCTGCCAGGGCGGCCGCACAGCAGGGGTTCCCGGCGAGGACGCTGCGGGCATCCAGACCGCCGTTGCGCTGCTGCGCACTGTGGGCGGGGACGAAAGCCACAAAATGACCGGCAAAACCGTGGTGATCGGCGGCGGCAATGTTGCCATTGATGCCGCCCGCGTTGCCCTGCGCTGCGGGTCCAGCGATGTAACGATGGTCTGCCTGGAACCGCGGGAAAAGATGCCCGCTTCCGCTGAAGAGATCGCCGAGGCGGAGGAAGAGGGCACTGCCATCCGCTGCGGGTACGGCCCCAAGGAATTTTTGACAAAGGACGGCCATGTGTGCGGCGTGGTGCTGAAAAGATGCACCGGCCTGTACGATGCCGAGGGCCGCTTTGCCCCCACCTATGATGAAAGCGTGACGATTACCCTGCCGTGTGACAATGTTGTGCTGAGCATTGGCCAGTGCATCCAGTGGGGCAACCTGCTGGATGGCGAAGCCGTGCAGCTTGGCCGCGGCCAGGGCGCTGTGGCCGATGCCATGACTTACCAGACTGCCCAGTCGGATATCTTTGTGGGCGGCGATGTGTACACCGGCCCGCGCTTTGCTATTGATGCGATTGCCGCAGGCAAGCAGGGCGCCATCTCCATCCACCGTTTTGTGCAGCCCAACACCAGCCTGACCATTGGCCGCAACCGCCGCGATTTTTATGAGCTGGATAAAACCAATCTGGCCCTTGGCGATTATGACCGCGCACCCCGCCAGGCAGCCGGAATGGATGATGCCATCGACGCGCACCGTTCTTTCCGGGATGCCCACCTGACCCTGACCGAAGCGCAGGTAAAAGCCGAAACAGCCCGCTGCCTGGGCTGCGGTGCCAGCGTGGTGGACCCCAACAAGTGCATTGGCTGCGGCGTTTGCACCACCAAGTGTGAATTCGATGCCATCCACCTGCACCGCGACCTGCCCGAATGCAGCACCATGGTGCGGTCGGAAGATAAGTTCAAGGCCATTCTGCCTTACATGGCAAAGCGCGAAGTGAAGATCCGCTTTGGGAAAAAGGATAAGTAAATGCACGAACTTGGCATTGTGTTCCACATCATCCGCACGGTGGAGGATGTGGCCAAAGAAAACCACGTTGCCCGCATCCAGCGGGTAACACTGCAATTAGGCGAGGTTTCCGGCGTGGTGGAAAGCTACCTGCAGGACTGCTGGAAATGGGCCGCCGCCAAATCAGAGATTTTGCCCGGTGCCGCGCTGACCGTGGAGCAGATCCCCGCCATTACCCTGTGCGAAGACTGCGGCCAGCAGTACCCCACCGTGCCCGCACCTGCCCCCACTGCCAAAGCCCCCATACCCACCTGCTGCAGGGCAACGAGATGATGATCAAAGAAGTGGAAGCCGTGGAGCCGGAGATATCCGAAGCTTCCGGCTGAGAAAAATTCCCCGCACAGGCTGCGTTATGCGGCCTTGTGCGGGGATTTTTTTGTATCTGCGGGCGGTTTATGCTATACTTGAAACTGGTATTGTGAAAACGGAAAGGACGAACCATTCCCCATGCGGCAGATCGACTTTGAACACGGCGGCATTGCACAAAACATCTTGAAAGCAGCGCTGCCCATGTTGGTGGCGCAGGTGCTGACCCTGCTGTATAACATTGTGGACCGCATTTATATTGCGCGCATCCCGGATATCGGCACGGCGGCGCTGGGCGCGTTGGGGCTTTGCTTCCCCATTATTGTCATTATTACGGCGTTCAGCAATTTGTTCGGCAGCGGCGGCGCACCGTTGTTCGCCATCGCCCGCGGCAGCGGGGATAAGGCCCGTGCCGGGCTGATTTTGAACCTGGCCTGCACGCTGTTGTTGTGCTGCGCCGGTGTATTGATGGTCATTGGCCTGCTGTTTGCCCGGCCCATTCTGGTTTTATTCGGTGCTTCGCCGGAAGCATTGCAGTATGCGCTGCCGTACCTGATGCTGTACTTGCTGGGCACCTACCCTTCCATGCTCACAACAGGGTTGAACCCGTTCATCAATGCGCAGGGCTATGCCACAGCCGGTATGCTCAGCGTGGTGATCGGCGCAGCGGCCAACCTGGTGCTGGACCCGGTGTTTATCTTTGTGTTGGGCATGGGCATCTGCGGCGCGGCGGCTGCCCTTGCGTCAGCTGCCCGCCAACAGGCGCTGCATCGGCGATATCGTCAGCCTTGGCACAGCGGGCTTCATCATGCAGCTGACCAACAGCGTGGTGACGATCTGCTGCAACAATGTGCTGTCCGTGACCGGCGGCGATATGTACATCTCGGTCATGACGATCATTTCCAGCGTGCGCCAGATGGTGGAAACGCCGATTTATGCCATTACCGAGGGCTCTTCCCCCATTATCAGCTACAATTACGGCGCACGCCGCCCCCGCAAGGTGCTGCGCGCCGCCGTCTCCATGGCCCTGATGGCTTTGGTATACACCCTTACGATCTGGGCAGTCATTCTGTTGGCACCGCACTTCCTCATCTCCATTTTCAGCAGCGATCCCACCCTGCAGGCGGATACCATCCCCGCCATGAAGCTGTATTTTTCCACCTTTGGTTTTATGCTGCTGCAATATGTGGGCCAGACAGTGTTCAAATCGCTGAACAAGCGCCGCCACGCGGTGTTTTTCTCGCTGCTGCGCAAGGTCATCATTGTGGTGCCGCTCACCTACCTGCTGCCTTATGCTTTTGGCATGGGCACCGACGGCGTGTTTGCTGCGGAGCCGGTTTCCAACGTGATCGGCGGCAGTTTGTGCTTTATTGTAATGCTGATTACCGTTTTGCCGGAGCTGAAACGGATGGATCGGGAGGATGCGAAGACAGCAAAATAGCAGAGTTGGCCGTGCAAAGTCTTTTACAAAAGGTGCTTTGTGCAGGGGCCGGTTGGCGGGTCATTTCTTTGCAGTGTTTTTGTCGATATATCGTTTGTAACGCATGTTTGCTTTACGCTTTAGAAGTACGTACAAGCGCATATTCTTATTTTGTTTCAAACAGTTTTCCCACTTTCAAGAAATAAAGAAAAAACTCTCCCTCGGCGGCCAGATATACGGGATCAAACCGGCATGGCCAGAGGGAGAGTTTTATTTTTATCTGGTAGTGTTATCGGGACAGCAAGCATCGTCCCCTACAAACACTTTTCACGCTTGCGGCATGATAGAATGATATTGCCTTGCTCTTTTAGCCGCTTATTCCGCCACGGTTCTATCCAGCATAGCCGTTATCCCCTCCGCCAGCTGTTCGGCGGCCTGGGTTGTTGTCAGCTCTCCGTTGCTGCAGGCAGTCAATACGGCGGCGTACAAGCCGTCCGGCACAGCGGCCAGAGCCGGGCTTTCAAATGTGGGGTCAAGTGGGAAATCCACAAAAGCCATCATGCGATTGTTGGCTTCCACCACCAGCGGGTTCACCAGGCCTGCCGCTGTGGCAGCCGCACGGCCAGTGACGGAATCCGGCAAACCGCAGGCAGTGCCCATGATGGAAGCACCCATATCCTCGTTCAGCAAAAAGTTGACCAGAATCGCCGCTTCTTTCGGGTGCTGGCAGCTGCTGTTGATGGCAAGGGCCAGATATACTTTAGAAAATCCGCCGTTGGCCTGCCCGCCAAAGGCGATCTCATCCCCTACCAAAAAGCCGCTGGCATTTTTTAACGCACTGCGGTAGGTTTCTGCGTTGGCATCCCAGGCAAAGGTACCGGCGTACTGGCCGTTCTGCCACATGGGGGTCTGGTCCAGCGTCCCATTTGTCTGCTGGGCGGCAAGGGTGGGCATGACATGGTTTTCTTCCAGCGCCTGCAAAAATTCCAGCCCGGTTTTGATCTCGTCTGCCGAATATTGCAGCTGGCGATCCACCACCCACGCTTTGCCAGTGGTAGATTCCAGATAACTGACCATCAGGTTCATGCGGGCGGCTGCATCCATGGCCAGGGGGTAATATTCCTCCCCCAGCACCTCGCGGAAGGTGTTGCCTGCGGTCAGCAGCTCCTCATAGGTTTTGGGCGCATCGATCCCTGCCTGTTCAAAAGTGCAGGTGTTCCAATAAAAAATGCGGCCTGTCACCGACATTGGCACAGCCAGCAAAGCGCCATCCACTGTGCAGGCATCCAGCGCACTCTGGCTGAACTGCTCCAGATCGATCACATCGCTATATTCGTTCAGGTCAACAAACTGGTCAGCATTTTGGCCCGGCCAGGTCCAGTCCACCTGCATCACATCGGCAGTTTGATCCTCGTCAGCGGTGGTGCCGTAGATGGTTTCTACAGTAATATATTGCAGTTTTGCCTCAAATGCCTGGATGGCCTGCTGGTAGGTTTCGGTGCGGGCATCGTCCCCCCACCAGCTCATGGTCAGGGTAACGGGTTCCGGCTGAGTGGATGCCTGTCCGGGGGCAGACTGCTGCGCCGTGCCGCAGGCGGCCAGCTGCAATGCCAGTGCGCCAACCAGCGCAAGGGCTGCGGCGTTTGCTGTTGTTTGGTTCATCGGGTTCCCTTTCTTGCAGTTGCCTGCAATGTGGATTTGCGGTTACCCCTATTATAGCGGATTCCAGTTTTTCTGTCACGGGTTGGGCGGATAATTTTGGGGGCAATTTTGCGGCATGGGAAAGGCTGGTATAAATTGTCAAGTTTGTAACGCCCCCGCCGTGGAGAAACCTTACCGCAGTACAAATATGCAATAACCCAATCCCCATATGTAAGAGATATCGTCCTTGGCCGCCCGACGGACGTAAGGCAACACCGCACAATTCCCGCCGAAGCAGTGCTTAAGCTGCTAGGCGGGAATTGTGCGGTGTTGCCTTTTGAATATTAACAGCGGCTTACGGCCGCCAAACAGGCATTTTGCCGCTGTATATCATCACTTTACCACAGTCACATTCTCGGTGTCCTGCCAGCAGAAATCCTGATCGAACCACGGGTCCATAGAGCTGTCTTTGCGGATAACGACGTCCTCGCAGCGGATGCTTTTGCCATGTACGCAGGTAAAGCCATTCACTTTTCCGGGAATCATGCCGGGCACCTCGCTGGGGCGCAGGTCCCAATGGTCAATGGGCCATGCGGTCTGCTTGCGGATGTCCACCCGGATGTGGCGGAACGAGATATCTTCCAGGCTGTTGCCCTCGCTTCCGTGCAGGAAAATGCCGTTTTCGCCGCTGCAGTTAATGTTTTCAAAATGTACATTGCGGATATGCCCCGCCCTGTTGCCCTGTTTGCGGTCCACCGCCGTCACACAGATGGCTTCGGCTTCGCCCCACCACTGGTCAGAGAACATGCGGGTGTTGATGTGCAGGTTGGCAAAGGTCACGTTTTCAATGTTGCCGCCATCACGCAGCATCAGAGAGATGCCGCGGTTGGTGCGGGAGATAACGCAGTTGGTTACGGTAATATTGCGGAAGTCCGAAACGCTCTCGGTGCCAAACTTGATAGCGGCACTGGTGGAGGTCAGCGTACAGTTGGAAACCACAATGTTCTCACACGGGCCAAGATATGCATTTTTCTCAGTGGTCTTGAACACGATGCAGTCATCGGCGGATTCAATATGGCAATTGTTGATGCGCACATTGCGGCAGTGGTCGGGATCAATGCCGTCGCAGTTGACCATTTTCAGGTTATTCAAAATGCGGATGCCATCGATCAGCACATCCTGGCAGCCCACCATATGCACGGTCCAGAACGCGCTGCGGGTCAGGGTGACTTCACGGATGGTCAGGTGCTGCACACCTTTCATCAGCAGCATGGGAATGCGCGGGTAATAGGTTCCCTCAATAAAGTTATGATCGATCTCGCCGTAAAAGTTTTCTTCGGAGCCATCGATTACGCCGCTGCCGCTGATGCAGACATCCTCGGCATCCTTAGCCATAATGAAATAATTCTTCGGCTCACCGTCATATTCGCAGTTTTCGTAAGAGGGCACTTTGAGCGATGTATCGCGGTAATGGTCGCGGTAGGCAGCTTCCACTTCCAAGAAGTCCTCTTTGTTTTCGCTGGCTTTCAGGCGGGAGCCGTGCTCCAGGTGCAGCTCCACATGGCTGTGCAGCAAAATGGAACCGCATTTGTAAATATGGCCGCCCGGCACCAGCACTCGGCCGCCGCCGGCTGCCGCGCAGGCATCAATGGCTTTCTGGATGGCAGGGCCATCGTTTGTGGTGCCATCACCCACGGCACCATATTGCAAAATATCATAAATCATGATTGGCCTCCTTGGGGAGTATTCAGGGTGTACCAACAGAGCCGAAAGCCCGAATAATCTTCACAAGCAATCGTCATTTTGTTTTTAGATACACCTTAGAAGTCGTTTTTTATCAGCAGGAGGCACCAAATAAAGGCGGTGCGCAATGCTGATAAAACAGCTTCTTAAATTTCGCAGAGCTTACCCGGCTCTGCAACGCGCACCTTGCCATCGGCCACAAACCAGATGGGCTGTGCCGACGGGTTATACAGCCGCTTGCCGTCTGCACTTTCGCGCGTGCTGCGCAGCGCGGTCAGGTAATCTGCAATCTGGCCATTGGTGGCATACCAGATATCCTGTGCGCCGTGCAGCTTTTCTGCCAGCTGCTCCATCAGGGGCCAGGTGTTTTCGCGCTCAAATTCAAAGCTGTGGCCCCAAATATAAAACAGCGGCATTTTTTCATATCCCGGAACATGCAAAAACTTTTCTGCGCGTTCCAGCAGTTTATCATTGTGGTGGCAGGTGGGTTTCCAGCGCAGCAGCTCCTGCGGCAGGGCAAAACTTCCGGTGCTTTCCACCGTGCGGCTGTACTGGATGCCCATGGCGCACAGCGCTTCCACCTGTTCGGGGTAGTATTCGCCAAAGGCATAGCTCATGCCCTGCACAATACCGCCGGTCAGTTCTTCCAGCGTCAGGCGGTCCTGCCACACTTCCCGCAGCCATTCAGTCTGGTTCATCTGGCGCGGGTGGCGGTGGGTCACGCCATGGCAGGCAATTTCGTGCTCGGCGTACAGGGTAGGCAGCTCGGCCTTTTGCACATAGCCGTCCTTATTCAGGTTGCCGGAGTTCAGGTGGAAGGTTCCCTTAAAGCCCGCCTGGTTAAAAATTTCGATCAGGCGGCGGTCATATACCTGGCCGTCATCATAACTGAACGTAATGGCTTTGGCCAGCCCACCGGGATACAGGTATTCCATCGTGTTCGCTTCCTTATTATATAATGTTTATTGCGGCGTCACCTGGGCGGGGTCTGCATCCGGCAGGTAGCGGGCCGTGCCCAGAATATTGCCATCCAGGTCGGTGGTAATGCGCAGGCCGGGGCCAGCGGTGAACACCTTGCGGCCATCCACAAAGGCTTCCGCCTCGTGACCACTGTTCACGATCTCCCAGCTGCGGCCGTTCAGGGCTTGGGTATAGCGGCATTCCAGCGGGCAGGTGCCCCACACCACGGTATCCCGCACCAGGCTTACGCCGTACATGCGGGCGGTGTATTCCAGCACCGAGAGCATAGCCGGGCCGTAAGCATCCTGCGGGGGCTGGCCAGGTTCACAGATGACCGAAGGTTCGCCGGTAAAGGGGTCATACTGCTGCACAAAGCGGCACTGGGGGCCAATGGCCTGCATCAGCTTTTGCCCCAGTTGGGGAATCAGCTCATACATGCCGTAATTTTCCAGCGCACGGATGGCACGCTGATAGGTCAGCGCTTCAGCCTGGCCGCTCCAGTTGTTGGTAGTCACGTTGCGGAACAGCGGGTCGTCGGCGGCCACGCTGGGCAGCGGCATTTTGGTCCAGAACTCCTGCGGGTTCAGCAGGTGCTCCTTGACAAAGCGCTCCGCCAAAGCATCCGGCAGGCTGTGCCAATACATGCAGCGCAGCGTGTTGTGGATCAGGGTGGGCATCTGGTTGTGGTTTTTGTCGCGGTCAAACATCGCGCCGCGGGCATCGTCCCACAGGTAGCTCACCATCTTGTCCTGCACGGCTTTGGCCTTGGCGGCCCACTGGGCCTGTGCCTCGGCATCGCCGCTGATTCGTGCAATTTCCGCCAATGTTTCGCGGCAGGCATATGAGTAGCTCATCACATCCATCGAGGCAATGGGCACCGCTGTGCAGCCTTGGGGCGGGGTTTCCTCCTCCCACGGGTCGGGGGCATCGGCGTAACGCATGGCGTGGTCTTCACCGGTATCGTACTTGCACCAAGTCTCCAGGCAGCCGTCCCCATCGGAATCGCGTACACGCCACAGGTAGGCGTCAAACGCTTCCAGCGTTTTGGCCAGCTGGGCCAGGTATTCGGCATCCTTGCCGCCCAGATAGTAAAGATCCAGCGCCGGTTCCGGGAAGCAGAAGCCCTGGAACTTGTTGAACTGCGGCACCACTTTGCCATCAATCACCGCAATGCTGCCGGGAATCCGCCCGTCCGCACGCTGGTGGCGCATAAACATCAGGCTGTTGTTCAGGCCGGTGGCAAAATCACGGCTGGCATACATTGCGCCGCCCATGGGCTGGGTTTCCAGCCAGATTTTTTCATAGCCGCCGCCCTCAACCAGAACGGGGTCGCCGCCAAAGTTTTTAATGTTCAGGCGGCACTTTTCTTCCGCCTGTTTGACCAGTTGGGAAAGCAGCGGGTCTTTGGTTTCAAACCGGACGCCGGTGTTTGCCTGCATCATGGGAGCTCACCTCTCAAAATGTACGTTCAGATAATCAAAATCGGCATGGTTATGCAGCCCTGCCATATCGTGGGCATACACACCCACATGCGCCCCGGTAAAACCGCGGCAGTGCTCGTCCGTCAAAATATCGGTGGGGCAGGCCGGGCCGATGGACTGCCACTCCCCCTGCGGCTGGCGGTAATAGAACTGCGCCATGCCGCCTTCCGGGGTGGTGGTCAGCTTAAAGTCCAGCGTGCCATCCGGCACGGGAACAGGGTCGCACACATCTTCCACCACACCAGTATCGCTTTTTAACAGTTCCAGCACCGGGGTACCATCCTCGGCGCAGGTCTTGCCCAGCAGGTAGAAGTTCATGCTGTCATAACAGTAGGTAAAACCGGCCATCTGCTCCGGGCAGACGGGGGCAAAGTCCATGCGGGTCTCGGCCTGCATTTCGTGCTCCTGCTGGCGGCGGG
>OBAF01001283.1_pt1 | contig 15469 bp, 13 predicted proteins | sample 1517851 | NCBI WGS metagenome assembly OBAF01 (sample SAMN04571706, study PRJEB22368) | human gut metagenome | biome: human gut; material: stool | host: Homo sapiens | place: Luxembourg | collected 2012-10-19 | reverse complement strand
ATGTCCAGACAAGGTACGAGAATGTCAAGGATCGGCAAGGAAATTACAAGCGAGAGTTTGCCGGATATGCTTGCAGCTATCGCTTGAAACTTGCCTTTGACTTTGACAGCAAGCAGCTTGCAAAGGTCATTTCTGCGATTGCGGATTGTGGGGCGCAACCAGAACTCAGCATTGCGTTCACCGTGAAAAACCCGGCAAGAGTCAGCGAAGAGCTGCTGATCAATGCGACGGAGAACGCTAGGGCAAAGGCGGAGATTCTTTGCAAAGCATCAGGCAGTACGCTTGGGCAGTTGCTCAACATCGACTACAACTGGGGCGAACTCAATGTTTTTTCCAGAACAAGCTACGATGTTGAAGACTGCATTCAGCCTCTCATGGCGATGAGCAAGTGCGCCGCACCTGAGATTGAGCCGGTTGATATTGATGTGACAGACACAGTGGCTTTCACATGGGAAATCCAATGATTTTTTGACTTTTTTGAAATCCGGTACTCAACAAACGCTCTTATTGTGTCCGTTGTAAAGTGAAGGGACATTTCACGGAGGAATCTTCGGGGAATACGATTTTGGGAGATTAGCAAGCAAATCCGGTGAGTACCCACCGGAGAAAAATCAGTTAAGGAGACCCTGCCCTTAACATCAGATTTTTGCTTGTTGGGATAGTCCCAAACCCTTCTAATCTTTACGACGGAGGGCGCAGCATGGTACGAAGAACACGAGACATTCAGAAGAAGATTTGGCTGACACCACAGGAAGAACGGACGATTGCAAAGAAGATGGAGATGATCGGCACGGAGAACTTCGGTGCGTATGCAAGGAAGATGCTGATTGACGGCTACATCATTGTTGTGGACTACACAGAGCAGAAAAAGCTCGCCGCCGAAATCAACAAGATCGGCGTGAACATCAATACCGTCTGCCGCAGGATCAACTCGACGGGACGATTCTATCAGGACGATATTGACGAGCTGAAAGAAAAGATGGACGCGGTATGGCAGTTACTAAAATCAAAGCAATCCGAGGAACTTTGAGCAAGGCAATCGCGTACATTCTGAATCCCGAAAAGACCGACGAGAAGCTGCTGGTCTCGTCCTACGGCTGTGCCAGCGAGACCGCAGCGCGGGAATTTGAATGGACGCGGAAAATAGCCGAGCAAAAAGGGATGAATCCGGTCAGGATCATAGCCCGTCATGTGATCCAGTCCTTTGAAATTGGAGAGGTCACACCGGAGCTTGCCCACGAGATCGGCAAGCAGTTTGCAGACGAAATCCTCGGAGGAAAATATGAGTATGTGCTGACCACTCACATTGACAAAGACCATGTTCATAACCATCTGATTTTCAATGCGGTTGACTTTGTGGACTACCACGCATACAAGAGCTACAAGCGGATTTACTATGATATGCGCGAGGTCAGCGACCGGCTCTGTAAGGAAAACGGTCTCTCTGTTATCCCTCCCTCTCAGAACAAAGGCATGGACTACAAAGAGTACACAGAAGCCAAACGCGGCACGAGTTGGAAGCAAAAGCTCAAGCAGACCATCGATCGGCTTGTCATCACCGCCAAAGACTATGATGACTTCCTTCGGCTCATGCAGGAAGCCGGTTATGAAATAAAGACCGGCAAATACATCTCCTTCCGTGCTGAAGGTCAGGAGCGGTTTACCCGTTCTAAAACCATCGGAGAGAACTACACAGAGGAACGCATCAAGGAACGAATTGCCGGACGGACGCCCCGAAGAAGCCAGAGACAGACCGTGCCGAATGGCATCTCCCTTATCGGAGATATTCAGGAGCGGATCAGGCTCATCGACAGCAGGGGTTATGAGTATAAAGCCAAGCTCACAATCCTCAAGGAAGCGGCGCGGACGCTCAACTATCTCACGGAAAACAACTTGCTCCAATACGCCGATCTTGAGAGGAAGGTCGAGGACGTTCACAGCTCCTATGAACGCACCGGCAAGGAGCTGAAAGGCGTTGAAGCGCGTCTACGGGAAGTCCAGCCGCTCATCAAAAACATCTCAAACTACCAGCGCCTCAAGCCCGTATATGACGCCTTCCAGAAGACGAAAGACAAGCAGAGCTTCAAGGCGAAGCATGAAGCCGAGCTTGTGATTTTCGAGGCGGCAAGAGGTACACTGCTTGCCATGCAGGGCGATGAAAAACTGCCGAGCTTGAAGACGCTGCAAGCGGAACAGCAGAGACTTCTTGAAGAGCAGCAGCGACTCTATGATGAACGTGCGAAGCTCAAAAAGGAAGCTCGGTCGATCGACACTTTGAAGGCAAATGTGGATGATTTCCTCAGCCCGACACTCTCACAGGAGCATGAAAAAGCAAAAAGCACCGAGTTGGAATAACCATCAAAGCCTGAGCCGTATGAATAAATCGGCTCAGGCTTTCTTCTCCGTGATGCACTCCATGAAATTGAAATATATTTTGAATTTTTGGAGCATCATATTGAAAATTTGAAGCGTTTGGTGTATAATATAATGAGTCTCACTATAAACGTTTGAGAGAGGTGCTTTTATGAAGATAAGCTATAAGAAATTATGGGTAATGCTCATTGAAAGAGAGATCCCGAGATCCACTTTGCGCAAGGATATAGAACTGTCTCCCGGTACGATGAGTAAGCTCAATAAGAACGAGGATGTAGCCCTCTCTGTTCTGCTGCGCATTTGCGACTATTTGGATTGTGACATTGGAGATATATGTGAAGCTGTGCGAACGGGCAAGAAATAGGTCCGAGTCTTCGTGCGGCTATTTTGTTATAGGTAGAGAAAAAATCTCAGCGAAAGGAGCATATATGGATGTCCTTGAGAATGCTGTGACTGAGAAAAATGTCCTCGTTGAAGCGGCGGCGTTTCCCACAGATGATCGAGTCACCTACAAAGACAGCACCTATGAAATTGTTTCTAAGGTTGCATATTTGATTGGTGTTCCGAAACGCATTTTTGATAATGAGCATGAAGCACCCAAGATAGAGATATACGAAAAACTTGATGCAGACAAAACGGCACGGATAATCCGTCATTTGTGTATCATAAGGACAGCGATTGAAAGAAACTTCAAGCATATCAACGAGCGCATGAAGTTTAGTTATCTCTCAATCAGCAGTATGCCGGAATATGTGCCGCAGGATAGCCTTCAACAACTAAATGCGGATGGCGTTAGTTTTATAAAGAAGTCCAGCACGAAGCTAAGTCAGCATATCGTTGAGATAAACAAGCTGATTTCTGATCGGATCAATAATTGCAAGAAGCTATTTCCTCTTTGGCTGAATTGGCTGTATGTAAAAAACCTCTTTCTCATGCCAGATGGCTTGAAAGAGGAAGGGACAAAAGCAGCAGCAGATATTTATTACGCTCATTTACTCTTTTATCCTTACCAGATGTATATAAACTGGGAACCGGAGGATGTCGGTAATCTGCTCTATAACGATAAAAAATTCGTGACGCTGCTTTATCAAATGAACGGTGACTACTTTACAGAGTACAGTAAAGTTTCTGATGCTGGAAGTTACATTAAAGGAAGCATCTACGAGTTTATTGGTAGCAGCGAAAAGGTTGTTGTAGTGGTAGATTGTGAAAATTCTGATCCGTACAAGCTCTGCGCTACGCTCAAGAATCTTGACTATCAGTACACACAAAAGATAGCATCCATCATTCTGTTTGATGATGTGCATAGTGCATCTGCTTGGCGTATTCTGAATAGTTTTACCCACATCCCGGTCGAACACATGATGACCGAACGGGTAAAGCAGAACAAGTCTCTGGTTGATGTGATGCTGATTGCCCGAACTTGTCAGGAGCATTACAAAAACAATGTGGATTCCTTTATTTTGGTGTCCAGCGACTCCGACTATTGGGGGCTGATTTCTTCTTTACCGGAGGCTCGGTTCCTTGTCATGATAGAGCGCGAAAACTGCGGATCAGATTTGAAGAACGCACTTGTCAATGCCGGTATATTCTATTGCTACATTGATGACTTCTACTCCGGCAATGCAGAGGATATTAAGATCGGCGCACTGTTCAAAGAGATGTATCATTACATAGACCAGGCGGTGCGGCTGAATATCTACGAGATGTTCACAGAGGCGTTAAGAGCGACTCGAATTGAAATGAGTTCTTCGGAACAGAAACAGTTTGTGGACAAGTATTTGAAAACGATGCAAATGTCCATTGCGGATAATGGCGATGTGACATTGGAAATAAGACGAAAATGAGTCCGCTATATCGGACAGTTGCTGTGATAAAATAAAAAGAGGATCGGTTGGCAACCAAAAATGATCCTCAAGTATTGGAGATGAAGATATGGCATACCAAAGCGAAGCGGCTCTTGAGCAGCAATTCATAGAGCAGCTAAACAAGCAGGAATACAGCACAGTCGATATTCCTGATTATGACGCATTGGTGGAGAACTTCAAAGTTCAGTTTGAAGCCTTCAATGCGCCCAAACTTGATACGCCTATCACCGATAAAGAGTGGGAGCGTATCTTTAACCTCATGCTTGGAAAGTCCGTGTTCCAGAGTGCAAAAATTCTGAGAGACAAGTTTGTCCTTGAGCGTGAGGACGGGACGAAGGTTTACCTGTCTTTCTTCGATCAGGATCATACCAAGAATATCTTCCAAGTAACGCATCAGACAACGGTTGTAGGAAAGTATGTCAACCGCTATGATGTGACGATTCTTGTGAATGGCTTGCCGTTGATTCAGGTCGAGCTAAAGCGCAGAGGTATTGACATTCGAGAGGCGGTCAATCAGGTCATGCGCTATAAGAAGCACTCCTATAACGGGCTATATCACTTCATTCAGCTTTTCATTGTCTCCAACGGCGTTGATACCAAATACTTTGCCAACTCCGACAGGGACTTGATGTATAGCCTCGCCTTCTTCTGGACGGATTTCAACAACATCCGTATTACCAACCTGAAGGACTTCTCAATCTCTTTTCTGGCAAGGGATCACATCATCAAGATGTTGACACGCTATACCATTTTGAACGATACGGATAAGATTCTGATGGTTATGCGCCCCTATCAGGTGTATGCCGTAGAAGCCCTTATAAGACAGGCTACGCTCACAAATCGCAATGCTTATATCTGGCATACCACCGGCGCAGGAAAGACGCTGACATCCTTTAAGACTGCTCAGATTCTCGCAGCTAATCCGAATATCAAGAAGGTTATCTTCCTTGTTGACCGTAAGGACTTGGACTCTCAGACAACCGAAGAGTTTAACAAGTTTGAGGCTGGCTCTGTTGATGTCACAGATCGCACAGACATTCTTGTGCGGCAAATGAAGGATAAGAACCGGCAGCTCATTGTCACGACGATGCAGAAGATGGCAAATGCCGTTAAGCGTCCTCAATACGAAAAGGTAATGGACGCATACCGTGACGAAAAGGTTGTCTTCATCATTGACGAATGCCACCGCAGCCAGTTCGGAGATATGCACAAGGATATTGTTCGGCATTTCAAGAAAGCGCAGTTCTTTGGCTTTACCGGTACGCCCCGTTTTGAAGTGAACGGAAAGACGGAGGGCAAGATCACGCAGACCACCGAAATGCTGTTTGGGGAATGTTTGCATAACTATTTGATCAAGGATGCTATCTTCGATAACAATGTCCTCGGTTTCCATATTGAGTACATAAAGACGATGGAAGGCGATTTTGACTGGGACGATCCGACATTGGCTGACGCGATTGATGTTGGCGAACTCTATATGTCGGATGAGAGAATGTCCCTCATTGCAAACCACATCGTCCAGAACCACAAAGCCAAAACGAGAAATGGTCAGTACACGGCTATCTTTGCTGTTTCCTCTATTGAAGCTCTTGTCAAATACTACGACATCTTCAAGAAGATCAAACACGATCTGAACATCAGCGGCATTTTCTCCTATGGGCAGAACGAAGATGCTGAGGGCAAGGATGAGCATAGCCGAGATGCCTTGGAGCGTATCATAAAGGACTATAACGAGATGTACGGTACGAATTTCTCTACCGACACCTTCTCTGCGTATCACAAGGATATTTCAGATCGAGTCAAAGGAAAGAAAACTAAGTCGCTGGACATTCTCATCGTCGTGAATATGTTCCTGACCGGCTTTGACAGCAAGCAACTCTCTGTGCTGTATGTGGACAAGGATTTGAAGTATCATGATCTGTTGCAAGCCTATTCTCGCACGAACCGTGTCGAGAAAGAAACGAAACCGTTTGGTATCATCATTTGCTACCGCAACCTCAAGAAACGGACAGATGACGCACTGACGCTCTTCTCCAAGAGTCAGGACACCTCCGGCATTGTCGTTCCGGGCTATCAGTATTTTGTTGAGAAGTTCAATGAAATGGTTATGAAGCTCAAGGAAGTGGCACTCTACCCTGAGTCCGTCGATACCATGCAGAGCGAGGATGACCAGAAGAAATTTGTCATCACTTTCCGTGAGCTGACAAAATACCTCCAATCTTTGCAGACATTCATTGAGTTCAGCTTTGATCAGGATGCGCTCATCATGTCCGAGCAGGAGTATCAGGACTACAAGAGCAAGTATCTGATGCTTTACTCCCGGCAAAAAACTGATCGAGAAGTCGTATCTGTCCTGAATGATGTGGACTTCTGCATTGAGATCATGGAGAGTGACCGTATCAATGTTGCCTATATCATGAACTTGATACGCAACATTCACTTTGATGACAAGAAGCAGAAGGACTACGACATCAAGCACATCAAGGAAGAATTGAGCAGGACGGATAATCCGCAGTTGCTTCGCAAGGTTGAAATTCTTCAAGCGTTCTTGGATCGTGTCGTTGTTGGTCTTGAAAGTGCGGATGAGATTGACGCTGCATACAACGACTTTGAAAATGAAGCGAAACGAGAAGAGATCGTTGCTTTCGCAAAGACTGAGGATATTGATTCTTCCATGCTTACGGACATCATCTCTGAGTATGAGTTCTCCGGCACAATGGATGCAGGAAACATCCGTGACCGTATTGAGAAGCCTATGCCGCTGCTCAAGAAGAGGTCTTTGGTCAACCGGATCGTCGAATTTATCCGGCAGCACACCGAGAAATACCAATAAGGAGAGAGAACAATGGATAATTCTATTCAGGCTCACCAGAAAGAGCTTTGCAACAAACTATGGGCGATGGCAAATGCCCTGAGAGGTAACATGGAGGCATACGAGTTCAAGAACTATATCTTGGGCATGATCTTCTATTACTACCTTTCCGACAAGACCGAGAAGTACATGGTTAATCTTCTCAAAGACGATAATATCAGCTACGAGGATGCTTGGAATGACGATGAATACAAGGCTGCCATCGTAGAAGAGGCTCTGCGTGACCTCGGCTACATCATCGAACCGGAGTATTTGTTCCGCAAGATGGTCAAGATGGTTGAGAACCGTTCCTTCGACATTGAGTTCTTGCAGAAAGCAATCAACGCTCTGATGGAATCCACTATCGGCAACGATTCGCAGGAAGACTTTGACGGATTGTTCTCCGATATGCAGCTCGATTCTACGAAGCTGGGGCATACCGTTAAAGACAGAAGTGCTGTCATGGCGAAAATCATTGCTTCGCTGGACGAGATCAATTTCAGCGTGGATGACACGAAGATTGATGTGTTGGGCAATGCCTACGAGTACCTAATCGGTCAATTCGCTGCCACAGCCGGTAAGAAAGCCGGTGAGTTCTACACACCTTCGGGTCCTGCCGAGCTGCTGTGCCGCCTTGCTTGTCTTGGCTTAACCGATGTTAAGGACGCAGCCGATCCGACTTGCGGTTCCGGCTCTCTGCTGCTTCGCCTCAAGAACTATGCAAATGTGCGTAATTACTACGGTCAGGAATTGACCTCGACGACCTATAACCTTGCCCGAATGAACATGATCCTTCGCGGCATCCCGTATCGTAACTTCAATATCTACAATGGCGATACACTTGAGCATGACTACTTCGGAGATATGAAGTTCCGTGTTCAGGTTGCAAATCCTCCGTATTCTGCAAATTGGTCTGCTGATATGCACTTCATGGAGGACGAGCGTTTCAATGAATACGGCAAACTTGCGCCTAAGAGCAAGGCTGACTTTGCTTTTGTGCAGCACATGGTTTACCACATGGACGAAGACGGACGAGCTGTTGTTCTGCTGCCTCACGGTGTTCTGTTCCGTGGCGCAGCCGAAGAAGTGATCCGTAAGCACCTGATTCAAAAGCTGAATGTGCTGGACGCTGTTATCGGTCTTCCTGCCAACCTCTTCTTTGGCACGGGCATTCCGGTATGTGTTCTTGTCCTCAAGCGGGAGCGTAACGGCAACTCGGATAACATTCTCTTCATTGATGCGTCCAACGACTTTGAAGCCGGAAAGAATCAGAATATCCTCCGTGAGTGCGACATTGATAAGATCGTCGAAACCTACGAGCATCGTGTGGATGTCGATAAGTACGCCCATGTTGCCACTATGCAGGAGATTGAAGAGAACGGATTCAATCTGAACATTCCTCGCTATGTTGATACCTTTGAGCCGGAAGAGGAAATCGACCTCAATGCTGTTGCAGCAGAAATCCGCAATATTCAGGCTGAGATCAAAGGCATCGACGCACAACTGAAACCGTTTTTCGATGAGCTGGGACTTGATTTCCCCTTTGATGTGGAGGGCAAATAATTATGGCAAATGTATCCTCAAGTAACGGTCTTGAGAAGCGTCCGAAACTCCGGTTTCCGGGCTTTGATGAGCCGTGGCAGTCTACTTTACTATCATCCGTATTTACAAAGAACACCAAGAAGAATACGGATGGACAAATAACGAATGTTATCTGTAATTCTGCAAAACAAGGTTTGATACCGCAGCGCGAATACTTTGACAAGGATATTGCCAACAGTGACAACACCAGCGGATATTACATCATTGAGGAAAATGACTTCGTATATAATCCGCGAAAATCAGCAGACGCTCCATACGGTCCTATAAGCAGATATAAATACGCGGAAGCCGGTATTGTATCGCCGCTGTACCTTTGCTTTAGAGCTAAGAAGGAGATCAATCCTTCGTTCTTTGAATGGTATTTTCGATCTTCTGCGTGGCATAGGTATGTTTATATGTCCGGTGACAGCGGAGCGAGACATGACAGAGTGAGTATAAAGGACGACACTTTCTTTGCAATGCCAATCAATCTACCGTCAGCTCACGAGCAAGAGCATATCGCCTCATTCCTTGAGAGAATTGACCAGAGAATTGAAAAACAAAGAGCGTTAGTCGAATCCCTCAAGAAGTATAAAAGAGGATTATTAAGAACTGTATTTTCCGAAAAAGGCAGCCACTCACTTTTGCATGATGCAGTAAGTCATAGAATAGATGAAGTATGTGATGTACTGAGTGGAAAACGCATTCCCAAAGGCGAAACATTCTCTCCCCGTCCTACTGAGTACCGGTATATAACAGTATCGGATATGGGTGAAAAATATATAAGTTCAGACACTTTGCAGTTCATCACGAGCCACACCGAAAAGCAAATTACTCGATATAAAGTCAGAAATGGTGACATCATTATTTCTGTTGCTGGCACTCTTGGAAAGTTGAATATCATCACTCCTGACTTGGATGGAGTAAACTTGACTGAAAACTGTGATCGTTTTACAAACTTTAGAGGGATCAATCCCGAATACCTTTACCATGTACTTTCGTCTGATCTAATTCAGTCACAGATTGAAGCCTCAAAGACTAAAAACGGACAGCCTAAGCTGGCTCTCGAACGTATTAGAAACTTCGTTGTCCCCGTACCTCATCAAATAAGGCAAGAGCAGTTTGTTGGGGTAATGAACAGCATAGATAAGTACATTGCATCACAACAAGCTGTTCTCGATAGGTGTTGCAAGGCGAGAGCAGGTTTACTGCAACAGCTTTTTATATAAAGAGCTGTTGCAGCATGGATGACCGGATTTTTTCCAGATAAAATGTTAGGCGTTCTTCGTTCTCTATCTTTGCATCTATTTTCAGCAGCAATGAAGAAATCCTCTTCTGCTCCAAAATGGGTGGTCGAAATACTTTCACTGCACCGAGTTGAGGACTTGTTAACTGAGGAACACCCGTCGATTCAATATAAATGGAAGTGGCGTTGATCATGTAAGCAAAGAAATCCACATCATCTTCGTATTTAGGAACTAACGAAAGAAGACGGACAATCGGAACATACTTGCAGTGACGAGCTATCGCATGACCAACTTCGCCTCTTCCAGATACAGTAATAGAATCACCTTCTACTTTGAAGTAGTTTGCATAGCCATATAAACCATTATTAGTCAAGGCGTTTGCATACACTGGATATGGATAACTCGTTGAATATGTGGGTGAACTATTTTGTCGGTCAATATCGCCCCCGGCAGAAATCGTAAAAATCTCTGCCAATCTTACGGTTTCCCAGCGTTTATTTTCACTGCAAGCAAAAGCCACTGTACCAGAAATTAACGCCTTAACGAGTCCTCTTTTATACTTCTTGAGGTTATCTACGAGGGACTGTTGCGCCTCGATGCGACGCTCCAAAGTAATGAGGAAGTCAGCAATTTTTCTTTGCTCTTCGGTGTTTTCCGGCAGATAATGTTTTGTGTCAAAGAACTCCTCGGTAGGCACATTCAGCAGACCATGATTTCTTGCTCCTTCGGCAGAGATCATGTATATTTCCCGATACCATTTCAGAGAATCGAAATAAGCCTTGATGAAGTCACTATCATGCTTTTTGAGCGCAAAACAGATGTAAAGTGTCGATAAAGCACCCATTGGGTAACGATCTAAACGCTTGATAGAGCCGAAGTCATACCCTACGGAATAGCTCTTGTTGTACGCGAACTCGCCATTCTTGAGCAGGTAGTACCCACTCATGTCTTTACTTGCAACCGTCTTGTTGAAATAGCTAACCTGATCGACAAGACCATCTTTAGAGGAAATGGTTAGAGGAAGATCAGTTTCGTTTTTGCTGTTCTTTCGTGTTACTCGGTCTGCGAAGTCGGATAACCTCTCGACTCTCCACGGCTCATCAAAGCCCGGAAACCGGAGTTTCGGACGCTTTTCGAGACCGTTACTTGAGGTCTATTTTATAGGCTGATCTGCACTTCAACTCAAAGTAAAATCCCTTGCAGTAGCAGAGATTTTCCGCTATTGCAAGGGATTTCGTCTGTCATATAGCTATTTCTGCGTACTTGATCAGAAGTATAAAAGAGGACTGCTAATGCACTATTTCTCCGATGACAAAACTCAGCTATGGACACAATGCTCAGTTTCGCAAATAGGCAAAGTCATAACCGGAAGTACGCCTCCAACTAATGATAGAAGCAACTATGACGGTGATCTCTTGTTCTGTGCGCCGGGGGATGTTGGCGAACAGAAGTATATCTCATCTACTGAAAAGAGGGTATCACCGAAGGGGTTTGCTTTAGGTAGACCACTACCACCAAATTCTGTTATCGTAACTTGTATCGGACTTATTGGAAAACTTGGTATAGCGAAAACCAGCATGATTACCAATCAACAGATTAACGCTCTTGTTGTATCAGAGGGCTTCGATCATGAGTTTATTTATTACGCTTTCGAGAACTTCTTCCCAGAATACCGAAGCAAGGTTTCAATGCAAACTCTTCCAATTCTGAGTAAATCGGAGTTTGAGAAGCTGATGATCAAAGTGCCTGATCTTGATGTCCAACATAAAATAAGTAGCCATTTAGCAGCAATGGACAGAAGAATTGAGCATACACAGCAGGAGCTTAATGCACTTATAGAACATCGCAGAGGCATTATGCAGCAGCTTTTCATATAAAAAGTTGCTGCATTAGAGCAGAACGAAGCGTAGCAATACTCTCTAATTTCATGAGAGACTTGCTGATACGCTGATCAATCATATCAAGGAAATCAACAACTGCTGACTGTGAGCGATCATCCGGTATGTCGAAAACAAGGTTTTTGATTATTTCTGCTGAAAGATTTCCTTGTCCTCCTTGAAGATAAGTATTCAAGATGTCATCTTTGCTATCTTCGAGAAGGTATTTTAAGAAAGTTCGATTTACCAGCTTGGGGCGAATACACAAAATTGCCTGATTGATCGCTCCGTCAATTTGGGATATATCGACTTCGCCACTTGTTGCACCATATAAAGCAACAATCAAATCGCCTTTGGAAACCAACTTAGCAGATGAATATTTCAAACCGTCATCGGTCAAAAAGAGTTCTGTTTTTGCTCCGTGTATTTCACCGGAACGAATAAACGGAATTTCACCTCCATAAAAACTGCTGTCGGTTGATCTGGGCGTACCTCCCGAAAAGAAGGTGCATTCGTCACCCAAGCGAACAGATTTCCATTTTGTTGTTTCAGAGAAAAGGATAGCCTTGCCTCTGAAAATGGCTCTCATGACACCTCTTTTATACTTCTTGAGGGATGCAAGGAGTTTTTCTTGTGCAGCGATGCGTTCATCTATTTTTTTGAGAAAGTCGGCTATGTGCTTCTGTTCAGTGGACGAAGGGAGATGAAGTGTCACGCTCATATAATCTTCAAAGGAGATATTGAGCAGCCCATCCATACGAACGCTTGACGATACGAGCCGTTTTAGTTGCTTATCCATTTTTGCGTTATTGAGTGCCATCGCAATAAACGGTGTATATTCGTGATCATTGATCTTGAAACAATGATACACATAGGGGATTCGTGCTTCTGGCTCAGTCAGCTCATAACAACAGCCAAACTGTTTAGCCTTAGATGCGCCGTGATTATACGCCAATTCTCCTTGTTTCAAGAGAATGTATTTTTTGAGGCTCTGTCCTGCATTGTCTCTGGAATACTTTTCGGACTGCATAATAAAGCCATTTCCAGCACTAAGCATCATAATAGGCGCGTTAGATTTCGGATCGGTGCGATTCACTAGAGACGCTATTTCTCCTAATGGAGTAGTTCTGTACGACTCATCAAAGCCCGGAAACCGGAGTTTCGGACGCTTTTCGAGACCGTTACTTGAGGAATATACTGCCTTGATTATCCCTCCAACGGATAATGTTCGTGGAGGTGGTCAATATGACTAACAATACACAATTTAAGACGCTTGTGAACACTTGGCTAAATCAAAAGAAGCCAATGATCACGCCGTCAACCCATGCCAGCTTTACGCTGATTGCCGAAAATCATCTTATTCCGTACTTTGGCAAGCGTAAGATCGGCAGCATCACCGAAACGGACATCCAGAGCTACATTTCGTATCTCCATGATGCCGGTAGGTTGGACAAGACCGGAGGGCTAACGGTAAAGACCATCCGGGATGTGATCCTCGTTCTCAGACTTTCAATGGAGTTCGCGTACAAAGAAAGGGCGATTCCGCTGCTGAACTGGGATCTCATCGAGTACCCGAAAGAACTTGGCATTAAGAAGGTAGTTTCTCTCTCAAAAGATCAGGAGCAAGCGCTGATTCAGTGCATCTACATGAACTTGAACAGGAAGACCGCTGGCATTCTAATTGCACTTTTTACCGGAGTACGCATTGGAGAACTCTGCGGATTGCAGATGAAGGACATCTCGTTGACGGATAAGACCATCAGCATCAATAAGACTGTCCAGCGCATCTATGACAAAAAGAAGGGCGAGTCATATCTTCACATCGGACCGCCCAAAACGAAAACTTCTGCAAGGACGATTCCTGTTCCGTCTCTTCTGATGAACATTATCAAGAAGTTCTACACGGATAACCCTAACCACTACTTCTTGACTGGCAAAACAAAGCCGACAGAGCCTCGTACTTATCGCCAGTTTTTCACCCGTTTTCTGAAACGGAACGGATTGGAGAAAGTGAAGTTTCATGAGATCCGGCATACATTCGCAGTTAGAGCAATCGAGATACCGGAGTTTGATATAAAGTCTCTTTCTGAAATCCTCGGACATAAGAACGTATCTTTTACCCTGAATGTGTACGGGAGTGCAAATCTCCAACAGAAGGTTAAGTGCATGAATCTTCTGAATGACCTCCTGTGATGGAAAAAATGCCCCGGCACTGTGCCAGATGCACAGTGCCGGGGCATTCCCGTTTCCAGCGATTTATTTTTCTCCCGACGAGGGACTGTTCGTAGGGTGGCGCTTTCCATTTTGCGAAGCCGTGAAAACTCAGTGCATTCCGTGGAAAAGTTCACGGGACAGCACACACCGTACACGCTTCCAATAATCACTGTTCAGTGCAATGTGTGTTCACTATCGTAAGTAAATTTACGGTTTTCACAATGCTTGATTCAGAGGGGATATTATTTGCCTTATTCTTGTGTGACATCAAGGGAAACCGGGTCAATGACCGTAACAGATTTACCCTGCTGATGAGCATATCTGACCGTCTTTCCGGTTCCGCTGGGGCTTCCATCCCAAACCGCGATCAGGACATCCGCATGATCAACCATATAACGGTTGCGCTTGTCCATGCAGTCGGGCGAGTAATGGGTTTGAATCAGTGTTTCCTTATCACACTTGGACGCAATGTCGAAATACCGATCTCTCAGAGCTTCCGACCACTTTGCAGCTTGACTTTCACACGGGATGGCACTTTCGAGCGTAATTCCCGGATAGGACGCTTTCAGTCCCAGTACGATCTCAGCGGCATACATATCTACACCGATTGCCATTCCGGATATAAAGTGCGTGACGCCTTCATTTTCGATGAGATTGATGATTTGCTCCCTGAGAGTTTTTTTGAGGTCTATGCAGCGTTCGTCTTCCTCATTGAAACCAAACGGGAGGTTTTGCGGACGATGCCCGGTAAAAGCACAGGTCTTCATTTTCTTTTTCATCTCCTGACTATGTATTAGAGACTGTTTCTATATCTCTGATACATAGTATAGCACGGAGATATGAAATATTCTGTCGAAATAAGGGAAGAAAAAAGGCTGCGTGATAAAATCACACAGCCCATGACGGATTCAGCCATTATCTGCCGTTTCCTGCTGAATCATCAGCTCAACCATCTGCAAAATGCGCTTCTGCGCTTGCGGAGACAACGAAGCAAGTTTCTCCGAGAGTTCAGACGATTTATAGCTTGTCGAATGCTCCAGGACGTCACAGAAAATCGCGTCTGCCGAAACCTCAAGCCCATTGAGAAGAATGATCAATTTCTCACAGCGAGGAAACGACATACCACGTTCAACCGTAGAAATATAATTTGCAGTCAGCCCGGTCTTTTCCGCAAGCTCTTCTTGCGAGATTCCGAGGCGTTCCCGGCATTGTTTTACTCGTTTACCTATTCGTTTGTCAATCATAGCGCGTACCTACACCTTTTCTATAACGCTTATAACAATTATATGGGTTAGAGGCATAGTTATACAGAAACGCTAATAGTGATGCTGTGTATTAGCGCGTGATTTTCAACGGTATTTACAGAAAAGATACAAAAAAAGAGCCTCTGCCGATACCCAAACCGGGCATCGACAGAGGCTCTTGGTTCGTTTTCCGGGCATTCAAACAAGTGCCGAA
>OBAF01001236.1_pt1 | contig 16063 bp, 15 predicted proteins | sample 1517851 | NCBI WGS metagenome assembly OBAF01 (sample SAMN04571706, study PRJEB22368) | human gut metagenome | biome: human gut; material: stool | host: Homo sapiens | place: Luxembourg | collected 2012-10-19 | reverse complement strand
TCCACCAACTCCGTCATGCGGTCGCTTTCCTCAAGGATTACCTCCGCCGCGCCGCCCGCGTCCATCACGCCCGCCTGTATGCCCTCCGCATAGCCCTGTATCGCCATCAGCGGCGTTTTCAGCTCGTGGGAGGCATTCTGGAAGAAGGTCTGCTGCCGCTCCGCCTCCTTCTCAATATCACGGCCAAACCGGAACCCCAGCAGACACATGACGGAGGAAATTGCCAGCAGCACCCCAAAGAACGCCCAGTTCAGCGTCACGATATAGCGGGTGATGGGCCCGATATCTATGTACATGATATAGGAATACGGTTCTTCCGAATTGCCGTAGTCCTCCTGCACAGGCATGAAGATCAGGTGGTGCTTGTCTGCCTTGAAGTCGTGGCATCGATTGGGTGCAACAGACCGTTCACTGCAATACGCCAGCAGCTTTTTCTCCAGCCGATAGGTGTCCTGGCTCCATGTGTTGGGCTGGTAGCCGTTCTCCAGCTCAAGAAACACAATGCTGGGCGTGAAGAAATGTTCCTCCGCCCCGTCGTCCCAATCGTCATCATACACCTCGCCCTCATAGGTGTAAGGAATGGTGCGATTCTCATACTGCGCCTCGTTGCGCAGCGCCTTTTCCGCCTCGCTTACAAAGTGGGCGGGGATCACTACGTTCACCGCCAGCATGAAAAGGGCAAAGAGCAGCAGTGCCGCACCAAGGATCAGATACACGATCCGCAGTTTGATGTTTTTCATGTGCGCTCCGCCTCCTTCAGCTTATACCCAAAGCCCCATATGGTGCTTACGCTGACAGTGCTGCCTGCTTCCAGCAGCTTTTTCCGAATACGGCGTAGTGTTTCATCGGTCACGCGGGTCTCCACCTCCGAGTCGAAGCCCCATACTGCGTTAAGCAGCTCCTCGCGGGAATAGGCTTTCTCCGGCTGCTTCAGCATATAGCTGAGCAGCCGCAGCTCGGTTTGGGTCAGCGCAACAGGTGTATTCCCGCAAAGGACGGCATTTTCCGTGGCGGAATAGCGGAGATCTCCATAGCGCAATTCATCTACTGCCGCCGCTGGTTTCCCCCTGTCCATCTCCACCCGGCGCAGCAGGGCTCTCACCTTCATGAGCAGTATGGTGGGACGGAAGGGCTTGGTGAGATAATCGTCGCTGCCTTGGCTGATGCCCATGACGTAGTCCAGCTCGCTGTCCTTGGCCGTAAGCAGGATGATGGGAATATCGGAAACAGACCGTAGCTCCCGGCACACGGCAAGGCCGTCCGTACCGGGCATCATAATGTCCAGTATGACCAGCTCCGCAGGCTCCTGACGGAATGCCTCCAGCAGCGCGTCGCCGTTTTCAAAGGAGCGCACGGTATATCCGTCGCTTGCGAGGAAGCTATGGAGCAGTTCCCGGATACTCTTTTCATCGTCCGCCAAATAGATGGAATGTCCCATGGTGACCTCCTAGAAAGCAGCGCCAAATGCTGCGCACAGGCGCAGCATCGGCGTCGTATTTAGTTCATCATATCAGAAAAACTCTTTGCCGTCAAAAGGGGCAGATGCCGCTTTCGCAGCCGGTATTGCCCCAAATGGTGTCGTACAGCTTGCACAGCTGGTTATCAAGCTCTACCAGACGGTTGTAGTCGGCGATCAGCGCGTCCTTTTCCGCGTCGGTCAGGAAGCTCAGGCTGCGGATGAAGGCGGCCTCATCGTAGTTGTCGAAGTCGTAGTCGTCCGGCAGGTTGAAGTACGCCTCGTCCACCTTGTCCCACAGGTCGGCGTTCTTCTCGCAGAGGCGGTCATACTCCTGCTCCAGGGTGTCGATCTCGTCCAGCACCTTGGGATCGGCCTTCTCCAGTGCCTTCTCGTAAAGCGGCATATTGTCGCAGGCAGGCAGCTGCCCATACAGCTTCTCCATCTGGGCATCCAGCTCGTTCAGCTCCTTGATGTCATTCAAAAGGGTTTCTTTCTCCGCCTCCGTCAGCGTAGTCATGCTGCGGATGAACGCTGCCTCGTCAAAGTTCTCGAAATCGTAGTCATCAGGCAGGGCATTGCAGGCCTCGTCTACCTTGTCCCACAGTGCTTCATTTCTCTGGAATACGGCATCGCTTTTTTCCTCCAGTGCCTCGATCTGCTCCCAAATGGCATCCTCGTTTTCGGTAGCGATGAGGGTCTGCGGCTCTGCCTGATTGGGCGCAGCGGCAAATGCCGCAGTCGATGCTCCGATGGCTGTAACCGTCATTGCCAGTGCCAGTAAAAGGCTCCAAACTGTTTTCTTTTTCATGGTATATTACGCTCCTTCTTTGAAGTATTCAGGTCGTGTATCAACCTTGTCTGTATCATATCAGAAGAAGTCTCTGACTTCCCCCGCAAAAGTGCGGGGAAAGTGTCACAAAACTGTCACAAAGTCGGTATGCCAGCACGTTTCAAGGCGGCCTTGACATAGAACCGCCTTGACATCCATAGCTGTGATTGATAAGATAGACGCACCTTTCTGACGGGAGAGCCGTCGGAATGAACCGCGAATGACCCACACATCGTGGCGGCGCACAGGCCGTCCAACATGCGAAGGAGCCTTATGAACGGAACGCACAAACAGATTTTTATCGTCATCACACAGACGGGTACGATGCTGTCCCGTATTCTGAAGCGTATCACCGGCGCGGAGTACAACCATGCCTCCCTCAGTCTTTCCCAGGATCTGACGAGGATGTATTCCTTCGGGCGCAGGCACCCCTATAACCCCTTTTGGGGCGGCTTCGTCATCGAATCCCCCCACGCGGGGACGTTCCGCCGCTTCTCCGATACCACCGCCATCATCCTTGCGGTGGAGATCACCGAGGAGCGATACGCGGCGCTGGAGGCGACGCTGGAGGCTATGTGGGCGCGGCGGGAGCAGTTTTCCTATAATTTGGGCGGCCTGCTCCTGGCGTATTTCCGCATCCTCTGGAAGCGCTCGAACTGCTACTACTGCTCGGAATTTGTGGAGGATATGCTGCTGCACGCGGAGGTGCGCGGCGCGGGTGAGCTGCGCGCCCGTGTCGTCCAGCCCATCCACTTCCTGAAGCTGCCCCACACCCGGCTGTACACCGGACGGCTGCGGGACTATCCGCATTGCACGGCGTCAAGGTAAGAGGGCTTTCACCGTGTCTGATGCGATCTACAAATAGAAGAGATCTTCGCTGCGAATGGACATTTCAGCGCATACACCGGTTGCGGAAACGAAAAAGTGCCAACGCCCTTTGCGCTGTGAACACTGTTTGCAGGCAGAAAGTGTCTGTCTTATCATTTGCCTGAGACAACGCTCGCATATATTCAACATAGACTATACCGGAGCCAGACCATGAAACAAAAGACGCAGGGACGAGTGCTGATAGCTCTCGTCCCTGCATCTTTTTTTCTTCAGTGACTATGATGAATATGCGGTCATTTCCTATAGTTTTACCTTACGCTTCTCTTCTTGGGGTAATAATACATACCGAGCACAATGAATTCACGGCCGCATCCATTTTAATGCCGGTTTGAGGGCATTGCGCTCATGCCGTGTTGTCAGCTATTTGCTGCTGGCAGTGATACATATACCTCATACGGGTACTGTGAAACCATAACGCCCGACAGCGGCTATCAGATGGCCGATGGCTCTCTGACCTACTCGCTGGCTGTGGCAGGTGGTGAAACGGTGAAGATCACCGGTAACCGCTTTACTATGCCTGCAGGCAATGTGACCATCACCTGCAAGTGGGAGACGGCCACAACGACTGTCAAGGGCATCACCAGCTTCTCCATCAACGGTGTGGCCGGCGCGGTGAACAACAGCACCAATACTATTACCATCACCATGCCCCGCGGCACAGATGTGACGAAGCTGACCCCGGTTATCGCCACCAACGGCGTCAAGTCCCTGACGCCCGGTAACGGTGAAACGGTGGACTTCACCAATGCCGTGACCTACACCGCCGCCATGGAGGATGGCAGCAGCAAAACCTATACTGTCACGGTCTACGTGGACAAGGGGACGCTGGCCGATCAGTTCTGGGACAAGCTGACGGACTTTGCCACCCAAGTTCCCTGGTGGGAGTATGCAAAGCATCAGCAAAGCACCAGCAAGTATCCCAAGTATTGGTAAGTAGTTTTCTCTACGCAAGGGAGGCTGTCGGCAACGCCGGCAGCCTCCTTCTTATTTTCCATCCTTCGCTGCTACGAACCAGCGGCCTTTTTCAAACCAGAGATAACTCTCCCTGCCCCGTATGCGGCAGGTATATCTCTCTCCCACGCCGCCTACACTTTGGCAGGCTGCGCGGCGCACGTCCAGTATCTTGTCGATATGATATCTGCGTATTTCGTCAAACTCGATCTCGATAGGACGCATCTTCCCGTTGGCGTCAAAATGCACCGTCACCGGCACATATTTCTTTTTAAGTTCCATGGATATTCCCCCTATCCTGCGAAGTAGCCTATCGGATGCACGGTATGGTCATCCTTGGGATTGATACGGTCCAGCACCGGATCGGACATGGTTATGGCACGGCGCACACTCATATAGCCATATCGCTGCCGCAGCCTGTCCACGGCTACGTCGATTTGTTCCCACGCGCTCCGACGCCTATCGTTATCAAAAAGCGACGTTTGTATACCAATAGTCGCATCTACCAGATCGGTGCCGCGCACACCGATGCTGCGTATCGGCGCTATCCATGAATAGCTGCGACGGAACAAGTCGAACGCCACTTCTGCGATCTCCGCACTGGAGCAGGTGGGAACTGCCAGTTTCTTTTGCCTACAGTACCAATGCAGCTCCGTATCCCGGACAGCAACTTCGACCACCGTACACTTTGATGCCAGCTCCCGCATTCTGCAGGCGACGCTTTCCGCCAACAGATACAGCATGAGACGCACATCATCGTCGCTCACCAGATCGCGCGGCGTGGTGGCGCTGTTGCCTACCGATTTTATGGCACGGATATGATCACTGCGATGCACAGGTCATATATCTAATCCGTTGGCAAAAGTGTGCAGCACCAGACCCATCTTTCCCAGCTTATATTCTAGAAGCTTCGGTGACGCCTCGGCAAGCTGCCCGATGGTATGAATCCCAACACCGCGCAGCTTGCGCTCTGTGGCAGGACCAACATAGAATAAATCGGTTGCTGGCAGCGGATAGGCAATTTCTTTATAGTTATCCCGCTCGATACGGGTGATGGCGTCCGGCTTTTTATAGTCACTACCCAGCTTCGCCGTGATCTTATTGTCGGAAACGCCGATGCTGGCGGTGATCCCCAACTCAAACTTGATCCGCTCGCTGATCTCTTCGGCAATACTCACGGCCGAACCGAACAGACCGACGCTGCCGGTCACATCCAACCAGCTTTCATCAAGGCCAAACGGTTCGATCTGGTCGGTGTATTTCTCGTAAATCTCGCGAGCCATCTTACTGAATCGGATATACTCCCTCATATCGGCAGGCAGCACCACCAGATCGGGACAAAGCTGCTTCGCCTGCCAGATGGCCATGCCTGTTTTGACGCCTCGTGGCTTTGCTACATAGTTGGCAGTAAGGACGATTCCGTGACGGGCCTCCGGATCACCGCAGACTGCCACCGGCTTTTGCCGCAGTTCAGGGCGACGCTGACATTCCACGGATGCATAAAATGCGTTCATATCTACGTGTAGAATATGCCGCCCCATCTATCCGACCTCCTCTCAGTTTTCTCAAACATTATAATAGAACATAAGTTCTATATGCGCAAGAGGTAAATACTGTCGGCACAGCTCATGACTGTCATTTTGATGACACAAAATATAGGAGGCATATCTGCACAGTTCTTACAACGGTTGTGTAGTGATAGACATGTACTCAGAGATAATGGCAGGCCTGTAAGGAAAATTCCTATGCTTTATACAAAAGCCTTACCCCCAAACGGCACAGCTTAAAAATCTTGCTATCCTCCGTTGTATATCGTGAAATATACACATATGGCATAAAACCTCGAATTACATATGCTCTAATGGTGCGCTTCACGGTGTTTGCCCGCAGCAGTGTTGCCTATCATGCTACTCAGATCGGTGTGATCTGCGGCGCGCTGGCTAACAGCTTCGGGTTTACCTTCGACAGCGAAGGCCATGTTCCTGGGTGGGCGGTCAATCCCAACAGCAAGCTGACCCATATCGCTTGTGATGCCTATAAGCACCTGACCGGCACGGATATGATCGTGGAGCCGGTACATGCTGGCGTGGAGTGCGGCGCCTTTGCGGAGAAGAATCCTCACCTGGACATGATCTCCGTTGGCCCGACGCTTCTTGACGTGCATACGCCCAATGAAACCTGCAAGATCGAGGATGTCAAGATCACTACCGAGCTGCTGATCGAAATCCTGGAGCGTATCGCCAAGTAAAAAGACTTCATCTTACTTCCAATTTAGGCTACTTTCGACCATTGTCTCCTTACAGGTCAGGAGCCAGGCTGCGTAATACGCGCAGTCTGGCTCCTGGCAATTTATGTATGCCGAAGTATGGTCTATATGACCACCTGTTGATTTCACGGCTTCTGTATCGTAGCCAATGAGTCCATGAGCGAATGGAAGCCATCTTCTCCCAGCATGGCTGCGGCATCGAACGGGCTGCCATAGCTAGAACGCCGCCGGGCATATCCTCGCCCACTGCGGGCGTGCCCCTTGCTCAAAAGCACCTCGTCGTGGTTAACCTATTCTGCGCTGATTGGAATCGGAACTCTGAACCGTTTCCGAAACAGGCTCGCTCTCTTGACGGGAAAGCCATTTGGTATTCTTTTCGAGGATGTCTCCGGATACCGCATCCACCTTGTAGGAATACTGCTTCTCTGCGGTGTAGAACTCAAGGATATAGCAGGGCTTGCCAGAATTGCGGCTCAGCTCCTCTCTGGTGAACACGATCTTCTGCGCTGCCTCATCCAGCCCTGCGTCCTCTAATGCGATCTGCTTTGCCTTTTCCAAGCCGATAAACTCCGGGGTCGAGGAAATGATCTTATCGCAGGTCTTATCCATGATCACGCCCAGAACCGCGTCAATTTTGTAAGTCCAACGAGCAGTGGCACTTTCAAAGGCGAAGTAATAGTAGGGCGACTTGATGCCGCCGGCAACCAGCGTTTCCTCGGTGAAGGTGACTTTTTCGCTGACCCCGGCATCGTCCAGTGCGATTTTCTTCGCGTCCGCCAGAAGAATGAAGTGGTAAGCCTCGATGATGCTGCCGTTCTTGGCGTCCACCTTGTAGGAATACTGCTTCTTCGCGGTGTAGAACTCCAGGATGTAGCAGGGCTTGCCTGAATTGCGGCTCAACTCCTCTCGGGTGAACACGATCTTTTGTGTAGCTTCATTAAGTCCGGCATCCTTCAAGGCGATCTCCTTCGCCTCCTCCAAAGAGATGAAGTCCGTTGTCACGATTTCTTTCTGTTGCTTCTCCAACACAGTGCCCAGCACCGCATCAATGCGGTATGTCCACTGTGTTTTTGCATCGGCAAAGACGAGCCGGTAGTAAGGCGTTTTGATGCCGCCGCTCACAAGGGTTTCCTCGGTAAAGCTGACTTTATCCTTGCATCCGGCATCATCCAGGGCGATTTTCTTCGCGTCGGAAAGAGTGATATATTTCCCGGCGTAAATAATGCTGCCGCTCTTTGCGTCGATTTGGTAGAAATATTGGTTCGTCCCGGTGTAGAACTCCAGCAGGTAGCAGGGCTTGCCCTGATTGCGGTTCAGCTCCTCTCGGGTGAACACGATCTTCTGCGTCAGCTCATCCAGTTTGGCGTCCTTCAGTGCAATCTTCTTTGCTTCCTCCAAGGAGATGAACTTCGATACACAGACAGAAGAAATGCCGGAGACCTCTTGGAATTTAAGAAGCTCGTCCAACGACATGCGGGCAACCTCGTTCGTGGGTAGACCGGTTTTGTTTGCTGCGGTAAGGATCCAGTCGGCGCGGCCAAGGGAGACATGGAATTCCTCGGCGATCTTTGCTGCTTCGGCGTTTTCCGTCAGTTCGGAGTGGAAAACCAGCGTGCCGACGGCATCGGTCTGCTCCAGGGCCTGCTGGATCTCCGCGGAGAGCGATGCCTTTAGCTCGGCGTTCGCATCAAGACGGGAATCAAAAGAGATCAGAACAGTCGCTTCGCCGTTTTCCATATATCCGCAGGCCTCGTAGGCGGCGACCGTGCGCGTTAGAGCGGTCTCGACACTCTGCTTTCCCGGCGCAACATCGCTGAGCGCATTTTCCGCATCGCTGTTCAGGCTGCGGATGCTCTTGACGGCGCCGCTCTTGGCAATCGTATATTCCACGCTGGGGTTGACATCCATTGTGAAGGTGCCTGCTGTCGCATTGCTTCGGATGGCATGTGTGGCGATGCCAGTGCAGAGAACCAGTGCAAGGCAGGCAGCCATTGTTCCAAGCTTGGCCCAGCCGGGCTTTCTTTTGGTATTTGCTTCGCTTTCCGCGTCAGCGATAAGCTCGTCATTGATCTTTCCGATCGAACGAAGAAGAACTTCGGTTTTCATAGCATAATTCCCTCCTTTTCAAGAAATCGTCTTAGTTCGTTTCTCATACGGAAAAGCAAAGACGTCACCTTGCTCTCGCTCATTCCGTATGCGTCCGCAATATCCCGTATCGCGTAGAGATGATAGTATCTGCGGACAAAAATGTTACGGCTCAGCTTGGGCTTTGCATACAGGAAGCGGTCAATGGCGGCAGCCAACTCATTTTCTTCGACGGTCTGCTCCACAGTCGTTTCTGAAGGAACGCAGGCTTCCAGTTCAGACAACGCGAGGACTACTTGTCCGTGTCCGCGTTTTTCGGCAGTATACCGCTTATAACGGTTCAGAGCGAGGTTGCGCGTGATTTTCCCTAAGTAGATCGACAAACGGTTCGGACGCTGCGGCGGGATCGAATTCCATGCGCCGAGATATGTGTCGTTGGCACATTCCTCCGCATCCTCTTTGTTACGCAGTATGTTATATGCAATCGTATGGCAGTAGCTCCCGTACTTTTCTGCGGTGGCGGCAATCGCGCTCTCGTTACGCGCCCAGTACAATTCTATGATCTCATGGTCTCTCATTGCGACCTCCCTTCTCTCTGCGTAAAGGCCTTTCACTTATATAGACAACAAAAATAACCATTCATTGCGTGGACAGGAAAACTTTTCTTCAAGCTTATCATATCATGCGGGAGCGGCGATTTCTACCGGTCTGAAAGCACTGGATTAACCCCGTTCAGCCATGCGCTTGAGGTATCGGCCGGCAGTTGCCTTAGAGATGCCCCAGCGGGATGCCAGTTCCGCGTAGCTGACCAGCGGGCAGCCTGTACCATTGCGGAGGTAGACCACCGGGCCGACGTCTGAGCCAAGGACCTGCGGATCGTTATATACGGTGTTCAGCCACAGATCCAATACGGCGTCCATCTCTGAGCAATGACCGGCACTGACCAGTTCTGTGGCTGTAGAGACAGGGAAGAAGAAAAAGCCGGTATCCTTCTGACAGGGCGCATTGTAGTCGAGGATCGTGTTGTGACGCCGCCAGCCGCGAATCTTGAATTTGACCAGCTTACCATGTCCGAGAACGAGAAAACTGATAAGCCCTTTCTTTTGCAGTCCCTCCAAAGCGGCCAAGGTCTGGCGGCGGAAGCGTGTGCGGAAATACCGGGACAATTCCTCCACAGACATGATCCATTCGCCGGGGTAGATGGTGTAACTGATGCCATCAATGCGCTTGTATGAGGTGCGGAAATTAGCATAGGCGCATAGCACGACAAAATAAATAAATATCCCCCGGCCTAGCCGGGGGATATTTATTCGTACAGATAAAAAGAGCACCCTATGGGTGCTCTTTTGGCTTTCGCTTAAAATTCCGCGTTTCCCACCGTGCGGGGATGCAGCTCCACGTCGCGGATGTTGCTGACACCGGTGAGGTACATCACCATGCGCTCGAAGCCCAGGCCGAAGCCCGCGTGGCGGCAGGAACCGTAGCGCCGCAGGTCGCAGTACCACCAGTAGTCCTCCGGCTTCATGCCCAGCTCCCGGATGCGGCTCTCCAGCAGCTCCAGACGCTCCTCGCGCTGGCTGCCGCCGATGATCTCGCCGATGCCGGGCACCAGGCAGTCTGCCGCGGCCACGGTCTTTCCGTCATCGTTCAACCGCATATAGAACGCCTTGATCTCCTTGGGATAGTCAGTGACGAACACCGGCTTCTTGTAGACCTGCTCGGTGAGGTACCGCTCGTGCTCGGTCTGGAGGTCGGTGCCCCACTCCACCTTGTAGTCGAACTTGTCGTTATTCTTCTTCAGGATCTCCACCGCGTCGGTATAACTGACCCGGCCAAAGTCGCTGGACGCCACGTGCTCCAAACGCTCCTTCAGCCCCTTGTCCACGAAGCTGTTGAAGAATTCGATCTCCTGAGGGCAACGCTCCAGCACCCGGCGGATGATGTGCTTGATCATGGCCTCGGCCACGTCCATGTCGCCGGCCAGGTCGCAGAAGGCCATCTCCGGCTCTATCATCCAGAACTCGGCGGCATGGCGCTGGGTGTTGGAGTTCTCGGCACGGAAGGTGGGGCCGAAGGTATACACATCGCCGAAGGCCATGGCGAAGTTCTCGGCGTTCAGCTGGCCGGACACCGTCAGGCTGGTTTTCTTACCGAAGAAGTCCTGGGTGTAATCCACCTGCCCGTCCTCGGTCTTGGGGACGTTGTTCAGGTCGAGGGTGGTCACCTGGAACATCTCGCCGGCGCCCTCGCAGTCGCTGCCGGTGATGATGGGGGTCTGTACATACACAAAACCCCGGCTCTGGAAAAACTCATGCACCGCGTAGGCCGCCGCGGAGCGGACGCGGAACGTGGCGGAGAACAGGTTGGTACGGGGCCGCAGGTGCTGGATGGTCCGCAGGAATTCCACGCTGTGACGCTTCTTCTGCAGGGGGTAATCCGGCGTGGACTTGCCCTCTACCGCGATGCTGTGGGCCTTCACCTCCAGGGGCTGCTTGGCATCCGGCGTCAGCACCACGGTGCCCTTGACGATCAGCGCCGCGCCCACGTTCTGGGCGGCGATATCCTTATAGTTGGCCAGCTCCTCGGCGGACATGACCACCTGCAGATTTTTGAAGCAGGAGCCGTCGTTCAGCTCGATGAAGCCAAAGGTCTTCATGTCGCGGATGGTGCGTGCCCAGCCGCACACGGTCACGTCCTTGCCGCCCAAGGACTCCTGATCGGCAAAGATCGCGGCAATTCTCATTCGTTCCATATCATTCTCACCTTTTCTATGTTCTTCTGCGTTGCATTCCGCAGCCGTTTTGACAGTACATAGTATTATAAACCAAACCGCCTGGATTTACAAGGCCGACTTTTGACCTGCAGACGCCGTTCATAAAAAGGAAAGACACCCCAAAGCCGCGGGGCCTTTTGTCATGCCTGCCAGTCCTTCACCTGCTTACGCAGCCAGTCGCACCAGGCGTCCATACCCTCGCCGGTCTTGGCCGATACCGGGAAGACCTCCAGCTTCGGATTGCGCCGGTGGGCGTATTCGATCACCTTCTCCATGTCGAAGTCGAAATAGGGCAGCACATCGGTTTTATTGATGAGCAGCACATCACACACGGTGAAGATCAGGGGGTACTTCAGGGGCTTGTCGTGGCCCTCCGGTACGGAGAGGATCATGGCGTTCTTCACCGCGCCGGTGTCAAACTCCGCCGGACACACCAGGTTCCCCACATTTTCCAGCACCACCAGGTCCAGATCGTCCGTGCCGATCTCCCGCAGGCCCTGTTCCGTCATACCCGCGTCCAGGTGGCACATCCCGCCGGTGTGCAGTTGGATAGACCGCACCCCGGCGCCGGCAATAGCGGCGGCATCCACGTCCGAGTCGATGTCCGCCTCCATCACGCCCATCCGCAGCTCGTCCTTCAGCGTCTCGATGGTCCGCAGCAGCGTGGTGGTCTTGCCGCTGCCGGGGGAGGACATCAGGTTCAGCAGGAACGTCCCCTTTTGCTTCAGCGCCTCCCGTACCCGTGCCGCCTCCCGGTCGTTGTCGGCAAACACGCTCTCTTTTACTTCGATGATCTTATAGGTATCCATACTACGCACCCTCTATCTCTTTAATGCTGATTTCGCTGCCCCGCAGCAGCCAGGTATCCCCGCTGCCGCAGTGGGGGCAGACCCGCCCGTGGGCCACAGTGGGGTAGTCCGCACCGCAGCCGCCGCAGTGTGTCACGGCGGGCAGCGTGTCGATGTGCAGCTGCGCGCCCCGCAGCAGGTCGGATCTCTGCACGGCCCAGTCCCAGCAGCTGACAAGCTCCCTTGGGATGGCGCCGCACACCTCGCCAAGCTCCAGCGTTACGCCCGCCACGCGGGTCAGGTCATTCTCCGCGCCCACGCGCTCCACGGTCTTGATCACGTGGAAGACAATGCCCAGCTCGTGCATATTACTTGGACGCTTTCTTGGCCCTGCGCTCCGCCTTCTTGATCTTGATGTTCCGCTTGATCATGTAGGGCAGAATGGCCTTCATCTTGTCCTCGCAGGCGTACATGGTGCTGCACTCCGGACGCTCCCGGTGCAGGTGAATGGCGTCAAAGGCGCACTTGGTGGTGCACACGCCGCAGCCGATGCACTTATTGGGGTCCACGATGCTGGCGCCGCAGCCCAGGCATCGGGCCGTCTCCGCCTTCACCTGCTCGGCGGTGAAGGCCACGCGCTCGTCCCGGAAGGTCTTACGCAGGGCGTCGTTGTAGCCGATGCGCTGGCGCGGCGTGTTGTCGTAGCTGTCCACGGCGATCAGCGCGTTTTTCTTGTCCAGCTCGATGAACTGCCGGCGGTCGCGGCCGATGGTCAGCGTGGCGCCCTGCACATAGCGGTGCAGGCTGATCGCGCCCTGCTTGCCGGCGGCAATGGCATCGATGGCGAACTTCTGGCCGGTATAGGCATCGCCGCCCACGAAGATGTCCGGTTCAGCCGTCTGATAGGTGACGGGATCGGCCTTGGCGGTGCCGTTGGGGTTGAATTCCACCTGGGTGCCCGCGAGAAGCGTCTTCCATTCCGCCTTCTGGCCGATGCAGTACAGCACCGTGCCGCAGGGGGCCATCTGCACGGTGTTCTCATCGTACACCGGCGCGAAGCGCCCGCTTTCGTCCTTGACGCTCAGGCACTTGACAAAGGCGATGTTGGCGGCCTTGCCGTCCTCGGTCTGGACCTCCTTGGGGCCCCATCCGGCGTAAATGGCGATACCCTCGCGCTCGCACTCGCTTCGGTCCTCCTCGCCCATAGGCATCTCCTCATAGCCCTCCAGGCAGTACAGGCTCACGCTCTCCGCGCCGCAGCGCACGGCGGTGCGGGCCACGTCGGCCGCGATGTTGCCGCCGCCGACGACCACCACCCGGCCCTTCAGCGCCTTTTCGTCCCGCAGATGCACGCCGCGGATGAAGTCGATGCCGGAGATCACGTTCTCCGCGTCGCCGCCGGGCACGGCCAGGGTGCCGCCGTGCTGCAATCCGACAGCTACATAGAAGCCCTTGTAGCCCTCCTCACGGAGCTGGGCAATGGTGATGTCCTTACCCACCTCCACGCCGCAGCGGAACTCCACGCCCAGCGCGCGCAGCACGTCGATCTCCGCCTCCACCACGTCCTTTTCCAACCGGAAGGAGGGGATAGCGTTCATCAGCATACCGCCGGGGCGGCGCTCCTTTTCAAACACAGTGGGGCGATAGCCCTTTTCCGCCAGATAGTAGGCGCAACTCATGCCGGCGGGGCCTCCACCGATGATGGCGATCTTTTCGCTGAATTCGCCGTCCACCTTGGGAATGACCTTCTCCGGGATGAAGCGCGTCTCCGCGTCCAGGTCCTGCTGAGCGATAAAGCGCTTGACCTCGTCGATGGCCACAGCCTCGTCCACGGTGCCGCGGGTGCAGGCATCCTCGCACCGGCGGTTGCAGATGCGGCCGCACACGGCAGGAAATGGGTTCTCCCGCTTGATGAGCTGCAAAGCCTCCCGGTACTTGCCCTGTGCCGCCAGCTTCAGATAGCCCTGCACGGCGATGTGGGCGGGGCAGGCGGTCTTGCAGGGTGCGGTGCCGGTGTCATAGCAGTTGATGCGGTTGCGGTCCCGATAGTCGATGCTCCACTTCTCCGGGCCCCACTTCACCTCGTCGGGCAGCTCAGCCCGGGGATACTCGATATAGCCGTCCTTGGTGCACAGCTTCTGGCCCAGCTTCACCGCGTCGGCGGGACAGTTCTCCACGCAGCGCCCGCAGGCCACGCACTTCTCCGTCTCCACCGCGGCCACATAGGCGCTGCGGGACATATTGGGCGTGTTGAACATCTGGCTGGTCCGCAGGGCGTTGCACACGTTGACGTTGCAGTTGCAGATACCAAAGATCTTCTGCTCGCCGTCGATGTTGGTGATCTGGTGGACGAAGCCGTTGTCCTCCGCCTGCTTGAATATGGCCATCGCCTCGTCATAGGTGATGTACTCGCCCCGCTGGGTCTGCACCACATAGTCGGCCATGTCGCCCACGGCGATGCACCAGTTCTCCACATCGTCGCCGCAGCCCTCGCCCAGCTTGTCGCGGCTGGCGCGGCAGGAGCACATACTCTTGGCGTACTTGCCTTCATACTTGTGCAGCCAGTAGGAGATCTTCTCCAGCCCGATGGCCTCCTGCTCCGTCTCGATGGCCTTCTCCACCGGGATCACGTGCATACCGATGCCCGCGCCTCCGGGGGGCACCATCGGCGTGATCTTCTCCAGGGGCAGCATGGTCATGCGCTCAAAGAACGCCGCCACCTCCGGGTGCGCGTCGATCTGGCTCTTTCGCATATTCAGGAACTCGGCGCTGCCGGGCACGAACAGGGGCAGGATGTACCGCTTCTCGTGGTTCGGGTTTTTGCCGTCCAGGTTCTCCCAGTTGTACTCAATGAGACCCAGCCAGGCCATTTCGTCCAGCAGCTTCTGCAGGGGCTCGCGTTCCATCTTCGTCAGCTTCATCAGCTGCTCGATGGTCTTAGGCTTGCGGACACCCATTTTCAGTGCCACGTCCGCCATCTCATCGGTCACCAGCGCATCCAGCCCCCAGTATTCGGGGTCGTCAGCGGTGGCCTTCAGGCCAATGCGGTTGGTGATCATGCTGCCCAGCTTCAGGATCTTCTCCCGGGGCGGCCGGTCGGGACAGGGGATCTTGAACGAGAGCTTTTCCTCGTCCAGGGGGAAGCTGGTAGGCTTGCTGCCGTTGATGTCGCGCATCGTCTCTCTCCTCCGTTATCTGCTGCTCTGACCAGAGATACTTTTCTCTCATAGGGGAGCAGCGTTATGATTTTAAGCTCTATTATACCTATAATACCAACTTTTTTGCCGATATCCTATTGACTTTTCCGCCAAAGGTGTGATAATTTTTTATATGGTCCTGGTCGGACCAGAAAAGAAAGCAAAGGAGCATGAGCTATGGCCTTTCGTGAGATCGTCGCCCCCACCGTCAAGGAGCTATTCATCCAGCAGCTGGAGGGCATGATCCTCTCCGGCGAGCTGCGCCCGGGGGATCGGCTGCCCACTGAGCGTGAGCTGGCGGATGAAATGAAGATCAGCAAGACCGTGGTCCATGAGGGGTTGCGGGAGCTGCATCGTCTCGGCTTTCTGGACATCGCCTCCCGCCGCGGCGTCACCGTGGCGGACTACGCCCAGACCGGCAGCCTGGAAACGCTGCGGGCCATCATGGATTTCCATGGCGGTCTCCCGGATGCCAAAACGGCGGGCAGTATTCTTCAGCTGCGCTATTATCTGGAGGGCCCCGCCATGGAGGAGCTGGCCGCGCGGCACACACCGGCAGACATGGCAGCGCTGCAGGCCTTACAGCGCCAGGCGGAGCAGGCGGCGCAGGAGGGGACGGATGCGCTGGCCGAGGCCCTGTTCCGCTACCACCGGGGCATCACCTTTCTCAGCGGCAACACCATCACACCGCTGCTGTTCAACGCCTTTACCCGGGTGAACCTGGAGTTCTGGAAGGAGTATATCCAGCTTACCGGCATCGACCGCTGTCTGGAACGGCTGGCCCAATTCACCGCCCATATCGAGGCGGGGGAGGGACAGGCCGCCTC
>OBAF01001229.1_pt1 | contig 16123 bp, 10 predicted proteins | sample 1517851 | NCBI WGS metagenome assembly OBAF01 (sample SAMN04571706, study PRJEB22368) | human gut metagenome | biome: human gut; material: stool | host: Homo sapiens | place: Luxembourg | collected 2012-10-19 | reverse complement strand
AAAACTTTCTACTGACATCTAATTATGTAAAATTAAATGATTATCAATCCCACATGGGAAGCTTGTTTTGTTGCTGATACCCACGCTATGAAAAGTTCGAGGGTATGGGAAGCTTATTTTGCTGCTGATACCCAAAATGTGAAAACCGGAAGGTATAACAAGGGAACTCTATATTCTAAAATGTTCGTCGTGGGTGTCCTGTATTTTGGGTCTATACAGAAAAAATGAGTTGTGAGATACTAAAATTGCTACAAATAACGCATAAAAAGATGAATATGGGTCTATAGGGAAAAAACCGGCTCTGAGGTACTCATTTTGAAGAAATTGAGTATCTGGCAGGCAAATTTTTAGCTATAGGCCCATATTGTTTAGTTTTTGTTTTTTTACCTGTCCCCAAAAGTACCTACAGGGAAATTTATCTTCTATAGACCCATGAAGGTTTTCAAGAAATCAGTAGCCCCGGCTGGGTATAAGAATAAGCAGTGCCGCGTTTCTTATACCCTGCCAAGGGCTACGGGGATTAGATACAATTTTCTTCGCTAACTCTCAATTTACAACACCTTAGATCCGTTCACGGTCAGCTTAAAGGATGCCTCCAACACTTCCGCTGCGCGCTTACACATCATCATACGCCCAAGGAATATTTCAAAATACTCATACATGCTGCAGATCTTCGGATCAATCTGCAGATTCAGTGAAATCACTCTCTTCTCCACATTGATCTTAAGCTTCGTATCCGTAACCGCATAATTGACGCGGTCATGTTTATCGAAGGTCGCCTTATTCTTCTCCCGGACTCTGCTCCTGCGGACATCGGTCTTATCTGCAATGATCAGCGCCGCGGAAATAGGATCGGTAGCACCGCCGGTAGATTCGTCATGCAATCCGATAGCGGACACGATCTGCACCCGGTCCCGAATGCGCCTCCGAATGATCGGTGAATCCCATGGCTTCCAGATTCGCATTTCCCTTTTTAATAAATGTCAGTACTTCTTCATTTTTTCTGATTTCACTATATGTTATTCTTCTACTTCTTTCCTTCCATCATGTGTTGATTCCCGTGTCTTTATATACATCTTATTTCGTGTTCATTGTACCATCCGCCCGCAAATTCGTGCTATGATACGCTACATCCTGTTTCGCAGTTGCTTTTTTCTCCAAGGCGCATTATATGTTACCAAAACTGTTGCAGCAACACTATCTTGGGCAGGTAAACAACATGTAATATCTGTGTAAACAACCCGGATATAAGCTGACAGATATTCCCATTTTCTTCTTTTCAGTTTTCACCGGTAGGAGTATAATAAAACACAGAAAATATTTGGAGATTTTGTTCCAGAGAGGAGACCACTATGAAATTAAAAGAATTACAGGACGCTATGATCGCTGCCATGAAGGCAAAGGATAAATTCAGAAAGGATGCCATCTCCGCGCTGGTATCCGCTGTAAAGAAAAAAGGGATCGACAACGGCTGCCGTGACAACATTCCCGATGAGATGGCCAACGAAGCCATCTTAAAAGAGATCAAATCCGTGAAGGAGCAGATCGATACCTGCCCCGCAGACCGTACCGAGCTGCTGGAGGAATACAAGAAGCGCTATGAGATCATGAGCGAATTTGCTCCCAAGATGCTCTCCGCTGAGGAGGTCAAGGCAATTCTGGAAGAGAAATTCGCAGATGTTCTGGCTACGAAAAATAAGGGCCAGATCATGAAGGCTGTTATGGGCGAACTGAAGGGCAAGGCTGACGGCAAGGTCATCAATCAGGTCGTTGCTGAGCTGACCAAATAATATGTGCGGATTTTGAAATCCATCAACAAACGGCTTCCGGGAGATCTCCGAAAGCCGTTTTTGTTCCCACTTCAGCAGTCATTGCGGCTGCCACAGCAGATATACTACGACTTGTCTGTTTCTATCGAAATCTTTTTTTCATAAAGAGCATTTTTCTCAAGTATTTCCCGGAATGCTGTCGGATTTTCTCCCAGTGCCAGCCCCTTGATCTCCATGTATTCGTCATAATCATAGAGGTACACTGTGATCTCGGATATATCGTATCCGCTGACCGCCAGCTCGTTGGTATTGTTTCCTGCGAATGTCAGTTTTCTTCCATCTTTATCCAACACTACGGTCATAACAAGATGATCTTCCGGGAAAATATCATATACCGTAAGCTCCACCGGAGAGACTTCGATTCTGTCCAGCCCGAAGCCCGCTGCATTCGTTTCGCCTATCTCTATGACCTGCATTTCCTTATCGCTCTGGGAGACTGAAAGCTCCGGGAATTTCCAGCTTCCGCGTACTGTCTCCTTGGAAGCCCCCTTCGGATATAGGAAAAAATACGGAATTTCCAATTGCAGTGTCATGTCTTCCGGAATCTGTTCATAGTATCCCTGATCCCCTGTCTGGATCGATTTGTAATCGATACGGATCAGTCCCAGAAAAGTATGTTTATCCACAAGTTGCCCCACAAGCGCCCTGCCCCCGTGTACCGGATCGCCGCTTCGGAAAGAATACTCCTCCAGTGTTGCGATCATGATCTGGCTTTTTCCGTCACTATCCGCTGACATCTCCGGGAATCCCTCTTCGCTCTCCATTTTTACCCCCAGGAAAATTGCCTGGTTTGTGGCATAATAATCCGTCAAGGTAATGGTGTAGCCCTGATCCGATACCTGATACTGCGCCGGTTCTGTAGCTTCCACACTGGTTTCCGTACTCTGGATCCCAGTGGCTCCGGTATTGTTGTCCACAGCCTCTTCTCTCTCCCCGGCATTGTATTTTCCTTGCCCTGTTGGTACCAGCGTTACAATTTCTTCTGTCGGAATCTCCTGGAACCCCAGCAGCTCCTGTACCCGTTCTATCACGCTGCCGATCAGAGGCAGTTCTTTTGCCAAGACCGGATTTGCCGCACAGAATCCAATAGCTACAACAATCGCTGCAGCTGCAGCCCCCGTCTGCACGAACTTTCTTTTTCGCCTCTGTCTTTTTTTCTTTTCTGATGTTTCTCTGATAATTCCGTATGCTTCCTCTATTTTTCTGTCAATCAACGGACTGTTTGTCATGGCTATTCTCCTTTCCTACACCCATCTGCGATCTCAGATGTTCTCTGCCCCGGTGAATTTTACTCTTCACCGTATTTTCTTTCATATGGAGCAGCTGTGCGATCTCTCCTATGGAAAACTGTTCCCCATAATACATCTGGAAGATCAGCCGGCTGTCCTCCGGCAGAGTTTTCAACAGATCATTGAATTCCAGATCCGTACTGAAATCATAGAACTGTGAAGCTTCCTCCGCCTCGTTCATGGGAACCGTCCGACTCCTGTGCCGTCTCATTGCAATACATTGGTTGATCAGAATACGAATCAGCCAGGTTCTGAAGTATTCAGCTCTTCGTAAGGTATCCAGCTTTTCAAAAGCTGAAAGAATTGTCTCCTGCATGGCATCGGCAACATCCTCTTCGTTCCCCAGATAAGCGAACGCGATCCGTATCATGCTCTGCCTGTTCTGTTCCATCAGAGCGATGAAGGCTTCCGCGTCTCCTTTTTTCGCTTTTTTCACCAGTTTCTCCATGGTTCCTCCCGTTCTTCATCCGGCCGGATGCCTTGCAAGGTATTTTGTGTTCACATACATTAGATAAGCATATCGTATTTTCGGTTGCAGAAAAATAAATTTTTTCCATAAAAAGTTTTTCCATAAAATAGTAAACAGCTTCCGAAGTTTCCTTCGAAAGCTGTTCTTAAAACTATTAAAGCTATTTAAACTATTCCACTACCACCGTTCCGTCTTCCTTCACAGTGATGTCCATATCATCCTTCACATATTCCAGGAACTCTTCCCCCAGGCTGTCAATAACAGGCATCTGCACATTGTCAAGCCACACATCTGCCAGAATAGCTCCGGCTGCTGCCAGGGAATCAATAGGTTCGGAAAACAGCATACATGCCGGCTGTCTGTTCATGGAGCAGGCACAGTAAAGTACCAGTCCGCCGGTGGTAGATCCTATGGTCGTCGGCAGGCACAGGGCTTTGCCCGCCATCTGTTTACCATAGAGGTCGGGGTTATTCTGATCTCCGCAGGTTGCTTTTTTATCGCCGAACTGTAATGCCTTCTGAAAAGATGCCAGTGTGTTCAGGCCCCCGTGAGATACCAGTGCCTTGGCTGTTACGGTTCCGGAGGCTACAATTCTTCCTTTAAATTCTTTCATCTGTCCGCTCCTCCCTTCGTGATCTGCTCTAAGATCTCAGCATCGGTATAATATCTTGCGCTGGTGTAGGTACGCAGCTTGTTGCTGGACGTGATGACCGGCATCTTCTCGCTGAGAGGATTGTTCATATACATTAACGGGCAGATATAGGAAGTAATGACTCCCGTTGCCTTTAACGTCTCCGCATAAGGGGTCTCCTGAAATTTTTTCAGTACCGCAGGTGCCGCTGTGAATACGGTAGGAATACATACTCTGGTTCTACCGGCTTCTTTCAGGCTCTGAGAGACTTTTTCCGTCCAGTCGATGAGCTGCTGTAAACTCATATGGGGACATCCCATGAAACACAGCTTCGGCTTGGCATCCTTCTTTTTCCAGATCACCGGATAGCTCTCATAGACCCTCTGAAGTTCCGCATCATCTACCACATATACCTTTGCATCCTCCGCGATCAGATCTTTTCCGTATTTTACAGCCTCCGGAGTGATATTTTCCACATGGTACAGACCTACCGCACCGTTGGAAGCAGTCGCTGCGCCGAAATCCTTCAGATAGGTTTTCGCTGCATCATCCAGCTCACCGCCCAGCCATTTGTCCAGTCCTACGATATAGGGAACATCCGCCATCACTTTCATACCGATGGCAGATCCAAGCAGCTGTGCTTCCGGCTTTTTCGTGGTCTCGATCTTAACGATCCAGGTGGCTTTTCTGCCCTCATCCGTTAAAAGACCGAAACGGGGCACATAGCCCACTACCGAACCCATGAGGTCAATGATACCGGAATTACGATTGCATCTTGCTCCCAATACGGAGTTGGCATAGACCACTGCAGAAGACTCAGACCATGACAGCACCTCTCCCATGGCCGGGGTATTTCCCACTTCATCCATGTAACAGGTGCAGGTATATGCATCTTTTTCCATGATGCCCAGCTGGGTCAGCTGTTTCTCGTAGTCATCCTGCTTGGAGTACATGAAATTCTTGAACACAAAATCCTGTAAGAAAGAACTTGGCACATTGGGATCCAGTGGTCTCGGATCGGCGGAAAATTTCTGTTTGGATACATTGCCGGATTCGATCAGCTGATTCATCAGTTCATACACCGGCGCCAGTGCTTTCAATCCGAAAGAGGTTACCAGATGGTTGTATTTACTGGTCACAGGCACCATACCGTCCGCACCGAACAGCTCGCCGTAGCGCACCAGCGTCTGCATGACCTTCGCCAGGGTCGCTCCCTGTTTTCCATCATATATTTCCTGTTGTTCTTTTGTTAAGTTCATTGATTTCCCTCCCTTTAAATCTTCATGGCAACTTCATAAGCGCGCCATACGACACTTCGCAGATTACCTACACCGTCACAGTCACCTACCAGGCTGACATTGCTGCCCTTCGGTGCCAGTGGATTGGGAATGTATCCTGCGGAGCTGATCACACTGTCACAGGGAATTGTGATCTCTTTTCCGGAAGCATCCTTGCATACGATGCTGTCATCCTTTACTTCCTGCAGCGTAGTTTCCAGATATACGGGCACTTTCTTCCAGGCGAACCACTCTCTCAGATAGGAGCTGTTGGCCAGGCATACTCCGGTCTGGGCGATGAGATCGTTTTTCATCTCTACGATTACAGGCTGTTTGCCCTGCAGCGCCAGTTCATAAGCAATCTCACAGCCGGTGAGTCCGCCGCCGATGACGGCAACCTTTTCTCCTACGGGAGTACCGGTAAGGTATTCGCATGCCTCAACCATCTTCTCATGACCGGGCACTTTTTTCAGTACTCTGGGCACTGCTCCGGTAGCGATGATCACAGGAGCACCGGCAAACGGGGCGATACTCTCCACTTTTTCATTGTAATGAATCTCAATTTTCAGATCTGCCATCTGCTTCCGATACCAGGTCAGAAGATCTTGCAGTTTTCCCTTGTAGCTTTCCGCACTGGCAGCAATAAAGGTTCCGCCCAGGTGATCTGTCTGCTCGTGAATCACCGGCTCGTGTCCCCGCAGCTTCAGTACTCTGGCAGCCTCCATGCCGCCGATACCGCCACCGATAATATGTACCTTCTTCGGGCTTGTGGTCGGGACGATCTTGTGCTTCTCCCATTGCATGGTCTCGGCATTTACCGCACAGCGTGCCAAATGCAGAGAATCGGATAATGCCTGATCGTTGGGAACTCCCTTATAATGACACATGTTGAAGCAGCCGTTATGACACAAAATGCAGGGACGGATATCGTCCTCCTTATCATTCATCAGCTTGGTCACCCATTCCTGGTCTGCCAGGAACTGTCTGTCGAATCCGGCACCGTCGATTCTTCCGTCTGCAATGGCCGCCGCAGCCGTCTCCGGATCCATACGTCCGGCGCATACCACAGGGATATCCACGAATTTGCGGATATGCGCCACATCCTCCAGATTGCAGTTCTCCGGCATATAGATAGGGGGATGTGCCCAGTACCAGGCATCGTAAGTACCGTTATCGCAGTTTAACATATCATAACCGGCATCCTGCAGATACTTCGCTGCTTTTTCGGATTCTGCCATATCACGGCCTGCTTCTGTGAAGCTTTCTCCGGGAAGTGCTCCCTCACGGAAGCCCTTGGTCTTGGATTCCACACTGTACCTAAGAGACACAGGGAAATCCTGCCCGCAGACTTTCTTGATCTCTTTTACGATCTCTACAGCAAAACGATATCTGTTTTCAAAAGATCCACCATACTCATCGGTTCGATGATTCACATATTTTAAAGTAAACTGATCCAGTAGATAGCCTTCATGTACCGCATGGATCTCCACACCGTCCACACCGGCATCCTTTAATAATTTTGCAGTCTTACCGAATGCGGTGATGAACTCCTGAATCTCCTCCACAGTCATCTCCCGGGAAGGAACTTTATCTGACCAGCGATTCGGAGACGGGCTGGGTGCGGCTGTAATCTTGTCCAGATCCATAAAAGGCTTCGCCAGTACCCGCAATGCCTTATTGGTGTACAGGGTCTCCATCATTTCACTGATGGTGAACGATCTGCCGAAACCTGCCGTCAGCTGGACGAACAGCTTTGCTCCTGTCTTGTGGAACTCTGGCATCCACTTTGCCAGATCCTCATACATTTTTTTCTTCTTATACAGCCACTGTCCGTACATGGGATTGTATACCGGCTGACATCCCGGAAGCACCAGACCGCAATTATTTTTCGCTACCTCCAGAATAAATTTCGCACCATCCTTGTCAAAATGGTTCACTTCCATCCATCCCAACAGGTTTGTGCCACCCATGGATGTCAGAACAATGCGGTTCTTAATCTCGCAGTTTCCGATCTTCCACGGCGTAAACAACGGTTCCAACTGTTGTTTCATTGTAACTCCTCCTTTGCCTTCTCTCTTCTCGTTTGCGTACCCCATTACACAGCTCTAGTATAACATATCGAGATATAAATTGCGCATAAAAATGATGTCGGGGTCAAAAGCCCCCGACTCTGATGCCTACGGATTATTCTGCCAAATAGGTCACATTTTGTTGTTTCATCAACAACTTTTTATTTTAACAGATTCAATGCCGCTTGTTTACTCTGCCTTCCACAGGTCTCCCCATACGGAATCACACAAATTGACACAGTATTCTCTGGAAAAATCCGGATCCTGAGAAATGATCTCATTTTCCTCTGCCAACACTGCATCATAATCCTCCAGAAAATAAGTCGTCACGCCTTCGGGGCCGGAAGTCACATGACTGATCATAGGTTTCACTCCATAGTCTGCGATCTCCACCTCTCCATGATCATTCTTCGTAATCGTTACCTCTGCCATGCCGCCTACCATACGGTTAGCAACTCCCTCTCCGGTGCCGGAGGTCCAGTTCACGAAATTTCCCAGGGAATAATACACAAGCATTTCATGGTCACGCTCTTCATCCGTCACCCATTCTATCGGCTCAATGACATGTGGGTGCGTCCCAAGTACCAGATCCGCGCCGTTTTCGGCAAAAACTTTCGTCCACTTTTCCTGGGAGGCATCGGGTGTCAACCGGTATTCTGTGCCCCAGTGGGGACATACAATCGTGAAATCCGCTAATTCCTCTGACCTCTGAATATCTGCCGCCACCTGCTCTTCACTCAACAGATCCACCGCATAGGGTATATCCGCCGGCAGAGAAATTCCATTGGTTCCGTAAGTGTAGTTCAGGACTGCAATCCGCATGTCTCCCAGCTCAATGATCGCCGGATCTGCGCCGCAGAAAGTGGAGGTATCCGCAGTATCATGAATACCAAGGACAGTGATCTGTGGATATTCGTCCCTCCAGTACTCCGCACAGTTTACCAGCCCCGCACGCCCCTTGTCCATGGCATGGTTTGTGGCATGACAGATGACATCGAATCCTGCTCCCACCAATGAATCGCAGAGACTGTAATCCGCATTGAAACAGGGATACCCGGAGATTCCAAGATCCGCACCGCCTATGATCACCTCCTGATTCACCAGGGCAAGATCTGCTGCTGCAATCTCCTCTTTTGTATGAGAAAACAGAGAATCATAGTCGTAACTTCCATCCGGCTGCTGGCAGCTTTCCTCCACCGGAGTGTGAAGCAGTATATCCCCCACCATGATGATCTTGTACTCCGGCGCTTCTTCCGGTGATTGGTCGGTAGATGGCTGGATTGCATCCTGCGTTTCTGTTTCCATTACTTCTGTTTCTATTACTTCGGTTTCTATTGCAATAGTTCCTGTGGTACTGGCAATATTTTCATCTGTTACTGTATTGTCCTCAGACATCATCTCATTCTTCGCACAGCCGATCAATAAAAAAATGTTCCATATACAAATATAAAACATTATTGTTTTTCTTAAAGTCAAAAATCTTCTATCTGCCATTTTCTGCCATTTCTCTATCTTTTCACTGATTTTTCTGTATTTTATTCACTTCTTATATGTCCCATTATAACATACATATTTCTTTTATCAAAAATTGCATTTCAAAATATTATTAACAAATATTATCAGACGCTGTTTGATTATACGGAATTATTCACATCTTTTTTCGGGCATCTTTTATGTATTAAATATTTGACTGATGAGATTTTCCACACTCATTGTGTTTAGACTGTTTTTTTCTGATTCAAATGTATATCTAATGTCTCTACCTTGTATGAACCCATTCTTGGAGTAAATTTGGAATTGCCGGTGCCACTAAAATATATTCCAACCATTTATATCACAAACTTTCCATTTTATATCGTAGTTTTCTTCTATATTTCATACTTTCTAACTATAACATCTACAAAAAACGACTACAACTAACAAAAAACAGCCTCGTCACACTGTAACGAAGCTGTTCTCTTCATCCTTTACTCAACCATCTGCAAATAAATCCACATTGCGGGTTGATTTTCTTTTATCCATTCCATATCATGTTGCTCTAATACTTCTACAGCACCCTTTGCCCATTCATCGAAGTACTCTTGTCCAGTTTCTGCATATAATCGAAGCTTTGCTTCTGGGGCCAAATCATCTAAAAGTATCTTCATCAATTGACCACGCAATCCCTTCTGTTCTCCTTCCATAAATTTATGAAAGATATAGTTTAAACTGTATTGTCCATAATACATAAGTTCTCTGTATTCCAAAGAATGTGCATCAATATAATCTGCCGGATTCGATGCGGTTGCCGGAGATGCTTCCATTTTGTCAAATAATTCTTCTATAACGGCTTCCGTATCTACCTGATAATACTGAACCGCTCTACTATAACACTCTTGTATTTGAGCCACCACATATTTCTGCGTATCCAGAGCATCTTCTTCAATTTCATCCGGAAATTTGTCCCTAATATCCGATACATAATAACTTCCATCTCTGGGAACCCAAAAATCAGTCACCGTATATGTATTATCTGCCACTTCAAAAGTGATGACCACCGGCATATGGCTTCCACCGACTTGATTTAACTTACCTTCCGAATAAGAAAATGACTGTTCCAATGCCATTCCGTATACCATTATTAACTCTTTCGAAATATTCCCATCAGCAATAGGCACTCCGCATAATTCCTCACTATGGAACTCCACAAAGCTGGCACAATGATAGGCACCATCCGGATAATCGGATGCAGTATGTTCAATAATAGCGTTTAATATGGCTGTATCCAAGGAATCCGTCTTGTCCACCATATTATCTATTTCCATTGTTCCCGGTACCTCAATTGCCAGTGCACTTTCGCTAGTCTGAAAATCTATCTTCATTGCGTAAAATCCGGATTTTCCATAGACATAAATGAAATATATTGCCTCATCACGATGATCGCCCCGGACAGCAACCTCCAACTCAAACTTTCCCTGTGCATTACGTTCCAGCTCATAAGTTTCTTTTTCTACAATAACTCCGTCCGATGTGTACTTATGATACTCCTCATTAACGGCCAAAACATTTGTATCTGTACCACCATCCACGGTAAATACCAGCTTTCCGGAATGATTTATCGGATTTGGATATAATTCATCATATTTCACTTCGTCACTATTTAGATAATATGTCGGCTCAATGTACGCATTGCAGTCCTCACTAATGGCATTGCAACTTAGGATGTCTGTACGTTCCAAACGAAACAACCATCGGATATAAGAACCTTCCTCCAACACTTCCGTACTATTATCTGCGTCATACCCATAAGTCAGATATACACTTCCGTCTTTTGTCTGAAGGAAATAGTAAAACACATTATTCTCCACATCTATCCGCCACGCCTTATTTATTGTATTTCTAAATTTTGACCATGAATCATTTGAAATAGTAAAGCCGGACATATCGAAATAGTTATCAAAGTTTTCTGTTGTAATCTTTACTTCCTCAATTTTCCCGCTCTGCTGTACCCACTCCGTTGTGCCCTTATCATCCAATACATCACCTGACATGAGCATAGTATAATCCGATGTAAATTGATATCTGGGTGCCGTTTCAAGTGTATAGGCGAACGCATAATGGGATGCATCATTCATAATTTCTGCCACCCTGTAGCTATGACCAAAAGGTTCCGGTGCATACAAATTTTCTTCCTTTGGATTGGATATGCATATCACAATTCCAACAATGCATATCAAAATTGCCCCTATGGTAACCCAGAAAGTAGGTTTCTTCCACGCTGCCAGGTTTTTGATGCGTCCTTTGGTGTCCACCTCACCAAATGCAAGTGGCATTCCAAACATAATAGCATTATCTGTTGCTAAATTCAGTAAAGAAGCAGAATAATCTGCTCGTACATCTTCCCCAAGTTTTTTGACAACCGCCTCATCACAACTCATTTCCATGTCCTTGCTAAATAATAGAAAGGCTAGCCAAACCAATGGATTAAACCAGTGTATGCAAAGGGCTACATAGGCAAGCAATTTAAAAATATGATCCCCTCTGCGAATATGATATTGCTCATGTTTTAGAATATACTCCTGTTCTTGTTCGCTTAATGAAGATAACAAATAGATACGCGGTCTGAATATGCCAAGTACAAAAGGAGTAGTAATGTAGTCCGCAACATAAATATTACCCCTTACCCGCACTGCTCCAACCAGACTCTTTCGTAACTTAACATAAGAAATCATGCTAACGCCTATCATAGCCACGATTCCAGCCAGCCATATATAGGTCGCAATGCTGACAGGCGCCTCCAAAGGATCTGCTACAAGCTGTTCCGCCCCTTGTGGCAACGCATTATTTATAGCATTGTCCAATACCGGAACTGGTAATGTCACTTCTGGATTCTCTGTATGAACGATATTGTTCGGAATATATGCAACCTGACTCACACTATCAGTTGTTTCCACAATTGGGGGATCAAATAAACCCAATACCGATAAGGGAGTATTTATAGTGATAGGGCAAAGCAGACGAAACAATACTACCAACCATAACATATAGGAATATACCTTGGGCGCCCGTTTCAACAACAATCTAAGTATAATCACCGTAACACTGATAACGCTTGCTGTAAGACTCATATTCAAAATCTTCGGTAATAATTCATACCAATCCATCCACTCACCTCCTCATACTATCTATCACCTTTTTCAATTCTTCCACTTCCTTATCCGATAACTTCTTTCTGGAACCGAATGCAGTCAAAAAAGCCGGTAACGAACCTTCAAAAGTATCATTAACAAACTTTTCACTTTGGAGAGCATAAAACTCTTCTCTACTGATTAAGGAAGTAATAATTCGATCTTTGTTTTGAAAAATTCCTCTCTCACATAGCCTTTTTAAAATAGTTAAAGTAGTCGTCCGCTTCCAATTCAATTCAGCTTCCGCGAGTTTCTCCAATTCTACTGGTCGCAATGGTTCATTATTCCATATGATATCTGCAAACTTGGACTCTACTGCTCCTAATCTTATTTCACTCATATGATCACCCCTTTTGTCTACTGTGTGTAGTCGTTTATGTATAGTCTACTGTCAGTAGTCATTTTTGTCAACCATTTTTTACTTGAAGATACAACCACTTTATATGTAACATTCTATATGCGTGTTTCCTCGATGAATGCGGCATTCGCCGCATTCTCATAAGCATAAAAAAGCCCAGAAGCAAGCAAGCTTGCTCTGGACTATTTTACACTTATTTAATGCTTCTCATTGCTAACGCACAATTACTCGATGATGGTAGCTACACGGCCGGAACCAACGGTTCTACCACCTTCACGGATAGCGAAAGTAAGACCCTGCTCCATAGCGATAGGATGGATCAGTTCGATGGTCATCTCTACGTTATCACCAGGCATACACATCTCAACACCAGCGGGCAGTTCGCAAACGCCGGTAACGTCGGTGGTTCTGAAGTAGAACTGAGGACGATAGTTGTTGAAGAAAGGAGTATGACGTCCACCTTCATCCTTGGTCAGAACGTATACCTGAGCGGTAAACTTTCTGTGGCAGGTAACAGTACCGGGCTTAGCCAGAACCTGTCCTCTTTCAATTTCAGTTCTCTGGATACCACGAAGCAGAGCACCGATGTTATCACCAGCCTGTGCCTCATCCAGCATCTTACGGAACATTTCGATACCGGTTACAACAGTCTTCTTGGTCTCTTCCTTGATACCAACGATTTCAACTTCATCATTCAGATGCAGAACACCACGCTCTACACGACCGGTAGCAACAGTACCACGACCGGTAATGGTGAATACGTCCTCGACAGGCATCAGGAAAGGCTTATCAGTATCACGCTGAGGATCAGGGATATAAGAATCTACAGTATCCATCAGTTCCATGATCTTGTCGCCCCACTCGCTGCTGGGATCTTCCAGAGCCTTCAGAGCGGAACCCTTGATGATAGGGCAGTCATTGAAGTCGTACTCTTCCAGCTGCTCGGTTACTTCCATCTCAACCAGCTCGATCAGCTCGGAATCATCAACCATATCACACTTGTTCAGGAATACGATGATGTAAGGAACGCCTACCTGACGGGACAGAAGGATGTGCTCCTTGGTCTGAGCCATAACACCATCAGTAGCAGCTACAACGAGGATAGCACCATCCATCTGTGCAGCACCGGTGATCATGTTCTTAACGTAGTCAGCATGGCCCGGGCAGTCAACGTGTGCATAGTGTCTCTTCTCGGTCTGGTACTCGATGTGAGCGGTAGAAATGGTGATACCACGCTCTCTCTCTTCGGGAGCCTTATCGATGTGATCGAAGTCAACCTTCTCGTTACCAGGTACTCTCTCGGAAAGAACCTTGGAGATTGCAGCGGTCAGGGTAGTTTTACCATGGTCAACGTGACCGATGGTACCAATGTTACAATGGGGCTTTGTTCTGTCAAATTTAGCTTTAGCCATTATTTAAGTCCTCCTTAAAATAATTAAACAGTTTCGTAGTTTTATTTTTTTAACTCGCTACCTCTGATTATATTAAATAATCAGAGGTTTTTCAAGTTATTTTTATTGATTTAGCGCTTATTTCGCCTTTGCAGCAAGAACCTTTTCCTGAACGTTCTTAGGAACGGGCTCATACTTTTCGAAGAACATGGAGTAGTTACCACGGCCCTGGGTCTTGGAACGCAAGTCTGTGGAGTAACCGAACATCTCAGCAAGGGGAACGAAAGCCTTAACCATCTTACCACCGCCGATGTCTTCCATACCTTCTACACGACCACGACGGGAGTTCAGATCACCGATTACATCGCCCATGTATTCCTCGGGCATGGTAACCTCAACCTTCATGATCGGCTCAAGCAGTACAGGAGCTGCCTTCTGCATTGCTTCCTTGAATGCCATGGAACCTGCAATGTGGAATGCCATCTCGGAGGAGTCGACCTCATGATAGGATCCATCATATACATTCGCATGAACACCCAGTACAGGGAATCCACCCAAAATACCAGCCTGAGCTGCTTCCTGGATACCTTCACCTACTGCGGGGATGTATTCCTTAGGAATGGAACCACCGACTACAGTAGATTCGAATAACAGGGTAGGAGGATCGTTGATCAGAATGTTTGCCTTCGGATCAAAGTCAAACTTCTCACAGTTAGCCTCCAGGGGCTCAAACTTAACTTTACAATGTCCGTACTGTCCACGACCACCGGACTGCTTAGCGTACTTGGAATCCACTTCAACAGCCTTGGTGAACGCTTCCTTATATGCAACCTGAGGCGCACCTACGTTAGCTTCTACATGGAACTCACGAAGCAGACGGTCAACGATGATCTCCAGATGCAATTCACCCATACCGGCGATGATGGTCTGACCGGTCTCCTGATTGGTATGAGCACGGAAAGTAGGATCTTCTTCTGCCAGTTTTGCAAGAGCTTCACCCATCTTGCCCTGACCAGCTTTGGTCTTAGGCTCGATAGCCAGCTCGATAACGGGCTCAGGGAACTCCATGGACTCCAGGATTACAGGGTGCTGCTCATCACAGATGGTATCACCGGTAGTGGTGAACTTGAATCCAACTGCTGCAGCGATATCACCGGAGTAAACCTTTTCCAGCTCTGCACGCTTGTTCGCATGCATCTGCAGGATACGTCCTACACGTTCCTTCTTGTCCTTAGTAGCATTGAGTACATAAGAACCGGAATTCAGCGTACCGGAATATACACGGAAGTAAGCGAGCTTACCTACGAACGGGTCAGTCATGATCTTGAATGCAAGTGCAGCGAAAGGCTCTTCATCAGAGGACTTTCTCTCTACTTCATTACCGTCAAGGTCAACACCCTTAATAGCCGGCACATCCAGAGGAGAAGGCATATACTCAATAATAGCATCCAGGAGCTTCTGAACGCCCTTATTTCTGTAAGCAGTACCGCAGCATACAGGAACGGCTCTGCACTCACAAGTAGCTTTTCTCAAAGCAGCCTTCATCTCTTCAACAGAAGGAATTTCACCTTCCAGATACATCATTGTCAGATCATCATCCAGCTCACAAACCTTTTCAATGAGCTCATCATGATATAAAGCAGCCTCATCAGCCATATCTCCAAGATCATCGGTAACAGTGATGTCATCACCCTTCTCATCGTTGTAGATATAAGCCTTCATCTCGAACAGATCAATGATTCCCTTGAACTCATCTTCCTTACCGATAGGCAACTGAAGGCAGATAGCGTTCTTACCAAGTCTGGTACGGATCTGATCTACTGCTGCGTAGAAATTAGCACCCAGGATATCCATCTTGTTGATGAATGCCATACGAGGTACATTGTAGGTGTCAGCCTGACGCCATACGTTCTCGGACTGAGGCTCTACACCACCCTTTGCACAGAAGACGCCGACAGCGCCATCCAGTACACGAAGGGAACGCTCAACCTCAACGGTGAAGTCTACGTGACCCGGGGTATCAATAATATTGATACGATGCTCCAGAGCACCGGGCATGGGTTTGGTCTCTTTTTCAAGAGTCCAGTGACAGGTAGTAGCTGCAGATGTAATGGTAATACCTCTCTCCTGCTCCTGAGCCATC
>OBAF01001103.1_pt1 | contig 17830 bp, 15 predicted proteins | sample 1517851 | NCBI WGS metagenome assembly OBAF01 (sample SAMN04571706, study PRJEB22368) | human gut metagenome | biome: human gut; material: stool | host: Homo sapiens | place: Luxembourg | collected 2012-10-19 | reverse complement strand
CCGTGCCCGCCGCCATCAAAGATAAGGGAGACACCCCATGAAATTCATCGACTTTGAAAAGCTGGCCGCCCTGTTCCTGAAATACTGGGACAAATTCCTCATCGACGGCGTGTCGTACACGCTGGCGCTGGCCGCCATCACCGTGGCCTTCGGCGCGGTGTTCGCCTCTGTGCTGGCACTGATGAAGATGTCGAAGATACCACCGCTGCGGTGGCTGTCCACCATCTACATCGAGATCATCCGCGGCACGCCCATGCTGCTGCAGCTGTATTTTTTCTATTTCGGCCTGCCCATGCTGATCCCGGCGTTGAACAAGCAGAAGTTCCTCTGCATCGCCATCGCCCTGATCTGCAACAGCGCGGCCTACGTGTCCGAGGTCATCCGTTCCGGCATCCAGGCGGTAGATCCGGGGCAGAAGGAGGCAGCGCTGAGCCTTGGCTTCTGCGAGAGCAAGGCCATGTGGTTCGTGGTGGTGCCCCAGGCAGTGAAGAACATCCTGCCCGCCCTGGGCAATGAGTTTATCATGATCATCAAGGACACGTCCCTGGGCTCCACGTTCTTCATCGGCGACCTGATGACCCAGTACCTGGTGGTCAAGGGCGCCACATACCTGCCCATCGAGCCGCTGGTGATCGTGGGCGTCATCTACTTCATTATGACGTTCGTGCTCAGCAAGGTGTTCGGCCACTTTGAAAGAAAAATGAAGAAGGCCGACCGGAACAACGGCTATGGGCGCAAGCGGAAGCAGCAGCGGGAGGTGCATATCTGATGGCACAGACGCTTATCCAGGTCAAGGACCTGAAGAAATACTACAACGGCGGCGACGTCAAGGCGCTGGACGGCGTCACGGTGGACGTGTACAAGGGCGACGTTATCGCGGTGATCGGGCCCTCCGGCGGCGGCAAGAGCACATTCCTGCGGAGCCTGAACCTGCTGGAAACGCCCACCTCCGGCTCCATCATCTTCGACGGGGTGGACATCACCGGCAAGAAGGTGGACCTCCCCCTCCATCGGCAGAAAATGGGCATGGTGTTCCAGCATTTCAACCTGTTCCCCAACAAAACGGTGCTGGAGAATCTGACCATGGCGCCCATCAAGATCAAAAAAGTCCCCAAGTCGGAGGCTGAGGCCAAGGCCATGGCGCTGCTCCAGCGCGTGGGCCTGGCGGACAGAGCCAACGATTACCCCGCCCAGCTGTCCGGCGGACAGAAGCAGCGTGTGGCCATCGTCCGGGCCCTGGCCATGGAGCCGGAGGTCATGCTGTTCGACGAGCCCACCAGCGCCCTGGACCCGGAGATGGTGGGCGAGGTGCTGGAGGTCATGCAGGAGCTGGCCCAGTCCGGCATGACCATGGTGGTGGTCACCCACGAGATGGGCTTCGCCAAAGAGGTGGGCAGCCGCGTGCTGTTCATGGACGCCGGCAAGATCGCCGAGCAGGGCACCCCCGCCGATGTTTTCGATCACCCCCAGAGCCCTCGCCTTCAGGATTTCCTGAAGAAGGTGCTGTGAAAAAGGAGCAGACAATGAACGATGCAAAAAAGGCGGCGCTGGCCGCCATTGACGAGAAGAAGGAACTGGTGGCAGAGGTGGCGGACGCCATCTGGGACTATGCCGAGTTGTCCATGCAGGAGGTAAAGTCCGCCGCCCTGTTCGTCAAGGTGCTGAAGGCTGAGGGCTTTCAGGTGGAGGAAGGCATATGCGGCATCCCCACCGCCTTCTCCGCCTCCTTCGGCAGCGGTGGGCCGGTCATTGGCCTGCTGGCGGAGTACGATGCGCTGTCCGGCCTTTCGCAGGCGGCGGGCAGCACCGCGTACCACGAGCTGGTGAAGGGCGGCAGCGGCCACGGCTGCGGCCACAATCTGCTGGGCGCGGGGGCCATGGCCGCCGCCATCGGCCTGAAGCACTATCTGACCCAGACCGGAAAAAGCGGCACCGTCATCCTGTACGGCTGCCCCGGCGAGGAGAGCGTGGCGTCCAAGGCCTATATGGCCCGGGAGGGCCTGTGGTACGGCCTTGACGCGGCGCTGACGTGGCACCCCGGCGACAGCAGCGAGGTGACTACCGGCTCCACCAACTCCTGCATCCAGATGATCTACACGTTCCACGGGCTGGCGTCCCAGGCATCCACCGCGCCGGAGCGGGGCCGCAGCGCGCTGGACGCGGTAGAGCTGATGAATGTGGGCGTGCAGTTCCTGCGGGAGCATATGCCCCGCGACGCCCGGGTGCACTACTCCATTCTGGACGCAGGCGGCGTAAGCCCCAACGTGGTGCAGCACCAGGCCAGCGTCCTGTACATGATCCGTTCCAACTTCGTCAAGGACTGCATGGCCCTGCACCAGCGGGTGGACAAGATCGCGCAGGGCGCGGCGCTGATGACGGACACCACCATCGAGCGCCGCTTCGTGGACGGCCTGTCCGACACCGTGTGCAACCACGCGCTGGAGCAGGTGCTGTACGACAACTTCTCCCAGCTGGACGTACCGCCCTGCACGGCGGAGGAGCACGCTTTCATGGAGGCACTGTCCGCCACCTACGAGGGGCGTGACGTCCCCGGCGGCGTGGGCGCGGAGAACGATCCCGCCTTCGCCGAAAAGGTGAAGGCCATGCAGACCGGCCACTTCAACGACTTCCTGATGCCGCTGTATCAGGGTCCCGCCTTCAACGCCGGCTCCACCGACGTGGGTGATGTCAGCTATCAGTGCCCCACGGCACAGATCCATGTGGCGGTGTGGCCCAACCACGTCCCCTGCCACAGCTGGCAGGTGGTGTCCTGCAACAAGACGCCCATGGCCCATAAGGCCACCGTCCACGCCGGCAAGGTGCTGTGCGCCGCCGCCATCGATCTGCTGGAGCAGCCCGCGCTGCTGGAGGCCGCCAAGGCCGAGTTCCGGCAGCGGACGGCGGGCGGGTACACCTGCCCCATCCCGGCGGACGCCGTGCCGGCGCCCCTCGAGCTGTAAAGAAAGAACACCCCTGACCTGCCGGTCAGGGGTGTTCTCTTACAGATGCAGCTCCTTCAGCCGCCGGAAGCTGCGGCTTGCCAGCAGCAGGCCCAGCGCCGCCAGCACCAGCGCCGCCGCGCCCAGCACCCAGGTCAGCGTGTCCGTCAGCCCCCGGCTGCACAGCCAGGAGAACAGCCGGTAGGCGCCCATGACCAGCAGGATGCCCGCCAGCAGCAGCGCCACCAGCACGGTGGAATTCTCGCAGTTGTCTATCTTTTTCATGGCGTCCTCCCCTGCGCCGGAACGGCCCCGGCGCTTTTGTCCACCATCATACCATCCGCCGCACAGCCCGTCAAGGGCAGAGAGCCGGGGACTGTCCTCACGGGCAGTCCCCGGCTTCGCGTTTACGCCAGCAGGGCGCGGTCGTTGTCGTATTCCTGGCCGCTGACCTTGCTGAACAGTGCCAGCAGGTCCGGCACCGTCAGCCGGGCCTTCTCCTCGCCGGAGATATCCAGCACGATCCGCCCGTTGTGCAGCATCAGCAGGCGGTTACCGTAGTGGATAGCGTCGCGCATATTGTGGGTGATCATCAGCGTGGTCAGGTGGTTCTCCCGGACCAGGCGGTCCGTGATATCCATGACCCGCTGGGCCGTCTGGGGATCCAGCGCCGCGGTGTGCTCGTCCAGCAGCAGCAGCTTGGGCTTCTGCAGGGTGGCCATCAGCAGCGTCAGCGCCTGACGCTGTCCGCCGGAGAGGGTGCCCACCTTGGTGGTCAGGCGATCCTCCAGACCCAGACCCAGCTCCCGCAGGCGGCGGCGATAGTCCTCGCGCTCGCCGCGGCGGATGCCGGGACGCAGGGTGTGATGCCGGCCGCGGCGCTCCGCCAGAGCCAGGTTCTCCTCGATCTCCATGCCGGCGGAGGTGCCCATCATGGGGTCCTGGTATACGCGGCCCAGGTAGCGGGCGCGCTTGTACTCCGGCAGAGAGGAGACGTTGACGCCGTCCAGCTCGATGCTGCCCTCGTCGGGCTGCCAGGTGCCGCAGATGGCGTTCTGCATGGTGCTCTTTCCGGCGCCGTTGCCGCCGATGACGGTGACGAAATCCCCGTCCCGCAGCGTCAGGCTCAGGTGGTCCAGCGCCACGCGCTCGTCCACGGTGCCGCTGTTGAAGGTCTTGGTGATGTTATTCATTTTCAGCATGGCCGCTGTCTCCTTTCTTACTGCGGGAATGGGCTTTCAGTTGTGCTTTGACATGGGGCGCGCCCAGGAACACGGCCACCACCACGGCGGAAAACATTTTCAAAAGGTCGGTGTCGAAGCCGGCGAAGATGATGACCTGGTACACGATGTAGTAGATCACCGCACCCAGTATCACACCGCCCAGCTGCACGGCCATGCGGCCGCCCCGGCGGCGGCCAGCAGGGCGGTCGTCAGCCGCCGTGTGATGTTCTTTTTCATGGTGTGGTTCCTCCTGATGGGTGTTTTTGAAAATTTGGCTGCAAAAAAGCCGCCCTGTGGATCTGTGATCCATAGGGCGGCTTTGATGTCAGTGCGTCTCCGTAGGAGAACGTCCTCATTTCATCAGCAGCATTTCCGGGCATCACAAATCACTCTTACTTTATCCGCATAGGTAAAGTAAAAGCTAAATGCGTATGCCTTGTACAGCTGCTTCATCATGTGTGGCGTTCTCCTTTCCCGAAGTTTTCTGTAAGATATCACAACAGGGAGCCACCGTCAACCGTCATATCCGCCAAAAATATTTGCCAGGAATAAACACTCCGCCACGCGCTTTCGCGCTTTAAAGTTCGGATGCGCCCGGTGTTCCGGCAAATATCCGGCACTTTCCGCCGTTATTTTCCGCTGGGCATATCGCCCAAGGCCCCGCCGTCCTCTGTCAGCAGCGTCAGCCCGGCAGGGCGCTCCGCCAGCAGATACTCCAGCACACCGCGGCTGACGTCGTCCATCTCCCCGGCGCGGCGGATGTGCACCGCCAGCGGCTGCCGCGCCGCCAGACCGGTGAGCCACCGGATAAACGCCTGGGCCACTGCCGCCGGTGCGGCCGTGACCTCGCCCTCCACACCGGCACACGCCGCCGCAGTGGGCTGTATAGCCCCCAGCACCCGCAGCAGCGTCCGGTCGTCCGGCCGCACGTCGTTCCCGACGGCGTCCAGCAGCTTTCCCACCGTGTCCGCCATCCAGAAGCAGGGCACCGCCCGGATGCAGTAGGTCTGCACATGCAGGCCGGGAACGCTGTCCGCTGCCGGAGCCGGCTCCGGCGCGGCGGGCGCGGCCTTCAGCTCCGCGTATTTCTGCGTGATGGCGCTGCCGGGATAGATCTCCAGGTTGGAGGCCAGCCGGTTGCGGAACTCGTTGAAAAACCGGATAGCACGGCTGCGGTCGCCGCCGCGCTCATACAGCGTCATCAGCCGCAGGGCCAGCTGCTCGTTGTAGGGCTCGTATTCCATGACCCGCTCCAGAATGCCCACGGCCTCCGGCAGCATATCCCGCTGCTCATACAGCTCCGCCGCCTTCATCAGCAGCCGGTTCTTCCGCTTCTCATAATAGATGCGCTGGCTGAGGATCAGCTCGTTCAGGTCCTCGCAGTGGTTGAAATAGTACCCCTCCAGCAGCTCGCCGCCGAAGGCGTCACACGCCCGCTTCAGCTCGTCCGCCGACCGGGTCTCCGGGTCGATCTCGTCGATGGTCTGCAGATCGCAGATATAGTCGTATGCCCGGTCGATGCAGCAGTACTCCCGGTCCAGCTTGATGAGCGACCGCCCGCCCTCGCCGATGTCGGTGCTCTTTTTGATCTTCCACAGGGTATAGCGCAGATTATACTTGGCAGCGCTGGCGGCGCTGTCCGGCCAGAGGTAGGCCGCCAGCTTCTCCCGCGCGTAGTAGTCCCCGCCCCGCAGGAACAGGATACACAGCAGGGCGCAGCCCTTGTTGCCCAGCTCCGGGGTGATGTCCGTGCCGTCGCAGATGACCTGCGGCTTTCCAAACAGTCTGATCTGAAGCATGGCCGTCACCTCACTGCCGGCTGTGCAGCACCGACCCGGACTTGATGGTCACGGTCACGTCGGTCTGCTCCAGCTGCTCTGCGGGCACGGCGCGGATGTCGCGGTCCAGCACCACGATATCCGCCAGGTATCCCGGCGCCAGCTTTCCCTTGCGCTTGTCCTCAAACAGCGCGTAGGCGCCGTTGACGGTGTACATCTCGATGGCCTGCTCCACGGACACGGCGCACTGGGGCACGGCGCGGTTCACCGCCGCGTGGATGCCCAGCATGGGCCGCGGCTCCGTCACGTCGCTGTCCGACCCGCCGCACACCACCGCGCCGGCGGCGAACATGGCGGCAAAGTCGTTGGAGCGCAGATAGCGCTCGCCCACCCGGCGCTCGTACATACCGCCCTTGCCGCCCCACAGATAGGCGTAGGCCGGCTGCACCGAGAAGATCAGCTTCATATCCGCCGCCCGGGCGATCTGCTCCGGCGTGGCCATGATGGCGTGCTCGATGCGGTGGCGCAGGGCGGTGCTGCCGCCCTGACGGATGGCCCTCTCATGGGCCAGCAGCACGGACTCGATGGCCCGGTCGCCGATGCTGTACAGCGCCAGCTGCATATCCTGCCGGTAGCACTGCTGCACGAACTCGTCCAGTCCATCCTGGGGCAGGAAGATCTGTCCACGGTAGTCCGGCCGGTCCGCGTAGGGCGCCGACAGGGCAGCGCTGTGGCTGGACAGGGTGCCGTCCACCATAATATTGCCGCCCACCCGGCGCAGTCCCAGCTTCCAGACCTTCGCCAGGTCCATGGTCTGATAGAACAGCGGCATATCCACCGGGAACTCGCCGCTGTGGGCGTAGATGAACTCCGCGTCCCGGTCGTCGAACAGCCAGCCGCCCTCGATGGCCGCCACGGTGGTGATGCCGTTTTCCAGCAGCCGGGACATGGCCAGATGAATGGCCTCCATGCGGAACTCGTCCGGCAGGCTCCGCAGCACATTGGAGCGCAGCACATAGTTGGCGTTCCGCCGGAAAATGCCCGTGGGCAGGCCGCTGCTGTCCAGCTCCACGCCCTCCAGGGAGAAGGGAACCTTGTAATACAGCAGGGCGTGGGTGTTCAGCATACTGACGTGGTACTCCTTGGAAAACAGCACCACCGGACTGTCGCTGCAATACTTGTCCAGCACATACCGGTCCGGAAAGCGCTTTTCCTCGAACTGCGACTCCTCCACCTGGCAGCCCAGCACCGCGCCCTCCCGCTTTTCGGCGGCGGCCAGCATCTCGCCCAGCTCCCGGTGTGACCGCGCGCCGCCCAGATCCACGCTCATCATGTTCACAGCGGTCTGCATCACATGGAAGTGGTTGTCGATAAACCCCGGCAGCACCGTGCCGCCCCTGGCGTCGATGACCTGCGTGCCGGGGCGCACCAGCTTCTGCCAATCATCGTCGCGGCCTGCGGCGCAGATCATTTTCCCCGCCGCGGCCACCCAATCGGCCCCGCCGTCGCCGCACATGGTCATGCAGCGCCCGTTTTTAATGATGATATCCGCGTACATAGCGTCCCGTCCTCCTGTTGAAAGCCGTGTTGTGTTATGGCCGTATTGTACACCAGGGCGGGCCGTCTGTCCAGTGGCGCTGTGTCCCCGGCGGCAAATGTACCAAATCGTTGGTTGAAAGGCACGGCATGATTTGCTAAAATGTTTAGTAACAACGGAAATTCAACGCTTTTCCCACGCGCGGCGCAACATCTCCCGGTTACAATGACATCAAACTGAGGCGGAGCACGGCCGGCGCGGCCCCTCTCCGCCCTCCCGAAAAAACGAAAGGACAGGGATGTATATGAGCGTTTTGATTTTGAACCGCGAGCAGGTCAAGCAGGTCATCTCCATGAAGGAAGTCATCCAGGAGGTGCGCGAGGTCTATCGTCTGAAATCCCAGGGCAAGTCCGTGATCTGGCCGCTGGTCAACTATGAATTCGTGGACGAGCACGCCGCCATGGACATCCGTTCCGGCTATATCAAGGGCGTACAGCTCCACGGCCTGAAGATGCTGAACAACTTTCCCGAGAACCGGGAAAAGGGCCTGCCGCCCTTCAACGGCATCATGATGGTCTACGACTCCAACACCGGCATTCCCGTCAGCGTCATGGACGCCTCCTACGTCACCTGTATGCGTACCGGCGCCGCCGGCGCGCTGGGCGTGGACCTGCTGGCCCGCAAGGACGCCAGACACCTGTTCATCCTGGGTGCCGGCAAGCAGGCCCCCTTCCAGATCGCCGCCACGCTGCTGCTGCGTCCGGCCATCGATAAGGTCTACATCGCCGATCCCATGTTCCCCGACAACGCGGTGCAGTTCGCCGCCCACATTGCCCAGCAGCTCTCCGATGACTTCGGCATCGATGCCTCCGGCGTGGAGTTCCTGCCGGCGCTGGATATGGCCGCCGCCGTGGGCGACAGTGACGCCATCATCACCGTCACGCCCTCCCGCAAGCCCATCATCCAGAAGGCGTGGCTGAAGCCCGGCACCCATCTGAGCTGCCTGGGCTCCGATATGGAATCCAAGCAGGAGATCGAGAGCACCATCTTCCAGGGCGCCGCCTTCTACGCCGACGACCGCGCCCAGTGCATCCGCGTGGGCGAGATGGAGCTGCCCATCAAGCAGGGCGTCATCAGTGCCGATGACATCACCGGCGAGATCGGTGACCTCATCGACGGCAAGGTCCCCGGCCGCACCAGCGACACGCAGACCACCATCTTCGACGCCACCGGCCTGTACATTCTGGATCTGGCCGCCGCCAAGGTAGCCATCGACCGCGCACTGGCCGAGGGCGTGGGCTTGCAGGCCGACCTGTAACCCCGCGGAATATATCCGCTTACCCTACAAAACAGACGAAATGAGGAGGACAATAAAATGAAACTGGCATGGTTTGGTGTGGAAGAGTGGCTGAATCCCATGGACTCTCTCGCCCGTATCAATCTGGGCAGCAGCTGCGTCAGCGCCCTTCGTATGGACGAGCTGTTTGACCTGACCGGCGAGGATCTGGACGCTTTCCTGAACGAAATGCGTACCATGAGCCTGCATTATCACCACGGCGACGCCACCGGCTCCCCCCGGATCAAGGCGGCGGTGGCCGGCATTTACCCCAAGGGCAATGTGAAGCCCGAGGAAGTCATGATCACCCACGGCGGCACCGGCGCCAATGACCTGGTGCTGATGAGTGTGCTGGAGCCGGGTGACAACTGCGTGGTGATCAAGCCCTCCTATCAGCAGCACTACGATATCCCCAAGGGCAGCGGCATCGAGACCCGCGTGGTCCAGCTGAAGGCCGAGGATAACTATCAGCTGGATTTCGACGCCCTGGACAATGCCTGCGACGCCAACACCAAGATGATCGTCCTGACCAACCCCAACAACCCCATCGGCGTGACCCTGTACGACGAGGGTCTGCGTAAGATCGTGGACATCGCCGCCAAGCACGACGCCTGGATCCTCTGCGACGAGGTCTATCGCGGGCTGGACGAGAACTATATGCCCTCCATTCTGGACTACGGCTACCACAAGGCCATCTCCATCAGCAGTATGTCCAAGATGTACTCCATGGCCGGCACCCGTATCGGCTGGATCGTCTGCCGCGACCACGGGATGTACGAGGTCATGAAGACCCGCCGTTCCTACAACACCATCTGCTGCGGCATCTGGGACGAGATCATCGCCTCCATCGCGCTGGAGCATTACCAGGCCCTGTGGGCCCGCGCCCGTTCCATTCTGGAGCCCAACCGCAAGATCGTGGAGGACTGGGTCGCCTCCCAGCCCCACCTGCACCTGCGTGCCAAGGCCATGGGCACCACCTGCCTGATCGACTATGACTACGACGTGGACTCCGAGACCCTGGCCAAGGACGCCATGGCCACCGAGCAGATCCTGGTGGTCCCCGGCGACTACTTCGATATGCCCAAGACCATCCGCGTGGGCTACGGCGCCTTCCGCGATCCCCAGGTGCTGAAGGCCGGTCTGGAGGAGTTCGGCAAGTACCTGGAGAAGTACAACTAACTGACACATCCCTCTCTCACAAATTTCTTCCCCCCTGCGGCACGTGCCGCAAAACAAGCGCCCGGCAGAAAGGCCGCCTGACACAAGAAAACACACGGTTTTGCCTGTGTCTATCCGGCTGAAATCGACCGCAAAAACGCCCACATGCGTCAGCATGCGGGCGTTTTTGCAGCCAATTTCAGCTCGAATTTACTTTGGCAAAACTGCTTCGCACCGAAAAAGAGCGCGTTTTGTGCAGAGCCGAGGCGCGCCGCCGCAGGCATACTGGATGTCTGTCAAGGCGGCGCAACGATGGGGCTGCGCGAAACGCGCCTTTTGCGGCGTATGTTTTCTTATGCCAGGCGGCCTAAGCCGGGCGCTTGTTTTTTTCGTATTCCGTTGGCGCTCACACCCGCGCCCAGCGCATCCAGCCGTCCTCGAACAGGGCTGTCAGCCGCCCCGTGTCCTTCAGCCACGCCAGATAGGACCGCACCGTGCTGCCCACCAGCACATACTGCTCAAAGCTCATGGTCAGCCCGTAGGCGGCAAACAGCTGCTGCAGGATGTCCTCAAAGCCGCGGGGCGCGGCGCAGAGGTCCACGATCCTCTCCGCGATCTCATGCACCTTTCGGATATTGTACTGCGCCAGATCGGCGATGTCCTCCGTCACCTCCGTGTGCGCGGGCACAAATACCTTCGCGGTCATGGCCTGCACCTGCTCCAGCGTTTTCAGGTACCCGGCCACGTCGTAAATAAAGCCGATCCGGTACTTGTCCAGTATCTCCCGGCTGGACAGGCAGTCCGCCAGAAACACCACGTCGTCCGGCGTCCGAAAGCCTACCATGTCGAAAAAGTGCCCGGGCAGGGGGATAGACGCAAAGCCCTCCGGCAGCTTGTCCGCCGTCAGCTCCGCCGCGTCGCTCTCCTGTGCCAGCAGAAACTTGTGCCGCAGGTCCTTGGGCGGATATCCGCCGTAGAGAAACGACGGCTCCAGCACCGGGTGCCGGGTAAACGCGCAGTCGATTCCCGGCGCGTAGATCCTACAGCCCGTCTGTCCCTGCAAATACCGGTTCCCGCCGATGTGGTCGGCGTTGGCGTGGGTGTTGTAGATCGCCGTCAGCTGCCAGCCGTTGGCGTCCAGCACCTGCCGTATCCTCCGCCCCGCGTCCTTGTCGTTGCCGCTGTCGATCAGGCAGACGTTTTTCTCATCCAGCCGGAAGAGGCCGATGTTGGTGGGGCTCTTGATGTAATACGTCCTCTCGGTAAGCTGTATCAGTTCGTACATAGCGGTATCCCCTCCGTTACTTTTTTGTATCGCCATCCGATCATGCTTTGTTACTTCTTTGTGCTGTCATCCTATCAGTTTTTCCGCCTCTTTGTAATGTCATTCTATCATGTTTTGCTGCTTCTTTGTATTGTCATCCTATCATATTCCCCCGCTTCTTTGTATTGTCATCCTATCATATTCCCCCGCTTCTTTGTATTGTCATCCTATCATATTTTCCCGCAAAACACAAGCGCCCGGCCGATAGCCGGGCGCCTGCGTACCTCATCTGTATATGGCGCCGCTGGCCGCCACACAGTTCTTTCCGTTGTTTTTGCAGATATACAGCTGCCTGTCCGCCTTTGCGATGAGTGAAAAGTCCTTCAATTCCCGGCCTGTCCCGCACGCAACACCGAAAGAGGCCGTAACAATGTGCCGGTCCGGCAGGTCCTCTCTTGGAACAGCCGCGGCGCGCACCGCGTCAAGAAGCGCACCGGCGATACGGCGGGCCTCCTCCTCACCGATATCCGGCAGGATCGCCACGAACTCCTCGCCTCCAAAGCGGAAGAGATACCGGTCAGCCGCCGCCAACACCCCGACCACGCTTCCGGCCACACGCCGCAGCGCTTCGTCGCCCTTCATGTGGGAGTAGTTGTCGTTGTACGATTTGAAATCATCCACGTCAAAAATAATGACGCTGACCCGTTCCGGCGCGGTTTTATCGGCAATGAACGTGCCATACGTCTCCATCGCCTTTTTATTCAGTGTTTCCGTCATCACGTCGTTGTAGGCCAGCTTGATGAAAGCGTGACCCATTTCCTTGATGTGCCGTTCGTTGGCAGACTGCCGAAGGAAGATGGACCGCAGCACGATAAAACCTACAATGATGGAAAATCGCAGCAGGAAATGCTTGAACAGATCATAGTTCTCCGCGTAGGGAAGCTGTCCGGGCAGCCACCAGCTGATCAATATCAGAACACATACCGCCACGGTATCCACACGGCGGTATGTGGGCGCGATCATGATCGCAAACAGATAGCACATGGAGATGGACAACCCGACCCGGTGAAAGTTGCAGGAGACCATAAAGACGGTAACGCTGGCGATCACCACCCCATAGTAGGCCAGCAGCGCAAACCGCGCCGGCGGCGCATCGTATTCTCCTCCACGCTTTTTATAGGCGATCGTAAACACCAGCATCGCCAGCGAGCCGCCGATCATCATGTAAAGCGGCACCATGTCAATGGGGATCATCGAGCGCGCCGCGATGTTCTTGACCAGGTAGATCCCGTTGGTCAGTATAAACAGAATGGCTGCATAAAATACGACCGAAAAATTCTGCCGCATAAGGATGCTCTCCACAGTCGGAATCTCATCGATCTGTATTCCCAGCACACGATCACTAAAGCTCTTAAACCTGGCAAACGCCATATCCGATATCCAGCAGGACACCCTCTGCACAATATCGACCTTATTCCCTCGTCTTTCCATACGATCCCTCCAGCAAATAATACGACCCCGTTTGTCTGCTTTTGTTGATCTATTGTTATATTTTACCATGCTTCCGCCCAAAACACAAGCGCCCGGCTGATAGCCGGGCGCCTGGTATTATGATTATGCGGGAAATCGAGCCCTTCTTACTTGGCGTCCTTGATTGCAGCCTGTGCGGCGGCCAGACGGGCGATGGGCACGCGGAAGGGGGAGCAGGACACATAGTCCAGACCCACGCGGTGGCAGAACTCCACGCTGGAGGGGTCGCCGCCGTGCTCGCCGCAGATGCCCAGATGGATGTCGGGGCGGGTGGCGCGGCCCAGCTTGCAGGCCATATCCACCAGCTTGCCCACACCGACCTGATCCAGACGGGCGAAGGGATCGCTCTCATAGATCTTGTTGTCGTAGTAAGCGGGCAGGAACTTGCCGGCATCGTCACGGCTGAAGCCAAAGGTCATCTGAGTCAGGTCGTTGGTACCGAAGGAGAAGAACTCCGCCTCGGTGGCGATGGCATCAGCGGTCAGCGCAGCACGGGGGATCTCGATCATGGTGCCCACCAGGTACTTCATGTTCATACCGGCAGCAGCCAGCTCCTCGTCAGCGGTCTTGACCACCACGTCCTTGACGAACTTCAGCTCCTTGACCTCGCCCACCAGGGGGATCATGATCTCAGGCACCATGTTCCAGTCGGGGTGCTTCTTCTGGACGTTGATGGCAGCGCGGATGACGGCACGGGTCTGCATGACGGCGATCTCCGGGAAGGTGACGGCCAGACGGCAGCCGCGGTGACCCATCATGGGGTTGAACTCGTGCAGGGAGGCGATGATGGCCTTGATGTCGGCCACGGTCTTGCCCATATCCTTGGCCAGCAGCTCGATGTCCGCCTCCTCGGTGGGAACGAACTCGTGCAGAGGGGGATCCAGGAAGCGGATGGTAACGGGGCATCCCTCCATGGCCTCGTAGATGCCCTCGAAGTCGCCCTGCTGCATGGGCAGCAGCTTGGCCAGAGCCTTCTCGCGCTGCTCCTTGGTGTCGGAGCAGATCATCTCGCGGATGGCGGCAATACGGTCGCCGTCGAAGAACATATGCTCAGTGCGGCACAGGCCGATACCCTGGGCGCCCAGAGAGCGGGCGCGGGCGGCGTCGGCGGGGGTGTCGGCATTGGTGCGGACCTTCAGCCGGCGGAACTTGTCGGCCCAGGCCATGATGCGGCCGAAATCGCCGCCCACATTGGCGTCCACGGTGGGCATAGCGCCGTCGTAGATATTACCGGTGGAGCCGTCCAGGCTCATCCAGTCGCCCTCGTGGTAGGTCTTGCCTGCCAGGGTAAACTGCTTGTTGGCCTCGTCCATGTTGATGGCGCCGCAGCCGGATACGCAGCACTTACCCATGCCGCGGGCCACAACGGCCGCGTGGGAGGTCATACCGCCGCGGACGGTCAGGATGCCCTGGGCGGCCTTCATGCCCTCGATGTCCTCGGGAGAGGTCTCCAGACGGACCAGGACCACCTTCTCGCCCCGGGCAGCCCACTCCTTGGCGTCCTCGGCGTTGAACACGATCTTGCCGCAGGCAGCGCCGGGGGAGGCAGGCAGCGCCTTGCCCACCGGCTCGGTGGCCTTCAACGCCTTGGGGTCGAACTGGGGATGCAGCAGGGTATCCAGGTTGCGGGGATCGATCATCGCCACGGCCTGCTGCTCGGAGATCATGCCCTCGTCCACCAGGTCGCAGGCGATCTTCAGCGCGGCGGGAGCGGTGCGCTTGCCGTTGCGGCACTGCAGCATGTACAGCTTGCCGTGCTCCACGGTGAACTCCATATCCTGCATATCGCGATAGTGGTCCTCCAGGATATTGCAGACCTTCACGAACTCGTCATAGGCCTCGGGGAACTTCTCAGCCATCTCGGCAATGGGCATAGGGGTACGCACGCCGGCCACCACGTCCTCGCCCTGGGCATTGGTCAGGAACTCGCCCATCAGCTTCTTCTCGCCGGTGGCGGGGTCACGGGTGAACGCCACGCCGGTGCCGCAGTCGTCGCCCATGTTGCCGAAGGCCATGGACTGCACGTTGACGGCGGTGCCCCAGGAATAGGGGATGTCGTTGTCGCGGCGGTACACGTTGGCGCGGGGGTTGTCCCAGCTGCGGAACACGGCCTTGATGGCGCCGATCAACTGCTCCTTGGGATCGGTGGGGAAGTCGCTGCCGATCTTGGACTTGTACTCGGCCTTGAACTGCATGGCCAGCTCCTTCAGATCCTCGGCGGACAGCTCCACGTCCTGGGTCACGCCCTTCTTCTCCTTCATGGCATCGATCAGCTGCTCAAAGTACTTCTTGCCAACCTCCATGACCACATCGGAATACATCTGGATAAAGCGGCGATAGCAATCCCACGCCCAGCGGGGGTTGTTGGACTTCTTGGCGATCACGTCCACCACGTCCTCATTCAGACCCAGGTTCAGAATGGTGTCCATCATGCCGGGCATGGAGGCACGGGCGCCGGAGCGCACGGATACCAGCAGGGGATTTTCCAGATCGCCGAACTTCTTGCCGGTGATCTTCTCCATCTTCTCGATATACTCCATGATCTCCGCCATGATCTCGCCGTTGATCTGGCGGCCGTCCTCGTAATACTGAGTGCAGGCCTCGGTGGTGATGGTAAAGCCCTGGGGCACGGGCAGACCGATATTGGTCATCTCCGCCAGGTTCGCACCCTTGCCGCCCAACAACTCACGCATCTTGGCGTTGCCTTCGGTGAACAGGTAACAATACTTCTTGCTCATTGCAGTTCCTCCGTATATTAAATAGTTGTACCAAACATTGAGAATAATTTATTATAGTCATATTTTTTTTTAAAAGCAACCCTGTCGCGGATATTTTTACAAAAAATGTTGTTTCCTCTGCGGACACTCGCCGTAAACCGATAACACATTTCCGTTTCCTCTATTTTCCGTCCTTTTTGGCACAGCACCCGCAAAGCCGCCGTCCCGGCGCGCTTCTCCCGACGGAACGAAGGGAAGATTTTGTGTCTTGCCTATTCCCCCACTCCTGTGGTATACTATTATATTGAATTAGTAGGCACTTTACCGGGAGGTACGCGCATGGTCCAGCTGCCCCAGGAAAACAGCATATTCACCCGCACCGTGCGCCGCGCCGCCGGGGAGGACCGTCTCAGCCACGCGGTCATTCTCACGGGCCGGGGTGACCTGACCGCCGCTGCCCGGTTTCTCGCCGCCGCCCACGTCTGCGAGGGGACGGACAGGCCCTGCCTGCGCTGCCGCCACTGCCGCAAGGTACTGGAGGGCATCCACCCGGACGTGATCCCCGTGCTGGATACAGAGCACAAGGAGCTGACGGTGGAGGCAGTCCGCGCCCTGCGTAAGGATGTGTACATCCGCCCCAACGAGGCCCGGCGCAAGGTATACGTCATCTCTGACTGCCGCCAGCTGAACCAGCGGGATCAGGATGTCCTGCTGAAGGTGGTGGAGGAGGGACCGCCCTATGCCGCTTTCATCTTCTGCGCCGACGCTCCCGCCGCCCTGCTGGAGACCGTCCGTTCCCGCTGTACTCTGCTGAAATACGACGGGGAAGACGCGCCCCTCAGCGACGGTACCGCGGAGCTGTGCCGTGCGTTTGCCTCCGGGCATCTGCTGCCGGTGACCACGGCGCTGCTCTCCCGCGAGCAGTCCCTGAAGCGCGAGACGCTGCAGGCCCAGCTGGAGGAGCTGTGGCGCGCCGCGGCCGAAGCCCTGCTGGTGCAGCAGGGCAAGGCGCAGCCAGATCCCTCCTGTGCGGAGGCAGCCCTTCTGCTGGCGGACAGGCTGACGGCGCGGCAGCTGCTGGGACTGTGCGCGGCCAGTCAGCGCTTTGCCGAACAATGTGACCAAAATGCGGGCGTGGGCCAGATATTGGGCGCCCTCGCCGTGAAATGGGAGGAACTTTTATGACCGATGTGATCTCTGTCCGCTTCCGCAGCGGCTGCAAGGAATACTACTTCGACCCCAAGGGGCTCACGATCCCCGCCGGCACCGACGTGATCGTGGAGACCGCCCAGGGCCCGGAATTCGCCCACTGTGCGGCGGGCAACCACCAGGTGCCCGATGACGCGGTGGTCAAACCCCTGCGGTCCGTCCTCCGCATCGCCACCGACAACGACAAGCACACCGCCGCCTACAACCGCAGCCGTGAGAAGGAAGCCTTCGATGTCTGCAAAAAGAAGATCCAGCAGCACAAGCTGGAGATGAAGCTGGTGCGGGTGGAGTGCAGCTTTGACGGCAGCAAGATCCTGTTTTTCTTTACCGCCGATGGCCGCGTGGACTTCCGCGAGCTGGTCAAGGACCTGGCCGGTGTGTTCCGCGCCCGCATCGAGCTGCGGCAGATCGGCGTCCGCGACGAGGCCAAGATGATCGGCGGCCTGGGCATCTGCGGCCGGCCCTTCTGCTGCGCCCAGTTCATGGACGAGTTCCTGCCCGTGTCCATCAAGATGGCCAAGACCCAGAACCTGAGTCTGAACCCTACCAAGATCTCCGGTACCTGCGGCCGGCTGATGTGCTGCCTGAAATATGAACAGGACGCCTATGAGGATGCCGTTAAGCGCCTGCCCAAGAACGACTCCTTTGTTCTGACGCCGGACGGCACCGGCAACGTCAGCGACGTAAACGTGCTGAAGGAGACGGTGAACGTCCGCCTGGATGACCGCACCGACGGTCCCCGCTGCTACCACAACTGCGAGGTCTGCGTCCTGCGGAACGGCAAGGGCAGCCGCGAGGGAATCGCGGTCCCCGACAAGCGCCCCGAGCGCTATGTGGAGCCCCTGGCCGAGGAGGAGCTGCCCACTATCACCCTGCTCAGCGACTTCGACCCGGATGCCGCGGCGGAGAGTGAAAAGAAACGCGGCCGCCGGAGCCGCAGCCGCCGTCGGGGCGACGGCGAGAAGCGCACGGCGGAGAAGTCCGCCGCCCCTGCGGAAAAAGCCCCGCGTTCCGATATCCCCACCGAAGGCGGCAAGCCCCGCCGCGAGGGCGGCGATCGCCGCCGCAGAAGCGGACGCCGCGGCGGAAACGGCGGTGCCAACGCCGCTGGAAGCACCGGCGCACCCGCACCCAAGGCA
>OBAF01001102.1_pt1 | contig 17833 bp, 12 predicted proteins | sample 1517851 | NCBI WGS metagenome assembly OBAF01 (sample SAMN04571706, study PRJEB22368) | human gut metagenome | biome: human gut; material: stool | host: Homo sapiens | place: Luxembourg | collected 2012-10-19 | reverse complement strand
AATCTCTAAACACGATTAAGTGTTCAATGCATTACTTAGCAGGAGCTTCTTCTTTGGCTTCTGCTTTTGCGGCCGGAGCCTGCTCCTGAACCATAACGGTAGAGAGCTGGCAGAGACGCATATGGAAGTCGTCAGCTTTGGCCGGGTCGATAGGCAGACCGCCGTCAGTGAAGACCTTCAGGACTTTGTTGAAGTCTGCGAAGATGTCACCGCGAGCGAAAGTGTGCTCGTGATGGCCGCCAATCATGTCAATCCAAGCAAAAGTAACGGTGAAAACGTTATCTTTGCGTTCGAATCCGAGGAAAGAAACATCGCCGGGATTCATTTTTGCCTTTAACTGCTCAGGGGGGACCGAGGCTTTAACATTGCCGAGAGGTGCCGTCATTTTTACTCCTTTTTGAAATGAAACGTTATCTTATTTCAACTCTTTTGAAAATACAAATTCTTTCAAATACCTAAACGTTTTCCTTCTGTTATTCTTCGCGCTTGTTGATGGTTTTTAACCACGCTTCGGCTTGGTTGGGTGAATATACGCTTTGCGTAATCGGATCCGCTTTGAAAGAATCTTCTTTTGCAATGGTCATGGTCAGCGCTTCCGTAGCGAGCTGAGCCATGGTCACATACCAAAACTGGCCGGCAACAGTCGGAGAATAGATGTCTCCCGACTTTTCAAGAAGGCCGGCTTTAATCCATTGGTCCATGACGGGTTTTAGCGGCTTTTCAATATCGACGCTGAAGTTGTCACCGATTTCTTTCAAATTGAAGGGGCCGGATTCCACGCTGCTCGCCAAAGTTCTCATCAAGTGCCAGTGTTCCTGAGGTTTCATCATGACAAAGACCGGCTTGAGTCCTTTCTCAACCATTTCCGACCATTTGGCAAGTTTGCGCTCCTGCATCCAGCTGTAACCGAAAAGTTTTCCACCGGCTCCGCAGCCGAAGGGAAGGCAGTCACTCGGACCTTTTGCTAAACGGTTGTAGAGATTCCTTTCAAGCGGCGTTCTGGCCCAATGAGTATTGGTAAGACGATGCCAATTTGGATGAGAAGAAAAATGCTCAACGCTTTCTGCATACATGTCGGCCGCTTCAGCAAGCGTCGCTGCCGGATCAAAAAGACCGGATTTGATGCGCGTGTTGAGCGGCGATTTCTCAAAGACATTCAGCTGGTAGCAGTCGACTCCGTCAATAGGAAGCTCGGAAGCGATCTTTAAATCGTCTGTCCAGACTTTTCCTTTTTGTCCCGGGAAGCCGAAGAGGAGGTCGATCACTACGGCAAGATTGTCGATGGCGGAGATTTTCTCGAGTCGACGAATAATATATTCAGGGGAATCGAGGCGCTGCATTTCTTTTCGGATATCGGCGTTGAATGTCTGAACTCCTATAGAGAGTCGGTTGACGCCTCCTTCTACGCAGGCGGAGAGCTTCTCATCAGTTAGTCCGTGAAGTCTGCCCTCGAAGGTAATTTCGCAGTCTTCGGCGAGCGGAAGATTCGTTCTAACAGCGTCTAGGATCTTTTTAATGTTGTGAGGCTCAAGTGCGGTCGGTGTGCCTCCGCCGAAATACAACGCCTTAATCGGTGCAGAATTCTGAGCAGCTCGTTGATTCCAGAGCTCAAACTCTTTTATAAGGGTATTCGTGTAAGCATCTGCTGCTTCCGAAGCATATGGATTCTGATAAAACATGCAGAAAAGGCACCGGCTTTCACAGAAAGGAATGTGAACGTAAGCAATTCCGTCCGTTTGTCTGGGTTCAAAAGACTTCTTTTCTAGGAAGTTTCTAGCCGAATTCCAAAGCATCGGAATGCCAAACGGTCCTGCATGAACCGTAGCTTTAGCAGGAAAGGCTTTGTGGAGCGCGTCGGTTTCATCCGCAAAGAATGCGGAATAGCTTCTCTTCTTAATAAGGATATTTTTAAGCAGTCGGACACCGGTTTCAAAAGACGGCATGACTAATCTCCGGACGAGGCTGATTCTTTTGAGGCAATTATCTCAAATCACAGAAATGATATCGATAATTATTTACAGAAACCATTGAACGAAAAATTGCAACTGAATCAATACTTATGCATAGATCGCATAGATCTTAATTCTATATAACTTTTGAAGATTTATTATTTCTACATTGAATTTAAAAATAGAGGCGGGGCCCTAAGACTTTCGCCGAAGCAAATGTTGGTGGTTTTATGAAGGAAGTTCCAAAACTTAGTGATTTTCCGGTTGGGAAACCCAATGACGCTTACGCTAAATATTTCATCGGTCAAAGCTGGCTAGCTCCGTTAACAACGGAACAAGTTCCGACTTATAACGTTACTTTTGAACCGAGATGCCGCAACAACTGGCATATCCATCATGCCCAAAAAGGCGGCGGTCAGATGCTGATTTGTGTTTACGGCAGAGGCTGGGTACAACTGGAAGGCGAACCGGCTCATGAATTGAAAGGCGGCGAAGTCTTCAATATTCCGCCTAATGTTAAACATTGGCACGGTGCAGCAAAAGACAGTTGGTTCCAGCACTTATCTCTTGAAGTCCCGGGAGAAGGCACCTCTAATGAATGGTTAGAACCGGTGACCGATGAAGTCTATGACAAACTGCCTTAATTAATTTGGAAGGTCAAAAAGAAAAGAGCGACAAGGATTTGATTCCTCCGCTCTTTTTCTATGCCCCAAAGGATCTTAGAGCCAGCTTTGTAAGATCGGGCAGAACCAAATCCAGAAAGGAGCTGCGAAAGCAAACATCAGCGTACTGACAGCCAAAATAGAAGCGCCGTCCTGAACGTAAACGTTATACCGAGAACCGATGATGATGCCGGAGAAAGCCGGCGGAAGAGCACAGGCCATCGTCAGCATCGAAAGCTTTTCTCCGCTGAGACCGCAGAGGATAGCCGCAATGGCGATGCAGAGCGGAGTAATGAATACACGGAATATAGCGTTCCAAAGAATTTCAGTGTTGACGCTGAATTTCACTGTAGCCAAAGCCAAACTTGCTGCAAAAACGGCAACACCGGAATTGGCGTGGGCAATCAGGTCAAAGGAAGGATAGACCGCGATCGGAAGCTTGATCCCTAATAAGACAATTACGACCGCAAGCGTCGGACACCAAACGACCGGTTGCTTGACGGCATTTAAAATGGCAGAGCCGGTTCCGGAAGAAGAGCCGTTTCCGGATCCCATAGCCCCGGCTAAGCTCATCAAGTACATGCCGATCGGAATAATCACGGCATTTGCAACGATTGCTACGATTGCAACTACCAATCCCGTCTGAGTGGTTGCTCCGTAAATCGGATCAAGGACAGCGCCGATAGTCGGGGAGCCCGCGGTCAGACCGCAGACTGCGGCTTCGGCAGCTGTGTGATGGAAGACCTTTCTGCAAACCCAATAGCAAACGAAGAAGAGGGCGACGATACCGATTAATGAGACGAGCGTCAGCGTGAGATCTTCGAAAAGCATCGCGCGGGTTGCTTTAGTAATAGAGACAAAAAGTGCGGCCGGCAAAGCGAAGTTCAAAACAACTTTGTTGAGTGCCTGGGTTTGACTCGGCGTGAAAGCATTCATCTTCGCACCGGCATAACCTAATGCCATCACAACGAAGATCGGGACAATATCATTAAAAATAATGTTGAAAAACATGCAGCCTCTGCTAAAAATTTCTTCCGAAAAATCCTCCGGTAAGGCCTAGTGAGAAGCTATTCGGACTGGCAAGAGAAATTTTAGATTTGCAGTGGTTCTTCGAATCTCAAACAGTATTAAGTTGGGTAGTAGGTTCAAAAATCAGAATACTTTGCAAGAGCGACAAGGAAACTATTTTTAGTTGTTGTAATTTAGTAACAGTGGCGTTTTAGGTTGAAATAGGTTGAATTTTTCACCCTACGACAGTTCGTTCGAATATTTTTTCATTAAAAACCAAAATAAGCCTTGATTTGTTGCTGTACGTTTGAAAACAATGTTTATATTTGCGAAAAAATTTCCCGCTAACGCAAATGTAAAAAACGTAAATTGCCTTATTTCTTGTCAGTATTAACACCATATTTGAATACGGATTTCAGGGTAAGTCTGAATATTTACATCGTAAAAATCCTTTCACAATATGGTCACGCGAGAACCTCGCGGACATGCTTTTTGTTTTTCGGATGAGAAAAACGGTTTATCGCACTGTGATAAAAGGGCTTTAAGAGAGCCTGGGGCCGTAGATAAGCACATTCAAAAAACGAAATTTGCTTTGTTTGTTACTTTTAAGGATAGTCCTATGGCTTCTTCTAACCTCAACGATAAAAAACCTGAGTTGGCAGATGACAAAGAAAAGAAAGTCACCATCGGAAATTACATTTCCCTGATTATGGCTTGCGTTTTCTTCTGCGCTACAAACCAATGGTGGGGCATTTTCGACTTCACCACAATCAACGGCTCCTTCGGTAAGGTTGTCACAGCTGTTTCCCAGAACGCTGACGGCATTCACACCGCGATGGCCAACTTCCGCGGTAAAGGCGGTTCCGGTGCTATCGACGGCTTCATGTTTGCTTTGACACTGGTTCCGACAGTTATGTTCGCTCTTGCGATGATCACTGTTTTCGACCACTACGGTGCTCTGAAAGCTGCTCGCCAGATGCTTACTCCGATTCTTCGTCCGTTGATCGGCGTTCCCGGCGGTGCTGGTCTCGCTCTGATCGCTTCTCTGCAGTCTACTGACGGCGGCGCGGCTCTGACTCGCCAGCTCAAAGATGACAATGTTTTGACAGCTAAAGAGCTGAATAACTTTGCTACTTTCCAGATGACAGCCGACGCTCTCATCACTAACTTCCTCTCTTCCGGCGCGGTTCTGTTCACGCTGCTTGCTGCTGACGGCAAGCCTGCAGTTCCGGTCAGCATCGGGGCTTGCTTGGGTATTCTGTTCCTCGGCAAGATCCTCGCTGCCAACATCATGCGCGTCATCCAGATGGGCGGAAAGATTAACCTTAAGAAGAGCGCTTAATAAGGAGAATACGAAATGGCTACTACATCTAAAAAAATGATGATCACCGACGTATTCGTCAACGGTGCATTTCAGGGTTGGAACATTGCTACACACTCCACGATTCCTAACGTTTTGATGGCTTTCGTGATCATCAAAATGCTGAACATCTCCGGCGCTTTGGACTTCATCGGTACATGCCTCGGACCGGTTATGGCCATCTTCGGTCTGCCAGGCGAAGCTGCCATGATTCTGCTCGGCGGGTGGATGTCCATGGGCGGCGGTGTCGGTGTGGCAGTTGCCTTGTTCGATAAAGGCGCTGTTGACGGTACGCAGCTCGCTATCGTGATTCCCGCTATTTACCTCATGGGTTCTCAGGTTCAGTACATGGGCCGCTGCCTTGGCGTTATCGGCATCCAGGGTTCCGATATGTTCAAGATCATGGCCGTTCCTCCGATCGTCGCTTTGCTCTCTCTGTGGGTCATGCGCCTGGTCGTTCTGGGATCGTAATCTGACGAACTTTCAAAGGATTTAGTAATCAATGGCTACCGCAATTCTCTTTAAAAATGCAGATCTGTACGCTCCTGAACATAAGGGCATCAAACAGATTCTGACAGTCAATGACAAAATCATTGCTGTGGAGGATGAAATCTCTGCCGACCTTCCCGGTCTGGAAGTGATCGATCTAAACGGCGCAATCGTTACGCCGGGTCTTATCGACCAGCACATTCACGTGACTGGCGGCGGCGGAGAAGGCGGTCCCCTGACACGCGCTCCGGAGCTTAACTTCTCCGAGCTCGTGGAAGGCGGAATCACTTCCTTTGTCGGTGTTTCCGGAACCGATAGCGAAACCCGTCCGATCGAAGCTCTGATGGCTAAGGTTCGCGCCTTAACCAAAGAAGGTGCTACCGGCTGGATGTGGACTTCCAACTATCGTTATCCTCCGACAACGGTTACCGGCGACGTCCGTAAAGACCTCTTGACGATTCCCGAATGCTTGGGTGTGAAGATTGCAATGGGCGACCATCGCTGCTCCTTCCCGACAACTCAGGAAGTTTTAAGAGTTCTTTCCGACTGCCGCGTCGGAGGCATGATCTGCGGACACGATTCTTATCTGCATGTTCACCTCGGTGACCTTCCCATCGCTTTCCCGGCTTTTATGGAATGCGTAAAAATGGGAATGCCGATTAAGCACATTCGTCCGACGCATGTCGGCCGTCACCCTGAAGTTTTTGCTCAGGCAATTGCATTTACCAAAGCCGGCGGATACATCGATATCACAACCAGCGGCGGCAACTATATGGGTTCTGCAGCAGATGCCTTTGTGATGGCTTTGGAAGAAGGTGCGCCGATCGATCGTATTACGTTCTCTTCTGACGGCCACGGCTCGATGCCTCGTTTCGATAAGAACGGCGAAATGATCGGTCTGACGGTTTGCAAAGTCTCCGACAACCTGAAGATGCTTCAGGAACTTGCCGGTAAGATTGGTCTTGAAAAAGCGTTGCTGCCTTTGACACGTACTATTGCCACGGCTCTTTGCTTGGGTAATAAAGGCGTGATCGAAGCCGGTAAAGACGCAGACCTTTTAGTGATGGATAAGGATCTTAAACCGCTCCACCTCTTCATGAAGGGGCGTCAGGTCATGAAAGATTCGGAAGTTATCGTTAAAGGTGCCTTCGAAGAATAAGAACCAACTAGTTTGATCTTACAAGCCTCTCGGGTGACAAAGCCCGGGAGGCTTTTTTTACCTCATTTTGGGAGTAAAAGTTGGAATAAATTTAGAGAGAATGTGGGGGTATTTAATTAATTTATTCGCTTTAATCGAGAAGTTGTTGTTTCTAACAACCATTGTTTGCCATCCCCAAAAAGACAGTTTTTCAATTACCTCAGACAATTGCCACCCTATCATTTTAATTGCAAGACATTTTCTGAATCGTAAGTAAGACGATTCCTATATAGGTTGGGGTTGTGTTATGACAAAAACCAGTACGACTAGAGTTCATAACAGAAAAACTGTTAATTTAAGGAAAAAATTACTTTGCGTGATGGCGGTTTCTGCTGCGTCTCTGCTGTCTTCTTCCGCGCTCGCGAATACCGAGACAATTTCAGTTCCTCAGATCGTCAATGAAACAACTCTCCAAGATGTTGGGAAACACCTAGCATCCTACAATGAATTTTTCCTTACTGAGCTTGGAGCTATTTGGGTTGACGGGGTTCAGCTGGATTTATCTAATGTTAAATTGACAGGCAATCATGTTCGTTTGCAGGTCGGAGGCCCTGACTTCCCTTATCAAAATGCCAAGGCGATCTCCAGCGGAGGGTCGCTGACAGTCGGATCTATCACCGCAACTGGAACAAACATTATCCATGTTATCGGGACGACAAACCGTGACTCTACATTGACTGTCAAAGGGGATATCAATGCATCCAATTTGGATGTGTGGATTAATGGGAAAAATACCAATACCAACACGAAGATATCTGTTGAAGGAAATTTCACTGAGACCGAAGACAGTAAAATAAGTGCTCAGTACAACGGTATCTTAGAGGTTAAAGGCGGTCTGACGGTTAATATTTCCGATAAAGGAAGTTTCTACATTGCAAACAGTAAAAATGTTCCAATCAGTCTAAAAGTTGGTAAAGATTTTACGTTCAGCAATCATATAACGAAAAACAATAACTTCGATCCGAACGGTCTTTTCTTTGATGCAAGTATAGGTACGGCCGCCGCAGAAATCGGTGGGGATTTTATTCTTCAAGGTGCCAATGATGCACCGACGACTTATTTCCAAATTGCCAACAGCAAAGGAGCTGGTGTAAAAGCTGCGAATATTCAGGTGATTGGGTCTGATAACAACACTACTTCGTTGCTGTTCAGTCGATTTTCAATTGTGAATGTAGGTTCCGGAAACGGTGTGATTGAACTGAGACCCGACGGAAATAACTCAAAGGTTCAGCTTTTTATCGGGGAATCGGATTATAAAGCTAAGTCTATATTAGCCTCTGAGCTGAAGATGAATCAGAGTGAAGGTTCCGATGGTATTTTTGTCTTTCTTAACAATAATGTCCAAGATCTGAAACAGAATTTTGTGTTTGTTCCCAAAATTACGGGGCATGGACATATTGAGAATCTCGGCGGCTACAACGTCTTAAGAAGTGCTGAGAGTACCTATACAGGCAAAACTGTGGTAACTGACGGTACTTTAATTCTTGCCGCTCCTACCGGGGCCGGCCAAAGTAATATCGAAGTTAACACCGAAGCAGGTAATACCACGAAAGGTCTTTATCTTCAGTTTCAATCCGATGCTGGTCCGATTGAAAACAAAATCTCCGGGGACGGAGTTATTCGGGTTGCGGGTGAGGTTTCGGTTAAAAGTCCCGACATTTCCGATTATCACGGTGAGTGGGATGTTTTAGGTAAATTGAAAACGGTCGATGGGTCCTTCACTACTTCCTCTCAATGGGGAACGGGAAATGTCAACATTGAGCCTCAGGGATCGGTGGTTGTGACCAATAACTCGAACGGTTCTTTATTTGTCTTTGACAATACCTTATCCGGATCGGGGACGCTTTTAGTGAATTTTTCTGGTTCCGAGAATGGTACAGATTTATATGCCCCTACTTTCAAGATCCAACAAGGTACGACTTCGGAGTTTACCGGCATGGTGGAGTTAGCGGGAGAAAAAAATAAGAAGGTCGTTTATATCCTTGATAGCGATGAGTTATCGACATCAGGAATCCGCGTTAGCGACAACTCAGTTCTCTCTGTCGGCAGGGATGATTCCTCTAAGGGAACTTTCACGTTGGGTAAGCTTGATATTGCGGGAGGAGAACTCAATATCGGTGACATTCAAACCGGCAGTCCGACTTCGAATAAGACGATCCGAGTTACAAAGAAATTGAACGCTGACGGTGAAGGAACTGTTCGAATTGATACTTCAGCCGGATTTATAAACGCTGTACCCACGACAGAAAGCGAGTTGGAAACACTGCCGCTTATGGAGCAAGATGACGGTTTGCAAAAAACCTCAATGATGTTGGTGAACGCGAAAGGGGCAGAAATTATCGGATCCGGCGGAGGTTTATCTTTGGTAGATCAAAACGGGAAAGTTCTCTCTAACGCATTGACCTCGAAAGTTATTCAAAACGGAGTTCATGTTGCCAACGCCGGCTATGACTGGAAACTGACGACAAGCGGATCGGAAGAAGAGGCGAGCGGTCTTTATCTCAACTACGGTCTGACTCAAGTTGAATTATTAGGTCAGGGGGATTCAGCGCTTATTTTGTATGCGACCCCCCGACTTCCAGAAAACTCCTTAGCCAATGACCTCAGTGCCAAAGTCGTTGGTAGCGGCGATCTTAAAATTTCTGCAGTCGGAGAGACCGTTTCCTTGTCTAATCCGGAGAACACCTATACCGGCGGAACTTTTGTAACGTCCGACAGTACGTTAAAACTTGGAGCTGATTCTGCTTTAGGTGCAACTAAGGAGGTCAATTTAGCAGAAAGAGCTATTTTGAATCTTAACGATCATTCCCAAGAAATTGGAAAATTAACAGTTGCCACAGATGCACAGGTTGATATGGCAGACTCGTCTCAATTGACGGTCAAAGAGGGAGGAACCGTCTCAGCCGGTGGATTAAAAGGATCGGGGAATTTAATTGTTCAAAGAGGAACGTTAGAGATTTCAGGTGCTAATGCTGATTTCCATGCATCAACTTCAATCAAACCGGATGCAGCGGTAGAAATCAATTCTGTCTTGGGACTCGGTGACAACGAAGTACAGGACAACGGTACACTGACGTTGAAAAACATTGAGAAACCATCTGACGGCGGAAATCCGCTTCATTATGAGACTTATCTCACCTACGATGAGTTTGCCAATACTCTTATCGGTTCAGGTAAGCTGAACGCAGAGAACAGTTCCTTTGCCCTTACAGGAAAAATTCGGACTTTAACGGAACAATTGAAGTTGGTGCTGATTCTGATATTGCTGTTTTTAAGAACAGCGCCCTCGGTGAAGCGAAAATAGAAAATAGCGGAAAGTTGGATCTTTTGTTTGACGAAGAGTATTCTTATATCGACAATTTCCTCTCCGGCAATGGAACCACAGTAGTTCACGGATATGCGACGGTTTCTAATAATTCTGTCCAAAATAACAGCTATACGGGCGATTGGCTTGTTTTAGGCAAATTAAGCTCGGATAAAGGGGCTCACACCAGCCAGGAACTTTGGGGCAGCGGAAAGACCGAGTTGAATTGGGGAAATATTGAAATTTTTGTTTCCGACGATGGTTTTACTTATGACAATTCCTTAACTGGTCACGGAGCGTTATGGATTTATTCAGATCCAAACGCAAAAGGCATCAATCAAGAATTTAAGTTCGATAACAACCTTAAGAACAACCAAGACTTTATAGGTACTATGGTTTTGGACGGTAAGAACGGTGGCAATCTTTTTTACGTTTTAAATCATGAAGATAACTTAGGTTCGTTAGGTTTGGTTGTCAAAGGCGGTGCGGAATTAAAGACCGACAGAACTAGTGATCCAGCAACGCTTGAAAGTTTAATGATTTCCGGCGGATCGATTGATTTTGAAAAAGAAATTCAATTCAGCGATACCGAATCGTCGGCCCAGATTTTAATTGATGGCGACGTCCTAAGTGGTCTAGATGTAAGTTCAACTGGGACTGTTAAGGTAAAGATGGGCGATCAAATTACACTTCCTGAAATTCCTGATACAGAATCGAATAATGCAATTATGGAGCACGATGATTACATTGAGAAAGCTCCGAGGATTCCATTGATTCAATTGAAGGATGAAAATAAAAGTGTGGTTAATGGCTATGCCGGAGGAATTGAATTATTCGTAAACGGTCAGTCGGCTCTTTCACCGGATGAGGGAGGAAGCCTTTCAACCTCTGTTAAAACAGTTTCGATCTTACAAGGAAGTCTCAGGACTGAAGTTGCGAAAGGATTCTATGGTTTTCAGCTGTCGACACTCGACTCGTCCAAAGACTCCAACGGTCTCTATTTAACCTATGGGTTAAATGAGGTTCAGCTGCTGGGAAAAGATGATAATGCTCTGACGTTACTTCCATCGGAATCAACCGCCTCAGGGGGAAAGGATCTAAGGGCAAAAGTAACCGGAGACGGTGATCTACGAATTGACGCGCCTAATGACTATATCTCTTTGTCGAACCCCAATAACGACTATACGGGGAAAACATTTGTTGACCCTGATAGTACACTGAAATTATTAGCTGATTCGGCATTGGGAAGTACCTCGGAAGTTCTTTTGGAAGAAAACGCTACTCTGGATCTGGCAAATACCTCTCAGACTGTCGGGCGCCTGAACGCCGGAGAGAATGCAAAAGTTCATTTCGGTGAACCGAAGGAATCCGATGACCGTCTTGATCAAAAGCCTTCTCAATTAACCATTCGCGAAGGCGGTCAGATCGTGTCTGCAGATACCTTAACGGGAAGCGGGACATTGACAGTGGAAAGCGGAACTCTGGATATTGAAGCCTCAAACCCAAATCTTCATACGAATAATGTTCTGTTTACGGAAGCCAAAGTTAACATGAAGTCTTCTTCTGGTCTGGGAGACGGGACGATTGAGCTTGATGGTGAATTAAATTTGAATGGTGTCAATGACGGTCCTATTCAAAATCAGTTGTCAGGAATGGGGCGATTGAACCTGTTCAGCAGTGATTTAGCCCTCACGGCGGATAACAGCGGCTTCGAAGGCGATATTCAAATCGATCCTCAGTCTGAACTTACTGTGTCCAACGCCTCGAATCTGGGTAAAGCGGCCGCTTCGAATAACGGTTATCTAATCATCAACAATTCGGACGACTGGACATTATCGAACGATATTACCGGAAGCGGCTCCGTGCGTAAGGAAGGGCATGGAACACTCTCGATTATCAATGACACACTTTGGAACGGAAAAACAGAAATCAACGAAGGGGAGTTGCACCTGGGCACGCCGAATTCTGTCGTGACTAGCAATAGCAGTTCTGTTGTAATCGGCCAGAATGGAACTTTAAGCGGATTTGCTGTCTTAAAAGGAGACTTAGTTCATGCCGGAACATTGAATATCGGTACACAGGACAGTGAGCCTTCCGTTTTTTTAGTGGAAGGAAATTATATCGGTAACAACGGCTTAGTTAATTTTAAGGGATATTTAGAAGGTGATTCTTCCCCAGTGGATAAACTCATTGTCAGAGGAAGTACGTCAGGGACATCCAGAGTGGTTGTCACAAATATGGGGGCAATGGGCGGAAGGACATCGAAAGGCATTGAACTTATTCATGTCGATGGACAGTCAGACGGTACTTTTATCCAGGAAGGGCGAATAGTCGCCGGCGCATTTGAATATCGTTTAGTACGCGGAGAAGGTGCGAATTCAAATCATTGGTACCTGAAAACTGAAGACGATCAGGTTCGTCCGGAGATAGGTTCTTATATTGCAAATGAAGAAACCGTACAAACATCCTTTGTAACGCGACAGCTGGACAGAGGCGGTAAGACTGAATATACGGACTTCTTCACAGGAGAGAAAAAATCTACAAGTCTGTGGTTAAGACAAGCAGGTCGATATAACTCTTGGCAAGATTCCTCGGGAAATACCAAAACTCGCTCTAACCGATATATTTCCCAGATCGGAGGAGATATAGCAGCATGGACGGATGCTGAAAACCAACAAGCGTTGCACTTAGGATTGATGGCCGGTTATGCCCACTCCAGAGCGATTTCTCATTCGGTGGTGAATGGTCAGCGTTCCATTGGTAAAACTGACGGTTATGGACTGGGAATGTATGCAACTTGGTTTGAGGATGAAATTAATCAACAGGGTGCTTATGTCGATGCCTGGTTCAATTACAGCTGGTTTAAGAGCTCCGTGAATGGCAATGACAATCCGAAAGAAAAATATAGATCTAGAGGTTTAACCGGATCGCTGGAAGCCGGTTATACACAAAAACTTGGCTCTAATAACTATGGCGACTGGTATGTCCAGCCTCAGGCTCAAGTGATCTGGATGGGCGTAACCACCCCGAATAGGACAGAGAAAAACGGAACTCACGTTCGGTTTAACGGTCACGGCAACATTCAAAGCCGAATAGGTACTCGATTCTATATCCAGGGCAGAGTGCCCGGTTCTGATCAAGGAGTCGGAAGTTTTCAGCTCTACACTGACGTGAATTGGATTCATAATACTCGCAAGTTTGGGGTGACGATGAACCAAGACGGATTTACTCAGGCGGGTGCTTCCAACTTGGCTGAATTGAAATTCGGCGGCGAAAGAAAAGTCGGAAAGAACCTCCACTTATGGGGCAACGTGGGTTCAAGATTTGGCTCTCACGACTATCGAGAATTGTCGGCAACTATTGGAGCGAAGTTCGTTTTCTAACATTTTGTTTCATAGGTGAGCTTTAACAACATAAGACGAAGGAAGTAATAAAGCCTTCGTCTTTTGCTTTGTTCATTGTGCGGCTAAGAGAACTTTTGAGACGAATGGTGTAAATAAAACTCTTTCTATTCTCTTATTACCCTATCGGAAACCCTGATTAAGTTAAGGCTTATTTCTCGCTATACTTATTCAAACAGGGTATTCCGTGCGAATATAGAAACATAAAAAATCACCAAAATTATCTTCAAGGAGATCGGTATGAATTTAAGACTAACCGCTCTATCCGCACTCGTTGGCATCTCACTTGCCGCTTTTGCACTCCCCTCTAATGCATGCTTTACTGTAATTGTCGGAAAGAAAGTTTCTTCAACTGGTGAAATTCTTGTTGGTCATAATGAAGACAATGAAATGCGCATTATCACCAGTCAGTATTGGGTCGATCCGGCAATGCATGAAGACGGAGAGCTCATCGAATTTGAGCCCGCTGCCGCCAAAATTCCTCAAGTCAAAAAGACACTGGGATTTTGGTGGTCGCAGACTTTGGCGCCTACCGGCTATTCATTCTCCGATGGCTTCGTGAATGAGAAAGGTGTTGTAGTTGTCTCCAACAACTGCAACCAGACCATTGAAAAAGGCGAAAAGATCAACGAAGGCGGCATCGGTTACGGGATTCGCCGTTTAATTGCTGAAAGAGCAGTTTCGGCAAGAGATGGAGTGAACCTGGCTATCGATCTCGTAAAGAAGTATGGCTATTTTCAAGAAGGTCGGACATATACCATTGCAGACGCTAATGAAGCTTGGCAGCTCGTGCTTTTGCGCGGCAGCCGATACGTCGCTCGTAAAGTTCAGGATGACGAAATTGCCTTCCTGGCCAATGCAATCAACATTACGAATATTGATCTGAAAGACACTGCAAATGTAATTGCTTCTCCGGATTTAATTGAGAACGCTATAAAGAAGGGTACTTATAAACCAAAAGATCCGAAGAATTTCTCTGACTTTAATCTGAGAAAAGCCTATCAACTTGACGAAAGAACCTCAGCAGATTGGACCAAAGAGCGTGTTCGCGTCCTTCTCAATTACCTTACAGGCAAGGACTTTAAAGATGAGCATGCTTTCCCGATGTCTATGAAACTGAAGAATAAAGTTTCAGCGGAACAAGTTCGTCAAATGATCAGCGGACACAGCAAACATGAAGTCAGGGACTCCGGCTGGTATCACCAAGGGATGAACGACATTTGTAATATCGGTACTTATGACAGTGTCGTTTATGTTCTGCGTCCGAATCCTCTATTTACACTCGCTTGGAGAACCAACGGGAGACCATCTCAGCAGTTTTCTTATCCGCAGTATCCGCTTGCCGGAACTGCGATCGGGCAGAATTTCATGGATCCCAAGACTGCAACTACGGCTCAGTTTCACGCAACGCCGGAGCAATTGTCTTATCGCGCAGATCGTCCACTCTATACGTTCTTGACCATGCAGAATTTCTTAGATTGGCAGCATCAGGATTATCCGATTTTTGCCAAGAATAAGAGGGCTTTTGAAAAACAGGCAGCGGCTGAAGTTCAGAAGGCTGATAAGGAAGCTAGAATGCTTTATCGGGTAGATCCGGGCAAAGCTAAAGCTTTCCTGCACGAATTTAATAATTATTCTTTCCACAATGTGCTTCACGCCACGGAACAAGAACTTCACGAGCTTCATCATCTTCCGATTATCATCAACAGCAAGGAGCTGAGTCAAAGTTCTGACGGTACATTTACAGTCACAGCGCTTTCTACTCCTCAAGTACACATGACAAGGGTTGATAAGGAAGCAACACGTTTCGGATCTCCGTTCTCTAATGCTGATTTGGAGGTTAACCGCAAAATGCCGAAACCTCTCAAGGTTGAGTTTATGGATGTGAATAAAGATGGTCTGAAAGATGCGGTCTTTACCTTCCCGATCAAGACAGCGGTGGCTTTCACAGTTCCAGATGTCGATACTGAACTATATCTCTGGACGAAGGTCGGTAAGAAACAGCTGGCAGGCTACGATATCGTCAAAATCAAAAAATAAACCTAAAAGTTAAATATACAACTGATCCGGGAGCGGCAAAAGGCTGTTTCCGGATCCTTTTAGTGTCTCTGTCCATGAAAAACCATAGTTTGTTTGAAAAATACCGCTCTGTTATTGTTTCCTTTAGAGATGTGAAAGACAGGAAGAATCTTCTCTTGGAAGATTCCGGAGAAGAAAGGATCTATTACGCGCCGTTTGATTATGTAAATCCAGAAGCTCGTTTATTCATTGTCGGCATTACGCCGGGTGAGATCCAGATGAATAACATGCTGGTTGAAGCAGCTCGATTAATTCATCAAGGCTTGTCCGACGATGAGGTTCTGAGGCGATGCAAAGCGGTGGGAAGCTTCAGTGGGCCGATGCGCAAGAATCTCGTTGAATTAATGGACGAGGCCGGAATTGCAGAGTTTCTGGATGTTGAAACTACAGCGCAGTTATTTTCAAATAAGCAGGAGTTAGTGAATCTGACATCGTGTATTCGTTATCCGACCTTTGCGGTCAAAAACGGCAAGGAGTCGAATTTCAACGCAGAAATTAAGCAGGGCACTGAATTATTTGAATTTGCGTCAACGCTGACATTAGAAGAGTTGAGCAAAGCACCCAACGCAGTGCTGCTTCCGTTAGGACCAAAAGTTCAGCATTATTTAGAAAAGGTCGTGAAAGGCACGCAGTTCGAGAATCGTCTTTTGCCGGAACTCCCTCATCCCTCAGGTGCAAACGCAGAAAGAATCGCTTATTTCTTGGGCAGAAAAAACAAAGAAACGCTCAGCAGCAGAACAAATCCTGAAAAATTAGATAACTCTAAGAAAAATATAAAGAAAATCTTGAGGTCTTTGAAAACAAAAGGCTCGAAATAACTAAAAAAATACAGCGAAAAAAGGTCGGAGAGCCTGAATATCAGGCTTTCCCGTTAAAAACGAATGAAAATGAGACGCGTTTTAAAGCCTCAAAGTCATTTTTAGTGAACGTTTGTCTGAGAGGTTGCCCGAAAACGCGTCAGCAATTCTTCGCCAAAAATGCACCTAAAGCAACGGCGAGGAGGCCGCCTAAAAAACTGTCCAAAACATAGAAGGCTGCTTGTCCGATGTGATTGTCTAAAACCATGGCATAGACTTCAACGGAAAAAGTACTGAAAGTCGTAAAGCCGCCGCAGAAACCGGCGGTTAGCCCGAAACGAAGGTCCGGCGGAACCTCAGGGCGATCCAAAAAGAAGAATGTTAAAAAGCCGAGAATAAAGCTGCCGACGATATTGATAAAAACGGTGGCGAACGGAAGAAAGCCGAAGGAACTAATCAGAAAGCGCAGTAAAGAGCCAAGACCGCCGCCGATCATCACGGAAAGATAAATCATTTTTTGCTGAAATCCTTTTCAAAGTCATCGAACAACAAAATTTTATTCTCCGAGCCACTTGGCTAAGACAGATCAAAGTGAAATTAAGAAAAGGGCTACAGAAAATCTGCGAAATTGTAACTTAACTAATTGAATAAAAACTACAAAAATATTTTATTCAACATAACTACTATTATGTTGAGTTGAATTTGGAGGTTTTTAGTCTGTTTTTTAATTATTGTTTGAACGATTTGGCACTGTCTGAACTCGTTTTTTCATGTTTTGAAATTTTAGATACCTCTACTTATTCTTTTCTACCACCGTTATTCATAACTTATTAGTAGAAACGCAAAATTTTTTGTCTGTAACTATTTATTTCCGTCGGGTTTTAGCCTATGATCAGAGTCAGGGTTATGGGGGATTCTCTCTTGTCGCCCACAATGCCAATCCTTTGGAGGTAAAGATTCTATGTCAACTAAGAAAAACTTTTGGATAGGACTGCCCATGCAGATGATGTATGGCTTGGTCCTAGGCGTGATCGTAGGTACGATGGTATCTTCCGAATTCGGTGCCACCTACCTGCAGCCGCTTGGCCAGCTGTTCATTCGTTTGATCCGCATGGTCGTAGTACCGTTGGTTGTTGCGACTTTGATTGCAGGCTCAGCCGGCTTGGGTGATGCCAGCAAAATCGGCAAGATCGCTGTTAAAACAATTCTCTTCTTCGCAATTACGACGGCTATTGCAGTTACGATCGGTCTGATCGTTGCTAACTTCATGGAACCGGGTACCGGTTTAACGATTTCCGTCGAAGGTCTGAAGGCTAAAGCAGCTGCTGCGCCTCCCCTTTCTAAGGTCCTTCTTGAGATCGTCCCGATTAACCCGATCGAAGCTTTTGCCAAAGGCAACATGCTTCAGGTTATCTTCTTCTCCATCTTCTTCGGTTTCTGCCTCTCGCTTATGGGCGATTCCGTACGCATGGTGACAGACTTCTTCCAGAAAGTCGGCGACGTCATGATTCGGATGACCAACTATGTCATGCTTTACGCTCCGATCGGTGTGTTTGGCTTGATCGCTTACACGGTTACACGTCATG
>OBAF01001100.1_pt1 | contig 17893 bp, 15 predicted proteins | sample 1517851 | NCBI WGS metagenome assembly OBAF01 (sample SAMN04571706, study PRJEB22368) | human gut metagenome | biome: human gut; material: stool | host: Homo sapiens | place: Luxembourg | collected 2012-10-19 | reverse complement strand
TTCGTCGAGCAGGTCGCCCAGCAGCTTCACCTGACGGATGCGGGCGTCGAGCTGCTCGAATTCGGTGTTCTCGTCCAATCCCACGGCCAGCGCGTCCATGTCGCGGCCCGACATGCCGCCGTAAGTCACGTAGCCCTCGAACATGATGCTGAAGGTCATGGCCCGTTTGTAAAGCTCCTCGGAGCGCATGGCCACGAAGCCGCCCATGTTCACCACGCCGTCCTTCTTGGCCGAGATGGTCATGATGTCGGCATAGGTGTAGATTTCTCGGACGATCTCCTTGATCGTCTTGTCGGCGTAACCGGCTTCGCGGGTCTTGATGAAGTAGGCGTTTTCGGCGAAACGGGCCGAGTCGAGCAGCAGGGGCACTCCGTAACGGCGGCATACTTCGGCCGTCTCGCGGATGTTGCGCATCGACACGGGCTGCCCGCCGTGTTGTTGGTGATGGTCAGCACCACGCACGGAACTTTCTCGCGCGGGTTCTCGCGCAGGAGCTTTTCGAGCTTGGCGATGTCCATTTCGCCTTTGAACGGCAGCTCCTTCTGGGTGTCGGCCGCGTCGTCGATGGTGCAGTCCACGGCGTGGCAGCGGCGGAACTCGATGTGTCCCTTCGTGGTGTCGAAATGGGAGTTGCCCGGCACGATGTCGCCCTCTTTGAGCAGAGCCGAAAAGATGACGTTCTCAGCGGCGCGCCCCTGATGCGTGGGCAGGAAGAAAGGCATGCCGAAGAGCCGGGAAATGGTCTCCCTGAGCCGGAAATAGGACGATGCGCCGGCGTAGCTTTCGTCGCCGGTCATCATGGCCGCCCACTGGCGGTCGCTCATCGAACCCGTTCCCGAATCGGTCAGCAGGTCGATCGTGACCTGATCGCTGCGCAGTTTGAAGAGGTTGTAGCTGGCTTCGCGGATCCATGTCTCGCGTTCGGCGCGCGTGGAGGTGCGGATGGCCTCGGTCATTTTGATCTTGTAGGGTTCTGCATACGGAAGTGTCATACAAAAGAGCGTTTTAGGTTGTAATTTGTTGTTCGTATACTCAAAATTACGAAAATATTTTGAGATCTTTGGTATCGGTATTATATTTGTGAAAGCCGGTGTGTATTTTTTAATTCTTTCGCGCTATGAAAAAGTATCGTTGCACCGTCTGCGAGTATATTTACGACCCGGCGCTGGGTGATCCCGAAAACGGCATCGCTCCCGGCACGGCATTCGAAGATCTGCCCGACGGTTGGATATGCCCGGTCTGCGGCGAAGGCAAATGGGCCTTCGAACCTCTCGAAGAACAATAAAAAACGACGAAGACTATGTTAAACCTCATTGTTTCACTATTAATTTTACCGCTTATGGCAACAGACACTGCAAAACAGGTGCGCTTCACTCCGAAGGACCTGCCTTACGCTTATGACGCGCTCGCACCGCAGGTCTCCGAAGAGACGCTGCGCTTTCACCACGACAAGCATTACGTGGGATACGTGAATAAACTCAACGAACTGATTGTCGATACCCCCTATGCCGAGCAGCCGCTGGAGGATATCGTCGTTTCGGCCGACGGCGCGATCTTCAACAACGCCGCGCAGATGTGGAACCACGAATTCTTCTTCGACGAACTCTCGCCCAAGGCGCAGACCCGTCCCACGGGCGCGCTGCTGAAGGCCATCGACGAAAATTTCGGATCGTTCGATCAGCTGAAGGCCCAGATGGAGAAGGCCGCCGCAGGGTTGTTCGGTTCGGGCTGGGTATGGCTCGCGGAGGACAAGTCGGGCAAGCTGGCGATCGTCAGCGAGCAGAACGCCGGCAATCCCTTGCGCTACGGCATGAAGCCCCTGATGTGCTTCGACGTTTGGGAGCATGCTTACTATATCGACTACCGCAACCGCCGCGCCGATGCCGTCGCAGCCCTCTGGGACCGCATCGACTGGAAGGTCGTCGAAGAGCGCTACGCCAAGGAATAGTGGGTTCCGCTTAGGAAAGGACGCCGTTTCCCGGTTTGGGGGACGGCGTTTTTTCGTCTCCGGATTTCATGCGGCGGAGGGTTTCCGGGGGCGGCGGATTTGTTCCGCCGGATATACAGGATCGGAAATATTATATATTTCCGTCATTCGCCGCAGAAAATTCTGGCGGGAAAAAATTGGTGGAAATGGCAAAAAGTATTACCTTTATTTTTTTGACCGGACGTTTATTCTGCCATGAATCGCTCTATCGAAAATTCCCCCCCCCATGGTTTGGAGGAGGTCTATGCGGAGTACAGGACGTATTTCGTCCGGATCGCCGTGTCGTATGTCCGTGACAGGATGGTGGCCGAGGATTTGGTGTCCGATACCTTTCTGAAAATCTGGGAGAGCCGCACGGAGACGACGCCCCGGAATCTGCCCGCCTATCTGCTTACCGCGCTCAAGCGCAAGTGTCTGGACTATCTGCGCGACCAAGCCATTCATCTCAGAATTCAACAGAACATGCACCAGACCAGTGCGCGCGTGGTCGGAGAGCGTATCGCGCGGCTCGAAGCCAACGACCCCCAGAACCTGATGATGTCCGAGGCGCTCGCCATCATCGAGCGCGAACTGCGGCGGATGCCTGAACAGCGGCGGCGGATTTTCATCGCCCACCGTTACGAAGAGATGTCCTACCGGGAAATAGCCGCCGTTTACGAATTGTCCGAAGGACAGGTGACCTACGAACTGCGTGCGGCGAAGGAGGCGCTCAAGGCTGCGCTCAAGGATTATCTTCCGCTGATAGGACTCTTGCTGAACGGCTTCTGACGACCGCCCCCCCCCGGAATTATTAAAAATATTTATTTGCGGGATTTTGCGATTTTTTTCGCAAATCCTGCACTGTCGTGCGTCAATATAGCAACTTATGGAAAAGGAAACATTATATCGCTACGTGGCGTGCCAAGCATCGCCTGAGGAGGAGACGGCAGTGCTGACGTGGCTGGAAGCCGATCCTGCACATGAATCGGAACTCGCAAAGGTGCAGCGGCAGCACGATCTGGTGGCTCTGAGCGCTCCGGTCATCAACGAACTTTACGCCAAGGACCGCAGGCGCCGTTTCGGCTCCGTCCTGCGCCGGTGGAGCGCGACGGCAGCGGCCGTCGTACTGCTCGCCTTCGGCGGTTATTATTTTCACGCCGCACGCGATTTCTCGCGGCAGGGCGAACGGCTGCTGTCGGTATCCGTACCCTACGGACAGCGCGTCAGCCTGACGTTGCAGGACGGCACTTCGGTATGGCTCAACGCCGGAACGACGCTGCGCTATCCGGCGCTCTTTACGGGGCGCGAGCGCCGTGTGGAGATCGAAGGCGAAGCCCGGTTCGAAGTGGTGCACGATGCGAAACATCCCTTCATCGTCCGGACATACGCCTGCGACGTCGAGGTGCTGGGCACGAAATTCAATGTCGTGGCCGAGGAGGAGAACGGGCTCTTCTCGACGGCTCTGTTCGAAGGCCGCGTCGCCGTTTCCAGCCGGCTCGTTCCCGGCGAACGACTGGTGCTGGAACCCGACGAGATGGTGACGCTCGAAGGGAAGCATCTCTGTCTCGCGCAGATCGACAACGATGAGGAATATTTGTGGACGAACGGAATCATCAGCCTGACCGATCAGTCGTTCTCCGAGCTGATGCACCGCTTCGAAAAGACCTTCGGCGTCACAATCCGTATCGAGCGCGAACCGTCGATCCGTATCGGACAGGGTAAGATACGGCAGTCGGTAGGTATCGACAATGCGCTTCAGGTGCTGCAGCGGTTTGCCGATTTCGAGTACGAGAAGGACGAACAGAACAACACGATAACCATCCGATAAACTCAGTCTAACCTTAAAAACGACCGGCCTATGAAGTAATCCAAGTTTGTGAGAAACTGTATACTATGATTGTCGGAACCTCAGAAAATGGCCTGTGCGGATGGTAGCACATCGCACAGGCCGGGGTTCAAGCAAACCTCCTACTCAAACCTAAAGTACAAATTTATGAATAAAACATTTATCAGACAAGCGAAAAGGTCATTTACTTTTTTATTCATGCTTGGTCTTTGCGCTATCTGGTCTCCGCGGGCGGCGGCCCAGAACCGCAGCCTGCCCCAAGTTACGATCCGGATGGACCGTGTCCCGATGTCACAGATCATGTCCGAGATCGAACGGCAGACCAAATATCTGTTCGTTACGGGTTCGGATGTCAAGACCGACCGTATCACAAGCCTCGATGTTACGGCGGTGCCGCTTACGGAAGCCCTGAACCGGATGGTGGCGGGTGCGGACCTGACCTACGACATCCGTTCGCTGAGCATCATCCTCTCCGTAAAGAAAGCCGAGCAGCCTGCGGCCGTCGCAGGTTATGTCCGCGACGGGAGCGGCCAGCCGGTCATCGGCGCCACGATCATCGTCCGCGACACCTCGACCGGTACGACGACCGACGCCGACGGCCGTTTCACCCTTTCGGTGCCCGCACCTTCGACGGCATGGCTCGAAGTGAGCTATCTGGGCTATGAGCCGCAGGCGGTTGCCGTCGGCAACCGCACTTCGTTCGACATTACGCTGCGCGAGGCCGCATCGGAGATCGAATCGGTCGTCGTGACGGCCCTCGGCATCAAGCGCTCGGAGAAGGCGCTCTCGTATAATGCCCAGCAGATCAACGCCGAGGACATCGTGGCCGTGAAAGACGTCAATTTCGTCAATTCGCTCAACGGCAAGGTGGCCGGTCTGAATATCAACGCCTCGTCGTCGGGTGTCGGCGGTTCGTCGAAGGTCGTGATGCGCGGTTCGAAATCCATCGAGCAGTCGTCGAACGCCCTCTATGTGATCGACGGCATTCCGATGTGCAACTTCCGCAGCGACGGCAGCGAGGAGTTCGATTCGCAGGGCTCTTCGGAGGCCATCGCCGACCTCAACCCTGAGGATATCGAGTCGATGACCGTCCTGTCGGGCGCAGCCGCCGCGGCACTCTATGGTTCGGATGCCGCCAACGGCGCCATTCTGATCACGACCAAGCGCGGCAAGGCCGGTCAGACGACCGTGACGGTGACGAGCAACACCGAAGTGCTCGCGCCTTTCGTGATGCCGATGTTCCAGACCCGTTACGGCACGGGCGACAAGCTGGCGGGAGCCGCCAACGGCATCTACTCGTGGGGCGAACGTCTGAATGCGTTCAATTACAGGGGCTACGACCCTGCCGACGACTATTTCCAGACGGGCGTCGTGGGCACCGAGACGGTTTCGTTCTCGACGGGCAACGAGCGCAGCCAGACCTATGCTTCGGCCGGCGCCGTCAATTCGCGCGGTATTATTCCCAACAACGGTTACGACCGTTACAACTTCACTTTCCGCAATACCTCGTCGTTCCTCAAGGACAAGATGCACCTCGATCTGGGTGCCAGCTACATTATCCAGAAAGACCGCAACATGGTCAATCAGGGCGTCTACTCCAACCCGCTGGTGTCGGCTTACCTCTTCCCGCGCGGCGACGACTGGGCGGATGTGGAGATGTACGAACGCTACAACCCCTCGCGCGGCATCTACGAGCAGTACTGGCCGACGATGGGAGCCGATACCTATCAGATGCAGAACCCCTACTGGATCAGCTACCGCAACCTGCGCGAGAACCGCAAGGACCGCTACATGATCAACGCCTCGCTGACCTACGACATCCTCGACTGGCTCTCGGTTTCGGGCCGCATCCGGGTGGACAACTCGAACAGCGACTATACCGAGAAGCTCTACGCATCGACCAACAACCTGCGCACCGAGGGATCGCCCAACGGTCTCTACGGCATCACCAAGACCAACGACCGTCAGACCTACGGCGACGTGATGGTCAATATCAACAAGACCTTCGGCGAGAACTGGAGTCTGCAGGCCAACGTCGGCGCTTCGATCTCGGACATGCGTTCCGACGCCTCGAAAGTCCGCGGCCCGATCGCCTACGGAGAGCAGACCGGTTACGACAAGGACGGCAACGCCATCTACGAGCCGAATAACATCCCCAACGTGTTCAACGTCTACAACCTCTCCAATTCGAAGACCGTCCGCGAGCAGATCGGCTGGCGCGAGCAGTCGCAGTCGGTCTTCTTCTCGGCCGAGGTGGGCTTCAAGGGGGCGTATTACCTGACCGTGACGGGCCGCAACGACTGGCCCTCGCAGCTGGCGGGTCCCAACTCGGTGAACTCCTCGTTCTTCTATCCGTCGGTCGGCGCTTCGGTCGTGCTCTCGGAAATCATTCCGAACATGCCCAAGAACCTCTCCTACGTCAAGCTGCGTGCGTCGTACGCATCGGTGGGTCTGGCTTTCTCGCGTTTCTACGCCAATCCGACCCGCTCGTGGAACTCTTCGACCAACAGCTGGAACCTCTCGTCCCAAAGTCCGCTCTACGACCTGAAGCCCGAACGCACCAAATCGTTCGAAGTCGGTCTTACGATGCGCTTCCTCAGACATTTCAATTTCGACATTTCGTACTATAACACCCGTACGATCAACCAGACGTTCAACACGGGCATCCCCGCAAGTTCGATGTACAGCAAGGTCTACAAGCAGGACGGCGACGTGCGCAACCGCGGTTTCGAAATGTCGCTGGGCTACAAGAATACGTGGAACCGCTTCTCATGGGACAGCAACTTCACGGCCAGCGTCAACCGCAACAAGATCATGAAGCTGGGCAAAGAGGTGATCGACCCCAACACGGGCAAGGTCACTCCGATCGGCGACCTGAACGTGGGAGGCATGGGTAACGTCCGCTTCATTCTGCGCGAGGGCGGCTCGCTGGGCGACATCTATTCGCGCGCCGACCTGCGCCGCGACTCGAACGGCGATATCTATCAGGATATGGACGGCAACATCTTCGTGGACAACAAGACGCAGACCAAGGATTTCATCAAGCTGGGTTCCGTATTCCCCGACGCCAATCTGGCATGGCGCAACGACTTCCGCTGGCGCAACTTCAATTTCGGGTTCCTGCTCACGGCTCGTCTGGGCGGCGTAGTCTACTCGCGCACGCAGGCCGTAATGGATTACTACGGCGTATCGGCCTCGTCGGCCGATGCGCGCGATGCGGGCGGCATCGTCATCAACGGCAACGACCTGATCGATGCGCAGAAATGGTACCAGACCGTCGCCAACGGCGATACGACTCCGCAGTACTACACCTATTCGGCTACGAATGTGCGGTTGCAGGAGGCTTCGATCGGCTACACGATTCCGCGCAAGAAGCTGGGAGACGTTTGCGACATCACCCTCTCGATCGTAGGCCGCAACTTGTGGATGCTCTACAACAAGGCGCCCTTTGATCCTGAGGCGGTCGCTACCACCAGCAACTACTATCAGGGCATCGACTATTTCATGATGCCTTCGTTGCGCAGCATCGGCTTCAACGTGCGTGTCAAATTCTAATCAAGCTAAAACGCCATGAAATTCAATATATCGAATATGACGGTGGCCCTTGCGGCGGCAGCGCTCGGCGCGGCATCCTGCACGGCCAACTACGAAGATATCAACCGGAATCCCTATGAGGTTACCGCAGAGGATATGGAGCGGGACGGTTACGCCATGCGGTCGTTCATGACCACCATGCAGAGCTGGGTCATTCCGGCCGACGTCAATCAGTGCCAGTTCACCGATCTGCTGCTGGGCGGGCCTTACGGCGGTTATATCGCCGATGCGAACAGCGGATTCAACACTGGAAAATTCTCGACCTACGACCCGCAGTCGAACTGGTCGCCGGTATTTTACCGGGTTATCTACACCAATGAAATGTCGAACTTCACGGAGTTGTGCAAGGTGACCGAAGACGAGAATGCCATCGCCGTGGCGAAGGTGGTGAAGGTCGCCGGCGTACACCGCGTCGCCGACACCTACGGACCGATTCCCTATACGCAGGTGGGTACGGGCGCCGATCCGGTGCCGCTAGACTCGGAGAAAGAGGTCTTCAAGGCCATGTTCGCTGATCTGGATGCTGCCGTCGAGGTGCTTACGCGCAACCGTGCAGGCATGATCACCACCGATGCCGACCGGCTTTACGGCGGCAGTCTGGAGCGCTGGGGCCGTCTGGCCAACTCGCTCAAGCTGCGTCTTGCGATGCGTATCGTCTATACGGATTTCACCACCGACGACGGTCGTACCCCGCAGCAGCTGGCCGAGGAGGCCGTCAGCTCGGAGCTGGGCGTGATCGAGGACAACTCCGGCAATGCCATGTATACGGGCTTCGGCAAGGACGGCAACCCCTTCTACGTCTGCTTCTTCAGCTATAAGTCGGGTGCGGGCGACCACCGCGTCGCCGCCGATATCGCGTCGTTCATGAACGGTTACGCCGATCCCCGTCGTGCGAGCTATTTCAACGAGTCGGCTTTCGCCGCAGGCGGCTATGCCGGTCTTCGCAATGGCATTCAGATTCCCGACGATGAGCGAATCAACAACTTCTCGCGCTATAACGTGACGGCGTCGACCTCGCTGATGTGGATGAACGCTTCGGAGGTGGCCTTCCTGCGCGCCGAGGGCGCTTTGCGCGGCTGGGCGATGGGCGGCGACGCGCGGAGCTTCTACGAGGAGGGTATCCGGCTCTCGTTCGAGCGTTGCGGCGTCGCGGATCAGCTGACGGCCTATATGGCTTCGACGGCGCTTCCGGGCAGCTATGACGACCCGGCATTCGGTTACAGCTGTTCGAACCAGTCGACGGTCACGATTCCTTGGAACGACGGGGCGGCTTTCGAAGAGAACCTCGAACGCATCATCACCCAGAAGTGGATCGCCAACTTCCCGCTGGGTACCGAAGCGTGGGCCGATTACCGCCGTACGGGCTATCCGCGTCTGTTCCCGGTGGTGGTCAACAACAATCCCGACATCACCAATCTGCAGCTGGGCGCCCGACGTATGACCTATCCGCTGGAGGAGTACGAGGCGAACGGCGAAACGATCCGGGCCGCCGTGGATCAGTGGCTGGGCGGTCAGGACAAAATGTCCACCCGTCTGTGGTGGGATTGCAACCCCCGGATTCGCTAACCTATAAAACCGTCAAACTATGAAAATCAACATCAAAAGATATTTCCTGCCCCTTGCAGCCGTGCTTTTCATGGCCGGCTGCCACGAGGCCGTCGAGCCAGAGGCGATCGACGTGAACTATTCGTCATTCGAGGAGACGAATCCCGAATTGTATGCCCGGTACATGCAGGCGCTCCGGGAGTACAAGGCCGGTTCGCACAAGGCGGTGTTCGTTACAATGACCGTTCCCGAAAACGGCGCCGCGACGACCCATCGCACGCAGCATTTCACGGCGATACCCGACAGCGTCGACTTCATCGTGGTGAACCCGGTTCCGGCCGTGCTCTGCCAGACGCTTGTCGATGAAATCCGGAAAGTGCATGAGAAGGGGACCCGCGTCCTCTTCAATATCGACCTGCAGACATTCGAAAACGACTGGACGCAGGTGCTGAAGGCGGACCCCACGCTCAGCGAGGAAGATGCGCTGGCTTATCTCGACGGCCGTGTCGGCGAGCAGATCGCGCTGGTAGACCGCTGGGGCTACGACGGCTTCATCTTCACCTACACGGGCAAGGCCGTAGGCAGCATGCAGGACGAGGCGCTGGCCGTCTATACGGCCCGTCAGGAAGCGCTCTTCGCGCCGATCCGCGCTTGGCACGAGGCTCATCCCTCGCATGCGCTCGTCTTCCGCGGCTTCACCGGAGCCGTTACGGAGGCGAATATGCCGCTGCTGGACGAGTGCGCCTACATCATCCTGCCGACCAATGACGTGAAGACGCTCGACGAGATGTCGTTCTCGGCTCTTACCGCAGTCAGCGTTGCCGGCGTGCCGGCCGACCGTCTGATCGTGACGGCCCAGACCACCCGTCCCGGCGACGACAAGAAGGAGTTCGGTTATACCGGCATGGTCGATGCCTTCGGCGATACGGTCGAGGCGATCGAGGCTTGGGCCGGATGGGTGACGCTCCCCTCGCCGGGCTATACCCGTGCAGGGCTGCTGATCGAGGATGTCCAGTACGACTATTACAACCCCGCCAAGGTGTGGGCCAAGACCCGCGAGGCGATCGGCATTATGAACCCCTCCATCTAAAAACTGACAGCCATGAAATACAACAAATGCTTATTGGTTCTCTCGGCGCTCGCCGCAGTCGCTTTTACCGGCTGCAAGAACGAGGATGTCGAGAAGCATCGTTTCGATAACAAGTTCTATATCACCTCGACCATTCTGTCCGACGACCTGCTGATCAAGAGCGACACGCCGGGATATACCAAGACGATCGAGTCGCGTCTGGCCAAGCCTGCCGCGCAGCAGGTCGCCGTGACGATCGGGGCCGATCCGTCGCAGGTAGCCGCCTACAACATGATCTATGGCGACAACGCCGTGGCGCTTCCCGCCGAATGCTACGAACTCTCTTCCAATCGGATCGACATTGCGGCCGGTCAGGTGAGCGGCGACGCGATAGAGATTGTGTTCAAGGACATCAATACGCTCGACGGCAGCCTGCGTTACGTGCTGCCCGTGACGGTCACTTCGTGCAATGGCGTGGATCTGCTCGACAGCCGCAGTACGGTCTACTTCGTGGCCCGTCAGGGTGCGATGATCAACGTGGTGGCCAACATCGCGTGGATGAACTTCCCGGTCAGCTGGTCGGCCGACGCCAAACCGCTCGTCAGCGGCATGAAGCAGGTCACCATCGAGGCCCTGCTGCGCAGCGCCGACTGGACCGACGGCCGCGGCGACGCCCTCAGCTCGGTATTCGGTATCGAAGGCAACTTCCTCGTGCGCATCGGCGACGCCGACCGTCCGCGCGACCAGCTCCAGCTGGCGACGGGATCGGCCAACGGCGGCAACTGGCCCGCAGCCAATGCCGCTCCGGGGCTTCCGGTCAATGAATGGGTGCATATCGCCGTGGTTTGGGATGCCGTAAACGGCGAACGTATCTATTACCAGAACGGCAAGCAGGTGGCCTACTCCAATCAGAAGATGAGCGGATCGGTTACGCTGACCAGCAACTGTTACGTCGGCAAGTCGTACAACGAGGAGCGTTACATCCCCGGAGAGATTTCCGAGCTGCGCGTTTGGAGCGTGGCCCGTACGCCGGAGCAGATCGCCGGCAACATGTACGGTGTCAGCCCCGAAAGCGAGGGGCTGGTGGCCTACTGGAAATTCAACGAGGGTTCCGGTTCGACGATCATCGACCATGCGAACGGCACGAATCTCTCTGCCGTGGGCGGCACGCCGACTTGGATTCCCGTAACTCTTCCTGAAGTAAAATAACCAATAACAGCTATTACGCATGAAAACGAGATATTTCAAATCCGGTATTCTCGCCGCAGCCGCAGCCTTGCTCTACTCCGCTGCGTTCGTCTCCTGCACGGACGATGTCACGGTCGGCGAGTGGGACGGCGCCGGCTCGATCGAAACGGGCCTCAATGAAACGGGCGCCGTGCTGCAGGACCTCAACTCCGGGAAGTCGAACACCACCGTCGAATTGTGGAAGGAGACCTACACCGCCGAGCTGCGTCTGGTGTTGACCAAAGCCCCCGCCGAGGGGTTCACGGCTAGGGCCAAGTTCGATACCTCCTATGACGCGGGGCAGTACAACAAGGCCAACGGTACGGATTATACGCTTTATCCGGCCGACAAGGTGACTTTTGCCAACGACGGTCTCTTTGCCGCCGCGGGCCGCAATGTCGAACTTACGGTCGAAATGACCGTCGAGGCCGCCGAAGGGCTTGCAGCCGGCCGGGGATATCTGATCCCCGTAGCCCTCGAAGCCGACGGCGTGATCCTCAAGGAGAGCCATTGTTTCTACGTGGTGAAGGATATGACCTCGATGCCTACCTGTTACAAGGGCGACGACCTGCCGAAGGGCTTCCTGTTCTTCGAGGTCAACGACGTCAATCCGCTCAACGCCCTGACGTTCGAACTCGAAGACGGCCGCCTGCTGTGGGATGTGGTCTGCCTCTTTTCGGGCAACATCAACCACCATGCGGACCGCAACGCTCCGTTCCTGAGCCTCAATCCGCAGACCCAGTACTGGATGGATAACAACGAAGCCTTCATCCAGCCGCTGCGCAAGCGCGGTATGAAGGTGATCATGTGCGTGCTGGGCAACCACGACCAGTCGGGTGTGGCGCAACTTTCCGACTACGGATGCCAGATGTTCGCCAAGGAGCTGGCCACGTTCTGCGAAACATACAATATCGACGGCGTATGCTTCGACGACGAGTATTCGAACGCTCCCGATCTTTCGAATCCCTACTATGCTTCGCGCAGCTCGGCGCGGGCGGCCCGTCTGGCCTACGAATCGAAGAAGGCGATGCCCGACAAGCTTGTGGTCGCCTACTGCTACTCTTCGTTCCATATCAGCAGCTGGCCGACCGAGATCGAGGGACAGGACATTGCGGAGTGGGTCGATATCGCCGTGGGCGATTACGGTCAGTCCACCTCGCCCAAGGGCAACATGACCCAGAAGCAGTGCTCGGCCATCTCGATGGAGTTCAACCGCGGTACGGGCGGCAACTTCACCAGCGGCGTCGCCGAGGGAATGCTCAATCCGACGACCGGCAAGGGCTGGTTCATGGGCTTCGCGCCCGACCCGCTGAAGAATACCAACGGCAGGGTGGATAAGAATGCTTGGCGCAATATTTTCGTCAACCGGCTGAACAAAGGTCCCGAAACTCTCTACGGATCGCCGCTCAAGGAACCGGAGCACTTCTACAAGTTCGCCGACACCACGCGCTATAATTATCCTGAGGACCTGCCGGATACCTATTCGCGTCCGGCGCAGCCTGAGTGGCCGAACTATTGATTCGATTCCGCCTTGCGGGCGGGGTGCGGCCCTGCCTGCGAGGCGATATTAACCGAAAAACAGTAAACGATGAAAAACATGTATAAATATGCGCTGCTTTTCGCCCTCGCGGGCGGCGCAGCGCTCTTCACCGGCTGCCGCGCCGACGAGGAGGTCGATCTGGCGGGCTACCCCGAAACGCCGGTCGGCGCAACGATCTCCGGTACTACGGACCGGGTGGCGACTTTCGCGGGAACTTACGATAATGAAGGCGTGCTGAATCTCGCCGGTTCGCTTTCGGGCGAGTATACCATTGCCCTTGCGCAGGCCAGCCCCGAAGAGACGGTCGTCCGCGTGGAGCCTATTATCACCAACGTACCGGCCGAGCTGGTCGAAATCAGCGCGCGCGAGCTGGTGATTCCCGCCGGCAGCACTACGGCGGCAGTCTCGGTAAGGATGATCGAGGAGAACTACGACTTCATGGAGAATGTGTTCGGGCCTGTGACCTACGAGCTGGGCGTGCGTGTGGTCGAAGCGCGCGGTTCGCAGGTTCCCGTGGTGGACGGCGAGGCGAAGATGGTGATCGAAAAGGCTGCCTATGTCGCTGTCGCGTCGCTCGTGGGCGTCGAGGGCAATGCCGTGACTTTCAAGCGCAACTTCATCGACGGTGCGATCGTCAACGAAGATCCGATAACATATGACGTGAAGGTCGTGGTGGACCGTCCCGTACTGGAGGATACGAAGTTCGTCGTGAAATCGGCGGGCATTCCCGAAGGATTTGCCGGCGACGAGCATTTTACGCCCGCTGCCGAAGTGACGATTCCGGCCGGGGCGAAAGAGTCGGACGCGACGACGTGGTCGGTGACGGACGACTTTCTCGAAGCGAACGAAGAACTCGGCACTTTCCCGGTACAGCTCACGGCCGAGCTGGTCGGCGATACCGCTGGGGCCGTTGTCAATCCGGAGGATGCCGGCGTTGCGATTTCGATCGTGAAGAAGTCCGATCTTCTGGCTTTCCTGTCCGCGGCCGATGCGTCGTGGATGAAGTACCCGACGAGCGGATGGACCTTTGATACCAACGGCTCTGTATGGGGCGGAGATGCCGCACTTTGGGATGGCAGTACGAGTACCGATGTCTATGGCGCTAATCCGCTTGAGATTACAATCGATATGAAGACCTCGCAGTGGGTCGCCGGTTTTGATATTCAGGCTTACGGAAGTATCGGCTACATGGGCGAGTACTTCGAGCTTTCGACGTCGGAAGACGGGGAGAACTGGACGCCGCACGGAGAGCTCCGGCAGGCCGAGGCTCCCAACAGAGGCTACGGCGCAACCAACTACGTTCAGCTGCTCAAGCCCTGCAATGCCCGCTATATCAAGTGGGTCGGCACGAAGGGCAGCGCTTATGGACCCGATATCACGGAGATGTATATCTACGGCCGGAACGAATAACCGGAATCCGGTTTGAATGTTGACGGAGGCTTCCCGCAGAGATGCGGGAAGCTTTTTTTTCGGTCTTGACTTTTGCCGGCGGAGACCCGTCGTCCGGCAATCAGGTCGTTGACACTTTTGTAGCTAAAAGTGCTAATCTAATCTAACTATATGATAGACAGTATATGACAAAAGTCGAGGTAATGATTTGTTAACTCTGAAGGCCGTGTCCTTTGCATTCATTAGCTTTTCAAAGACTCTTATGCAAAGATAAAAAATAGCCGATAAAAAAGCAAATGAGAATTCTCTCATTTGCTTTTTCTCTACTTAGGCGTTCCAGCTATCAACGGTTATATTCTATCTGATTGTTACGCAAGATGTCAAGAAAATGCGTCCCGCAACTTGCGGTTGATGAGCGTATGGTGGCACTGTTCCGGATTATTGATCCGGACATTGAAAGTTCTGGAAAGCACATCGACGAGTGTCGCCAGATCGATCCGCGTGCCGTCGATGCGGCGTATGGCTCCAGAGAGATGCAGTGCCGTTTTCAGTTCCATGATATCCGTAGGCGTGAATTGTTCGGAGAGGAACAGCGGCGATTTAGGGACTTCGACCGATACCGGGGCGGCGATGGACGGATAACGAAGCCGGGTAAAGACTAAACGGATCTCGAAATTCGTCAGCAGAAGCTCCGATTTGAGCAGCGACGCTTGCGGAGATTCCTTCTCAAACAATCCGCGCTTGCAACCGCATCAGGCGGGATTGGAGGCGGGCAAGTTCGTGCAGCAGGTCAAGGGGCGATTTACAGGATTGAGCCGTAAGACCGTGCAGCAGGTCGATGAACTTTTCATAAGCCGCATGAAAGGCTGTGCACTCCGCATCCGACAATCGACGGTTAAGCAGTGTGTCAAGCATGACGATAAATTGATTTTTGTCCAAGTTCTTCCGAGAGCGGGATTAAACAGCCGTAACGATTCGATTTATCGGATCGTTACAGTTTTTATATAAATAACAGGTGACGAGAAGGCAACGGTTTTTTGTCAGTATCTTGCACTAATTTTCTTTACTTCAAATAACCATTGCAAAAGTACAAAAAATTGGAATAATTAGAAACACTTGATATATCATAATTTAGTACGATATTATCATTTCAATCTATCCAGCCCTCTTTCTCATCGTCTTTGGTCACCGGCGTCCGGCGGATAACCCACCACAGGAAATTATAAAACAGAGCGAGGAATACCGCCCAAAGAAGTAGCCATTTCATAATAAACATATCATTACACCCAAAACAGTGTCCACGACCTAATGCGCTATGGACTTAGGCTTTAACAGATGGCTGTATACCTGCCTGAAAAACGTATGTATCAAACCTTCCCGGTAAACGATCCGGTGTTTCCAACGATTCGCCAACCAACGACGGAATTTAAACCGCATTATCCGGATAAAACCTTTTTCAGGAAATTTCTCGCTGAACTCAGGATGCAAAATATCATTTAAAACCCGTTCTTCGAGTTTTAAATCACGTTCGAACGAAGGAAATAGTTTCGCATCTACCCCTATGTTATTTATTGAAATAGCATTTATACAATTCAGAAATCGATGCATGTTCATCCGGCGGGCCGTCGCATAAAGCTCCGTCCAATCAATCTTATCACAGTAACGGAGGATGAACATGCCCCAATCGGCTATATGCCTCATCCCAATCTCCGCTGCAGCGAAATGTGCTGCGGCATGCCGTAACAGAAATAATGCATTGAAAGAGGGTGACGGAAGATGAATTTCCGTATCTTTCAGACAGATCGTTTCACCATGGATTTCGGCATAGGTCCTCAGCAACTGCTCGATCTCACGATTCGATGCATGGGCATGAACATTCAGAAAGTCGTAATGATTTTCGACCATAATTCCGTCGATGAGAAAAACTGTATGATGGTGTTTGTCTTCATCGATCCGAATTCCCCATTCACGACATAACAACTCGTCCGCTTCACGCTGTCGACCAAAAAGCCAGATATCGATATCGCCACATTCCCGATGTTCGGGGCACGGATAGCAAAAGCTCAGTCCATACCCTTTCAAGAGCATCAGCGAAATGGAATGGGAAGCATAGAATTTTGACAATCCAGCCAATACTTTTTCCTGTTTTCGATAACGATCTTCAATTTGTTCGACATTATAGGCCCATTGCACACGCAAAGACAATGGTAAATATTCCATTGCATGCAATTGCCGCAAAGCATCCCAGATCAATGCCCCCGTCCCCTGCCGGACAGCCAAACGATAAATTTCACCCCATTGGAGTTTAGCCAATTCCGGTAAAATTTCTCTCGGGCTTTCAGTTCCCAATCCTATCCTTAGTAAGGAAAAATATATTTTCTCGTCACGGGTCATTTATCTTCCCTTATACATACTCCGGTAGTATTTTTCATACTCGCCTGAGGTAATGTCGTCCATCCACGATTGGTTTTGGAGGTACCAGTGGACAGTTTTCTCGATTCCTTCCTCAAACTGCAGGCTGGGCTGCCAGCCCAGTTCCCGCTTGAGTTTGCGCGAGTCGATGGCGTATCTCAGGTCGTGGCCCGCACGGTCGGTGACGTACGTAATCAGTTTCTCCGATGTCCCTTCGGGATTGCCCAGCAGCCGGTCCACGGTTCTGACGATGACCCGTATCAGGTCGATGTTCTTCCATTCGTTGAAACCTCCGATGTTGTACGTGTCGGCGACCTTGCCCTTGTGGAAGATTACGTCGATGGCCCGTGCATGGTCCTCGACGTACAACCAGTCGCGGACATTTTCCCCGCGGCCGTACACCGGCAGCGGTCTTCCGCGGCGGATGTTGTTGATGAAAAGCGGGATCAGCTTCTCCGGAAACTGATACGGACCGTAGTTGTTCGAGCAGTTGGTCACCAGCGTCGGCATGCCGTATGTGTCGTGGTAGGCCCGTACGAAGTGGTCGGACGAGGCTTTCGAGGCCGAGTAGGGGCTGTGCGGATCGTACTTCGTCTCTTCGGTGAAGAACTCCTCGCCGAAAGGACCTCCGCCGCTCTCCCCGCCCGCGGGATCGCCTGCAGGGCGGGTAAGCTCCAGCGCGCCGTACACCTCGTCGGTGGAGATATGGTAGAACAGCTTCCCGTCCCACTCTCCGTTCCAGTACTCCCGCGCCGCTTCGAGCAGCGACAGCGTGCCCATGACGTTCGTACGCGCGAAAGTGAACGGATCCCTGATCGAGCGGTCCACATGGCTTTCGGCCGCGAGGTGGATCACCCCGTCGACGCCGTACTGCTGAAACAACTCACGCATCGCTTCGAAGTCGCAGATGTCGCCCCGAACGAAAGTATAGTTGGGCCGCTCCTCGACGTCCCGCAGGTTGGCCAGATTGCCCGCATAGGTCAGCTTGTCGAGGTTGACGATCCGGTAATCGGGGTATTTGTTCACGAAAAGGCGGACTACGTGCGAGCCGATGAAGCCCGCGCCGCCCGTGATCAGGATAGTGCGTTTCATGGGTTATTTTTCTGTGAGTCGTTTCATGCAGTAGATCATGGCCTCCCTCCAGTGTGGGATGTCCATCCGGAAGGTCTCTTTGAATTTGGTCTTGTCCAGCACCGAGTAGGCCGGGCGGGTGGCCTTGGTCGGGAATTCCGACGTGTGGCAGGGGATGATGCGGCATTTGTCGTGTCCCGCGGCCGCGGCGATCTCCGTCGCGAAGTCGTACCA
>OBAF01001088.1_pt1 | contig 18193 bp, 9 predicted proteins | sample 1517851 | NCBI WGS metagenome assembly OBAF01 (sample SAMN04571706, study PRJEB22368) | human gut metagenome | biome: human gut; material: stool | host: Homo sapiens | place: Luxembourg | collected 2012-10-19 | reverse complement strand
TGTCGAATTCCAATTCCAGTTTCCAAATTCATCTCCAATCATATATAGTTTCTCTGGATACCCCTCCGGTTCGGGTTCTATGATCTCATTGCCCGTCATCTTCGCAAAGAATTTTCCTGTCAAGACTTCATATTGAAGCGTTACTTTATACTCACCTTTGTTTTTAAGATTGAGCTGCACTTGCGACTGGTTGGTTAGTTCGGCATATTCTTCAGTTAAAACATTCATTTTTATACTTCCTCCCGTTCCGGTGTACATAGAAGAGAATGTATATTTCTCCGTATCTGTTTCCTTCACATCAAAAGACGTATTATCGGTATAATTAAACGAAAACTCTGCCGGTAATATCACTTCTAACTCGCCACTGGACACCCAGGTAGCCACATGGTTAATATGGTCGTAAGACGGTTTTTGAAGAAAGAGTTCGTTTTCACCGTCTTCTGTCAGTTCGAATTTACTCGTCAAACGGAAATTGAATGGAACAATATTAACCTGTTTCAATAAAGGATTCACAATTAGCTGATACAATCCATCTTCCATTACTCTGAAACCGCCGGTTCCAGGAGCCAAAGAATAAGTTGACACCTCACTGTTGTCGTTTTGCAAAAGCGCTCCCTGCCCATAATAAACGGGTTGCCCATCCGGTCCGACTAAAGAGATATAAAAATCTCCGCTGGATGTCAGCCATGTGTTCAATGCGACCAAAGTGCCCTCTTTTATCACATTCATTTTACCATTGATTGCCTCTACCGAGAATTGGGACGCACTCCCCGTCAGATAGATACCTTCGGGAACATTGATTTCCCGTTCATAGTGTATCCCGTCGTCGGCACAACGACAGAAAATAAATGGCAACGAAAATACAAATAATAATTTTATTATAGTTTTCATCTTCATGATTACATTAAATTATAAATAACTATACTATTGGAATCTAATGGTATTTGACTAAAATTTCACATCAAACTGATGTTGCTTCTTGTCTTTTCCATTCGCTCCTACCACATCAATCACCATTTTTCCATCTTTTATCTTACAAAGCAGATAGCTGTTATTATCATTGACAAGGATGGGAAAGTTGGCTTTATCGGGTTCTGATTCACGGAAATAATATTTATGAGTGTGTCCGGATAACATCAGATCAATTCCAGCCGTATTTAAAACGGGCAACAAGGTTTGCTGCAAATGATAGTTTCCATGCCAATTGCCTATCGTCGGCGGGATGTGCAGGAATGCGATCCGAAGGGATGATTGCTTAAAATCGTTTTCTTCCACCACACTCCGCAACCATAGGGTTTCTTCTTCTCGGTAATTGTCATAGTCGGCAATACCGGCATACTCCAAATCCGAATCCGGCTTATCTTCACCGGAATCAAGAACAAGAAAACAAACCTTACCTATGTTGAAACGATAATAAAAAGTTCCGGTAGACGTAGGAAAATACTTTATCAACGCATCGGAATAAACTCCACGTGTTTCATGGTTTCCCCGATTGAAAACAATAGGCACTTCGGACGCAAACAATTCGACACAAGCATCAATATAATCTTTACATATCTGCTCCTGCCCCTCTACCCATGACGACATATCTCCATTAAGCAAAACGAAATCAAGAGATTTGAAATCTACTTCCCGACACAGAGACTTCATATAGTCACTCCGCCCGTGAATATCATTTAATACCAGAAAGGAAATTTCTTTCTTCCGGTCGTCGAAAGTTCTGAATCTGAAAGGTTCTTGCTTGTATACATTTGAAGCAGCAATCAATCCATAAGTTACCCAGTCACTCGAAGGCCAAGAGACAACTTCTCTCGAAAAAATCCGGTATCTGTATTCCCTGCCGGGTTCCAAATGTTTGATGCGTACACGGTGGATTGTATCATTGGCCCGCTTACGTCCGGACTCCGTATCGTAATATCGCGGACGTTCCTTCCCATAGAAATGATCTTCACCGGCAGGCGCCACTTCCACCCACGAAAGAGCAGGTTTGTTTGTAGTCCATACCACTGTCACGCCGTCGGTACTCATATCACACAGGTAAGGACCGTGTGTGATCTTTATACTGTCACCGTCATGTGCAGAAAGCCGAGCGGCAAAGATGACAAAAAATACAATTATCCAATTTCTCATAGAACGGTTCCTCCTTCTAATTTATTAGTTTGACCGATATGGTTTGTAAATCATTACTGTTGCAGCCGGTCATAATTTCAAATTCACCGGGTTCTACCACATAGTTCATGGCAGCATCATAAAAGCCTAAAGCTAAAGGAGAAATGTCAAACTGAACGGTCTTTGACTCCCCCGCTTTCAGGAATATTTTCTTGAATGCCTTCAACTCCTTTACCGGACGCACAACAGAAGCAACTTTATCATTCACATACAGTTGCACAGTCTCTTCGCCATCTCTGTCTCCGGTATTGGTTACTGTCACCGAAACGGAGATGGTCTCCTGTCGCGTATATTCTTTTTGGGTGCTCTGCGGAACTGAATAACTGAATGTGGTATAACTCAAACCGTAACCAAAAGGATAGAGCGGAGCATTCGGAACATCGATATGCCGGGTGGTTGAGGAATGGGGCATATCTCCCGGACGTCCGGATTTCTTATAGTTATAGTAAACCGGTACTTGTCCCTCTACCCGTGGAAAAGAAATGGTCAATCTTCCGGAAGGATTATAATCACCGAACAGTATATCAGCAATAGCGGTTCCTGCAGAAGTACCTAAAAACCAGGTTTCGAGAATGGCCGATACGTTCTTGTCCACCCATTCGATAGACAGCGGACGCCCATTCATCAATACGACGACAACGGGTTTCCCTGTGGCAACCAGTTCTTTTATCAATTCTTCCTGCACACCCGGCAAATCCAGTTGGGCACGGCTTCTCGATTCGCCACTCATCAAAGCTTTTTCACCGACAACGGCAATCACCATATCACTTTTGGAAGCCAATTTCACTGCTTCTTTGAATCCTGACTTATCTTCTCCGTCAAAATCGCAACCACGGGCATATCCAACTTTCGTTTTGTTACCGCCGATTTTGTTCTTTATGCCCTGCAATACAGTCGTCACATGGCGATCTTCCCCTCTTGCTCTCCACGAGCCCAGCAGTTCGGTCTGATTATCGGCCAGCGGACCTACCACGGCAATGGAACGGACATTTTTTGCCAGCGGTAATGTATGATTGTCATTCTTCAGCAGGACAGCCGATTTATGAGCCATGTCCAGTGCTGCATCCAGAAATTCTTTTTTCATGATTGTCTGCGATTCGTATTCTTCATTACAGAATTTATATGGATCAACAAACAGTCCCAAAGCATATTTGATATGCAGAATCCGACTGACGGAATTGTCGACATCTTCCATACTGATTTTACCGGCTTCTATCAGTTCTTTCATGTATTTATTATAGAGCCCATCTGTCATATCCATGTCGATGCCGGAATTGAAAGCCAGACGGGTAGCGTCTTTATCGTCTTCCGCCACTCCCTGCGCCACCAGCTGCTTCACTGCTTCCCAATCGCTTACCACAAAACCATTGAAATTCCATTGCCCTCTCAATAAGTCTTTGAGCAGGAACGGATGTGCGGACGCAGGAATACCATTTATATCATTGAAAGCACTCATAAAAGTAAGTACTCCCGCATCAATGCAAGCCTTAAAAGGAGGTAGATAAGTATCAAACAAAGTCCGTTCCGACATATCCACCGGAGCATAATCTCTTCCCGCCTGGGGAAGTCCGTAAGCTACCCAATGCTTTGCACATGCCAATACTGAATTATTCTCCCAAAGATTCCACTGAAAACCATTCACTCTTGCTTTGGCTATTTCACTTCCCAGGTAGGTGTCTTCTCCTGCTCCTTCCACTACCCTGCCCCAACGGGCGTCTCTTGCGATGTCGACCATAGGAGCGAACGTCCAATGTAGTCCGGCTGCCGAGGATTCAATCGCAGCAATCTTGGCAGCTCGTTCGATCGCTGCTAAATCCCAACTACACGATTCCGCCAAAGGAGTCGGAAAGATTGTCTTATATCCATGAATCACGTCCATCCCAAAAAGAATCGGTATCTTTATCCGGGAATGACGCATATTCTTTTCCTGCAAATCACGCAATGTCTTTGCACCGGATATATTCAAAACAGAACCTACAAGTCCGCGTGCTATCAATGAATCGCTCAAATATTCTGATTCAGGACCGGTTAGAAGGGTACGGCCTACGTATTGGGATAACTGGCCGATCTTCTCTTCCACAGTCATCCGTGAGAGCAAATCTTTAACAAATGAATCCGCTTCCGGAGTATGAGGTAGTTTACTATTTCCGACGATCCGGGTATGCGGATCGCGAACATAAACTCTTATCCAATCAATATCGAAATCAAATTGCTGCAATTCCTCCGCAGGATAGCCGACATCCAACTTGTCAAATGCTCCTACCTGCCCGGTGATAGCAATATCCCAAACTCTGTCCAGCCGATTCTCTTTACGAGCCTTAGTGATAAAATCAGTATATGCATCCCCCAACTGTGTACGGGTATGTATCTGGTAATTGACTTTATTATCTATCAGAAACGTAATGATGGCATGATTGTTATCAACAGGATCGGGATCTATCTGAACCGCATATACATGGAAATTATCTCCCGGCTTATCGTCTCCGATTTCAGTATATCGTATCTGACCTTTGGGTAGATTGATTCCCAACTTTTGCGTTTCCGAATTGAACAAATGCAAAGTTTGATTCGCTTTGGCCGGATAAGGATTTTCCCCGAAAGCTTTGGTAAAAAACTCCAGTATATCTATTTCGGCTACTCCAGCTCCTTTATAATGCCTCAACCAAAGTGCATTCCAAAGCCCATATAGATATGGGACTTTGGCTTTGATCTCTATGCGGCAGAAAAGAGGATAATATTTCTCCGTATCGGAATCTCTGCTGGACAGCGCTCCCGACCACCATCCGGTCTTGCTCTTCACACTGGGATGAACGGGACTGAGCGCATCTTTACTTTTGAATGAGCGAATTCGACAAATCTTCTCTCCTGTAGGAAGGGTTTCGATAAAGACCTGCTCCGGACGGTATGTCTGAAGCATGGCTTTATTTTCCTGATTATAGGTGGGTCGCCCCACTTTTGGGGAACCATATATTCCCCAATACCGGGAGTCAATCACATCTCCGTTAAACTCGTCTCCATCGTAATAAATCCATCCGGGAGGGGTTTCTGATGAAGGAGGAATAACGGTTTGGGCTTTCACCACCCCGATACAGCAAAATATGATTATTAGAATCTTTATTTTCAACATGATATTTCTTTTTAATGATTTACCAACCCGGATTCTGTTTCCAGTTCTTCAACTGCAGAATCTCACTTTCAGGTATGGGATACCAATACATTTTAGAATCAAACACTCTCTTTTCTACCACAGCACGGGAATAATCAAACTTCTCGACGGGATATTCCGGCTTTTCAGGAATCTCTGGTTCTGTTTCATCCCGGGTAAATACACGTACCCAATCTACATCCATCGAAACGTTTCTCAAATTGGCATTCCTGTCTTCGGGATAGCCGATACCATTTTCATTCTTTCCTCCGATTTGTCCGGTTATCGCAATGTCCCAGGTTCGCTTTTCTCTTCCCTCCGCTATTGCTTTGGTTATAAATGTATTATATCTGTCATCATAGTCAATCGTCTTGAATGTATTGGTTACTTTACCATCCAACAGGTAGCTGATGATAGCATGCTTATCCGGAGAAACCGGGTCCGGATCTACCTGAACGCCATACGTATGGAAGTCTGCTCCCGGATCAAAATCAAGCACTGTATGTCGTCCGTACCCATTCACGTTGATTCCCAGATTGCCTGTTTTATTATCATGCAAATGTAAAGCCTGGCTAAGCCGGCGGGGTGAAGCCGTATTCTCAAATTCCTTGACGAAAAACTCTTCGATGTCAAGTTCCGCAACACTGGCTCCTGCATAATGACGACACCACGGTCCCATCCATATACCATATATATAAGGTATTTTTGCACGAATCTCAATGCGGGAATGCAGAGGGTAATATTTCCCCTGATAACCATATTTGTCGGTATCCCGGCTGGACAAAGCTCCCGACCACCATCCTTCTCTCGTACTGGCAGTGCTTAATGTCGGAGCCGGTGGATTGTCGTCCTTGGTGGCTGCTATCCGGGCAAAGCTCAATCCGCCACTCCCTTTCTCAATCGTAATCTGTTTTTTACGATAAGTCTGGATATTTCCGGTGGGTTGTCCATACTGGGAGTTTCCTACCGGAGTGTCGCTTCCATACTGTCCCCAATATGAGTTGTTTATGACCAAATCATTGAATTCGTCTCCATCGTAATAATGCCATCCTTCCGGAACTTCGTTAGCCGGTATTACGGAATTCCGGGTAACAGCTCTTCGAGCCTGATTCTTACGGGTGATTTCAAGACCTAGCAAATCTCCTCCGAGTGTTTCTTGCGCAATCTTCCACCGTCTTACATCCCACGAACGATGCTCCTCAAATGCCAGTTCGACACGACGTTCACGCCGGATACGCTCACGCATTTCGTCCTGCGTCAATCCGGAAGGCAGATTCGGTTGTCCGGCACGGCTGCGCACTCGATTGACGTATTCTGCTATATCCGCATTTTCGGGATCGTATTCGTTCAAGGCTTCCGCATAATTCAGGTAAATCTCCGCTAAACGAAACAACGGCCAGATATGTCCCTGACTTCCTCCGCCGGTTTGGATATTCACATCTTCATTAAGGTATTTTTTCAGATAGAATCCGGTTTTGGTTGCATTGGTAACGCCCAGACCGTCTTTTCCACCGTCCCAATTCTCTACCGCCGTGCTTTTCCAAACGGAATCATTCAGCAGAATGGTAGCATTCAACCTGTCATCCCGGTAGAATTGCGGACGAACGGCATTTTCCTCATTCTCCCAACTAAAATAGCTGCCATCTTTCATTTCATAAGAGTCTACCAGATTCAACGAAGGATTGACGCCGCCTACCCCACCATAACTGACAGGAAAGTTGTATTTTTCAAAGTCGGAACTGTTTCCGTAACGACGCATCAGAATAAACTCGGAATTCTGAAAGTTATTCTTGAATAAAGTGGCATAACTGCCATACAACGAATATATGCCCAGATCAATTACGCCTTTCGCAGCCTGTGCCGCAGCTTTCCATTTCTCCATATCGGAAGGAAGATCGCTTTCCGAAAAATTCTGCCAGTCCAGATACAAGGGACTGGCCGCATACAATAAAACTCTGCTTTTCAAAGCCAATGCGGCTCCCTTCGTTGCACGTCCCAAATCCGAATCGATTCCTCGTCCCGGAGTTAAATCGAGCACTTCGGCTACCTTATCACATTCGCTGGAGATGAATGAGATGCAATCGTCCATAGACGGGCGTGGAGTCTCCGAATAATCCGCATTGACGGATAGTGTAGAAGTAATCACAGGTACAGGTCCGAAACGTTTCACCAGCTCGAAATGGAAAAACGCTCTTAAAAAACGGGCCTCATATTTCCATGTTTTCAAGTCATTCAGACGGTTCTGATATTCATTCTGATTATCCGGATCGAGTCTGTATTTATCCAGATTCACTCTGTCTACATTTTCTATAAATTCATTCGCTATGCGAATTCCTGCGTAATACTTATTCCACAAATCATCCGGATTGGACCTTGAATTCCAGGCTCCGGTGTTGAAGTGCTGGATGTTGCAGGAGGCATTAGCATGTTCGGCATCATCGGTAGCGGCATCCAACATAGCTTCGGAACCGATACGGTTGAAACCATCAGGCAGATACCGATAAGCATTGACTAGAAATTTGCTTGTACGTTCATAGGAAGTAAAGGTCATCTCGTTGTCGATAAACGAATCATACTCTCTGTCCAGATAATCACTGCATCCGGACAATATGCTGATAGCAGCAAGAGCATTCAATATGATAGATAAACCTATTGGGTATTTCATAATTATTATATTTTTGTTCTTACCTATTAAAAATCAATTTTTATTCCCAGGTTGTAGGAACGTGTCAACGGATATGTAATCAAAGAACTGCTTTCCGGGTCGGCCAATCCGTCAAGATGACTCACGGTGAAAAGATTGCTCGCATTAGCATACACATACAATCTGGACAATTTTATCGCTCTTGCTATTGACTGGGGGAAGGTATATCCAATCCGGATATTCTTCATTCTGAAGTAGTTTCCGTTTCTTTTCCAATATGTAGATATCCGGTAATTGTTTTCAAATGTCCGGGTAGACAAACGGGGATAAGAAGCATTGGGATTCTCCGGTGTCCAGCTGTCGAGAGCCAGTTTTGAAGCAGAGCCATTGTCGGTAAAGGAATAAGCCAACGGCCCGCTCAAATAGATGTCTCTATTGGCAACGCCATGAAATAAAGCCTCAACGTCTATCCCTTTCCATTCAAAGCCTATTTTCAAAGCATAATTCCACTCCGGAATATTAGAATATCCCACAGGATAGGAGTCATTGGAATTGACTACTCCATCACCATTTTTATCGATATATTTTATATCACCGGGGGTTACTTCTCCAAACTGCGGTACCGGTAAATGTGACTTCAGACTTCCATTCGAATCGAAATCACTCTCCTGATACAGTCCGTCAGCAACAAGTACAAAAGGAGTATTCACGGAACGTCCTTTACGATATTGATAATCGTAGAGTTTCACTTCTTCCGCCATATCGACAATTTCATTCTTTGCATACCACGCCGATGTTTCAACGTAATAGTTGAAGTTATTTTTAAGACTGCTTTCGTACCTGATCGTACTCTCGAAACCTTGATTCTTTACTTTACCTACATTCATATAAGGCAATATGTCGCCATAAGAGGCTCCAACAAATCCGGGAATAGTGGAATACGGCTGTGACAGGATATCATATCTTTCTTTATGGAAATAATCGAATTCTACCGACAGCCCTTTCAGTAAAACTGCATCCAATCCGATATTGAATACACGTTCCTTCTCCCAACTAATATCGGGATTGGCAATCATATCTGCCCGAAACCCGCCTGTTGATGACGACCCTGTACCTAAAAAATAGGAGCCGTTACTGCTATAAGTCTGGTCGAACAGATAACGTCCGTTCTCATTCTGATTGTTTCCAACCAGTCCGATAGATGCTCTTAGTTTCAAATATTCAACCCAGTTGATATTTTTCATGAAGTTTTCTTTCGACAGTATCCATCCGGCGGAGAAAGCGGGAAAGAATCCATATCTTTTTCCAGGAGCATAATCATCACAACCTGTATATGAAGCTGCAAATTCTCCTATGTATTTTTGATTATAAGAGTAAGTTACCCGCCCTGCATAATTCAAGTATTTAATGTCATCACGACTTCCATATTTCTGATATAAATCAGACAGGAAAAAGATGCTGGCAGTGAGTTGATGTTGCTTGAAAACGCGATCATAATCCAACTGTGCCTTAAAGTTCAGACGGCTCCAGTCAGTACGGAATCCTTCATCGGATTCCAAAGGAGAATCAGCGCCGTAGGGTGTATATAGCACCTCTCCCCCTGCTCCTTTGGAAAGAGAATAACGGGCATAATTCTGATTCTTTATAGATGAATCCGCCATATAGTTGTTGTAGGCAATACCGGCACTGACACTTAATCCCTTTGTCAGTTTCTCCAGGTCGTATTTAGGCATAAAAATCAGTTGGAAAGTCCGGCTGTTTTCTTTATAAAGCCCTCTGCTGACGATATTACCGACCGGGTTGGTAAAAGCGGCATTTCCTCCATACGATCCGTCGGGGTTGTACACCGGAAATGCATTCGGAGCTGTTCTCCATATCGCTCCCAAAAGTCCGTTGGCAGAACTGCTGCCTCCGGGAATAGAGCGATTACCTACACTCCCGCTAAAATTGAGTCCGGTAGACAGGTGTTTGCTTATCTGGATATTCAAATTAGACCTGAAATTAAAGCTCGCATAATAGGCATTCGAGTTTTCCCGGCGTTTTTTATCGGTGTCTTTGTAGAAACCGATGTTCTGCAAAAGATTCATCATTACATAGTATTGCACCACATCTCCTCCTCCTTTAAAACTTAAATCAGCCATACTCAAAGGAGCTGTATTATTCAAAATGGCCTTTTTCCAGTTTACATTGGGGTAAAAGTAAGGATCGGTGTTGTTCTGATAGGCATTCAATTCCTCTGGAGTGTATAAACGAGGCAATCCGTCATTCACACGCGCCTGATTGTATAAGGTGGCATAATCATACGCATTGATAGGATCGGGAACGCCCAACGGTTGTTGTATTCCCGTTTGTAAACGGATACTGACTTGCGGAGCGGAAACGCATCCTTTCTTGGTTGTCACCAATAAAACACCATTTGCACCACGCATACCATATAAAGCCAGAGCCGAAGCGTCTTTCAATAATGTTACAGACTCGATTTCCGCAGTGGACAGACTTTCAATCGGGGCTTCGAAACCGTCGACATATACCAGCATTTTTTGTCCGCTTGCATAGGAAGTACGTCCCCGGAGGTAGAGATTCGCGATAGAGAAATCATAGCCGGGCTCTCCGCTTTGTTGCAACAATGTTAGTCCGGGAAGCTGTCCTTGCAGACTATTTCCCAAGCTTGCGGAAGTAGTTTTCAGCAAATCTTCCCCACGTATGGAAGAAATGGCACTTGTTCGCCTCCATTCCGGTTGTTGCCCATAGGCGACTTCTACAAGTGCAGAATCGGCTATGTGTTGAGCAAACAAAACGGGAGCATAAAAAGTGAGAATAGTAGTCAAAAGTATAGCATAACGCTTCCCTTTGTATATACTGTTTATTATTGTCATACCTTTTATTTTTAGTTGATTGAACATATTTACCATCCCGGATTCTGAAGCATATACCCTTTATCTATTTCGGTCTGCTTGATAGGATGTAAATAAGAACGGTCACTCCATAATATGTTTTCAAAGACATAAGGTTTGTAATGTACTTTACCCGGTGCTCCTGTAACAGCGGAGAGCTGCAATCCATACATGGCACCTTTCATAACACCTTCATCATCGGCTATCAGCCAACGTCTTATATCCCAGAAACGATGATCTTCATAAGCCAGTTCCACGGCTCGTTCTCTTCGCAGTTTCTCCCTGAACTGCTCTTTATTCAAAGTGGAAGGAAAGCCCGGCATTCCGGAGCGTTCACGAACTTTCAGGACTGCATCGAATGCTTCTTTCGGGGGAGTTTCATAATATTCATTCAAAGCTTCTGCATAATTCAGATAGAGTTCGGCTACCCGGAAGACAATCCAGTCCATATTAGTGGAGTTGCGCGGAGCCGTTGCTCTTAGTACGCGAGGTACCCATTTGCGAACCAGGTGTTTCGTTTTATCATTGGCTACATTGTGAGCTCCACCGGGCAGAAAATTAAGAATTCCAATCTCTGTATTCCAGTTAGCTCCATGTGCTGCAATGGTTTGCGCAAAACGAGGGTCCAGTTCGTCGTACTTTTCAAGCAGATCATCGCCACCATCCATATTCCATGTTTGTTGGTTCCCGTCTTTTTTCTCATAGAAACGCACGAAATTGAAGGTTGTAAAAAGACCGCCGTCGCTCCAACTACTTCCCGCCCATGCCGGTATATTGCTTGTTATGGGATGACTGCTTGTTGTGAAATTCCGGTATTTCTTGTTGGCCAGAATTATTTCTTTGTTATCGGGAGCAGTCCACACATGTTCGTAATTTGTTTCAGGTGTTCCCTCATCGTACAAGTCATAATAGCCAGAAGATTCAACAGCGGTAATGGCTGCCTTGGCTGCTTTAGCAGCTTCATTCCAGCGTTCTTTACTATAGTTTCCATATCCTATCAGGTCATTATTTCCACTTAAAGGAAGGTACGGATCGTCGGTATTGAACAAAGGACTCGCCGCATACAGGAGTACTCTGGATTTGAGGGCTAAGGCAGCTATCCTGTTTGCCCGTCCCACCAATATCGAATTCGTATAATAGTCCGGTAATATGGAGGCAGCCCGGTCACAATCGACAAGAATGGAGTCTACACAATCGGAAAATGTATTACGGGGTAGTTTACCATCTTCCGACGGATTTATTCTACGGTGTATTATAGGCAGTCCACCATATCTATATACTCCTTCCCAGAAGACCAAAGCCCGCATAAAATAGGCTTCGCCTCTGGAACGTGTCTTAAAATCAACGTCTCCCGGATCATCGGGCACTTCGTCAATACGTTCAAGCACGATATTGCATTTTCGTAATGTCTGCCAACGGGTGTTGTGACGGGGGTCTTCATCCCAGTCTATGCTGCTGTTGTTATGATTGTCCACGTTCCACGAGGCATTGCCCTTCCCCCAGTTTGCACCTTGTTCGGCTTCATCACACGCTCCTGCCAGGGTTGAGGTTGCACACAATTTACGGTCGATCCCGCTACTTCCCATCGAGAACCCCAGCGGCATACCTTCTGCATAGATGCCTGTTATGTATTGTTCTGTCAAAGTCCTGTCGGCAAAGACACCGTCTTCATCCAAATCGACAGAGGGCGGAGCTTCCAGATAGTCACTACACGAAAACATCAATACAGACGACAGAAGTATTGCACATATATATGTTATTCTTTTCATGATTATCAAAAATTTATATTAAGACCAATATTATATACTTTCTGCAACGGATATGTATTGATTTCAACATTTCCACTTCTCGAAGGTGCTTCCGGGTCCAGATCTACCACATCTGTCCACGTGAATAAATTGGAACCGTTGAAATATAATCTTACACTATTCAGGTTAAGCCGTTTGACAAAACCTCCGGTAAATGTATATCCTACTTCGAGGTTTTTCAATCGCAAATAACTGGCATCCCGTATCCAAAGAGTAGAAGGACGATAGTTGTGATCGGTTTCTCCGTTGGGATTCAGAGACAAACGGGGAAAGGTGATCTTTTCTCCTGCCTCATACCGTTCCTGTGTCCAACGTTCTTTTATCAGAGATTTCGCACTCTCTTCTCCTTTCGCGAAAGGCCACATCGACCGTCCGAAATATTTAATGGATACATTGTCGGCTCCCTGAAATAAGATGGAGAAATCAAATCCTTTATATTGCGCTCCGAATGAGAAACCGTAAATAATCTCCGGTACGGGGGTGTATCCTATCGGAACCATGTCGTAATCATCAATCACTCCATCCTGGTTGACGTCTACATACTTGACGTCTCCCGGTTGCAACTGATTCCCGCTCCATGAACTTTTAGGACGGTCTAATGCATTGATTTCTTCCCACGAGTTATAGTATCCGTCAAAGATCAGTCCGAAAAACTGATTCTTTCTTCTTCCGGTAGTCATCTGATAATCATATCTCTTCTGCACTTCATCCATGTAGATGATTTCATTCCTCGCAAATGAATAATTGAAGCGTGCCCAATAATGGAAATCTTGTATATGATGTCTAAAATTAAGGTCCATTTCCCAACCGCGATTTTCCATTTCTCCAAAATTATATGCAGGAAGATTAGCACCTATAATCATGGGGGATGTTGATCTGTTGGCTAATATGTTATTTCGTTTTTCTTTGAATATATCAAATGAAGCAGTCAGACAATTATTGAACAGATTAATATCTACACCGACATTCATCTTTTTCGCCTTTTCCCAAGTCAAATCAGGATTACCGATTTTATTTTCAACAATCATCAGTGAAGTATACGGATTGGAAGCCAAACCGAAATTATACTTGTTCACACCCGAATCGCTCGCTGCTCCATAAGAAGACGGCAGATACAAAAATCGATCACCACCTATCTGATCGTTTCCTACCTCTCCGTAGGACCCTCTCACCTTTAGATATTTAACGATATTGTTTTTCGGAAAAAACTTTTCTTCACTGATGACCCAACCTAATGAAACAGCAGGAAAAAATCCGAACCGTTTGCCTTTGGCAAAATTCTCGGTTCCGTTGTATCCCATATTGAATTCTGCCAAATAACGGGAGGCATATTCATAGGTCAATCGTCCTACCAATCCCTGATAAGCATTAGGTACATAATATTGAAGGGAGGGGGAATAGTATTTACTCTGATTATACAGAATAAGTGCTGTCGTTTTATGAAGCCCGAAAGTTCTATTATAATCAATTCCAAACTCCATATATACTTTCCGGTTCTTATCCCATCCGGTACTTACAGACCAGATACTCTCTTCTGATTGGGGGATCAGATAGATGTAATCCGGATCTTCCGCATCACGGCGCGCAAGATAATAAGGAAAGGTTTTCGAATATTTCTTACGGCTGTAATAATAGCTATCATACGCGATACTCCCGTGTACGGACAAACCTTTGGTCAGCAAAGATGATAAATCATAATTCAGACGTAATGTTGTATTGATGTTATTTCTATTATCTTTCTGATAACCGTTGCTTAATAAGGTTTGCCAGGGATTGACGCTTCCCAATCCATCCTGTATGCGGACAATTTTATTGTCCACCAATCCCGGAGAGCTCAAGGGATTGGCAAAAGAAATAGCTTGCCAGATTCCACTGTTACCGGAGCCCGGAGTAATCACTCTGCCTATCTGGGCGGCCATTTGAACAGTTGCCGAAAAGTCCCGCGTTATCTGAAAATCGAAATTAGTTCTGAAGTTATAACGGGTGTTACGGGGATTTACATCATGATCCGAATCTATCTTGGTATGTTTATAGATACCGGTCTGATCGAAATAACTTCCCGATATAAAGTATTTCACACGTTCTGTACCACCCGAAAGGTTGATGTTATGTTGAGTGCGGGTAGAAAACTTTCTAAGAAAATCGTCTATCCAGTTAGTGTTCGGATGCAAAATCGGATCAAAGCCATTTCTGTACAATTCAATATCTTTATCCGTGAATTTCGGTTGGTAGATAGAACCCGAAACCCGGGAGTCATTTTCTAAAGCTTCATTGTATAAAGTTGCATAATCCGCACTATTCAGATAACTGGGGAGCTGGGTAGATTGCTGCAAAGCAAAATTACCCGAATAGCTCAACCGGGGACACCCTCTTTCCCCTTTACGGGTAGTAATTAATACTACGCCGTTAGCTCCCTTTACTCCATAGATCGCTGTTGCCGAAGCATCTTTAAGTATATTCAATGATTCAACTTCATTCGGATCTATGCCGTCAAAATTAGTTCGTTCGATGCCATCGATCATTATTAAAGGAGCCGTGTTGTCTGTAAATGTACTGACACCTCTGATTAACAGACTGGAAGCGTCTTCGCCGGGAGCACCACTTCTTTGAAAAGCAATCAATCCCGGCATTCGTCCTACCAGCATGTTACTAATATTGGATTGTTGTGTCTGTACCAGTTCTTTCCTCGAAATAGAAGCGATAGATGCTGTCACACTTTCTTTCTTCTGCTTTCCGTAGCCGACAACAACGACTTCCTCCAGACTTTGCTCGGCTTCTTTTATTTCAATAGAAAGCACTTTATTGTCTTTTACAGGTACTGTCGTCGTGACATAACCGATATAACTGATTTCCAAAACTGCATTCGGATTTACAGATAAGGCAAAGCGCCCGTTTATATCGGAAATTATGCCGTTAAATGTACCGACTTCCTTGATATTGGCACCGATAATCGGTTCTCCTTTTGTATCGGTAATAGTACCGGTTATTCTCCGAGGCTCCTGTGGCTGCGAAGAAAGATTCTTTTTCACTGCCGTTTTTCTCTTTACAACAATCTGTTTTCCATTTATTTCATATACCAGATTTGTCTTTTCAAACAAGGCTGACAATTTTTCTGTGATTGTCTTCTTCCTAGATAGATCTACACTGACAACTTGATTTAAACTAGGTCGGATATCTTTCGAATAGATGAAAACGTAGCCTGTTTCTTTCTCTATATCTTTAAAATATTCCAGTAGAGTCCCTTTCTTTATATCATAGAGTTCGCTCGTTCCATTTCCATTAGCGAGAGTTACATTCGCTATAAATAGAAAAATAACAAAAAATTTCACAAACAGATATGATTTACAAAGAAAATATGCCCTATTTGCATGATTGTAATAGGAATTTTCCATATTTTTGCGTATCAATTTTTAGGTTTTTCATAAGTAATTGAAAAATTTAAATCTCACGGGTTCGGAAGAGTTGCCTCTCTTCCGAACTTCTTTTTTACAAAGGCTTCATTTCTGTGGTTTATTCATAGGCATTAAATTTTTAGGGTTATTACTCGATTTTTATACTTCCCGCTTCAATTGTACACTGGACATCGTACAGCAACGAGAAGGTTTTCATGACTTGTTCTATATCATCAAATAAGATAAGTTTTCCCATTGTACACTTTTGCGCAACTTCCGGCGTACATGTGATAGATACATTATAGTAGCGACTTAGCCGTTGGATAATATCTTTCATTGTCTCACCCCGGAACTGAAGTACGCCATCTTTCCATGAAATATAATCGTAAGCATTAACTTCGTCGATGCCGGATATCCCATCACTCAACTTAAAACGCTGATTAGGCAAAAGGACAAAATCTTCATTGGAGTTTGCTTTTACATTTACTTTTCCTTCTACCAACACCACGGATTGCAATGCATCATCAGCATAGGCAGACACATTAAACTTTGTTCCCAATACATTAACTGTCAGTTGGGGTGTCTCTACATAAAAAGGCCGGGAAGTATCTTTGGCAACTTCTATATAAATCTCTCCTTCTACTTTTATCCTGCGTTCGCCCGGACCAAAAGAGGAAGGGAAACGTAATTTACTTCCGGAATTAATCCATACTTTCGATCCGTCTGCCAATACAATGGATGAATGGCTACCATAAGGAACTATCAGTGTATTTTGTTTTCCGGGTTGAACCGCTCCCTCTTTGATTATCTCTGTTTCCTTACCATCGGATTGAATAGTAATATTGCTATCATAAGTAATGACGGCATTATTCTCTATCTGAATCGCTTCCGCATCATCTCTTATCAGCATTACTTTCTGATACAGAGTATCTGCTTTCACATTGACAAGCAGATCATCAGCAGTTCCGGACGTCTGAAAAGAATGAATCAACCAGAAAGAAACAATACCTAATATTAGTACACAGGCGGCAGCATAACGGGTAAATAAGATAAAACGATGTCTCTTATCACGACGCTCCATGCTTGTCTCTATACGTGCCCACAATCTTTCTGATTCTTCGGGTAAGCGCTGAACCGGATTCAGCCGGGCAGATAATATGATTTTGCGGGCCTCCTGTAGGGATGCTTGATCTTCGGGATGCTCTTTTTGATAATTAACCCACCATTCTTCCGATTCCTGGGTAGGAGCCAGACACCACAATATGAAGTCTTCATTTTGTAGCCATTGTTTTGTCGATTCGGGTATTCGATCTGAATGCATACTCGTTCTTTTTACGGTTTCACTTTAAAAACACGCAAAGAACAAAAATACCCCCACGAAAATTAAAGAAAATAACCGAAAAGGAAAAAATAAATAATTTGAGGCTGAATTTTACGCATTTGTTCGATAGCCCGATACACTAATTTCTGTGCTGCTTTAGGTTGTATTCCCATCAATTTCCCGATTTCCTCATAGCTAAGTCCTTGGGTATAACGAAGATATACAGCCTCCCGTTGCCGGTCTGTAAGGCTATCCAGCATCTTTTTCAGCTGTTTTTGCATAGCGGCTCTTTCTTTTTCTTCATCTATGAGTTCAAAGCCGTTCACTTCAATAAGGAAACTATAGTTATCAGAACCTTCTTCCAGAAATTCGGTATTCATTTCTTTTTTCTTAATGGTCCGAATCCGGTTCTTCAAACAGTTCAACAGATAGAACTTCATATTCTGACTTTCCCAAAGTTTGTGCTCACGCTCATATAAATGCAAAAAAACATCGTGAATGGCATCTTCTAAAAGTTCTTTACTAATGCCAAAAGCAATGCCGTATGAAAACAAATCGTTCTCATACGTCTCATATAACCACTTATATAAGGATTGCTTATTCTTCACACTATCTTCACAAAAAGTTAGAATCCTATCTTCTAAAGAATATTGAAATGGTAATTATCACCAGCCTGTCTCATCCCATCCGGCAGCGGAGTACCATTGTATCGACTGACGATAAAAAGGATTTATCTCCTCTTCATACGACTGACGAAATATATAAGCCTAAATTCCGCAGCATTTTAGTTTAACTTATTTTATAAGTACCTGAGCAACAA
>OBAF01001082.1_pt1 | contig 18272 bp, 19 predicted proteins | sample 1517851 | NCBI WGS metagenome assembly OBAF01 (sample SAMN04571706, study PRJEB22368) | human gut metagenome | biome: human gut; material: stool | host: Homo sapiens | place: Luxembourg | collected 2012-10-19 | reverse complement strand
AACAAAGCCCGGGCTTGAGAAAGTCTGGGCTTTGCGCATAAAAAAAGGCTGTGTCAGCGTTTTGACACAACCTCTTTCTCGTTTATTACCCTATTATATAATTCAGTTCCTAGTTTTCCAGAAAGGTACTTGGCCCGAGAATATCATACATATCACTAACGTTGCGCGTTTTGAGCAATACCCCTTGTGGAGTATAGAATAACTGATATTTGATGTCGACATTATCTTGCCCTACCTTAATTACTATAATAGCCTGCCATTTGGGAAACTCCACCATTGTCACATTATCTACCACCCAATTTGCGTATGGGCCGGATACAAAGGCATTATAGACTGTTGGGGTCAGCCGGTCGAGACTGACAAGATCAGTCTGCGTCATCACCCATTGTCCCCGAACGTTGAACCATACATTTTTAGTAAATCCGTTCATTGCAAAGTTGGCACAATAATATCCGTCGTCTTGTGACCAGGCGACGCCATTTGCTTTAGGATACATTTTCTTGAAAGTCGACTGTACATTGCCGGGAGGGGTATCTCCAAAGACAGATGTAGATAATAGCAGAAACAATGCGATTGCACAAATCATAAATTTCTTCATAAGCTTTGAGTTTAGAGGATTATTTATCTACCTAAACAGCCTTTGAGAATATTTGTTTGAGTGATGTGCATAAAATAATCCCCCGGTCATTCATAAGTGACCGAGGGATGAAGAGTATACAGATCTTAGTCTTTTTATTTAAAAAGTAATCTTTAAAATCTTTCCGTTATAGCCTCCTACCGAAACATCCGTGGGTTTATAAGGTAATAGACTGATTTCTTCTTTAGCGCCCGTCATCAAATCAGTGGCCTGATAAGATTCCATTTGAGGAATCTGTAAAAAGTCGAAAGCATGTGAAGGCACATTGATAGCAACATCTACCAGTTGACTGTCGAAATTAATAATGAAAAACAGAATCTCATTTTTATATTTTCGCATAAAAGTATATTGTTTATGCTCATTGAAACGCCATCCGTTTATATTGGCATACATTAAATCAAAGAATACTCCCTTGCTGATTGCCTGCTCTTCATTACAAATCGTCAGTACTTTTTGGTAGATAGAGTAGAGGTGTTTATGCTCTTCAGTAAGCATCTTCCCGTCAAATTTACCTCCGTTGCGCCAGCGTCGTATGCTGTCTACACTCCAATAATCGAATATAGTAGTCCGTCCGTCCCTTCCGCTAAATCCTTCACTATCCATGCCCAGTTCTCCAAACTCCTGACCGAAGTAGATCATCATAGGATTAGTGTTCATACAGGCGGAAACGATCAGTGCGGGAATTCCTTTACGCGGGTTGCCGGCAAAGAAATCAGAAGCGATACGTTGCTCGTCGTGATTCTCCAGGAAGTTGAGCATCTTTTTCTCTATTCCATTCAGACTTTGCCAGCAATGAGTGATAGCGGATGCAGATTCATATCCACAAGCTACATTGCGTAACGTGTCATACAGCCCTACCTTATCATACAGGTAATCAAACTTGCCGCGGAACAGATAGTTACGGTATTCACCTGGATTGTAAACCTCTGCGATGAAAAGTATTTCAGGATAAGCCTCTTTTACTTGAGGAATAGCCCATTCCCAGAATTCAACAGGAACCATTTCGGCCATGTCGCAGCGGAAACCGTCAATGTCTTTTGATGCCCAGAAAAGAAGAATGTCCAGCATCTTTATCCAAGTATCCGGAGTCGGGGAGAAGTGGCAGGTACCGCCATTCTGATAATCCACTCCATAGTTTAATTTCACTGTTTCATACCAGTCGGTGATATTGGGAGTAGCATCAAAACGATTGTTACCGGTAGCTTTCGCCGGGAATTCCCGGTAAGGCTCTGCTGCACCGTCTTTCATATCAAACTGGGCATGGAGTTCCGCTTGCGGAATATAATAGAAATTATTATATGGGCTGAAAGATTGGCTGGAGTCATCGTTAGCTCCCAATTCGGTCGTACCGTCCGGTTGTGCATCCGAGTGATATTGGCGTGCTACGTGATTAGGTATAAAATCAATAATTACTTTCAGACCTGTGCGATGTGTGCGATGTACCAGATTCTCAAATTCTTTCATACGTCCTTGCACGTCGTTAGCCAAGTCAGGATCTACATCATAATAATCCTTGATAGCATAGGGAGAACCTGCTTTTCCTTTCACAATAGCAGGATGATCCGGACTGATATTATAACGGCGATAGTCCGTTTGAGTGGCATGCTCGATGATGCCTGTATACCATATATGTGTAGCACCTAATTTCTTGATTTCACCAAGTGCTTTGAGCGTGAAATCAGCCATTTTTCCGCAACCATTGGTGGCAATGTCTCCATTGTAGACACAGTGGTTGTTGTTATTTCCAAACAGGCGGGTGAATACTTGGTAGATAATTATTTTATTTTCGTCATTCATATAGAGTAGATTATTAATATTCGTATTCATTCTTGTTTCTGATGGATAGGAGATTATTTCCATATTTTCCCCTTTTCTTCCAACAGTTGACTAAGTACTTCGTTAGCTGTATTATAGCCTTGCCCGAAGATTTCTTCAGCTTTTTCCAGTTCGGTGTTACTGTACCCGTATAGGTTGTATGGTTCGATTAATAAATCGCATTTTTCTCTTTCGGGAAAGGTATTGGCGCGGAACATGAAATGGAATGAGCGCATAGCAATGCTTACAATATTCATTTTGTAATCCTGTGCCATGATGGGACTTACGTTGACAGCTACCACTTTATTGCAAACCCTGCGCAGGGTAGAGACCGGAAGATTCATCATCAATCCTCCATCCACATAGTTAGTGCCGTCTATGTTGACCGGAGAAAACATGACAGGCATACAGCAGGAAGCGGCGACCCGTTCCGCTATGCTTCCCCGATGAAAGTGAACCATGCGACCGTGATCGAGGTCAGTTGCTGTGATAATCAGGGGAAGTTGTAGCTCTTCCAGATTTTTTGCTTTTAAGTTAGTCCGGAGAAAATCAATAAATTCACAGAGGTCAAATAGTCCCTTCTTGGGAATCACCAGTTTGGTTAAATCCTGGAATTTATGTCCGGAGAAATAATCAAGTACTTTGTGCGGCTCGTTGCCGTCCGCGTAAAAGACACCTGCAAGTGCCCCTGCACTTACTCCAGAGATGATTTCCGGTTTAATATCATGTTCCAAAAGAGCTTGCATGACTCCCAAATGGGCAAATCCTTTAATAAATCCTCCGCTTAGTGCATAGCCAATCTGATATTTCCGGCTATTCCAGTTATTTGTGAATACCTCCATGAATTGCTTTCTTTAGTTCGCCACGAATTTAGTGAATTTATTGAAAGTAGGAGGAATATAATGGATAGTTTTTTTTAAATCCATACCATCTGTCTTGTTTACATTTGAAATAAACCGTCATAGAACATAAAACACGGATGGAAACTCTGCTCCGGCACCATGCCGGTCAGAATCCGAAATCGTCTATCTCAACTTTGTGCTCTTCGCTTTCTTTGAATGGTTTTGCTTCTTTTTGTACGGGATTTCCTTCGATATAGATGGCACGGAATGGACGGGCTGGGCAAACATATTCACATCCTCCACAACCTACACATATTTCTTTATTTACATGAGGAATCGTCAATCCGTCCTTATACGGCACCATCGCTACTGCTTGTGTGGGACAGTGTTCGGAGCAGGCTCCGCAACTGGTTCCATCTGTATAAACAATGCAATTTTCCTCGATGAAAACAACATATCCCATTTGTGTAAGATGTTTTTGCTCTACACTTATGGGAAGAATTGCTCCATTGGGACAGACATCTCCACAGACAGTACAGTCAAAGTTACAAAATCCTTTCTCAAAGCTAACAGTAGGTTGCATCATGCCTGCCAAGCCATATTCCATAAAAGCCGGTTTCAAGATATGAGAAGGGCATTTGCTGACACAAAGATGACAGGATGTGCATTGCTGTTGGAAGTGTTCCCGACTGATAGACCCCGGAGGAGTGATCGGATTTTCCTTTTTGTATGCCTTCTTACCTTCCAAGCTTGCTACAGATTCTTTGGCTTGGGAGATGAGTTTGGGGGTTGCTCCGGCAGTAACAAGACCGGCAACCAAAAAACGGCGTTTGGATGAATCCAAATCCGGTGATGATGGTGCAGAAGTTTCTACATCAGACTGTTTTTTTAAAGAAGGGGCGTAAACTAATGCTTTTTGTTTGCATACTCCCAAACAGTTGAAACAATCTACACAACGACTATAATCAATAGCGTGTTCTTTACTATTGATGCAAGCTGCTTTGCATTTGGTGGCACAAAGCCCGCATCCATTACATTTGGCAGTATCAATACGGACTTTGAATAATGAAAATCGGCTCAATAACCCCAATATTGTTCCTACGGGACAAATCGTATTGCACCATGTCCGTCCATGTTTCCATGCCATTACAAAGATGACTGCAAGAGTAATAATAGCGATGAGAAGGGAAGAAATGCTCAAGATGGAGGTGTCTACCTGATAAAATGTATAATTGTCAAATCTGGCAAAGAGTGATTCCAGCAGATTATTCCCCAGCATATAGATAGGTTTGAATATGTGCACTACTACACGTCCATACGCACTGTACGGATCGAGCAAACCAACAATAAATGTAAATCCACATAGAAACCCGACCACTGTCAGTCCGAGCACACCCCAGCGCAATTTGTTTTTTGCAGGACTGTAACTATATCTTTTTTTCTTTTTTCCCGTTGCTTTGGAAATTCGCGCAATCACATCCTGCAAGATACCCATAGGGCAGATTGTAGAACAATATACACGCCCGAATAAAAGCGTTAACACAATGAGAAATAATAAGATACCTATACTTAGTGAAAGGATGGCTGGAATAAATTGTAAATGTGCCAGCCGATGAAAACTGTTCGGTAATATTTCTGCGAAATCGAGAAAAAAGAAAGAAATCAGCACAAATAAAAGTGCTGATATTCCAATACGTAGCCTTCTTAACATGGTTGTTTTACATCTTAATTCGCTTGACATTCAATTTGTCAATGTTCATGGTTCCTATTTTCAATGCTTCCCCATTGGCGAGATGTCCTACTGTATCCAGTGGCATCTCACGTACTTGATTGAAGAACTTGGCAGCAGCCGTATCCACGGCTACAATATCCGGTGAGATAAACAATCCTTTTGCCAGTACAACATCGGATGCAGAGCGTCCCCGGGGACCGTTTGTTTTCATGATCCGGTAGGCGTCTACTACGTTGAGTACAGCTTTCTTCTGTAATGTACAGATATCTGCGATGCATTGTTGCAAATCGTTCTGATGGAAGAATCCGCGATCCCACACAATCCCCATGTGATTTTTCATGGAGATAGTCAGATTGGCACCTCCGTGATTCTTCAGAATAGGAACATTGATCCATACATCACAATCCAGAATCGCTTCGTGCACTTTGGCTTTCTTCATCTTTTTGCCTTTTGGCAGATCAATTGGTTTGTAATACGACTCCAGATGTGCAGGCATTACTTTGGCTCCGGCTTTTTTGGCAGCAGCTTCAATACCACTGTTTTTGTAGCATTTCTGCCAATCGTCACAAGTATGGTCGAACACGACCACTTCTTTAGCTCCGGCGGCAAAACATTGTCTGACGATTTCTTCAATCAGTTTCGGATTCGTATTTCCTGCCAGTTCCGGCACTTTATCCCAACCGATATTAGGTTTTACAACCACTTTCTGTCCCGGTTTCACGAATTGCTTCATACCCCCCAGTTCGCTTATGGCACGGCGGAACATCTCTTCGGGTTCTCCGCCCATAACGGCCACCAGATCAGGATTGCTTCCGTTTGCTTTATTGATTGTTTGAGTTAACACCTCCATAGCCTCCGAACGCTGTATAGTCAAGGCGGCTCCGGTGATAGCTACTGTTTTTAAAAAATCCCTTCTGTCCATCTTTCTATATTAGTTTAGAGTTTGGCAATTGCTTTCAGGAGGGCGTATCCGCCGAACCATTGCAGTAACATTCCCGGAATACCGATACGGAAGTCCTGTACTGCTTCGTAGAAACTTCCGACGATGCCCATTCAAATGCAACGCCTATGACCTGATAAGTGAGTACGACACCAAGAATGGCCAGTAATGAAACCGATTTTATAGTACGTGCTGCAAGAGCTGAAGCTCCGGCGAGTAAGGACGATTTGATTAATAGGATGGGAAGTACCGCTTCCGAGGGCATGGCAAACAATAAATGATTGATGACTGGTGAAAGAATAGCAGTCAATAATCCTACAAGAAAACCATATTTATAAGCCGCAATCAGCGTGAAAAAATAAATAGGTAACAGGGTAGGACCACCATAAGGTACAAGATGGCATAATTGTGGAAGTGCAATGTTACCCGCTACGAATAGTAAGGCGAACAGGTAGGTTTTCACATTGCTGTGTTTCAGCGAATAGAGTTTGACGGATGTTTCCATTTTCGTTGATACTTTAATGTTGAATAGAACGATAATATATTAATAATAAGACTTTTCTCCAGATAAAAGGTTTAATCCGACTGATATATTATTTTAATCCTGTAGGAAAAGAAAGTTTCAGGCGCTTGAAACTTTTAGTTTCCCGGCATGAAACTAATGGTTTCTCGGTGTGAAACTGATGGTTTCAAAGCGTGAAACTATAAGTTCCACACTGGGAAACAAAATAGGACAGGCAGGGATTGATATTCAGAAAATATCTGTCTTGATAATGAATTGTCAGTATCAAGTGGCAGTTTCTTCCTATAACAACGAAAGAGAAGCCTTGTATGTTCGGAATAAGCATACCTAATGTCCCGATAATTGTATAATAATATGCAATTTCGTTATGGGAGATTATCCGTTCATTCTTTCTTTAATCTTTCCCCATGCATGCGTATCGAATAGACAACTTTGGCGCATCGTCTCATACATCTCTTTAAATCTGGACATAGGTATGGTATAGCTTAGTTTGTCTGCTTCGAAATGAGGGCGAACCGATGGGTCGAAGAAACCGAGGAAAGTGCGTTTGCCTCCTTTACGATTCTCTATCGTGGCTTGCGTCACTACAGCACTACAGCCGGAACCAAAGGTAGAAACGACGCAATCTGCTGCGTTATTATCATAAAAAGCCCAAATGGTCAAGCCCGAAAGCATATCCGGATTTGCCAGAAATACGACACCTTCTATTTCTTCAAGGCTTTCTACCTTATCTATACGTGCAAAATGAAGATACTTGTTTTCTGTTCGGGGAACTCCGATTTGCTGTATAAAGTCGATGACCATTTCAGGAGTCTGTTTGTATTTCTCTTTGAGCGAAACGAAAGTCGGTACACGTTCTGGCATTTCGGTGAAGCCAGTATAGAATTTACCGCCGCCACAACCGATGTTTTCGGCATTCAGGCTGATAATACCACCATCTCTTACCGTTCTCATACCTTTGAAGAAGCAACCGTTTATCTTTTCTGTTTCTCCTTTTTGTTCGTCCGAGTACCAGAAGACAAGAGGCAATTCAGCATTTTTTCCGAATGCCTCTCTGAAATTTTGAATAAAAGTTTGGATGTCCATAAGCTTATCAATTTTGGTTCTTTATGTAGGTCTTTCTACAAAGTTAGAATAAAAAAGGATAAGCGCAAGTGATTTAAAAGTTAATGTTTGATACACTTTTCTTAACACTCTTCCAGCCTCTCCAATCCCTCTTTCGACAGTTTGGGGTAATGTAAATCCAATTGCTGCATCCGGTCACAAATAATTCGTCCTACTGCGTAACGCATGAACCATTTATTATCGGCAGGGATTACATACCATGGAGCCAGTTCCGTTGATGTCTCCGTCAGTACATCGGCATAAGCATTCATATAGTCCTCCCAGAATTGACGCTCTTTGATGTCCGCCGAAGAGAATTTCCAGTTTTTAGATGCATCGTCCAGTCGCTCCATGAATCGATTTTTCTGTTCGGCTTTCGATACATTGAGAAAGAATTTCAGGACAATCGTTCCATTCTCCGTCAGATAGCGTTCAAAATCGTTGATCTGTCGATAACGACGCTTCCAGAAGTCGGGATCAATGTCATTTATGGTTTCGACACCTGGTAACTTGTTGGATAGAATAATTTCCGGATGCACTTTGGCAATCAGCACATCTTCGTAGTGCGAACGGTTGAAAATGCCGATTCGTCCTCTTTCCGGGAGAGAGCGATTGATACGCCAGAGATAATCATGGTCCAGTTCTTCAGCAGACGGTTGTTTGAACGAATACACCTGGCATCCCTGTGGGTTAATGCCGGACATCACATGCTTGATAGTCCCGTCTTTTCCTGCAGCATCCATCGCCTGAAAGATAATCAGGATTGAATATCGGTCTTGCGCATAAAGCATACTTTGCAGCTCCGAAAGCTTCTCAATATCCTTTGCCAGTTGCTCTTTAGCGTCTTGTTTGGATAAATTGCCAGTGAATGACGAGTCAAAATCCGATACCAAATGTTTCTTTCCGGGCTTTGCCAGCAGGTCTTTTAGAATATCCTTTTTCATGTGACGGTAGTTTTAATAGTTCTATTCAAATAAAACAGTTGAGGCAGTCAATTGGTTTTTATAATCAGTATGTTTGAGACATTTCATGAGAAAGAGGCTTCTTGACGGATAATGACCAAAAATGAACGGATATTGCTCTGGTATCATGAAGGAATTTATCCGAAATTTGCAATCGAATTAGTACTATATAATAAAAGAAACAATGAAGTATTTGAATAAAGAAACCAATGGTATCACCCTTTCACGTATCGGACTGGGTGCCATGAGAATGGCTGACATTCAGCAGGGAGTCGACACGATACATGCCGCGCTAGACAGTGGAATTACGTATCTGACTTTTATGGTCACGGAGAAAGTGAACTGGTGATCCGCGAGGCTTTGAAACCCCGGGAGCGCGGAGACATTTTTATTGCCGTCAAGTTTGGTGGAATGCTCACTTCAGATGATCGGTTCTATGGTATTGACGTCCGTCCGCAGAACGTACAAAATTATCTGGTTTACACTTTGAAACGATTAGGCACAGATTACGTTGAACTCTATCAGCCAGCACGCATCAATCCGCACATCCCGGTGGAAGATACTATTGGTGCCGTTCTCCGTCGCCATACCTATGCCAGCGGCAGTTATCAAGGTCAAAGAATAGATTTATAATCTGATTCTTGATGACATAAGAGTGGTAGACGTGTTCTTTATCAGGAATATAACTTTTAATGAGTTCAACCTGTTTTCTCAAACGCAGGCTTTCTTCCTCACTCAACTCTTGCCTGGTATGTAATTTCTTCAACTGACCCGCCTGTTGCAGACGGATGCCGGATGTCATAGCCATTATTTCCTTTTTCAATTCAGCAGAATGAATGATGAGATAGCCCTTGAAATCGGCTGAATAAGCTGTGTGCTCTATAATATCATCTGGATACACCTGCATCACCGTGTTCTTTTTCAGTGTATGCGATAAATAGTTTATTCCTATTGTAATTTCTCCGGAAAGAACAAAGATGAGGGAATAGCCTTTTAAGCGTATCGGATAGTTTTTGACTTGAACCGGTGAACGACGGGAGTTATCCATATCTATGACGGACAATTGCTCCTGAAAGGTAGCTTCTGCGGATATTCTTTCAAAGTATTCGGGCAAAGCTAAATCTACCACCTGTTCCATAAAAACACTATTATAATTTGTAGAAAACAAAGTTCGCACTATTCTTACAGAAAAAAGAGAGTATAGGCCACTTTGTTTTAGTCAGAATCCGATATTACATATTTTTAAGACGATAGCGTCTTCAATCGGGAGAAAAACAGACATTCAACTTCGTTTTCCATAATAATTACTTATATTTGTCCGGATATGGAATAAGAAAAACCGATATGAAGTATTTGTTAATATGTGCAGGCTTGCTTCTCATAGTCTTTCACTCATGGGGACAGGAGAGGCTTGCGGATAGAATCGCTCCTCCGTCAGGATATGTTAGAGAGACCTGCTCCGATAATTCGTTTACAACTTATTTGCGCAATTTGCCATTATTGCCTAAAGGCAGTAAAGTGTTACTTTACAATGGAAAAGAAAAAGCCAATCAGGCAGCCGCATTTGCAGTTGTAGATATGGAGATAGGCAACCGCGATTTGCAACAGTGTGCCGATGCAGTGATACGCTTGCGGGCGGAATATCTGTGGAAACATAAACGGTATGCAGATATAAAATTCAACTTCACAAGTGGATTTACTGCCGAATATAAGAAATGGGCGGAGGGAAATCGAATAAAAGTCAACGGTAATCAGGTTCAATGGTATGCTTCGGGCAAGGGAGTGGATTATTCCTATAAAACTTTCCGTAACTATCTCGATATGGTTTTTATGTATGCCGGAACTGCCTCTTTATCTCGTGAACTCCCAGCTGTGCTTTATACTTCCTTGCAACCCGGGGATGTCTTTATTAAAGGCGGTTCACCCGGTCATGCTGTGATTGTTATGGATGTTGCCATTCATCCGAATACCGGGAAGAAAGTATTTCTCCTGGCACAAAGCTATATGCCTGCCCAACAGATTCATATCCTGGTCAATCCAACCAGCCGCAACCTTTCTCCCTGGTACGAGCTGACGGAAACGGATGCAGGGAAACTATACACTCCGGAATGGATTTTTGAGAAGAAAGACCTGAAGCGTTTTAAATAGGATAATAGACGTAAATGCAGCATAACAGAGAAATAATTAAATCTTTTCTTACTTGATTTTCCATCTTTTCCTTATCTTTGGCATTCAACAAACCGTTTTAATCATACAACAACGAAAAACAACCGATTATGAATTATGATTTATCAATGAATGCTAATCAGTTGGTGGCATTCCTTCAAAAACCAACTTCAGAGTTTACAAAAGCTGACATTATCTCATTTATCCAGCAAAAAGATATCCGCATGGTTAATTTTATGTATCCGGCGGGAGACGGGCGTTTGAAAACTCTGAACTTTGTCATCAACAATCAAGCTTATCTGGAAGCTATTCTCACATGTGGAGAACGGGTAGACGGTTCCAGTCTTTTCTCATTTATAGAAGCGGGCAGTAGTGACCTTTATGTAATTCCCCGTTTTTGCACAGCATTCGTTGATCCGTTTGCCGAGATTCCGACGCTGTCTATGCTGTGCTCTTTCTTCAATAAAGACGGCGAACCCCTCGAAAGTGCACCAGAACACACTCTTTACAAAGCAAGCAAGACTTTTACAGAAGTTACCGGAATGGAATTTCAGGCAATGGGCGAATTGGAATATTATGTAATAGCTCCGGACACCGGTATGTTCCAGGCAACCGATCAACGTGGTTATCATGAATCGGGCCCTTATGCTAAATTCAATGAATTCCGTACCCAATGTATGTCTTACATCGCACAGACAGGCGGACAAATAAAGTATGGACACTCCGAAGTAGGTAATTTTACGCTGGATGGTTATATCTATGAGCAGAATGAAATAGAATTCCTGCCGGTTCCCGTATCGCAGGCAGCAGATCAATTAATGATTGCCAAATGGGTGATTCGTAACCTGGGATTTAGATATGGATACAATGTAACCTTTGCTCCAAAGATTACGGCAGGTAAAGCAGGTTCGGGCTTGCATATCCACATGCGTATCATGAAAGACGGAAAGAACCAGATGCTGAAAGACGGTGTTTTGTCGGAAACAGCACGCAAGGCAATTGCCGGAATGATGGTGCTTGCTCCGTCAATTACTGCCTTCGGAAATACCAATCCTACTTCTTATTTCCGTCTCGTTCCTCATCAGGAAGCACCTACCAACGTTTGCTGGGGAGATCGCAACCGTTCCGTATTGGTGCGTGTACCTCTGGGATGGGCTGCAAAAACAGATATGTGTACATTGGCAAATCCGTTGGAAGCTGAAAGTCATTTTGACACCAGTCAGAAGCAGACTGTAGAAATGCGCTCTCCGGATGGTTCGGCAGATTTGTATCAACTGTTGGCTGGTTTGGCTGTTGCCTGCCGTCATGGTTTTGAGATTGAAAATGCGCTGGACATTGCTGAAAAAACTTATGTAAATGTGAATATCCATCAGAAAGAAAACGAAGATAAGCTGAAATCACTGGCGCAACTGCCGGATAGCTGTGAAGCTTCTGCCGATTGCCTGCAACAACAACGGGCAATCTTTGAACAATATAATGTATTCAGCCCGGCAATGATTGACGGTATCATCCGCAGACTTCGTGGTTATGAAGATAAAACATTGCGTGCGGATTTGGAAGGAAAGCCGATGGAGATGTTAGATCTCGTACATAAGTATTTCCATTGTGGATAATTAAAAAATGATATATGAATAAAAGACTATCTTCGGTTGAAAGGTAGTCTTTTATTTTTTTATATAATACATTCAGACCAAACAGGCTACAAATTTACAGGTTTGGTCTACTTAATGCCGGGTTTGGTCTACAAACTCTCTACGCAGATCGGTAAAACTCTACTTTTGTCTCATTCAAACCCTAAAACTGATAAAAGAATGAGGATTATTTTGTTAAGTGCGTTCGCCTTGTTTCTATTACTTCCTGAAAATATACAGGCACAGGTTACTGTGAAAACCGGGTATATATCTTCTTCCCGATATAAAGATGAAAACGGACAGTATCCCGGGAAAGGGGATATGTGCTTTGTGGAAGGGAACGTCAATATTCCCGTATCACAGAAAATGAATGAAAGAAATCAGCCAACTCTTTGGATGATTTCGGCAGGAGGAAGCTATACGGCAATGAATAATAAGAATCTTCAATCTTACATAGACATAGATCAAATTATAAATATGCAGTTGAGCGTAACCAATATTCGCCCTATCAGCAAAAAATGGCTTTTGTTGACGACTGTCGGTGCAGGCGTCTATACCTCTTCTGATGTAAAACTGAAGAATGTTCTGGGACAGGGAGGAGTTATTTTCATCCGGCAGTTCAAGTCCAATTTATCTCTTGGAGCCGGTTTGGCTGTGAACAACACATTTGGTTATCCGATGGTATTTCCTGCTATTTATTTTGATTGGAGCACTGAAGGACGTTATCAAATTAAAGTTTCGATGCTGAATGCCATGGAAGTATCGGCAGGAATGAAAATGAATAAATATCTGAATCTAAGGATCGTGGCAGAGATGAACGGGTCATTGGCATTGTTGGAAAGAGAAGGAAAAGATACTATGTTTTCCCAGCAATTCATTATTGTAGGTTTACAACCGGAAGTAAGTATGGGGAATTCTTTTTCAATCACTGCTACTGCCGGTGTGTCGTGTAGCAGAATAGCTTATTACACTACCCGCACTTTAAAGGCTTTCTTCGAAGATATGTCTAAAGATACTGATCCATATTTTAAACCGGCAATGTATGTTTCGGTGGGAATGAAGTATAAGTTCTAAAAAAATGGTAACTTTGTCGCCTGATGTCAGTTAAGATACTATTATATACGTTACTGAAGCAAATTGGGATATTTCTTGTAGTCTCCTTTTTAGTGTTCAGAGGCACTTTTGTCGAAAGCGATAGTTTAGGGCTAAATCTTTCTACGGGAGTTAGTCTTTTACTTTCTGTCATTCTATGGGGAATCATAAATCTGCATACTTACTGGTTAATTCCCGGTTATCTGTTTCAGCGTAGATATAAAAAGTATATCATATATTTGAGTTGCCTTGTTGGATTTATGCTGACCGCCATGGTTGGTGCTATTTGTTTTCTAGGGCAATATTATGTTATACCCGAACAGATGCAAAGACTAAACAGTGATCTCCCTTTCTTTCTGTTGATAAATGCATTGGCACTGATACTCTATTTCCTGGCTTTTTCTTTTACTATTTTTCTGCATCGTTGGGTGGCCTATCAACAACGATTAAATGAATTGGAGAATATTAGCATACAGACTGATCTAAATCATTTGAAAGATCAACTCCAACCGGAGTTTTTTTCGAGAATATTGAATAAGGTACGAACCTTGCTGGGAGAAGATGGAGAAAAGGCGTCATTGCTTATCTTTAAATTAAGTCGGTTACTTAGATACCAACTTTATGAAAGTGAACGGCAACAGGTATTGTTGGGAGATGATATCGATTTTATGACTGATTATATGAAGTTGGAGAAACTATGTAATCCGGAGTTTAATTTTGAAGTCAACATCCTGAATGAAGTGCGTTATATACAAGTTCCTCCTTTATTGTTTATGCCTGTGATGGAATATGTGATTCAGACAACTGTATGTGGAGAGAATGGAAAGGGAGAAAATATAAGGATCGATTTTCAAATGGAAGAGAATCAGCTTCGATTTATTTGTACATACTGTCTGCGAAAAAAGGAAAGTCTGCAAGTAGCACCTGCTTTTGACAAGTTACGGCAACGATTGGACTTGTTATATCCGGGAGGTTATCAATTAAAAAGTGGCTATAATGATGAGGCACTGTGTACCATTGGTTTAATGTTGGAATTATGAAAGATACCTGGAATGTATACGATTGGGGGAAGAATCTGGTAAATGACCGTTTCAGGCTTATCAGTAATTTACTATTGCTATTTATTATACTCTTTTTGGGCTTTCAGAATGTATATGGAGATTTTACTAGAGGAGGTTTCCTATATGCATATCCGGTTAGTATATTGGTTTTTGCATTTCCTATCTATCTGAATATATATTGGTTAGTGCCCCGTTTCCTGTATAAGGCCAAGCGCAAGTTATGGTGTTATTGGATTTCGTTTCTCGGAGTCAATTTAGTGAGTGTATTATTAGGATTTATATTTCTGTCTCCATTATATCAACGATACGGTATTCGTGGGTTTTGTATACAGGATAACCACGCTGTTTCTTTTGATAGTATTGCTTATGGAGTATTAGTACTGCTATTAAGTGTAGGTGGCTGTACGAGCTTTGAACTATTCCGCCGTTGGGTTGTCTCCGATAAAAAGATTCTTGAATTGGAGAAGGCGACTAAACAGACAGAATTGCAACAATTAAAGAAACAGATCAATCCGCATTTTCTTTTCAATATGCTGAATAATGCCAATATTTTGGTAAAGGATGCTCCGGATGAGGCTTCACAGATATTGGAGAAACTGGACAATCTACTTCGCTACCAGTTGAATGACAGTACAAGAAGAGAAGTATTTCTTACTGCAGATATACAGTTTCTCACCAGCTTTCTTGAATTGGAGAAGGTGAGAAGGGATCATTTTGAATATACAATCTTTCAAGAGGGAAATATGGAGAATATCTGTATTCCTCCGTTATTGTTTATCCCTTTTGTAGAGAATGCGGTGAAACATAATTTGGATAGCGACAATTTATCTTATGTTCACTTGTATTTTTCTGTGCATAATAAACAGTTGACGTTTCGTTGCGAAAATTCTAAGCCCCGTGTTCCTGTTAAGCGGGAAGGGGGAATAGGGTTGGCCAATGTGAAACGCAGACTGGATTTACTTTATGAATCACGGTATACGCTACAGATAGAAGATAAAGAAACAACTTATAATGTCAACTTACATCTAAACTCATGAATTGTATTATTGTTGATGACGAGCCGGTAGCTCGCAAAGGTATGAAGTCATTGGTGGAGCAGATTCCACAACTGACATTGGTGGGTAGCTTTAATAATGCTATCGCAGCGTCTGCTTATATAAATGAATATACGGTTGATCTGATTTTCCTTGATATTCAGATGCCGGGAATTACCGGAATAGAATTTGCGCAAAGCATTCCCGTGAATACGTTGATTGTCTTTACAACGGCGTATGCGGAATATGCACTCGATAGTTATGAAGTAAGTGCCATTGATTATCTGGTGAAGCCCATTGAAATGAACCGTTTTCTGAAAGCAGTCAATAAGGCAATAGTATATCATAAACTGTTATTGTCGGAAACAGCCGAAAGAGTGGAGGAGATACAGGAAGAATATATCTTCATCAAATCGGAACGACGCTATATCAAGATAAACTTCAGTGATATTCTTTTTATTGAAGGACTAAAGGATTATTCCATTCTCCAATTGGAAGGTCAGCGGGTGATTACTAAGATGAATCTGAAAAATATTCATGAGCAACTGCCCGCTAAACAGTTTCTCCGGATAAACAAGTCCTATATTGTCAATACTTCACGGATTGACTCTTTTGATACCAATGATATTTTTATTAAGTCTTATGAGATAGGAATAGGAGGTGGAAACTATAAGAAAACGTTTTTTGAGGAATTTGTAGCGAAGAATTTGCAGAAAGACTAATCCGGTAGTTTACATGGAATGGCTTGGTATAAAAAGAATAAGAACGTTAAGTATTGGCCTATTTTCATAAAAAAGATGTTTTGCAGAAAGAAAAAGGAGAGAATATAGTGCAATATCCCCAAATAATGCTTTCCTTTGTACCAACAACAATAAAGAGGTTTATTACGATTTGATTTTTTTACATGAATCTTCTCATTTATTTGAGCATATCCATCTCTAATTAAGATCTTCCTAAAACTTTCTTATTGAATTATTAATTTTTTATATTTGTATTTTATGAATTTGTACATTGGAAATCTTAGCTATAATGTTAAGGAATCAGATTTGAGACATGTAATGGAAGAGTATGGAACAGTTGCTTCAGTAAAGTTAATCACAGATCGTGAAACTAGAAGATCAAAAGGTTTTGCGTTTATCGAAATGCCGGATGATGCAGAAGCTGCTAAAGCTATCGAACAATTGAACGGTGCAGAATATGTAGGTCGTTCAATGGTAGTAAAAGAAGCATTGCCAAAGAATTAATACTGAATACATATACAGTAATAGAGAAAGGCGCACTAGGTAACTAGCGCGCCTTTCTTCTGTTAATCCTCATTGTTATCTTCTTCATCATCCACCATATTATTGAGTTCCAATTCCAGGTCTACCAGCTCTTGTTCCCATAATTTCAGGATATCCTTCGGTGTATCTTTTGCAGCTTTCTTTATTCTTTCTTGAGCAACAGATACTTCATGCTCTAATTGTCTACGTCTGCTCATAATTCTATTGTTTTGATTATAAAATGATAACAACTCGTGTGGGGAATAGTTCGACGGGATAAAATTAAAAGTAATGGGGTGAACTATTCACAAATAAAGGATGTTTTGTAATCTGAATCTTTAAAAAACATACAGCCATGCTCAATTTAATAGCCGTTTTCTTAGTATGTTCAGGTATCGGAATTGCAGTACATATTGCCATAGACCTGACACATCGTCCGCAATCAATGAAGATAATGAATGCAGTCTGGATATTATCTGCATTATGGGGAAGTTATTTAGCTTTATGGGCGTATAATAAGTTTGGACGGAGTAGTCCGATGAAAGCTGAGGATGATGGGATGAAAATGGATATGTCTGGCATGAAAGATATGTCTGATATGAAGGGAATGGATATGTCCGGTATGAAAGATAATATGGAGATGGATATGGCCATGCAGGGAGAAATGTCGATGCAAGGAATGCAACGTCCTTATTGGCAATCGGTAGCTTTGTCGGCGCTTCATTGTGGTGCAGGATGTACATTGGCAGATATCATAGGAGAGTGGTTCACAAACTATGTTCCTGTAACTGTGGCAGGAAGTCAGCTCTTTGGTAATTGGGTACTTGACTTTATTCTGGCTTTGATGATTGGTGTTTATTTCCAATTCTATGCTATTCGGGAGATGGAAAAAATATCGGTAGGTAATGCCTTGGCTCGTGCTTTCAAAGCGGATTTCTTTTCTCTTTTGTCCTGGCAGGTAGGAATGTATGGCTGGATGGCGATTGTCTATTTTGTATTGTTCATCAATGAACCGTTACCCAAAGACACATGGATATTCTGGTTTATGATGCAGTTGGCTATGCTTTTCGGCTTCTTCTGTGCATATCCTATGAATGCTCTTCTTATAAAATTAGGTATAAAGAAAGGTATGTAAAATAAATGCAGATTTACTCTAAACGATAAGTATGTAATTACTTATTTGAGGGAGTGAATCTGCATCTGTTATGATATGACTACTTTTGTCTTTTCTTTCTCTTTGGGAGTTTATCTTTTCAATAATTTCGGTATATCCGAAGGTTCTTGTGCTACCCGGATACCGGCAGCTTCTAAAGATTTAATCTTCTCTTTTGCCGAACCGGAACTTCCCGAAATGATAGCTCCTGCATGTCCCATCTGCTTTCCCGGAGGAGCTGATTGCCCGGCAATAAATGCTACCACAGGTTTGGTTACATTATTGCGGATATATTCAGCCGCTTGTTCTTCTGCGTTT
>OBAF01001054.1_pt1 | contig 18672 bp, 18 predicted proteins | sample 1517851 | NCBI WGS metagenome assembly OBAF01 (sample SAMN04571706, study PRJEB22368) | human gut metagenome | biome: human gut; material: stool | host: Homo sapiens | place: Luxembourg | collected 2012-10-19 | reverse complement strand
TCCCTGCCGAGAGTAAAAAGCGGATCGACGAGTTCGCAAGGCAGTATCAGCGCATGGGGCACATCTCTATTGAGGTTGTATCCTATAATGAAGGTCGCTTAATTGTTCGCGCTGAACAAAAAGACCTAGTAAATGACAAATTCCTCTCCAAAAAGGAACTGACTGAACGTATCCGTGACATGTTTAAGGGAGAGATCCCGGACGACTGGAAGCTCACTGTGTCAGCCGTGAACTTCGATCGCAAAGATATCGACGGAATCACGATTGACTGGATCAAAAGACGGATGGAACGCTTAGGATTAAAAAGCAAACATCTGAGCAACTATACAGGCATTGACAAATGCACTGTATCCTCACTCCTGTCCGGAGACAAGGAACTGACCAAATGGCACAAGGTAGCGCTATATTACTTCTTTAAATATTACGAAGTAGCCAACTTCTAATTTTCATTTGTAAGCGGAGCAAAAAACTCCGCTTACTTTTTGCCGAATCTGAAAAAGATTGTACTTTAGCACCTGCCCAATATCGTTATTAAAACATGAATCCCTTACCATAGTGTAACCAGACAGCTGGTTCCGGCTAATAACACCGGTGGGCGCACTATAGTGAGGGATTCGCCATATTACTATGATATATACCAACTTCAATGTAGATTTGTCTTCAGAAGACAGTTCAAGTGATCCTTACTATGGTAGTGGAAGTAGTTCAGATGAATCCGCACCATTACCGGATATTACGAGTGACACTCCGATAGAAACCAATGGTTTGGATACAAGCGACTTAGTCAATAAATAGCAAATGCTATTAAAAAAGAAACGACAGCCATAAAAGAGCCGAATATCAGAAATACAAGAGAGCGTTTAGTATGTTTGACTCTTTTTTTATTCATTTCTTCCTGCTTCGTTATTTTCTCTTGAAGTGCAACTAATTCATCGCTGACAACTTGCTTCTTTTGATCAGTATCTTTATCTTTCCCTTTAAAATAAGCTATATATTGCGGTATAGTGAATTTATCAGGTTCTTTCCCAGGCGCGAAAACAGTATGTGGCTTGATGACGTGATAAATGTAACCGATGGAAATAAATGTAAAAACAACAATAGACAAACATCCGGAAGTCAAAGCATCATCATCATTTACACTCAAATGCGTGAGAATATATCCTATTGCAGCTGTTAAAATGCCAAAATAGATAGCAAACAAAGTATATCCTCTTTCAGTTATAAGAGATTCTACACGGACAAGATCATTATGGCGAACCATAGCCTGTTCATAATACCATTCTATAAGCGATAAATCGATTACTTTTAATTGTTCTGCAGTGAGTCTTTCCATGATCTATATATTTTTTGAGCTAAAATACATTTTTCTTTTGGAGCAACAAAGAAACTTTTGTACTTTAGCCGTTGCCAAATAATTAATGAATAAACATGAATCCCTTTTCATTGTGTAATCCGTAAAATCGGATTAAGGTCTTTATATAACCTTTTGGCGCGCGATGATAAGGGATCCGCCCGTTCAATATGGAACTTAAAGATTTTATCAAATCGACAATTACTCAAATAAAAGAATCGGTAGAAGAGTTGAATGAAGAGTTTGAAGAAGGAAAAGCCATAGTCAATCCTTTATATGCAAAATCTCTCAATCGTAGTATGATTGGACGAACTGGTGCTAACGTTACAGATATAGATTTTGACCTAAGTCTATCTGTCACGGAGACAGATGGCAAAGAAGGTAAAATAGGCATCATGTCAAGTATTATAGGGATGGGAGCTTCTTCTAAAAGTGATAATCAGAATATATCCACCAATCGAATACAGTTCACCATTCCTGTAATGCTTCCCTACAAGAAGCCTTGCGATTGACTTTATCTGTGGCTATATACTCATAATAGCGCAATGCATATAGATAGATGTATATCACTACATGCCTTAGAGCCTTCTATTGTCTCTAAGGCATATTTCAGGCAGCGTTTGCGTAATTTCCGCTCCCTTTTACTTTTGAAGTATCTAAGAATACAGTTCATGGTACAATATTTTGAGCTAAAATACAACATTATTTTAGTACATTCAATTTTATTCCTCTTATCTTTGCACTTGTAACAAATTAAAAACACGTACTATGAATTGTAAACTTGGAAAATTAGAAATCCCGGCTGACCAGCCTTTTCTAAATTGTAAATTAGGTCGAGAAAAGTACGCAGAAGTACTTAAAGCTATTATCACTACATACAAAAAAGGATTTGTCTTAGCTATAGACGGTAAATGGGGAACAGGTAAAACTACATTTGTAGAAATGTGGAAGGCATATCTTGAACTGGACAAATTCCACACATTATACTTTAACGCTTGGGAAAATGACTTCATTTCAGATCCTCTTGTAGGTTTAATTGGCGAACTTACAAAAATAAACTCTTCTAAAAGAACAAAGGATTTAGCATCATCCATGATAAATACGGCGGGAAGAATTGTGCTAAAGGCAGTTCCTGCAATGTTCAAGGGAGTAATTAAGAAACATACAGGTGAAGAAGTAGTTGAGGTTCTTTACGATTGTATCGGAGAAGGATCTTCCATGTTGAAAAAAGAAATAGACAATTATGAAAGGCAAAAAGAAAGTCTACTAAAATTTCGGGAAGATCTCGAAATATTTGTAAATGAAGTTTGCGAAAAAAAACCATTGATATTTATCATAGACGAGCTTGATCGGTGTAACCCACATTATGCCGTAAAGGTACTAGAACGAATAAAACATCTTTTCAACATACCTAATATTATATTTGTCTTATCCATAGATAAGGAACAATTAAGTAACTCCATACGTGGATATTACGGGAGTGACCTAATAAATGCCAATGAATATCTTAAAAGATTTATTGATATTGAATATGCTTTACCTGATCCCGATGTAGAAAAGTTCTGTAGCTATTTATATGATTACTATGGCTTCGAAGCATATGAAAAGGCAAGAGGCACTAAAGAGATGGAAGAATCCATTTTGACTATAGCCAATACTCTTTTTATGCATAAGAATCTATCACTAAGACAAATAGAAAAAATATTTGCTCATATTCGTTTATCTTTGAATATGTATAAACATAACCAAGTCATATATGCTGAATTAATATGTCTATTAACATACCTTCGAATTTGCGAATCCGATTGTTATGTTAAAATAACCCACGAAAGTTATACTATACAAGAACTTACAGATCAATTAGAGAGTATAATTCCAAAACAAATATTACAGATTAAAAAAAAATACGAATCTTCTCCTAGTCGACAATTTCACTTTACCATAGCCTTGCTATTAAGATGTTATACTTTCAAATATGAAAATTCCGATGAGAACGATAAACTCTTAACTAGAGATCCTTCTCAACCAAATCTAGTAATCAATTTTAATGTAAAGACGATCAACAAAGAACTTTTGTCTTCAGCTTTAGAATGGACATCTCAACGTAATATAGCAGTACCTTTACATTATTTTACTCAAAGAATTAATCTACTGGAAAATTTTGCGATCTATAATATAGAATAATCACGTTCTTAATTAATATAATTTTCTCAGTCTATATTAAATCTACAAACAAAAGCAGAGCAAAAAACTCTACTTTTGTTTGTAGATTCCCAAAAAGAATGTACTTTAGCAACTGCCAAAACAAACTAACTCGCGAATTCCTTATGTCGTGCACCCGTAAAATCGGGTGGCTGGGTGGTTCCAGTTGGCACACGACATAAGGAATTCGTTTTTATATATTTATGGAACCATTAGAAACCCATTTTAAAGGTATTATATTAAGTAACCTGTATCGTGATCCTCGCAAAAAACGCATCCAACATGACATCATGGATGAACTACAAACTAAATTATTTCCTGAGCAACTTATTAGCTACCGGAAACAATTAGTCATGGAAGGATTAATCACTGAAGAAGAACCGGACGAAGTACATTCATTAGTTGAAATCACCCCGAAAGGATATGAAGCCATCCAAACTTTTGGAAGTTATCAAGCATATATTGCAAACCAACAAAAAGCTATAAAGTTACAGCGCGAAAGTGAAATCATGAAATCCAGATATTTAAGGCTAAAGACGATCAGCATTGTAATAACAACACTATTAAGTATCTTATCTTTTATAACAGGAATCCTACTATCAGACCTAGTAAAAGGAATAATAAAATAAAGATTACTTTATAATAAAGAGACACGCGAAACTTATAATAGTCATACGAAAGATCTAATAGTTTACGCTTAAGATTATTTATTTCTTGCTCCTGATCCATATCTAACTCTATTTTTGAGCTAAAATACAACATTATTTTAGTACATTCAATTTTATTACCCTTATCTTTGTCCCCTGTAACAAATTAAAACCACACAAATGAAAAAACTTTTTTTATTATCAATGATGCTTTTGTCATTAGCAGCCTGTAAGAAATCTTCGACCGAAATTGCAAGTCTGAAAGACCAAGTATCTTCATTACAACATCAAAATGAACTTTTATCTTCCGAAAATGCAAATCTTAAAAAACAATTGAAGATACTTAAGTCGCCGAAAAACAATAGCGATATACAACAGATAGGAAGATGGTTAGATAATCGTCCTGGAAGTGATAAGCATATTATAACTATATTTAAAAACCTAAAAACCAAAAAGTATTTCATCAAAGATTCATTCGGGGATGGTTCTTCTGATATAGAAGAAGCTCGCCTATTAAACCATAAAGGGCTCAAAAGATATGAAGCTATTAATAACGAACATAATGAATATTGTATAGTGGAAAAAAATGGGGATTTGTCCATGTGGAGTCAAAATGGGAAATTTGCTACATTCTCCAATTACTAATCTTTAATATTAAAACCAATATTATACAATCATGGGAAATCTTATCTTTATTTACGCACTAGTGAACCTCATTTCACTGATTCCAGTAGCTCATGCAGCTGATAAACGAGTAGTAAGCACTGGATGGGCATCCTTAGTTGCTTTAATCTTTAGTCCTCTAATTGGCTTCTTATTTATTTTATGCCACCCAACAAAGACAGAAAAGGAATATCAAGATAGAATGATAAGGATGATGAATGACCTACCGGACAACATCAAGAAAAAACTAAACCCGGAGGAATGATTATTTTTTGAATTTCTTTTTGCACTCTCAAATATAATCCTCATATTTGCAGAGTCAAAACCCATCGTGAGGTATCACGAACGAAGAGCAACGGATAATGCTCAATATGAAATTGGGCTATTTTTATGCCCATAAGTTTGCTATTGGCACTATGCTATTAGTAAACTCACATACAAAATAGTCGAAGTTTATTTATAAACAAATACGGCTGCCTTTCCTATTACTTTAGTCTCAGTCTCTTCGGAGTGAACTACGGTGGGTTTTTGACGAAACGGGAAAGTGCAGCCGTTCTTGTACTTCCGCTAGTCGAGCGGATTCTCGACTAAAACGTCAAAAACCCATCGTATGAAACACAAAAAACAAAGCGACAACGGACGCTACATATCCGTAGAGAAGCTTCAAAGAGCTCTTTCCAATATCTGCTTAGAAGTAGCAGAAGGCAATGAACAACTCCGAGTGAACAAATCACACAGAGGTATTGTAATCTACGCCAATGGAGGTACAGTTAATATCACTTTTAACGGAAAAGGAGATCAGCCATGATAAAATACATAGAAAAAATCATACCATCTCAATGTCGTGTTATTAATAATGAGACAGGCTACATCCACTTAGAAGGCGAATCAATGATTCTCAGACCGGATGGCAGCTATGCCGGAACCGTAACCACGACTATCGGATCTATCAGAGAGAATCATATCGATACCGTTATTGAGATGCTTACCAACTACAAAAAGAAAATAGCATCACCTCAAAGAGAACAAACTATTGGCAAAATAATCACGTTCGATTTTAGGAATAAGTTCAAAAAAGGAGGTCGTCTATGAGCCGTCGCCATCGCCGAGCTAAGCGTGCCCGTATGCAAGCCATATTGAACTTAGTATCCGTATATTATGTTTTCAACCAATTCAAATTCCAGGTGTTATGAATAGACATGAAGCCTTGCAATTATCCGGATTAATCCGTACCTTGTTACCCAATAATAATAAAGACTTAGATCCATGATAGCATTTATCATCATAGTAACCGGAATAATAGCCTTGACTCTAGCATTCACTGCAGGACGCAAGAAAAATATTACGGTATATAATCGGGACTATAATGGTCATAAAAGTGCCTCAGATGAATTACCTGAACGATATCGAATGAGTAAAGGGCTTTTCATAGCCCTGTTATTACTACTTCTAGTCTATTTACTAGCAAAGTAACTGTCCTTTATAGCCCGCCCACAGCGGGCTATTTTTGTCTCCATAACCAAAACATTGCAAAGTTATGGAACAATATTCTCATTATGAATATGGCGAGCTTCTAGCCAATAAGCTCAAACCGATTTCCCACACCCCGGAACATCCTCACTTCTTCACCGCCTTTGGGTTTGAAGATTTATTCGGATTTGAGGATAAGCTCTCAAATGTGACAGGAATGGTCCTTATCGCTGTTGATGGTATGGAATCCGAATCATCCGACAACAATGGAGATGGATTGACTGACCGTAATGAATATTCATTCATCGTCGCACGCAACACAAATTCGTCACGTCCGGAAACAATCAATCAAGCCGCATTAGACTGTAAAGTCATTGCCAAGCAAATCCGTAACCGCCTCTTTCACGATCCAACTCTGAAATACTCCATTAGCCGAACGACACGTATCAACGGAATAGGACCTATAGGTGACAACTTCTATGGAGTGGTACTTACCTTCTCCCTGCGGGAACCTGAAGATTTTTTTATCAACTCTGATTTTTGGGAGGACTAATCTATGGGATTCTATAAAAATTATCGGGATATGCGTTCCGATGTCAGACGTTATAATGCCGCTGTTCGCCGCGCCAACAATCTGGCAGGCAAAGGCTCGTCACAGCTCATACACATAGAAACCGTATCCGAAATAGAACGATATACGATGGCTAAAGACGCTGACCGGCTAGTCGCATTCAATAAAGACGTACAGAAATGGATGAACTCTGTCGCTGCCCAACTACGTGCATCAATTTCATCTCACAGCATGCGTGTGGCCACCGATTTGAGACCTAGAATGTATACTGACAAATATGGACTCATCAACAAACTCGGTTTTTCTTTTCCCCGTCATGGCATCTACATCCACAAAGGAGCCGGAAAAGGGTATGGAGGAACAACTGGATCCAAGTGGACGAAACTGAAACGAATCGGCGGGATCGAGGTAAGTACCGGGATTGTCCGGCATACCAATCCTGAATCATTGAATGGCAGCCAGGGTACAGGAAACCGCAAAGCATACGAATGGTTCGATCCCATTGTCCGTAATCGAATCCCCGAACTAGAAACAATCATTACCAACTATTTCGATTCAATGATCATTGATGCCACACGCATCTATATCAACAAATAATCTATGAGCAACGATCTTAACCGTAGTATTAAAATCTACATTGATGGCACGGAAGCCGCATTAGGAGTCAAGCAAGTCGAAACTGCTATCCAAAAATTGGAAAACAAGTTAGCCTCTCTCAATAAATCCGAAGCTAACTACAACACCCAATCAAGAAAACTTCAGCAGGAAATTAATAAGAAAACGACGACTCTTGAAAAGTACAAACAAAGTATCAGAGAAACAGAACGTATTCTGAGCAATCTTTCCGGAGCAACCTATAACGAACTGATCTCTGTACAGTCCAAGGTTCGTAAGCAGCTCCGGGATGCAATACCTGGTACACAACAGCACTCAGTAGCCTTAGAACAGAATCGACGGGTAACCGAAGCTCTCACTCGTGCTCAAGCAGCAATGCGCGTTGAAGTGGGATGCCAGGGAACCGTTTGGGGGCAGGCCGCTAACTTCGTCAATAAATATATGGCCCTTATCGGTGGAGTTGTCGCCTCTGTTACAGGATTATCTATGACTATACGACGTTCCGTTGATGACTATGCGCAAATCTCCGAGGCTATGGCTGGAGTAAAAAAATACACTGGGATGACAGATGAAGCGGTGAAGGATCTGAATGAAGATCTCAAAAAGATAGATACCCGGACTCCACGCGAACGATTGAACGAGCTGGCACAAGATGCAGGTCGCCTCGGTATACAAGGAAAGCAGGATATTCTTGACTTCGTAGATGCTGCCGATAAAATCAATGTTGCATTGGGTGAGGATCTAGGAGAAGATGCAGTTAAGAATATTGGTAAACTAGCACAAATGTTTGGTGAAGATAAAACACTAGGATTACGCGGTGCTATGCTCGCCACAGGGAGTGCCATCAATGAAGTAGCTCAGAATAGCAGTGCCGCAGAATCATATCTTGTAGACTTTACTGCACGTGTATCCGGAACTGGAAAACAAGCCGGAATTTCACAAACACAAATCATGGGATTCGCCTCTGTGCTTGATCAAGATATGCAGCAAGTAGAAATGGCTTCCACTGCTCTGCAGACTGTCATCATGAAAGTATACCAGGAACCAGCCAAATTCGCTAAAATGGCAGGGAAAGATGTTAAGGATTTTACAAAATTACTTAAGGAAGATGCCAATGAAGCCCTCCTACAGCTATTAGAAAACTTAGGAAGTAAAGGCGGTCTACAGCAACTAGCACCTTTATTTAAAGACATGAAACTTGATGGTGTACGCGCTGCCGGAGTCTTAAATACTTTAGCTGCCAATACCGCTAGCATCCGAGAAGAGCAAGAACGGGCTACTACCGCATATAAAGAAGGTACATCGGTTATCAACGAATTTAATGTGCAGAACAATACAGTACAAGCGCGTCTCGACAAAGCTAAAAATGGTTTTAAAGAAGTGTCTTATCAATTAGGAGAGAAGATGCTTCCCCTCATGTCTAATGCCATTACCGCTACCAGTTTTTTCGTACGGGCACTCAATTCTTTAATTGAATTCATTGCACGATATTCACATATATTGATACCATTAACAGCTACAATAGCAACCTATGTTCTCATCTGTAAAGCTCAGATCATAGAAGAAAAGCTCAAAGTGTTTTGGAATCAGAAAGTAATAGCTACACTCAAAGAAATGTATGCTGTCATGCGCAACCCATACCTGGCAGTCGCGGCTGTCATTGTTACTCTTATTTCTGCATTAAGCAATATGAATAAGGAAATGACAGAATCGGAACGTATTGAGAAAAGCCTAACAGAGATTCGAAATAATTCAAAAAGCAACATACAGGACGAACGTAATGAGGTTGAGCATCTCTTATCTGTTGCACGTAACGAGAACTTGAGCAAAGCTGAACGAGAAGCAGCTATCCGCAGGCTAAACGAGATTTCTCCCGAATACCTTGGCAATTTATCTTTGGAAACTATAAATACGGAGCAGGCTACTGCTGCTGTAAATTCATACGTTGACAGTCTTCTTGTTCTAGAGGAAATAAAACAAACTCAAAAGAAAATTAGTGAACTGAGAGATAGAAAGGATGATCTCGGTAAAAACGGACCTGACAACGGCTTTTGGTCTGATGTAGAAGCAGGAGCTGCCAATATGCTAAATGGTTTCAAAACATCATTGGGACTTACCACTGACGCTTGGGCTGATAATGTACTCAATGAATATATAAACAAAGGAACAAATAAACTGCGTTCATTAGATCGAGAAATCCAAACATTAAACCAACATATAGAGGAATCCAGAGAAAAACTCATCAAGATCGAATCAGAGAAACCTCAGCCTGTAAAAAACAATTCTACCACAAAAGAGGACGATGATGATGAAAAAGCGCTTAAAAAACGACTCGAACGAGAAAAAATACTATATACCCAAAAACAAGCCTTCTTAAAAGCAATGTACCTAGAAGGAGGAGATGAAACCCTTCAGACAGAAAAGCAACTTAACAAAGAATTAGAATGTCTTCAAATGGAACACTTAGAGAATTCTTTGAAAATAGCCGGTACAAAATCTAAAGAAGGCATTGAGATCCAAAATCAGATCAATGATCTGAAGCTGAAGATGCAAAAAGAACATACCCAAGAGCTGATTGATCAAGAAAAAATAGACTATGAACGTCAGCAACAGGAATTAAAGGAGTTATATGCTTCCGGGAAGGATGAGAATCTTAATTCCGAGGCTGCATACAATGATGCGATGGAACAGCTCACCATCATGCATCTGGAACGTATGCTTTCTCTTGCAGGACTAAATGCAGAACAACGGAAGCAAGTAGAGAAGCAGCTGCTGGATTATAAGGTAAAATGCATACAAAAAGATCAAAAGGCCAATGAGCAAAATTCAAAAAACAAACTTAAAACAGACAAGCAGGAATTTGAAGAAAGACTCCGTATCTATCAACAATATGGAGAAGAATTTGGTAATGCTCTAGGGAACATCATTTCCGGGCAGGAAAATGCTATGCAAGGATTCGCAGATACGATGATTGACATTATGTTTGATGTTATAGCCCAAATCATTAATGCCGAACTTGTAAACCTAGGTATAATAGGAACTGCAGAAGCAGCAAAAGCAACAGCTAAAGAGATTGGTTCCAAGGGCTTTTGGGGAATAGCGAGTGGAGCTATACTTGCGGGTCTTATTACGGCAGGTATCGCCACAGCCAAATCTACACTGAAAGGCTTTATCGGAAAAAGAAGAGATAGTGGAAGTTCCTCCACAGAAAGTACTCCCCAGGCTGAATATAAAATAAACCAAAGAGCAGCCGGGAAGTATGACGTAATCGGAGCTGAAGACGGACGCAGCTATCACGATATCCCCTATATAGGGGAAGCCCCTACAGGCATCGTCAAACGTACTTCACTTATATCAGAAAACGGATCAGAGTTAATTATCAATTCTGAAGATCTGTCCCGGCTCCAAAAACATATCAACTATCCTGTAGTACTTCAAGCAATCAATGATGCAAGATCCGGAAGGGTGCCACAATATGCAGAAGGAAATTACGACTCCATCAGCCACTCTACAGACTCACCCACTCCGCCAAGTCCCAATAACAACCTTGAGGCCAAACTAGAGAAAGTAATGGATAAGATGGATCAAGTGATGGACAAACTAGGCAAGCCTTCGAAAAACTACGTTCTCTTATCCGATATCAATGATGCGGAAGAGATCAAACTAAAATCGGAAAAACCTTTCACAAGAGGAGATCAATAATATGGCACTAATCATCAAAACACCTAAAGGGATATACGATACTCCTACAGACTTCGAAATGGAAGTTGAAATCACCTCCCCTATTTATACAGATAAAGGGAGTCAGACCATAGCTGCTACGTTACCGGGAACGAAGCATAACCTTTCCATAGTTGATCATATCAATCGCTTAGATATAGCTAATGCACCGGCTAAAGACGTCCAGGCTGTTATTGCAGATGGAATATACCGTCGCATAGGCAAGCAGAATATAACATCAGCATCGGTAGAATCAGGGATTGTCAGCAACATCGGATTTGACGAAAGCCTAATGTATGAAGCCTGGAACAATATATCATTAAAAAAGTTACCCGGATTACCCATATATAAACCATCAGGTGGCATTACTGCTTTAACAGAACATCTTAATAATGTTATGAAATATAATCTTCCAGCCGACTATTATGTTTTCCCCATACAAGTAAAGAATGACTCAGCAGACGATGTCGCTTACCCGGAATTCATAAATCCGATTCAAAAAATAGGTAATGCGTATGAGCTGAAGAAAAATGCACGTACAGAGAAAATGGTTATATCAGGCAGTGTCGCAGATGTCAAGTTACCCGCAGGATATGGTATTTCTCCTTTTATCCGTGTTTCAAAAATCCTACAATTAATATTTTCAGCATATGGTTTTGAACTCATAGAGAATCCATTCGAGAGAGACTACCAGCTCAAAAAAATGGTAGTACTTAATAATGTAGCAGATGCCACAGTCGCAGGTCAAATAAACTATAAAGACCTAATGCCGGACTGCACGATTAACGATTTTCTAGAAGCAATATTCTGTCGAACTGGTGCCAGGATCTTCGTGAATGGGGATAATAGAACAGCAAGAATCAAATTACTGAAAGACACGTTCTCCAGCTCCCCATTTGCAGACTGGTCACAACTGAAAGCTGCAGATCCTGTACCCAATTACGAACAGCCCAAGCAAATAAGATTATCTGCCAGCACTTCATTTGACGAAGCTTATACGGATGCGGAATCTTTCGAAGAATTCCTTGATAAATATAAAGGAATCATCACAGAAGTAGAGAACACACCTCCTGAGTATGTTCCCGATAACACATATATTTGTTATCAGGCATCTACCGGACGATTCTACAAGCGTAACATAGCTTCCCAAAACGTTTCTCTCTTATCCAGTGACTTCTTTGCTTGGGATAAGAAAACGGCCAACGTTGAATACGAAGAAATATCCAGTTCAGATGAATGCCTACCAATGACGTTCTGTAACAATTTACTAGTTCCGCAATACATGGCCGGAACAGTGAATCTCAATACAACACTCCGGGGAGCTAAAGTCAATGAACAAAAAACAGATACTCCGCTTTGCTTCTGTTTTGCGATGGGAATGGCTACTGATGAAAAGAATGTTCCTTTAGGATATTACTATGGTAGTTCACTCTGCCGCACCCCTGCAGGTAATTATTTCCGTGATAACGACGGGAACACTTTCAAATATTCACTGGTCTTTCGTGGAGAGGACGGAGCTTTCAATCAATTCTTTAAAGAATGGGATGCCATCTTAAGACATGCAAACCATACTCTAAAAAGTAAAATCAATCTTGATCGGATAGCACTAACTCAGATAGATACCAGCCGGCCAATCTTATTGTCTGGTCAGAAACTGATGATTGAGAGTGCCAAGCACACAGTACCCTATCAAGTGAACAAACCTGCAGAAGTGAACCTTCGTACCACAAAACTTTTAAAACCATTTGATCTTGAGCAAGAACAAGGTATTGTAAAAATGATACCCCAAACGACTAAATGGGTAATTGTCTCCTACGCAGATAATGCCTTCGCCGCAACTGCAGCACAAGTAAAGAGTCAACTTGAAAAAAGATATGATCTCAGAGGATTTAATGTCTTAGACAGAAAGATACTAACCCAACCTTCCGGAGATGATTTCAGTTCGTATCTGCCTCCAACTAAAGAAGAAGTACTAGGAAAAAAGGAAATACTGGATACTTATGACGCTGAATTACAGTACTGGTTCTCGTTTTATGTGGATAATCCTGAAGGTGCAAATACTGATTCGATAGATTCAATCAGACTTCAATATGAAGCCGGGATCAAAGCAGTCACTATGTAATCTTGTCCTTTATACAGCAATTAAAAACAAACACATTTGCATATGGAAAAAAAGGAAACAATACAATCAGCTCCTGAAATAAAGAATGTCTCCGGAGTATTTCTGAAGTTTCAGTCTCTACCAGGCAATGGAGACAAAACAATGGAAGACTTTTATTCATTGATGTCATCTCCCTGCATTGAACGAACTTCTCTCCTGGCCGACCTGAATTTTGTAGTAGTGACCTCAGAGAACATTGTAAGAACACAGTTTGAATTATGAGTTTAACAGCAGCAATTTCACCCCGCACGATGGCTTTATCAGGGAATCCGGTAAAGTTGGAAATCACTTCTTCATCCCCTGTCAATTACGTTATCCGAAATCAAAGTAATGTCATTTTCGAAGGATCCGGAGAAACTGGAAATTTCTTTGTTTTTATCGATGAGATCTTATCAGCTATTTTATCTCCAACCCACTATACGGGTGAAGAAACCGATATCATCCTATCAACATCGAGCAATCTCAAAGAATACACAATCGAAGTCAATAATCAGACAGGTGACCGACAAACCTTGCAACATAAAGTATTACTCGGTGGGATCAGCAAAAGAGCTATGAGGCATCTGAATCAGACAGGCAGCAACATTTTTACTATGAAGCTATTGAATGCTGCCGGTAACTTCTTTATGTCTACACGGACAGAACAAAGGGTCCTGTCTATCCGCGAAACAGAAATACGGCCATTATTATTCATTGCTCCAGTAACGACTTTTACGGTTAAAGTAGCAGAAGGTATTTCTACTGTTATTTCGGGTCTGACAGTCGGGGCCTGTTATGCTCTTAACCTTGAAGCCTTAAGAAAATATTTTTTCAGCAAGAATAATATGCTTGCCAGTCAATTTGAAATCATCACAGTAGAAGGCAAGGCAGTCACCATCGTCATTTCTCCTGCTAACATAGAGAAGGAACGATACTATATCGAATTTTTAAACAGTTATGGAGCGTATGAATGCATAGAAGTTACCGGGAAGCCCACTCTAGATCAAGACAAAGGAGAAGATGAAGTGTATGGGAAATATGATGAAGAAGTAAATGACTATACTGAAAGCAGGGAGAGAGTAAACACTGTAGACAATCTGCATGTACAGACTGGTTTCAAGACAGAAAAGGAACTGATGTTTATTCTTGATATGCTCTCTAGTGATGAGATCTATCTTATAGGATACGGAAACAGAGGAATCAAAGTCAATGCTTCTGCTGATAGTTTAGCAATAGCAAAGAATATGAATACGCCTCAAAGTCTACCCATTACACTTAGATTCTGCGATTCGGAGAAACATTTTACTCAGGAATTAAATAGCAATGATTTCAATAATCCGAGAATTCATACAGATGTTTTCAGTAAACAATTCAATTAAGGATGAGTACAACACAAGATATTGTAGACTCTCTGATTGATCACATAGACAAGGCCATCACCAAAGGCAGTGTAACCAACCAGCAACTAGCCGGTGTCTTGGACTTTTTGAACGAAAGGTACAAGACACTGGCTAAAGCCGGTGGAAGCTTGTCCAAAGATATTCGCGTCACCTCGCCCAAGACAGGGAATATAAACCCTGGGGACATACTCAAGGAAGGAACAACATACGAAAGTATCTTCAGGACGATGCTCACCAGTGTAGAGTCTGCATCTTTAACAGGTAAACTTTCAACGTCCAACGACGTTGAGTTTGGGACAGCCAAAGGACAGCTAACCTACACAGCCAACAGACACGGTAACGGCCCCATGAGTAAAGCCTTTTATGATTATATCGAAGAGAATAAACTAGAGTTTTCTGCAGAAGTTAATGGGGAACAGAAGGCAATAAGGCAATTGACAGGCTACTATACAATGGAGGAGACTTACGCTGCAACCGTCGTCTACGACGCTAGCCCTGATGGAGTATTACCGCAAATTACATTAAATAATAAGATCAGTGTGAACGTTCGACGTAAATGGTTTGCCGGTGTATGCAATACTGTGCCTCAAACATCAGATGCAGTACGGGCACTCAGTTCAAACGGACTGTATACCGGTCCCGGTACCTATAAATTTCCGATTGGTACATGGTCTATGTTTGCAGTATGTATCCCTGCAGACATGCTCACCGAGCTTACCCTAACCAGTTATCCTGGCAACTTCATCGAAAATGGAACTGAAGGTCCGATTAAAATTATGGTAGAAGGGGCCAACGGTAGTAAAGCTATTGAATATAAAATGTGGATTGCAGAAGCTACAATGCCTAACGATCCGGATACATTCACTTTTAAAACAGTCTGAGTATGGAAGACCAAGTTGAAATTGTAGAATATCTATCTGAAATAAAAAACGTATCACCACGTTCTAGCCTTGTCATCGCAGGAGCTAGTTTCTATCTTCAATACAAGCGCACCAGGAGTCTCCCTATCGACTCTACATCGACCTGGAACTCTTTAGAAAAAGCAACTCGATATGCGCAAAATATCGACACTGTAGCTTATGCCCCTTATGACGGACAAATGATTACTGTAAAAGAGAATGGGAAAACAAATGTTTATATCCTTGTTCTTGACGAATCACTTCCATTGGCAGACAAGCGCGTACACTGCAAACTTGAGCCTGTCGCATCTCAATCATTCGGTGATGATCGTTATGCACGTAAAGACATCAAAGATACTTTCAAGAAAGGCTTTACTTCCAAAGAGGGCTGCGACATCGAAGGTGGGCTAAATGTCGGTAAAATGACCCGGCTGTCCGGTGGTGTCGTCGTGATGGCCGACACCGATTATGGAGTTACTGAATCAGAAAAAGAAAATCCCGAAAATAGTAATGTTATGGCAATAGGATTAACAGAAGTTCCTAAAAACAGCGGATTCGGTTCTACCTCACTAGGTGAGATGGACAACACAGATGAATCATTCGATCTAGTTCCGGACGGCAACTACATGATGCAGAAACGAGCAGGTGTATTCTATCCCGTGAAAGCAGCCGCAGGTGGCGGAGGAACAAAGCTCACGCTTGCCTTTGTCACTCCGTCAAATGCAACGGCCGTTCATGGTAAGGAGACACTGATAAAATACACATACTCATCTACCTTGTCCGGAGAGGAAACGGGCGAAGGTATCGCAACCTATACTTTGAACAATAAGCAGGTAGCCTCCGAAACAATCAATCAAGGCGAAGTCTCATTCAATATAGGCAAATACCTGATACTCGGTGATAACGTCCTCGTTGTACAAGTTACCGACAGTTACGGAGCTACCCGCAAGCTGACATTCAAGATCAACGCGGTAAGCATTGCCGTAACGTCTACATTCGATGATTCAAAAGCCTATGTGGGAGCGATCTCATTCCCATATACCCCGCTTGGTGCCGTAGAGAAAACCATTCACTTTGTCGTTGATGGTAAAGAAACGGGTACCTACACCACATCTGTATCTAATCGTCAGCAGACATATTCAATCCCGGCACAGGCGCATGGTGCACATACGCTCGACGTTTATGCGACGGCAACGATCAACGATACCGAAGTAGAAAGCGATCGTCTACGCTATGATATTATCAGCATTGTATCCGGAAACAACACACCGGTTATTGCGTCATCCTTCAGGACTGCCGAAGTCGAACAATTCAGCACACTCCTGATTCCCTACATCGTTTATAATCCTGCTACAACGACAAGTGATATCACCCTGTCAGCTAATGGAATCGAAATTAGTGATCAAACGATCGACCGCACGCGACAAACATGGAGTTACCGGGCAGAAACTCCCGGAGAACTGGAACTGAAAATAGCATGCGGATCTGTGACCAAAACATTCAACCTGACGGTTACGGAATCAGAGATCGATGTTCGTCCGGAGGAAGCGGATCTCGTTCTCTTCCTCACTTCCGTAAACCGCAGCAACAACGAAGAAGGGAAAAACATCTGGAACTACGGAGAGATCTTCGCTGTACTTACCGCATTCAACTACGCAACGAACGGATGGATCAAGACAGTTGACGGATTCGTAGCTCTTCGCGTTAATGGCGATGCACGTGTAACCATCCCCTACAACTCCTTTGCCAACGACTTCCGTTCTACCGGCAAAACAATCGAATTCGAATTTGAAACCAGAGACGTTACCGACTATGATTCAGTCATCCTCAGCTGCATGAATGCCGGCATCGGACTTGAAGTGACTGCACAGAAAGCTATATTCAGATCAGAACAGACCTCTATCGAAACACAATTCAAAGAGGATGAACGTGTCCGGATTTCCTTCGTGATCGAAAAGAAAGCGGAGAACCGGCTGATCTTCGTCTACATCAACGGTGAGATCTGCGGACTGATCCAGTATCCGGAACAAGACAACTTTACTCAGCCCAATCCGGCCGGGATCTCGATCGGCAGCAGTGACTGTACCGCAGATATCTTTAATATCCGTGTCTATGACAATGCCTTAAACCGCTATCAGCTTCTCGACAATTACATTGCCGATATGGACAATCTTGAACTGAAGCGCAAGCTATATGCCCGGAACAGCATTTATGACGACTATGGGAATCTCAGCTATGAGAAGCTGGCGAATCAGAATATCTCATTCACCATCGTCGGTGAGCTTCCGACTTTCAAAGGAGACAAGAAGACTGTCACCCTTGTCTATGAGGACAGGGAATATCCTGAACGCAGCTGGGTAGCAACCGGAGTAGAGATCGACGTACAGGGAACTTCATCACAGTGGTATCCTCGAAAGAACTTCAAGACAAAATGCAAGCAGGGATTCACCATGACCGCTACCGGTGAACATGCCGATAAAGTTGCCATCTTCGAAGAAGAAATACCTGTAAACGTATTCTGCTTCAAAGCGGACTTCGCCGAATCTAGCGGTGTACACAATACCGGTATGGCCCGTTTGATCGACTATATTCTTCGTGGCATGGGATTCCTTACTGAAGCACAGAAGGCAGATCCCCGCGTCCGGACGACAGTCAACGGTCGCCCGTCGGTGATGTGGCATCAAACATCAGAAGATGATGAGAGAACATCATTGGGCAAATACAACTTCAATAACGATAAGTCAACGAATGAAACATTCGGATTCAAGGCCGGCTGTGAAAGTTGGGAGATCCTGAACAATACTTCCGACCGTGTACTCTTCAAACGTTCGGACTATATCACCGTCGACTCGGAAGGTAATATAGAATGGCTGAAAGACTTCGAAGCTCGTTATCCGGACGAAAACGAAGACTACACGAATCTAAAGCGCCTGACTGACTGGCTTGTCTCCGTAAAGGATAACCCGACGAAGTTCCGGGCCGAAGCTGATCAGT
>OBAF01001042.1_pt1 | contig 18835 bp, 18 predicted proteins | sample 1517851 | NCBI WGS metagenome assembly OBAF01 (sample SAMN04571706, study PRJEB22368) | human gut metagenome | biome: human gut; material: stool | host: Homo sapiens | place: Luxembourg | collected 2012-10-19 | reverse complement strand
CGTGACATTAAGGACACGTCCGCTAAAAGGCAGGATGATGTCTTTCTATCTGGATTATTATCCGGGGTATCGAGACAAAGAGACAATGAAAGTTATCCGTCATGAATCGCTTGGTATTTATATCTATGCCAATCCGAGAAACAAACGTGAACAGAATTTCAACGAGGTAATGACCGAGAAAGCCGAAGCCATCCGTTGCCGCAGGTTCGAGTCGGTAGTCAATGAACGGTATGACTTCTTTGACAAGTACAAACTCAAGGCAGACTTTCTGGAGTATTATCGCAAGCAGCTCCGTAAGCATGACCAGAAATGGGAGTTTGTCTATCTGCATTTCAGTAACTTCGTACATGGTAAATGCACCTTTGAAGAGATTGACATCGACCTCTGTAACAAGTTTCGGGAATATCTGCTGAGTGCCAAGAAGCTAAGGCGTAACGGACGTATCACACGGAACTCCGCATCAGGATACTGGTCTACTTTCAGAGGTTTCCTGAAAATACTCTATCGTAATGGGATGATAAAGACCAATGTCAATGATTTCTTGGAAAAGATAGAGACAGAAGATGTAATGAAAGAGGCCCTGTCAGTTGAGGAATTGTACAAATTGGCTGAGACACCTTGCAAGAAACCTATTCTGAAAACGGCATCGCTGTTTTCCTGTATGACCAGCTTGCGCATCAGTGACATTCTCTCGCTATGTTGGGAAGACATCGTGGACTATTCTGCCGGTGGGAAATGTGTACACATCATTACGCAAAAGAACAAGGCGGAAGACATCATTCCCATCAGTGAAGAAGCTTTGGGATTGATTGGCTATAATTCTGAAAAGAAAGGTTTGGTATTCAAGGGGCTTATGCGCAGTTGGACGCAAATACCGATGAAAGAATGGATTCGTTCTGCCGGAATTACCAAGAACATAACATTTCACTCGTATCGTAGAACATTTGCGACGCTACAAGCAGCTGCCGGGACGGACATCCGCACCATACAGAGCATCATGGCACACAAGAGTATCACCACCACTCAAAGGTATATCAAAGTCGTGGATGCCAACAAACGTGAAGCCAGCAAGAAAATCACCCTGACACGGCAAGACTGACAGCTGCTTTGTCCTCGATTTCTGCAGTCAGAGTATGATTTTTCACCCAAAATCATACTCTAACCGTTATTTTTTACAAATATTGAGCGATTCGTCATCACTAATTATATATATCTGGAATATAGCACATAACTTTGCCATATAACCATTTCAAATACTTGCAGCAGATGACAAATAATACTCAAATTCGGACCAAGAGGATAAGTTTTATTCTTGCATTATTGGTAATTGCCTATGTGGCAGTAGACACTTACCTATTCACTTATCACCAAATCAATACCACAACAATAACAACTCCAGTTATAATAGGCCTTGTGGTTACAATTATATTGTGCGGTCTCCTGCAACGATTTTTCTACACTTGGCTAACGAAGAATCCTATCAACTTCTCTTTGGGCGAGCTATTTACGCCTATTGTAGAATCAGAGAACGCCATAGAATCTATGGATGCTACTGAAATACTGCCCATCGAGCAACCGATGGGTTTGGCTGAACAGGAGTGTCCTCCGTCCCAACAGTCAAATCAAAATACTGTAAACTCTGATTGTCCGCAAGATTCTCATTTGAATAAATATGATTCCATATTAGTGGAACTCAAAAAGAAAGAGATTGAAAGGCAAGCGGAAATCATGGATGCGATTCGGGAATATGTAACCGTCAAGACTGCCCCCTATCTCTCCAAAGAGGATATTGCCACCCTCATTTCCAATATAGAGTATATGGCTTACGATCAACCTGAGTCATATAAACCGATTCGTTCCAATATAGACAATCCGCTGAGGTCGCCTGGACTTCGCCATTTGGCATGGAATGTCGGTGAACGCTTGGGAGTACCCTTGGCGAAAAGAGCCGTTTTTATCAAAGAATCATTTCCATACGAACTCGTAAACGCGACCCTTGAATATCTTAAACTTAATTTACGGGATAATGTTCCAAGCCAGATTCCCATTGATGTACCAGATAAAGGCGACTATCGCTTCCATTTAGATGTAGATAATGATGACTCGCAATAAAAAAAGTATGCAGACGAAATAATTAATCCGGTCTGTATTGTTCTGCAAGGTTTCATTGAGTTGGTTCGCAGCATGTTAAACGATTAAAATAGTCATAATATGGAAAAAGACCAACTGACATTCAACGACCTACCGAATGTGGTAGGCGAACTATGCGACAGAATCGCAAGTATGGAAAACCTGCTTACGGAGAAACTTTCCAAGCAGTACGAAACCAAAGAGAACACGCACGTCCCCATGACCGTACAGGAGGCTTGCAACTATCTTAAAATGCCGTTGTCGACCTTTTATTACAAGGTCAAGAAAGACGATATTCCGGTTATAAAACAGGGAAAGCATCTCTACATCTATCGTGACGAACTGGATAGATGGCTGGAATCTTCCCGGAAGAATCCGGCTCCGCAAAGTTTCGAGGACGAGAATGAGTCTTTGCTCGCCTCCCATCGCCGTAAACCGAACCCTAAAAACTGGTAGCGATGGAAAAGACAGACACTATTATTCTTTCTCCTGAAGAATTGGCCGCTTACATGGCGGAGTCTACAATAAGCGTAACGAGTACATACGAACACTCCCCGGTGGTTCTGATGGTGGACGATACCATTATCGGAACATTGGGAAACTTCAGTGCTTCCATCGGAAAAGCCAAAAGCAAGAAAACTTTCAACGTTTCAGCCATTGTCGCATCGGCATTGAATAACAGCACCGTACTTCATTACCGGTCTACATTTCCCGAAAATAAGCGGAAAATTCTATACATAGACACAGAGCAGGGGCGGTATCATTGCCAACAGGTATTGAAACGCATATTACGTTTGGCCGACTTGCCGGAATACAAGAATCCGGATAATCTGATTATGCTGGCTCTGCGCAAGTTTTCCCCTAAACTACGTCTGGCGATAGTCGAACAGGCCATTGGCATAATACCGGATTTGGGATTGGTCATCATAGATGGCATTCGTGATTTCCTTTACGACATCAATTCCTCCAGCGAATCCACCGACATCATCTCCAAATTCATGCAGTGGACGGATGACAGGCAAATCCATATCCATACCGTCTTGCATCAGAACAAGAATGATGAACATGCCCGTGGTCACATCGGCACGGAACTAAACAATAAAGCGGAAACCATCATGCAGGTCGAAGTGGACAAAGAGGACAAAGCTGTAAGCGTGGTCGAAGCCGTCCATATCCGTGACCGTGAGTTTGAGCCTTTCGCCTTCCGCATAAACGAGGAAGCCATGCCCGAACCGGTAGAGTCCTATCTGCCCAAAGAGAAGAAGACCGGACGACCAACCAAAGGACCGTTCGATCCGGACAAGGAGATTCCAAAGAATGTACATCGTCCAGCATTGGATACCGTTTTTGCCAATGGCAACATCAGCAATTACGATGATTATATAGAACGCTTGAAAGAGGGTTACGGATTGCAGGGTATAAAACTCGGTTATAACAAGGCGGTAAAGGTCGCAACATTGCTCAGCGACGAACGAATGGTTATAAAAGAAGGGAAAGATTATGCCTTCAATCCAGAATACCATTATTGAGTTCAACTTTACTTTATTGTCGGGGCGTATACATAAGAATAAAGTAAAGTCGGCAGGAAGACATCATGTGAGATATTCATATTCTCCCCTCTTTTAGAGGCTCATTTCATTCTATGTTTCCTATCCGAGTGCCAGTTCACTATACGCATCCGATATGGCTTGCCGTGAAGCATCAACAGGTAACTGTTGCGAGATATGCCAAGGTATAACCTCACTGCGTTACGGTTGTACATTGGCGCTCTCGCCTGCTCAGTTCCCTCGCCGGTGCGGTACTCGCAAGCTCGCACCTATTCAACCATTATAAAACGATTCAAATGAAAGAAGATATTGAAAATACATCGGACTCCTCGAAAGAAACCAGAAGTGTCTTTATCGGAGCTAAAGTCACTCCTACTCAGAAGGAGCATATAAAATCACTGGCCGGGCAATGCAGCATGACCGTAAGTGACTACATATTATCACGTGCGTATAACTTCAAGCCCAAAGCAAGGCTTACGAAAGAAGAAGCTGCTCTGTTGCAGAATCTGGACGATTGTCGGTCAGACCTCATAAAATACACATCCGCCCTACACGGAATGTCCACAAAGCAGCGCATGGCAATGTTCAATCAGATTCCGTTCATGGTCGGCTGGCTCAAGGAACTTGGCAATGTGGCCGAAAATGTCTGCCAGTTCCTGAATGCAGTAAAAGAGAAGAATAAAATTCCGTCTAACCCAAAATCCGAAGAAGAATGATTGCGAAAGCCAAAGCCATATCGCACGGTATAAACGACATCCGTTACATTACCGGCGAATCACAGCACAAAAAACATCCGGAGAAGATTTATCGGGTATTGGACAACCTATTGCCCTCAGAACCGGACGCTATGGGGATATGGAACTCCATGCAATTGACCCTATCCCAGCATCGACCGATAAAGAACTCCGTTATCAGAATCGAGCTGAGTCCTTCGCCCGAACATACCCAGTTCTATGACATAGAGGACTGGCAAAAGCTCTGGCACGACTTTGCTGAGGAGTTCGACAAACAAGTGATTATCGGCAAGGACGGAAAAGTCCGTTCTTGCCAAACCAATTTGGCTAATAGCAAATACTCGGTTTGGCTGCATACGGAATCTAAAGGCGAAGTCCCCCATCTCCACGCTGCGATTTGCCGTTTGGATGAAAATGGCAATATCAACAATGACCACAACATTCATCTTCGAGCACAACGTGCAGCCGAGCGAGTGGCAAAGAAACGTGGCTGGACGACTGCAGCACAAATCCGAAATCTCAACATTCCACAAGTAAATCGGGACTGCATGGAGGTGCTGAAAGCAATGCCATTGTGGTCATGGGATGACTACAAGAATGCTCTTATACGGAAAGGTTATACCGTCCATGAAAGGGAGGACAAGAAAGGTCTTCTCCGTGGATATGCTCTCATGAATGGAAACACCAAATACAAGGCTTCAGAATTGGGAATCGGCAGGAACCTGATGGTCTCGAAACTTCCTGCAACATGGAAGAGACTGCACCATCAGCCAACTTCCGTCATTAGAAATAATACTTCCCAAACCGTTCAACAGGTAGCGACACATAAGGTTGCCCCTATTGACTATACCCAATATCTCACATATAGTCAGGATATGATTTCCTATGTCCTCAGTCATGAAGGCAAGGATTACAAATTCTATATCCCAGAAAAAGTACTTGACTGTTTCAATGACGAATTTGATTACAGGTTTATTGCCAACTGTCAGGAACTTACCGATATGGCTGTAGCTATATTTGTCGGACTGATAAATACCCCCAATGTAACAACCGGTGGAGGTGGTGAAGGTTCGCAAAGCGAGCTTCCGTGGAGAGACAAGGACGAAGACGATTTGCAATGGGCTCGCAGATGCGCTCGTGCTGCCAGCCGTTCGTTAGGGAAGAAACCGAAAACAGGACTAAAACGCTAAGCCCATGAAAAAGAAATTTGATTTTTCCGCAGAAATGAGTGAAGTGGAATCCATAAAAACCACTCCCAAGAATGAATATCTGGAAGAAGAAAAACGACTACTCGATGTAAATGCCAAGGAACTTGCCAGCCTGAATGACAATGTATATAAGCTGAGAATAGAAGTTGAAAATCTGTCCGGCTCTATACGAAAGTACAAACCTATCATTTCTGAAGAAATGCAAAAGTTGGCAATTGAATTTGGAGCAACACTTCTCTGCAATTTTCTTGGTCAGATTGAAAGCAAATGCAAGGAAGCCGAGCGGAGAATAAAAAAAGCCGACAATGCTATCCATATCCCGGCTACCGCATTCTACATTTTGATTATCATTGTAGTCGCTCTGTCTTCTTTTTTCGTGTGCATGATAGTGGCTAATGCAGAGATTTTGCATTCCGGATTGATTTGGAAAGCAGTTATCTGCTGTATTCTCATTGCCGTTTTAGGAATTGGTATAGCGTTAATAGTACAGAAGTTTTTAGATAGAGGTAAATAAACGAAAAGTCTCAATCGGATAGAGATTGCTACCAGTTGAGACTTTTATAATATGCCTATGTTATTGAAATTTTATTACAGGAACTACTTTTTCACCAAGTTTGGTCTCATAACGAAATGTTCCTATTTGCATAGCCTTTTTACCTTTAGGTACTTCAATTACCTGATCATCATAAAACAGATTCTGGCCATCTGTCACAATATAGACGACCGGCCCAGTAAAAAATGAAGTTGAATGCCCTTTCTCCTCACAATTGGCCAAAGCACCATCCCCAAGAACCTGAAAAACTTCAAATTTTGTTGCGGTAGTAAATACCGTCTGTTGCTCGGCAATCGTAATATCCGATTCGTTAGCATTTGAATTGGTAATACCTATAACAAAAAGTACTGCAATTGTTAATACACACCCAGTAACAATTCCCAAGAAGAATATCAAACCCTTTCTCATAAGTAATATTTTTAATAACATTCAAATATACAACATAATTCTGAACCACAAAACAATTGTGAGCGAAGAAATTACAGCATTAATTCCCTCGCTCTATACATAACTTTATTTACCCAGTGACTTGAAAACCTTGGTAATGCAACGCTTTTTCTGCTCCATATTGGGATGAACATATAAATCCAAAGTAGTTGAAATGTTGGAATGCCCTAATAATACGCTGACTGTTTTATAGTCACAACCGACTTCTATACAGCGAGTCGCGAAACTGTGACGGAGTCCATGATACTTCAGCTTGGGAATATCAAGTTTCTCCATAAGCCTTTTATAGTAGTTGCGATATGTGCGTGGCTCTGTCGGACGCTCATCATTAGTAAGAATGTAATAATCGTCATTAATTACTTTTTTCAAAGGCTTTAACATAGTAAGCAATTCTTTGTTTATCGGGATTTCACGGCAAGAGTTTTTTGTCTTTGGCGTGTTGATGACCAGCTCTGTATGTTTTCTCTCTCCTTCTATGATATAGATGCGTTCTATCGTCCGGTTAACGGTTAGAATCCCGTCATATACATTGATGTCGCTCCATTTCAAAGCACAGATCTCCCCTATACGCAGACCGGTACTAAGGCTGATATAGATACCAAGTCCCGGAAAGGAAAAGTGGCTCTGAATATAGTTCAGAATCTTTTTATGATTTGCCACGGACAAGACCTCCAACTTTTTACCAGCAACGTCTGTTGGGTACTTAATATCCCATTCGTAATAGTTCATCCATTCGTTTTTCACCCCGAATTTCATAACCATCTTTAGGACAATAAGAATGTCCTTAACAGATTTCACGCTCAATCCGCCTTCCAACTTTTCAAGCACAAAGCCTTGTACATCATTTTCATGAAGTTCGTTACTCTCACCAAACTTTGGCAAAATGTGATTTTCAAGAATCAACATGTAGGCTGCCAATGTCGATTGTTTCACATACGGTCGCTTGTTCTCTCGCCATGCGTCCGAAATTTCTCTAATTGTCTTCTGAATCATAATTTTGAATTTAATTGGTTCTAATAATTAGAGAAATATAATAGGTAATGTTCCCCATTTGAGATTTCCGGAGTTTAGTGGAGAGTGGAACAAGTACACCATAAATGATTTAGCAACAGTGGTTGGAGGTGGCACACCTGATACTACAGTGAAATCATATTGGGGTGGAGATATACAATGGTTTACTCCAAGTGAAATCGGTAAAAATAAATATGTAGACTTTAGCAAAAGAACTATTACAAGAGATGGTTTAGATAATTCAAGTGCAAAGCTATTACCATTACACACTATATTATTAAGTTCTCGTGCCACGGTAGGAGAATGTTCTATTGCATCAAATGAATGTACTACAAATCAAGGTTTTCAATCTCTTATTGCGAAACAATGTAATATTGATTTTCTATACTACTTGATTCAAACTAAGAAAAAAGATTTGATTAGAAATGCTTGTGGATCAACATTCTTAGAAATCTCAGCAAATGAAATTCGCAAGATTAAAGTTGCTGTTCCTGTACAAAACGAACAGGAACAAATTGCGAAGCTCTTATCTTTAATTGATGAGCGTATCGCTACCCAAAACAAAATCATTGAGAAATATGAATCCTTAATTCAGGCAATTAGCCAAAAGGTACTGCGTCCAAGTGAATATTGGAATGAATATAGATTATGTGAATTAGCTGACATTAGAAGCGGGTATTCAGGCAATCAGGTTAGTCATAAAACAGCATATGCCGTATCTCGAATAGAAACAATAAGCAAGCATCGCATTGATATGTTACGTGTAGGGTATGTACAAGATATCCCCAGCGAATATAAATTGAATGTTGGTGATATTTTGTTTAGTAACATAAACAGCATACAGTACATCGGCAATACAGCCTTTGTCGATAAAGAATATAATTTATACCATGGCATGAATCTATTGCGAATAATTCCAAAACCGTCATTGGTAATACCTCGTTTTCTCCACTTGATACTATGTACCAGCATGGCTATTAAGCATTTTCAAAGCATATGCAATAAAGCAGTTTCACAAGCAAGCATTAACCAAACATCTTTGGGAAAGATTATGTTACATATACCTCCTTTGACTTGTCAAGAGCAAATTTGCAATGTGTTTGAAAGTGTTGAGCAACGATTAAATTTAGAAGTCTATTACCTAAAAAGGATTCAATTACAGAAGAATTATCTTTTGCGGCAAATGTTTATATAAACAACTGACGTAAGAGGTAACTTTTCTGTTCACAAAGTAAATTGACTATATTCTTTTCGATAGAAAGCTTATCCGAATAGGCTTTGAGAACGGAGTATATCTCGCTTTGTTTTTTCACCGTTGGAAAATGAAAGATTTTCTTCATAAAATCATTTTTTTGCAAATTGAAACGTGTACTGCCTTGTGCCAATGGAAAAACAGCCTTTCTAAATGATTTGGTTGAAATATAGTATGCTAAAAATGGAGAAAAAATCTTACTTTCATCTGTGATATGGACACCAAAACAAAAACTATTCAGGTATAAAGGATAAGCATCTCCCAAATACACTGCACCCATTCCAACTTCATCCGGTGTTTCAGATGACAAGGTGAAAAGAATGTCGCCATAGCGGACAACCGATTGTTGCTCTGTCTCATTGATTTTGACTAAACCAACATCGGTTATATCAATGATTTGATTCTGATAGACATTCATATATGTTATGTAGGGCCACCCATTACCAAAATCTTCTGCACTTTTACCTGATAAACCTGAATATGGTTTACCAAAATCATTAAAAGACAATTCGACTTTAAGCTGTTCTGATTCTATTAAGGTATCGCACATTGCCTGAATTAAGGATTTGTATTCGTAAATTAAAGGGATTACAATTTTACTAACAACCAAAGGAGAGCCTAATACTACTATCGCTCAATGTTTAGAGTGCCACAGTTCAACGCTTCAAGAAAGAGAAGTCTCACACAGCGGATTGTATAAAGTGTTTGGCGCAAACGGCTTACTCGGATATACCGATATGCCGCAAATGAATGGTGATTCGATACTGATAATCAAAGACGGTTCAGGTGTAGGAACAGTGTCCTACGCACAAGGTGATTTTTCGATAATTGGCACGCTCAACTATCTTACAGCCTTAAGTAACTATGATGTACGATATCTATACTTCGTTCTGTCTGTGTTTAATTTTCAGTCGTACAAAACAGGAATGGCAATACCACATATCTACTTCAAGGATTATGGTAATGCGAAAATATATTGTCCTCCACTTTCCGAACAAAAGCGTATTGCAAATGTACTTGGAAAATTGGAGAGCAAACTCTTTTTGGAGCAAAATATTCTTGTATCGTTTAACTTGCAAAAACAATATTTATTGCACCAAATGTTTATATAAACATCTGCGACAACAGATACGATTTCTGTATCTGGATTGCTTGTAAGGAAGTTTGTTCATTCTTTATTTTGGCAAGTATAGTATCTAAACACTTTGCAATATGTTCTTGGATTGTTAGCTCAGGGAGAATGATCTTTAGTTTGGCCAAAGGTTGACGAACAATCTGTGGTTGACCTGACCCGGATATAATGCTATTGAAATTTATAGACGATAGGTAATGAAATAAATATCGTTTATTTACATTTTCAGCAAAATTATCGGTATTTATAACCATGGCGTTTCCTGTTATCCATGATTTAGGCTCTGTATAATTAACCGTTCCGCAAGTATTTCCACGGCATGTAATGCAGATTTGTTCTTTCTCATGATTATATAAATGGTATTTACCAATAATACCATTCGCACCATATACAAGATAACCATCTTCTGTTAAGTCCGTTGAAAGAATCGTTTTAGGTTGATATATATCTGCAATATCTTGTAAAGCAATATAATCTCCTTGGTTTTGGATCATCATATTATTGCGAATCCCTTTAATTAAGGATTGCAGTTTCTCAATGATTTTGTTTTGGGTAGCTATGCGCTCATCTATTAGGCATAATAAGCGAGTAATGTTATTGCGCTCTGCTTTACAGCCATACCTTACTTTAATTCTTTTCAGCATGCCACCTGTTATTAGTGGTTGACCAGAGCCAAATACTAATCTGTTCAGATTATAATGCTGCAAGAAGTAATAAATGTAGTAGTTCCATTCTTTTGCATCAATTACAAGTGTATTGTCCGTAACACCACAAGGAGCATTACCAATTTGCATTTGACCTGCATTTGCACCAACACGTGCTACGAGAACAATATTCTCTTTATATGAAGCAGAATTTGTCCTACCAATAACTCCAGTAGAACCATAGAGAGCGACCTCACCGCTGTTGGAAATTCTGTCTTTACCCGAACATATATTTGGAACAATATCTTGCAACTCAGTTTCCACCCACTCCCCACTAAACTCCGGAAATCGCAAATCCGGAACATTATGGTTTATATTTCTCTAATTATAAGAACCAATTATTAAGAAATTATGATTCATAAAACTATTAGAGAAATTGCGGCTGCATGGAAAGAGTACAAGCGGCCTTATGTGAAACAGTCCACTATGGCTGCATACGTATTGATCTTGGAGAACCATATTCTTCCAACCTTCGGGGAGGATAATTCACTTCCGGAACAGAGTGTTCAAGCTTTTGTTTTGCACAAAATTGAAAGTGGATTAAGCACTAAATCGGTCAAGGATATTCTGATAGTCCTTAAAATGGTAATGAAGTTCGGAGTGAAGAAGGAATGGATGACTTATTATGAATGGGACATCAAATATCCCCCAAGTTCAGAAAACAAAGTATTGGATGTTCTGTCCGTTACTAACCATAGGAAGATATTAAACCATATCCAAAGTCATTTTACATTCATGGGACTTGGTATTTATATCAGCCTTAGTACAGGGCTACGTATAGGAGAAATCTGTGCTTTGAAATGGAGTGATATCAATGTCACTGATGGAATACTAACTGTTAATCGAACAATAGAACGTATTTATATTATAGAAGGGGAGAAAAAGCACACTGAGCTGGTTATAAACACACCAAAGACCAAAAACTCCTGTCGCGAGATTCCGATGAATAAAGAGTTGCTAGGAATGTTGAAGCCTTTGAAAAAAGTAGTTAACGATGACTATTACATCCTAACCAATGATGAACGTCCGACAGAACCACGTACATACCGTAACTACTATAAAAGGCTGATGGAGAAACTTGATATTCCAAAATTAAAGTACCATGGACTCCGCCACAGCTTTGCGACTCGTTGTATAGAAGTCGGTTGTGACTATAAAACTGTTAGTGTGCTATTGGGACACTCAAACATATCAACTACGCTGAACTTATATGTTCATCCCAATATGGAACAGAAAAAACGCTGTATAGATAAAGTATTCAAGTCGCTGGGGAAATAAAGTTATGTTATAGAGCGAAGAAATCTGATATAGTAGTTTCTTCGCTCTTAATTGTTCTGTGATTCCCAAAAACGTGATATGGGCGAAAAAAAGATAGTGAAAACCAACTTGTAGAATACAAGATGTGGTATGAAAATATAATTCAACTTTACGAATTATTTCGTGCTAATTCACTATAATTCTTTTGAATTTGGTGAAGGTATCCATAATGACAGATTGTTTAAATTTTTCTGCTTGTTCCTACATCTTTTGCACAATTTTCAGTAATAATTCTCACAGATAGTTATATAAATTTACTAGATTTATAAAGTAAATTCCCCCATATCCGTTAAGACTGGAGGACTATTAGCGGTCGCACGAGGCGACCGCTTTTTGTATGCTTGTTTCATGACTTTATCGTCTTAATCCTGTTCTCGGTTTCTTGCCCAATAGGAGGGTAGCAGCACGTGCACAACGGCGGGCCCATTGCAGGTCGTCATCGTCCTTGTCCCGCCAGGGAAGATCGCTTTGCGAACCTCCGCCACCACCTCCGGCAGATACGGCGGGCGTATCAAGCATCCCGACAAAGATAGCTACGGCTATGTCGGTCAGCTCGCTGCTGTTGGCAACCTCCCGATAGTCGAACTCATCGTTGAAATAGTCAAGTACCCGCTCCGGAATATAGAAACGCTGTTCCCTTCCGCTATTGGAAGAAAGAGTGTAGGACACCGAGCCGGAACGATAGTGAGTATAGTCTATATCGACTGCCGGTCTTTGAACAGGTTCCGGCCTATGGATTTGAGAAGTATTGACCCGAGCGGCAAGGCTCTCCCGGTAGTGGAGTTTTTGCCAGGTTCGGGGAAGTTTGGAAATCATCAGGTTACGGGCCACTCCCAGTTCAGAAGCCTTGTATTTGGTATTTCCTTTGAGGATCGCATATCCACGGAGAACATCTTTCTTGTCTTTCCGTTCATATATCGAATAGCCTCTCCGGGCAAGTGCCTTCTTGTATTCTTCCCATGACCACGATGGCATGGTTCTCAATACCTCCATGCACTCTCTGCTTACTTCCGGAATGTTGCGACTTCGGATTTCTTCTGCAGTCTTCCAGCCACGTTTCACTGCAACTCGCTCGGCTGCACGTTGTGCCCGAAGATGAATGTTATGGTCATTGTTGATGTTCCCGTTTTCATCAAAGCGGCAAATTGCGGCATGGAGATGAGGGACTTTCCCTTTGGATTCCATGTGCAGGTAAACAGTGTATTTGCTGTTTGCCAGATTGGTCGGGCAAGAACGGACTTTCCCGTCCTTACCGGTAATCGTTTGTTTGTCGAACTCTTCGGCAAACTCGTGCCAGAGCTTTTGCCAGTCCTCAATGTCATAGAAACTGGTATGCTCAGGCGATGGACTCAATTCTATTCTGATAATGGAATTCTTTATCGGCCGATGCTGGGCAAGGGTCAACTGCATGGAGTTCCATATTCCCATAGCGTCCAGTTCCGGGGGCAACAGATTGTCCAATACCCGATATATTTTTTCCGGATGCTTCTTGTGTTTTGATTCGCCAGTAATATAACGAAGGTCATTGATTCCGTAAGATATGGCTTTGGCTTTTGCAATCATTATTCTTCGGATTGAGGGTTGGACGGAATTCTGTTTTTCTCCTTAACGGCTTCCAGGAATTGGCAGACGCCTTCGGCAACACTGGAAAGTTCTCCGAGCCAGCCGACCATGAACGGAATCTGATTGAACATTACCATCCGCTGCTTTGTGGACATTCCGTGAAGTGCGGAGGTATATTTTACGAGATCAGATCGACAATTGTCCAGATTCTGCAACAGTGCCGCCTCTTCTTTCGTGAGCCTCGCTTTGGGCTTGAAGTTATACGCACATGACAATATGTAGTCGCTTACGGTCATGCCGCATTGTTCAGCCAGTGATTTTATATGGTCTCTCTGGCTGGGAGTAACTTTTGCCCCGACAAAGACGCTTCTTGTTTCTTTCGGGGAAGTTGATGTATTGACAATATCTTCTTTCATTTGAATCGTTGTTATAATGGTTGAAAAGGTGCGAGCTTGCGAGTACCGTACTGGCGAAGGAACTGAGCAGTCAAGAGCGCCAATGTACAACCGTAACGCAGTGAGGTTATACCTTGGCATATCTCGAAACAGTTACCTGTTTATCCTTCCCCGCAAGCCATATCGGATGCGTATAATGAATTGGCACCTGGACAAGGAAATGCAGGATAATATTATCCACTAAAAGAGGGGAGAAAATGAGTATCCCACATGATGATTCCCTGCCGACTTTGCTTTATTCTAATATATACGCCCCTGCAATAAAGTAAAGTTGGACTCAGTAATGGCATTCCGGATTGAGAATATAATTTTTCCCCTCCTTTATGACCATCCGCTTGTTGCCAAGAAAGGTGGCTACTTTGACAGCCTTGTTGTAGCCGAGCTTTACATTGTGCAATCCGTAAGCTTCCTTCAGACGTTCCAGGTAGTCATCGTAACTGCCGATATTCCCATGGGCAAAAGCGGCATCCACTGCCGCACGATGTACATCCTCCGGAATCTCCCTCTGCGGATCGAACGGTTCTTTGGTTGGTCGCCCGCTCTTCTTCTCTTTGGACAGATATGGTTCTACCAGTTCAGGCAGGACGTCTTCGTTTATGCGGAAAGCGAAAGGTTCAAAGTCCCGGTCCCGGATGTGCACAGCTTCGACCACGCTTATGGCTTTGTCCTCTTTGTCCACTTCTACCTGCAGGATGGTTTCCGCCTTGTTGTTGAGTTCCGTGCCGATGTGACCACGCGCATGTTCATCATTCTTGTTCTGATGCAGGACAGTATGGATATGGATTTGTTTGTCGTCCGTCCACTGCATGAATTTCGAGATAACTTCGGTAGATTCACTGGATGAATTGATGTCGTAAAGGAAATCACGGATGCCATCTATAATGACCAGACCCAAATCAGGTGTGGTGCCGATAGCTTCTTCGACTATCAACAGACGCACTCTTGGTGCAAACTTACGCAGAGACAACATAATCAGATTTTCGGGCACCTTGTCATCCGGCATTTCCGCCAAACGCAGGATGCGCTTCAGTACCTGTTGACAATGATGGCGTCCCTGTTCCGTGTCGATATACAGAATCTTCCTCTTGTTCTCGGGGAACATGGAGCGGTAACGAAGAACAGTGCGGCCACTCAATGCTGATGCGGCAATGGCCGAAACGTTGAAAGTCTTCTTGCTTTTGGCTTTCCCGATGGAAGCGCTGAAATTCCCCAATGTGCCTATAACAGCATCATCCACCATCAACACCGCCGGCGCCTCTTCATAGTTATTCGTGACGCTCACGGCTGCTTCCTCTATAAAAACTGCCAGTTCCTCACGTGAAGGTATCGTTTCGTCCGTCTTCTCCATCATTACCAGTTTTTAAGGTTAGGTTTACGGCGATGGGAAGCGAACATGGCTTCGTTCTCTTCCTCGAAAGTTTGCGGAGCCGGATTCTTTCGGGAGGATTCCAGCCATTTGTCCAGTTCATCCCGATAAATGTATAGATGTTTCCCTTGCTTGATGACTGGAATATCATCTTTTTTGACCTTGTAATAAAATGTCGATAACGGCATTTTGAGATAGGCGCAAGCTTCCTGCACGGTCATGGGGACGTGCGTATTTTCTTTAGCTTCATGCTGCTTGGACAGTTTTTCAGTCAGCAGATTTTCCATGCTTGCTATCCGGTCGCAAAGTTCGCCGACTACTGCCGGCAAGTCATTGAATGTAAGTTGGTCTGTTTTCATATTATAACTTTTTAATCGTTTAACATGCTGCGAACCAACCCAATGAAGCTTTGCAGAACAATACAGACAGGATTAATTATTTCATCTGCATACGTTTTTTATTACGACTCATCGTTATCTGTTTCCAAATGGAAGCGATAGTCTCCCTTTTCTGGTACATCAATTGGAATCTGACTTGCTACCTGATCCCGCAAATTAAGCCTGAGATATTCATGACTCGCGTTTTCAAGTTCGTATGGAAATGATTCTTTGATAAAGACGGCTCTTTTCGCCAATGGAACTCTCAATCGTTCACCTACATTCCACGCCAGATGACGAAGTCCCGGTGACCGTAACGGATTGTCAATATTGGAACGAATCGGTTTATAGAACTCCGGCTGATCACAAGCCATGTACTCAATGTTGGAAATGAGAGTCGCTATAGCCTCTTTGGAGAGATAGGGGGCAGTCTTGATGGTTACATATTCCCGAATCGCATCCATAACCTTTACTTGCCTTCTCAGTTCTTTCTCTTTGAGTTCTTCCAGAATGGAATCATACTTTTCCAAATGAGATTCATTGGAGCAATCAGGGACGACAGGATCTTGATTTGGCTGTAGAGTTGGAGCATACTCCTGTTCAGAAGAATCCGCCGGTTGTTCGGTAGGTGGTGTTTCGGCAATACAAACAGGCTCTGTGGTGCTCTCTGATTCTATAACAGGAGAGGATTGTTCACCAAAAGAGAATTGGATGGGATTTTTCGTCAGCCAATTATAGAAAAATTTCTGCAGGGCTCCACACAATATGATGGACATCGCCAGTCCGAGAATTACAGGAGTTGTTATGCGCATGATGTTGATGTCATGGCAAAGGGTAAAATAAGTGGCTATGGCTGCAAAAATGATAACGGATAGCGCAAGGATAAAACTTATTTTCTTAGTTCGGATTTGTTCTGTATTTGTCATCTTCTATCACTATTTGGAATTACTGTACGCCAAAGTTATGTGCGTTATTCCAGATACTGATAAATAATGAGTTATAATCATACGATTTTACACAAAAATTACGGATATAGTTCGATTTTTCGCTCAAAATCAAACTATATCCGCTAAAACAGGTGGTCAAAATGCCTGTCAGTCTTTCCGCATCAGGGTGATTTTCTTGCTGGCTTCACGCTTGTTGCTGTCCACTACTTTCATGTATCTTTGGGTTGTGGTTATACTCTTGTGAGCCATCATGCTTTGTATGGTACGGATATCCGTTCCGGCAGCCGCTTGCAGCGTAGCGAATGTTCTACGATAGGAGTGGAAGGTGATCTTCTTGGTGATTCCAGCCGAACGGATCCACCCTTTCATGTAGGTCTGGGTCCAGCAGCGCTGTAACCCCTTGAATACCATTCCCCGCTTATCAGGGCTGTAGCCGATCAGGTCCAGTGCTTCCTCGCTGATGGGGATGATGTCCTCGGAGCGGTTCTTCTTGGTGATGATGTGTACACACTTGCCGCCGGCCGAATAGTCCACGATGTCCTCCCAGCAGAGGGCGAGGATGTCGCTGATGCGCAGGCTGGTCATACAGGAGAAGAGCGACGCCGTTTTCAGCACGGGCTTCTTGCAAGGTGTCTCGGCCAGCTTGTAGAGTTCTTCCACTGAAAGATAATCCTTGACTACATCCTCGGTCTCGATCTTTTCGAGGAAGTCGTTGACGTTGTTGCGGATCAGTCCGTTACGGTAGAGGATTTTCAGAAGTCCCCTGAATGTAGACCAATATCCCGATGCGGAGTTTCGTGTGATGTGTCCGTTACGCTTGAGTTTCTTTGCCGTCAACAGGTACTCACGGAACTTGTTGCAGAGATCAATGTCGAGCTCCTCAAAAGTACATTTTCCATGCACGAAGTTGCTGAAATGGAGATAGACAAATTCCCACTTTGGGTCATGTTTACGGAGCTGATTACGGAAATACTCCAGGAAATCAGCCTTGAGTTTGTACTTGTCGAAGAAATCATACCGTTCATTCACTACCGACTCGAACCTGCGGCAACGGATGGCTTCAGCCTTCTCGGCCATTACCTCGTTGAAATCCTGTTCCCGCTTGTTCTTCGGATTGGCATATATATAAATGCCAAGCGATTCATGACGGATAACTTTCATTGTTTCCTTGTCTCTATACCCAGGATAATAATCCAGATAAAACGACAGCATCCTGTTTTTCAAAGGACGTGTTCTTAATGTTACGGTTTTACAATCGTTCATAATGTTATATTTTTTATGGTTGTTATTAATTCGCTGGCAAATCACTGTAATGTAACCATGCAGACCACCTTCAGTGACGATTAATTTTGGAATAATTTACGGTAGCCTATAATCAGGTCACTTACGGACACCCATAACCCGGTCAAAGTCCACTTTCAGGAAGCGGACGAAGCGCCCGTTCTTCTCTCGGGGAATCTGGTGGAACTGCAAAATACCGTACACTGAGTCACGAGAGAGTTTGAATTTTTCCATTGCCTCCTTGACGGTGTAGTATTCGGCCTTGCTTTCCTCCGCGCTGCTCTTCGAGAGGTCGAAGTGCAGCTTCGAGTAGTAGATCTGCCCGTGTTCCTTCTTCGATGGGATATTGTTGCGGTAGACGTGCGAGCGGATGGCGATGCGGGTCATGCCGTATCGCTCCTGAATCTCTTCGGGCGTGTACCACTCCGTCAGGTCGGAGTCCACCTCATATTTGGCAAAGGCGGCATCAATATGTTTCTTGCTGTAATAGTTGAACTGGCGGATTCTCACTTTCGGGACCTTGTGCTGCCGGGTGTAGGTCCATACCCATTTGGCATTGACCTTATATTTCTGTGCAATCTCCTCGGCGGTGTAATACTCGGTGATGTCAAAGTCCTCTTTGGGCATGATGCGTTCGTAAGGCTTGGTCTTCATCATCAGCTCGATGTCCGCACGGCGGATGAGCGACTTCTTCCCGCTCAGCCGGGATGCCCGCAGTTTGGATTCCTTGACTAGTTTATAGATGTATTGCCGGGTAACACCCATCAGCTTTGCGGCTTGGGCAAAAGAGAAGAAATCCTGCCCCTCGGCT
>OBAF01001033.1_pt1 | contig 18911 bp, 12 predicted proteins | sample 1517851 | NCBI WGS metagenome assembly OBAF01 (sample SAMN04571706, study PRJEB22368) | human gut metagenome | biome: human gut; material: stool | host: Homo sapiens | place: Luxembourg | collected 2012-10-19 | reverse complement strand
CCCGCTGCCGCCGGTAAGTCCGCCGCCCCCGCCGGGGACAAGGACGCCTGGATGCGCCGCTATATCAAGAGGTGAGAATATGTCATACGACGGTATCATCATGCAGCGGGCCATTGCCCGCTTTGACCAGGCCCGCCAGCGCCGGGAGGCCGAGCTGGACCAGCGCCGCCGGGAGGTCTTTGCCCGCCAGCCCCGCCTGCGGGACATTGACCGCACCCTCCGCACCACCATGAGCCGTATCGTGGCCGCCGCCGCTAAAAAGGGCGAGGACCCGCTGCCCGCCCTGCGGGTCCTGCGGGACGAAAATCTCTCCCTGCAGCGCGAGCGCGCCGCCCTGCTGGAGGACATGGGCTATCCCGCCGACTATCTGGAGGACAAGCCCGCCTGTCCCCTCTGCGGAGACACCGGCTATACCCGGTCCGGCGTCTGCGCCTGCCTGAAGCAGTACTACGCCCGCGAGCAGCTGGCGGAGCTCTCCCGGCTCCTGCCGCTGGGCGAGGCCCGGTTCGACACCTTCCGCTTCGACCTGTATGACAGCGCCGTGTGGGACAGCTACGGCGTTTCGCCCCGGGCCAACATGGAGCGCAACTTCGATGTCTGCCGGGACTTTGCCCGCCAGTTCTCCCGGGGCAGCGGCAGCCTGCTGCTCTCCGGCGGCACCGGTCTGGGCAAGACGTTCCTCTCCGCCTGCATCGCCCGGGAGGTCAGCGACGCCGGCTTCTCCGTGGTTTACGACACCGCGATCAGCGTTTTCTCCCGCTATGAGGACGCCAAGTTCCGCCCCGACGAGGTCAGCGATGCCGACGTCCGCCGCTGTGAGAGCTGCGACCTGCTGATCCTGGATGACCTAGGCACCGAGATGACCACCGCCTTTGTCCAGAGCGCCCTCTATCAGATCGTCAACGGCCGTATGCTCTCCGGCAGGTCCACCATCATCAGCACCAACCTGGCCCCGGAGGAGCTGGGCCATCGCTACGGCGCGCCCATCCTCTCCCGTATCGAGGGCGCCTACCAGATCCTGCCCTTCTTCGGCGAGGATATCCGCACAAAGCAGTGACCGCCGCACCCGCCCCGACAGGGGCGGGTGCATTTTTTTATTTCCCGACGGTCTTCGCCCGCTTTCGACAGGCCTCCCGCCGTACAATAGGCGAAAAAAGGAGGCGACCGCCATGAAAAAAGACCAGAAGACCGATTTCCTCTCTACCCGTGTGCGATACATACCCATCAACGATATACGGCCCAATCCCCAGCAGCCCCGCCGCCGGTTCGACTCGGAGAGTTTGCAGGAGCTGGCGGCCAGCATCGCCGCCTACGGCATTCTGCAGCCGCTCACCGTCCGGCAGCAGGGCGCAGTCTACGAGCTGGTGGCCGGCGAGCGCCGCTGGCGGGCGGCGCGGATCGCCGGGCTGCGGCAGGTGCCCTGTCTGCTGGCCCGGGTGGATGAGGAGGACGCCGCCCTGCTGGCCCTGATCGAGAACCTCCAGCGCCGGGACCTGGACTACATGGAGGAGGCGGCCGCCATCGCCCGCCTGCTCCGCCGCTACGGCCTCAGCCAGCAGCAGGCGGCGGAAAAGCTGGGCCGCAGCCAGTCCGCCGTGGCCAACAAGCTGCGTCTGCTCCGGTTGGAGGAGCCGGTGGCGGAGGCTCTGCATCACTACGGCCTGACCGAGCGCCACGCCCGCGCCCTCCTGCGTCTGGAGGACCCGGAGCAGCGCCTTGCCGCCGTCGAACACATCGGCAAAAACCAGCTGAACGTCGCCGATGCCGAAGGTTACATAGACCGTCTGGTCGCGCAAAACCAGACGACGCAGCCCCGCCGCCGCAGCGCGTATATCATCAAGGACGTCCGGCTGTTTCTCAACAGCGTGGACCGGGGCGTCAGGATCATGCAGACCGCCGGCGTCGGCGCCAAAGTCTCCCGCCGGGACACGGAGGACACCATCTGCCTCACCGTCACCATTCCCCGCGCAAAGCCGCAGAAAGATGTGTCGTAACGCTTTTGTAACCCATTCCTTGACAAACCGTGATACAATGCAGTAACGGCACGGCATTTTGCCGGTATTGCCCAAACCTGATGATACAAAGGAGGGGACACCATGAGCGACGAGTTGAATATGTCCTCTGTTACCGCCGATCCCGCGCCGGAGACGGCCGGCAAGCGCGCGGCCCCGGAAGAAAAGCCTCCCAAGACCCCCGGCAAAAGAGCCGGACTGATCATCGGCATCGCCGCGGCGGTGCTGGTGCTGGCCTACGCGGGCTGCTGTGTGGCCGCCAACGCGCTGTATTCCCACACGGCGTTTCCCAACACCTCCGTGCTGGGTATGGATGTGTCCGGCCTGTCGGCGCAGGAGGCCGAGCAGCGCTGGACGGAGCAGGGGAGTGCCCTGCTGGACGGCATGACCATCCGCCTGACCCGTGACGGGCAGGAGATCGGCAGCACCACCCTTTCCGACCTGGGCGTCACCGTTCTGCCCGTCTATATCTCCAAGGCTGCCGGCTGCGACGTGCAGGACCGGGGCTGGGGCAGCGATGTGACCGCGTTCCTCCGCGGCGGCTGGCGCTTTATCGAGAGCTGGTTCAGGGCCGTGGATGTCACGCCCCAGCTGGACGTGGACGAGGCGAAGCTTACCGCCGCCTGCGAGGAGCTGTCCGACACCGTGGGCTGCACCGTAACGGACGGCGGCTACCGGCTGGCGGAGGGTGAGGGCCTGTACATCACCAAGCCGCAGGACGGCGAGAAGCTGGACGCGGCGGCGCTGCGCGCCGAGTTGGCGCAGCACTTCGAGAGCCGCGACCTGTCCGCGGCAGCCCGGTCTGTGGAATGTGTGTTCGCGGCCCACACCGCCGCGCCCATGGACGTGCAGGCGCTCCACGACGAGATCGCCGGCACCATGGCCGCCGCCATCTGTGACAAATCCACCGGCAAGCCCACCCAGTCCCGCGTGGGCGTACAGTTCGATGTGGAGACAGTGCAAAAGCAACTGGACGCCGCCCAGCCGGGCGAGGAATTCCTGGCTGACGCCCAGGTGCAGTTCCCGCCCGCCGCCACCGAGGAGTTGGAGCAGGCCATGTTCCGGGACGTGATCGGCACCTGCACCACCACCTGCGCCGGCCCCTGGGGCCGCCGCCAGAACATCAAGCTGGCCTCCGCCGCCATCAACGGCCGTATCTATAACCCCGGCGAGGAGTTCTGGTACAACGCCACTGTGGGCCAGCGCACCGAGGCCCGGGGCTTCCAGCCCGCCGCCGCCTACTCCGGCGGCAAGACCGTTACCTCCATCGGCGGCGGTATCTGCCAGGTATCCTCCACGCTGTACTATTCCGCCCTCATGGCGGACCTGCAGATCGTCCTGCGCTACGCCCATATGTTCGACCCCGGCTATATGCCCGTCACGGGCTGTGATGCCACGGTCAGCTGGGGCGGCCCGGACTTTGCCTTCCGCAACAGCACCAACTACCCCATCAAGATCACCACCAGCTATAACGACGAGACGAACCAGCTGACCATCACCCTGCTGGGCACCAAGACCGACGACCACTATGTGGAGATGACCAACCAGTTCCTCTCCTACTCCGAGCGCAAGACGGTCTATCAGGAGTCCGAGTCCGTGGCCCCCGGCACCACCGAGGTGGAGCAGTACGGCCACAACGGCTACGCCGTCCAGACCTACCGCAACGTCTACGCCGGCGACGGTACGCTCCTCCGCAGCACCAAGGAGGCGTACAGCGACTATGACCGGGCCGACAAGATCATCCTGGTCGCCCCCGGCGAGCTGCCGCAGTAAATAAAGAAACAGCCCCCTGCCGGGGGCTGTTTTCTGCTTTCGCTGTGTCTTCGCCGGGAGCAGACAGAGAAAAAGACCGGCGAAAGCCGGTCTTTTCTTTCTGCGTATCATTCTCTCCGCAGGGCTTCGATGGGGTTCAGCTTCGATGCCTTCATGGCCGGCACCAGGCCGAACACCACGCCGATGACCATGGAGAAGGCCACCGCGATGATGCACGCCGGTACGCTGATGGCCACCGGTGTTCCCATGATGTGGGACATCATCTCCGCCAGGCCGATGCCCGTGGCCACGCCCAGTATGCCGCCCATGCTGGTCAGCACCGCCGCCTCCGTCAGAAACTGCCAGAGGATGCGGCTCTGCTGCGCGCCGATGGCGATCTTCAATCCGATTTCGCGGGTGCGCTCGGTGACGGACACCAGCATGATGTTCATCACGCCGATGCCGCCCACTACCAGCGAGATAGCCGCGATCCAGATCAACTGCTTGTTGGTGCTCTCCGACAGGCTCTGCAGATCGCTGGCCTGCTGCAGAAGGTCCTTGGACTCGTACTTGTACTTCGTGGTCCGGATGGCGTTCTCGTTCAGGTACTTGGCCACATTGTCACCGGCGGCGGTCATGTCGTTGGTGCTGGTGGCCCGCACCGCCGCGTACTGGGGCTCATCATACCGGTACGGCACCGACCAGCACACGTCCGGGATGAAAATGGTCCCCGCTGTGCTGCCGGCGTACATCTGATAATCCTTAAAGCTGTTGATCACCGGTCCGCTGCTGGACCGGGAGGACACCACACCCACCACGGTGAACGGCATCCCGTTGATCTCGATGGTGCCGCCGATGGGGTTCTCGCCCTGAAACAGCGACTTTGCCGACTTCGCGTCGATCAGCGCCACATTCCGCCGGTTCTCATAGTCCGCCGCCGTGAAGGAGCGTCCGTAGTTCACCGCGTAGTCCACGGCCGTCAGATAGTGGTCGTCCACGCCGTACAGCGACCCGCTGAACGCCGTATTGCCCACGTATACGTTGTCGCACCAATCCCGGGAGTAGTACATACTCACCAGCGACACGCTGCCCAGCTTCTCCATCTCATCCCGCATCTCCCGGGTCACTGGGTCGATACCCTCCGGCAGCGCCGAGTAGTTCAGGTCGAAATAGTTTTGGCTGTCCGTGGCGCCGATGGTCACCCGCACCACGTTGTTGCCCGCGCCGATCAGGTTCTGCTTGATCTGCTCGTTGGTGCCCTGAATGGTGGACACGATGGTGATGATCGCGGCGATACCGATAATAATGCCCAGCATGGTCAGAAACGACCGCAGCTTGTGGCTCCACACGCCCTGAAAGGCGAGATTTATATTTTCCAACATATGGTTATCCCGCCTCCTTTATATGCCGTAGTTGTACAGCTGGTCGGTCGTGGCCTCCTGGGTGTGGGCACCCTCCACCACGTCGCGTCCATAGGGGAACGCCACATAGTCGTCGATGGTCAGCCCGCCCCGTATCTGGGTGTAGCTGCCCCACAGATCCCGGCCGGTCTGCACCCACCGCTGCTCCAGTCTGCCGTCCTCGCCCCGGGCCATCACATAGCTCTTGCCGTTGTCGGTCCGGATGAACATGCTCTGCAAATACAGTGAGCTGCCGCTTTCTTCCGCGCTGGTGTCCTTCTGGTACTGTATATCCACATAGTCATTGGGCTGCAAATTCGCGTCCTCGGTGACAAACACCTTGAAGGGGTAGTAGGACACGTTACTGTTGCCGTCGCCCCAGTTGTTGCCGTTGCTGGTGGGATAGTCGTCGATGGACACGATGGTGCCCTCGCAGGCCGCTCCGGTCATCCAGCTGCTGATGGATACGCTGTCGCCCACCTGCACGCTGCCCAGATCCATCTCGCTGAGGGTGCCGGTGACGTAGTAACCGCCGCCGCCGGACAGCTCCACCACGGCCTCGCTGTTGTTATAGGCCTCGTCCGGGTCCCGCACGGCCTTCACCGTGCCGTCGAACTCCGCGTACACGTTGCCGTCGCCAAGCTCCGCCAGCTTCTTGTCCAGCTTCAGCTTCGCCACCTTCAGGTTGACCTCCTGCTCCTTTACCGCCTGAGCCTTCTCCAGAATGGCCTTGTTCAGATCCAGCTGGGTCATGGAGGACTCCAGCAGCTCGTCGATCTGGGCGATCTTCTTATCCAGCTTGGAGATCTCTTCTTTCTTGTCGCCGTAATCCAATGACTTATCCTGATAGGGCGCTAGGTCGGCCGGTTCCATACTCACGGAAGCGATGGTCTTCTTGGCGGCCGACGTGGAAGGCGCATTGGGATTAGTGGTGGTAGTACCGGGTTCGGGATCGGCGCCCTCGGTCTTAGTGACGGCTGTCAGCTTCAGCCCCCAGCACCGCTCCACAAGACCGCCCACCTTGTCGTCCGTGCGGTATACCAGCACCACGTAGAGGGGAACATCTCCTGATTTGCCGTTGCTGGTAAACATACCGATTAAATGTTCCTGTGTCAGCGGTGTCTTGGATATCCACTGATAGTAGTACGGTGCTTTTTCCGTACCGTTGGGGACTGTGTTAGGGTCGGTAGGGGGAAGTAAGTCGGTACTGGTTATCGTCTTATCCAGACCTTCGTCATTGTATATCTTTTTGATGATGTCATCCCGCTGCTTCTGGTACCTGGTCAGCTCTGCCTCCAGCGTCTCCTTGTTCTTCGCCTTCTTCAGCAGCTCCAACCCGTTTTTCATGACCTCCAGGTTCTCCGTCTGCCGGTCATAGTCGATCTTGGCGCGCTCCACGGTGGCCTGTGTCAGGGTGGAGTCATAGCTCACCAGCACCGTGCCCTTCTTGACGCTGTCGCCCTCCTTGACCCACACCTTCTTCACCGTCTGGCTCTGGGAGATGTAGATCTTCTGCAATTTGTCCGTGGTCACCATGCCGCTGGTGTTGGAGGTGTCCCCCCAGTAGTCGGTCATGGCGCACTCGTTGACGGCGTATACGTTCACGTCGCCCCGCTGGGCGTTCCGGGCGATGGTCAGTCCGCCCCACACCGCGCCGCACACGCCCACCACGCAGGCAGCGGCGATAATGCCCTTTTTCAGCTTCTTGCTCATGCGCGGCTTCTCGCCGTCGGTGCGCTTTTCACCTATGTGCAGCTTTTCCCGCAGCGTCAGCTTCTCACTCATAGTCGTCACCTCCCGACAGTACGCCGTCCCGTATGGTCATGACCTTGGCGGCGTGGTTGGCGATGGAATGGTCGTGGGTGATCATGATGATGGTGGAGCCGCTGTCATGCAGCTGCTGAAACAGCTCCATCACCGCCGCGCCGCTGGCGCTGTCCAGCGCGCCGGTGGGCTCGTCGGCCAGCAGCAGCTTCGGCTTGCCCACGATGGCCCGTGCGATGGCCACCCGCTGGCACTGTCCGCCGGACAGCTGGTCCGGTCGGTGGTCCACCCGGTCGGAAAGCCCCACTGTCTCCAGCGCGGCCCGGGCCCGTTCCAGCCGTTCCGCCTTCTTCACCCCGCCGTACAGCAGGGGCAGCGCCACGTTTTCCAGCGCCGTCAGCTTCGGCAGCAGATTAAAGCTCTGGAACACGAAGCCCAGCTCCTTGTTCCGTACCTCCGCCAGCTGCTTGTTGTTGCAGGTGGTCACGTCCCGCCCGCCCAGCAGATAGCTGCCGCTGGTGGGCACGTCCAGACACCCGATCAGGTTCATCAGCGTGGTCTTGCCGCTGCCGGAGGGACCCATGATAGCCAGGTATTCCCCCTCCTCCACGTCAAGGTTCACGTTTTTCAGGATATGTGCCACGGACTTTCCCATGGGGTAGTCCTTGCATATATCGCGCATTTCCAAAATCATGCTCAGCCCTCCATCGGCGGAATGACCGCTGACGCGGAGGCGGCCTCGCCGCCGGGAATCACGGCTGCGGTGCCGCCGTCGTCCGTGACGGTGTCGTTCTCAGCGGGCATATCGCCGCCGTCCATGCCGTCCATGGGCACGTTTTCGTCGATTTTTTCACCGCCGCCCTCGGGGTATACCTCGCCGCCGCTGGCGCTGGGGTCAAAGGTGGCGTCGTCATAGGTGATGCACGTCATGCCCGCCTTCAGGCTGTCGTCGGGATAGGCGATATAGTCCTCCGCCGTCAGGCCGTCCGTCACGGGATAGGTGTCCGTCTCCGTGTTGTACTCGCCCAGGGTGATGCTCCGCTTCTCCAGCTTGCCCTTGCTGTTCTGAGCCCACACCCAGGGCTTGCCCTCGGCGTCGTTGATGAAGTAGCTGGGCAGGTTGATCAGGCTTTCGTCCTGGGTGTCCTCCTGACCGTAGTCCGGCTCTATGTACACGTGCTGGCCCATCAGCAGGCCCTCGCCGTCGCCCTCCAGCGTCACATAGAAGGGGTACTTGCTGGACATAGCCGTGTCGCTGTCGCCGTAGTCGCTGCGGCTCTGCTGGGCGTTGTTCCAGTCGATGGAGCTGATGCTGCCCTTCCACGTCTGGTCGCTGACCCGGGAACGGATGACCACCGCCGTGCCCTCGGTCAGCACGCTGGCGTTGTTTTCATTCACATAGCCCTTGATGCGGAAGCCGCCCGTCTCCACGATGGTCATGAACGGCAGGGCGTTGCCGGAGTTGTCCGTGCCGCCGTCCGGGTTCAGGGACTGCACCTCGCCGTCCACCGGGGACTTGACGGTGCTGTCGGCGGTGTTGGCCTTCAGCTTCTCAATGTCCTTTTTCTTGGTGGCGATGTTGGCCTTCGTCTCCAGCACCTTCACGTTCTGCTCCCGCAGATCCAGGGCGTACTGCCGCTTGGTGGCGTCGTCATAGGTGCTGTCCATCAGCTTCTGTATACGCTCCAGCTCCGCCTGCTGGTCCTCCAGCGTGGCGTTCAGCTGCTCCAGCTCCAGCTGGGCCATCTCCAGGTCGGTGCGGATCTGGCTGAGGTCATAGGTCAGAAGCACGTCGCCCTTTTTCACGCTGTCGCCCACCTTCACCTTGATGGTGTCAATGGTCATGGCGTCGTTTTTCTTGATGGTCGTCTCGCCCAGCGGGCTGACGATGCCTGCGAACCGGTCCGCCAGACCTACGGACCCCAGCCCGCAGATCATAGACACCGACTGCACGGAGGCCTCGCCCTCCGCTGCGCCGCAGCCGGACACACAGCCCAGCAGCATCACCAGCGCCAGTACAAAAGCCGCTTTTTTCATGTCGTGTTCTCCTTTTTCCTTCCCGCGCGCCTGCGGGATGATTTGCCTATTTACTTAGACGGCAGAAATTGTCATTCCGTTCCGCCGCTGCCCCCGACAATATCATATCATGCGCCTGGCCCTCAAAATGTGAACAAATCGTGAACACACGCTTAAGACCTTACTAAGGTTCCGTATCAAAACGGTGGCAAAACGCCCCGCGGAATATTGACAGCGTGCGGGGGAGTGTCCTATTATTATGGTGTGCCGTGTCCATCCCGGACATCTTACCGGTGTACGGGCACCTTTCGGCGGACACGGCCCGCGTACGATACCACCGGCAGGAGGTTTTGCCATGAACAAAAAACGTATCCGCCAGATGGACCTGGCCCTGCGCCGCCGCCTTTCCGACCGTCCCGCCGCGGACTATTTTGCCCCCGGGGACGCCCTGCTCCGCACCCTCGAGACCGAGGGCTATATGCAGCGCTTCACCGGGCTGTTCAACGGCACGCGCCTCCGCTGCGCCGACGTGCTGGCCCTCTGCCGCCCGGAGCTGGAGACGCTGTGCCCCGGCGAACCGTCCGAGGGCTGGCTGGCCTATGCCTACGACTATGCCCGCCGCCTGCTCTACCCGGAAAAGACCGATGCGGAGCCCTTCGCCCCCGGTGCGGTGTTCCTTCTGTCGGTGCTGCAGGTGCTGTTTGCCGCCGAGGCGGAGCTGCTGCCCCACGACCCGGCCTGGACCTTCGATTTCCTGACCGATGATGAGCTGGCCGGCAGTCCCAGTGCCCCGTCCTATCAGCGCTTCCTGCGCCTGTGGAGGCGGGAGTTCGTCTATGAGCTGATGCGTTTGGGCCTGGAGGTCACGCCCTACCGCACCCTGGAGCATATCGCCGGTGTCCACCACATCGCCGTCACCGCCGCCCGCGCCCTGCGGAAAAGCGGCGTGGCCGTGGACGTGGCCCTGGTCTCCGGCGCCGCTGCCGGCCACGATCTGGGCAAGTTCGGCTGCCGCCCCGGCGAGCGCGTGCCCTACCTGCACTATTTCTACACCGACCAGTGGTTCCGCCGCCGCCGGATGACCGATATCGGCCACGTGGCCGCCAACCACTCCGTCTGGGACCTGGAGCCCGACTACCTCTCCGTGGAGGCGCTGCTGCTGATCTACGCCGACTTCCGCGTCAAGCAGCTCCACGATGCGCAGGGCCGGGAGATCACCCGTATCTCCACCCTGGCTCAGGCCTTTCAGGTGATCCTGGATAAGCTGGATGACGTGGACGGCGAGAAGCAGAAGCGCTATACCCGGGTCTACGCCCGGCTGGAGGACTTTGAGCAGTTCATGGTCAGCTGCGGCGTGGATGTCACCATGTCCGGCGGCGATACGCCCCCGCTGCCGGAGAAGCACACCGCCCTTATGACCGACGACGAGGCCCTCCGCGCCCTGACGCTCCGCTGCGTGGGCCACAATATGGAGCTGATGCACCGCCTCACCGATCAGCGCAGCTTCGCCCGTCTGCTGGAGGAGGCCCGCGGCGAGACGGATTGGCGCCGTCTCCGCGCTTATCTGGCGGTGATGGAGTCCTACTCCCTCTATCTGCATATCCCACAGAAGGTCCAGACCCTGACGTTCCTCTACGAGCTGCTGATGCACCGCGAGGGCGATATCCGCCGTCAGGCGGCGGCGCTGCTGGGCGAGATCATCGCCGGCTTCCACGCCGGCTACGCCAAGGAGCGCCCCGCCGACATCCGTCCGGACCCCCGGGCCATCACCGACGTGGACCAGTGGAGGCTCTATCTGGACAAGATACTGTATCCCGACCATAAGCTCATGCCCCAGCACCGCCGCTGGATCGGCTATACCCTGAAATTCGCCGTCGGCTCCCTGCTGAGCCACTGCCCCGGCCGGGAGGAGCGCTTCCTGGCCCCGGTGTTCGCCTACTACCGCAGGCCGAAGGATCTGGACGACTACACCGCCTTCCAGCTGCTGGATACCGCCGCCGCTCTGCCGGATACGGCCTATACGGCCAGCCGCGCCCGGCAGATGATGGACTTTGCCGCCGCCCTGTCCCTGCGTAAGGACCTGACCATCCGCATGGCCGCCGTGCTGCTGCTGGACCGTCTCGCCCGCCTGTACCCGGAGGACGGCCGCGCGCTGGAGGCCGTGACCGCCGTCCCCGACGGCGACAGCGGCACCCTGCGCTATCTCAAGCAGGATGTGCTCTCTCAGGGCGCGCCCCTTCTTCTGCCGGAGGACGTGGTCTCCGAGATCTTCCTGGACAACCTGAAGACTGCCACCCCGTGGATCACCAAGCAGGGCAATCTGCGCCTGCTGACGGACTTTGCCCGCAGCGGCAAAAGCCCCGCCCTCCATATCGCCACCCACCTGTCCAATCTCATCAAGGTCAGCGACCGCGTCACCGTCCGCCACAGCGCCGGCAACGCCCTGCTGGCCCTGGCGCCCCGCCTGACGGCCGACCAGCGCAACGAGGTGGCGGTGGAGCTGTGCCGCGGCCTGGAGCTGGGCCAGCAGGAGTTCACCAAGTATATCCCCGACTACCTGGGCCGCTTCGCCCTGTGGCTGCCCCCGGCGGAGCTGGACGAGGTGCTGGATGACCTCCGCGTGAACCTCAGCTCCTCCGACAGCCGCGTTACCGCCTCCGTGCTGGATACCGTGGGCGTCATCTATGAGGCGTACGATGCCTATCGCTCCCGCTTCCCGGAGACGGACGACGCCTACCGCCGCCGCCGTGAACGGCTGCTGGGCCTGCTGATGCGTGGCCTCAGCGGCATTGACGGCGCCACCCGGCAGGAGGCCCTGTTCGTGTTGGGCCGCCGGGTCTTCGGCTCCGGAGAGCTGGGCCGCCACGAAAAGCGCCGCGCCTTTATGCTCACCCAGCGCAAGCTGCTCTCCGCCCAGGACGAATTCCCCGGCGAGGGCCTGACGTTCTACTACCGGGCCGCCATGCTGGGCAAGCTCTACCGCTTCATCACCGAGGAGCGCCTGTTCCACAAGGGCTTTGACTTCGGCGCGCCCCGCCCCGTGGCCTTCTTCCCCGGTACCTTCGACCCCTTCACCCTGTCCCACAAGGGCATCGTCCGGGCCATCCGCGACCAGGGCTTCGAGGTCCTGCTGGCCATTGACGAGTTCTCCTGGTCCAAAAAGACCCAGCCCTACCGCCTGCGCCGGCGCATCGCCGCCATGGCCGTGGCCGACGTGTTCCACGTCAGCATTTTCCCGGAGGACTTCCCGGTGAACATCGCCAACCCGGAGAACCTCCACGAGCTGCGCGCCGCCTTCCCGGGCCGCAGCGTGTCCATCGTGGTGGGCAGCGACGTGGTGCTCCACGCCTCGTCCTACAAAAAGTCCGTCACGCCGGACTCCATCCACACCTTCGACCACGTGGTCTTCCGCCGCACCGAGCCGGACGCCGAGCCGGCGGATTACAGCTGCATCACCGGCAAGGTGCTGGAGCTGACGCTCCCGCCCCAGCTGGAGGAGATCAGCTCCACCCGCATCCGCGAGGCGGTGGATGCCAACCGCGACATCTCCAACCTCATCGATCCCACGGTGCAGGAGTTCATCTATCGCCGCGGCCTGTACCTCCGCGAGCCCCAGGACAAGCCCGTTCTCCGCACCGAGGACCTGAGCTTCCTGCCCGCCTCGCCGGAGACGGCGGAGAAATTCCTCCGCACCATGCTCTCCGTGCCCACCGCCGCGGCGCTGCGGACGCAGATCGAGAGCCGCGGCGACGACGTGATGGTCTGCCGGGACACCGACGGCACCATTCTGGGCGCGGCCAGCTACGCCTGCCTGGACTCCGCCCGTCTCTTCGCCCGCCTGGGCGACCCGGCCCTCTCCGGTCTGGTCCGCCAGAACGCCGGCGGCCGCACCCTGCTCATCAGCGGGCTGTTCGTGCCCCGGGGCGAGCGCCAGAGCGACCTCTGCCAGCTGCTCATCACCGAGGTGCTGACCCTGGCTCTCAGCCGTGAGTTCACCTATGCCCTCTACCTTCCCCTGGAGGGCGCCGTCTCCGGCTACGGCCGCCAGCTGCTGACGCTCCAGGGCTTCGTCCCGGCTGGTGACAGCACGGACGCCCTGGCCGTGGATATGCGCTGCCCCATCGTCCTCAGCCGCAACGTGGACACCGCGGTGAAGGCGCCCTTCAGCTCCTCGCCCCGGGTGCTTGCCGCCATCGCCGCCGCCCACCGCCGCCTGCAGGCGGCGCTGACAAAGCTGCAGCCCGGATCTCTGGTGCTCAGCCTGTCCGCCGGCGTCATCTACCACCGGCTGCTCCAGCGTATCACCGGCCGCAACGGCGTCCCCGCGGAGCCCACCACGCCCCGCGTCCTCGGCCCGGATATCTGCGTCCCCTACGGCAAGATCCTCCGCGGCGTGGCCGTGCCCAACACCGTCACCAAGACCCTGCGTACCGACAAGGTCTACGAGCCGGACCTCAGCACCTATTCCATCGAAGCCTACCCCGACTACTCGCCCCTGCCCGACCAGGTCCGCACCATCCACGCCTTCGCCCGCCCCGTCATTCTCGTGGACGATATGCTCCACGACGGCAAGCGCATCCGCCGCCTGGCCCCGCTGCTCACCGAGACGAACACCCCCGTGGACCAGGTGCTGGTGGGCTACCTCACCGGCATGGGCCGCGATCTGATGGAGCAGCTGGGCTACGACGTGGACGCCATCTACTACCTGCCCAACCTGCGCCTGCGCTTCGTCGAGTCCACACTTTATCCCTTCATCGGCGGCGATACCGTCCGCCGCAGCGAGGCCCTGCCCGGCGGCCTTCAGCCCGCCGTCAACCGCATCCTGCCCTACGCCGCCCCCGAGTACACCGGCATGGACGACGAGACCGCCTGGGAGCTCTCCCTCTGCTGCCTCGAAAACGCCCGCGACATTCTTCTGGCCCTCGAGACCGAGTTCCGTTCCCTCTACGCCCGCAACCTCACCCTCAGCCGTCTCGGCGAAGCGGTCATCCTGCCCCTCTGTCCCGACAAGGGCGGCTGCATGACCTACGATCTCTCCCGCGCCGCCAGCACGTATTTGGAGGGAGATATAGAGCTCCTGAAACGTATGCGCCCCAGATAAAGGCACATCTTTTGCGCCAATACTTCGTTGCGTCGGCTTGACGTACACACGGTACGCCTGCGCCTCCGCGCCTCGTCTTGACACAAAATCTGAACCTTTATCAAGACTATGCGGCGCCGCCTCGTCATCGGCAGGACGCAAGATCCGGCACATTCTCTGCTCCTCAGGGGGCCTGCCGTGGCGTGAAATTTGCGCGTCAGCACCCCGCCGGAGGCAAAAAGATAGAAACAGGAGAAGCTACTATGATCGATCTCAACGATACCAACCTGCCGCGCATCCCGTCTAAGTGCCGCGTCACCCTGCTGGCCCTGGGCGATGTGGGCAGCACGCTGCTGATGGGCCTGCGGCTCATGGGCGGCGACGTGATAGGCTCCATCGGCATCTGCGACGTGCGCCCCGGTGTCTCCGACCGCTGGGAGTTCGAGCTGAACCAGATACAGTCCCCGGACGGTGCGGCGCTGCCCCCGGTGGACATCATCGCGCCGGAGCAGCTGTTCGACGGCGACGTGTTCCTGTTCTGCGCCTCCCGGATGATCCCGGATACCTCCGTTACGGCGGGGGATGTCCGCATGGCCCAGTACGGCCTGAACCGGGAGCTGGTGTCCATCTACGCCCGTATGGCCCGGGACAGGCGGTACAGGGGCCTGTTCTGTGTGGTCAGCGATCCGGTGGACCCACTCTGCCGTGCCGTTCTGCGTGAAAACGGCCTGTCCCCGGCCCAGGTCCGGGGCTTCGGTCTGGGCGTTATGCACGCCCGCGCCCTGTACTACGCCCGGCGGGACCCTCGCTTCGCGTCCTACCTTACCGAGGGCCGCGCCTTCGGCCCCCACGGCGAGGACCTGGTGCTGGCCAACTCCATTGCGCACTACGACGACGCCCTCTCCCGTGAGTTGACGGAGAAGGTGGCCCACGCCAATCTGGAGATGCGTAAGCTGGGCTACAAGCCCTATGTGGCCCCGGCCCTGTCCTCCGGCGCGCTGAGCCTGCTGGCCCTGCTGCGGGGGCAGTGGCATTATTCCTCCGTCTACGACGGCCAGGTGTTCATGGGATGCCGCAATCGTCTGACCCCCGCCGGCATCGAGACGGAGCCGCTGACCCTGCCGCCCGCCCTGCAAAAGCGTCTGGACGAGACGCGGGCAAAGCTGAACGCCATAGAATAACGGAGGTATCCGCCATGCTCACCGTTCTGCTCCCCGAAAACGACCGCAGCCCCGCCCTGCGGGACCTGCTGGTGCCCCTGCTGCCCCCGGGCAGCGATATCCGCGACCCGGATGACGGGCTGGAGGACCTGGCCGGCCGCCGTTTGCTGTTCGCTGTGGCGCTGGACGAGGGCGGCTGCAATATGGCCTATTACCGTATGCTCTCCCGCCTGCGCCGCAGCACAGACCTGCTCTCCGACAGTATCGGCGCGTGCATCGTCACCGGCGTGGGCGAGTTCTACACCAAGGATGTGGCCCGGGACATGGTCTTCGCCGCCAACCAGGCGGGCTGCGGCTTCCTCGGCCGCCCGCTGGTGGAGGCCACCGGCTCCCTGCGGAATTTCCGCACCCAGGCCCAGATCGGCGGCACCGATGAGGTCACGGCCTTCCATGCCGCCGTGGCGGAGCTGCTCTCCCGCCTGGACGGCTGGGAAAAGCCCGCCCCCATTCGCCATGTGCTGGCTCTCCACGCCTCCCAGCGCGCCACGTCCAACACCCTTGCCCTGTGGGAGTTGGTGAAGGCCGGTCTTCCGTCGGACCTCGGCGTGCAGGAGATCTGCCTCCGCAACGGCACCATGGCCGACTGCAACGGGTGCAGCTATACCGCCTGTCTCCACTTCGGCGAGCAGGGCGGCTGCTTCTACGGCGGCCCCATGGTGGACGAGGTCTATCCCGCCGTGCGGAAATGCGACGCCCTGGTCATGCTCTGCGCCAACTACAACGACGCCCTGGCTGCCAACCTGACCGCCTGCGTCAACCGGCTCACGGCCCTGTTCCGCCAGACCCGTATGTACGACAAGCGGATCTTCGGCCTGATCGTCTCCGGCTACTCCGGCGGCGACCTGCTGGCCCGCCAGCTGATCTCCGCCCTGAATATGAACAAGTCCTTCTACCTTCCGCCCCGCTTCTCCCTGCTGGAAACGGCCAATGAGCGCGGCAGCCTTGTGAAGCTGCCGGGTATCGAGGCGCAGGCGGCGGCCTTCGCCCGGCACATCGCGGAGAGCTGAATAACCCCGCCGCAAACCGGGGAAAATACTTCCATCAATCAAAAGGAGGTGTGTTCCATGCAGGCAATGGTGTTGGAGAAGGCGTGCATCCAGTGCGGACTGTGCGCGGGGCTGTGCCCGGAGGTGTTTGCGCTGAACAGCGGCGAGCCCGCCCGGGTGACGGTGGACCCTATCCCGGACGCGCAGAAGATCGGCGTGCAGGAGGCGGCGGACAGCTGTCCCGTGGCCGCCATTCAGGTAACGGCGTAAAAATCCCCGGAAATGCCGCAAAAACCACTTTACAACGGTGATTTTCTGTGGTATCATCTCAAAGTACGCGCTAAGCGCGTCCGACCCCTGCCTTAGCCCTGCGGAGCGTTCCATCTCTCCCACGGCCCAGGCTGCGGGCGTATTTCAAGAAAGGTGGAAACACAACCATGATGCTGAAAGACCAGAAGACCTCTATCATCGAGGCCAATCGCACCCACGAGACCGACACCGGCTCCCCCGAGGTCCAGGTGGCCATTCTCACCGAGCGTATCAACCAGCTGACCGCGCACCTGAAGGTCCATCCCCATGACTTCCACAGCCGCCGCGGTATGCAGATGATGATCGGTAAGCGCCGTCGTCTGCTGGACTACCTGGCCAAGAAGGACATCGAGCGTTATCGTGCCCTGATCGCCAAGCTGGGTCTGCGTAAGTAAGTTGAAACAGGGTGATGTGCGCTTGCGCATCACCCTTCTTTCACATTCTGCGCCGTGTACAAATTGACCATTAGCAGTTGAAAATGCGCCGAAATTCAGGGTTTCGGAGCGTTTTCAAGTGCTAACGGCGATAGGTCGCGGGCAGAATGCCATTTCACAAAAAAGGAGAAACGATATGTCAACGATCATCACCAAGCGCCAGTTCCCCCACTATCACAAATACACCATGGACCTGGCCGGCCGTCCCCTGACGCTGGAGGTCGGCAAGCTGGCCGAGCTTGCCAACGCCGCCGTCATGGTGGGCTATGGCGACACCCGCGTCCTCTGCTGCGTCACCGCCGCCCCCCGTCCCCGCGACGGCATCGACTTCTTCCCCCTGTCCGTGGACTTCGAGGAGAAGATGTACGCCGTGGGCCGCATCCCCGGCAGCTTCAACCGCCGCGAGGGCCGTCCCGGCGAGAAGGGCATCCTGACCTCCCGCGTCATCGACCGCCCCATCCGCCCCCTGTTCCCCTACGACTTCCGCAACGACGTGTCCGTCATGTGCACCGTCATGGCCGTGGACCACGACTGCTCCCCCGAGATCGCCGCGCTGATCGGCACCTCCGCAGCCCTGGCCATCTCCGACATTCCCTGGAACGGCCCCGTGGCCGCCCTGAAGGTGGGCCTGGTGGACGGCAAGCTGGTCTTCAACCCCGACGCCGAGCAGCGCAAGGTCAGCGACCTGGACGTGACCGTGGTCTCCACCGGCAAGAAGGTCGTCATGATCGAGGCCGGCGCCAACGAGGTCCCCAACGATGTGATGTTCGAGGCCATCAAGCAGGCCCACGAGGAGAACCAGAAGCAGATCGCCCTCATCAATCAGATGGTGCAGGAGATCGGCAAGCCCAAGTTCGACTATCCCCACGCCGACTTCAACTACGAGCTGTTCAACAAGATCACCGCCGACTTCATGGACGAGGCCAAGGCCGCCATGGACACCGACGACAAGAACGTCCGCGAGCAGCGCTGGAACGCCATGATCGAGAAGTGGCACGAGAAGTACCTGGAAGAGTACCCCAACATGGACCAGTACCTGGAGGAGATCACCTACAAGTTCCAGAAGATGATCGTCAAGAAGTGGCTGCTGGAGGGTCACCGTGTGGATGGCCGCCAGAAGAACGAGATCCGTCCCCTGGACGCCGAGGTGGGCGTGCTGCCCCGGGTCCACGGCTCCGGCCTGTTCACCCGCGGCCAGACGCAGGTCCTGTCCGTTTGCACGCTGGATACCCTCTCCGCCAACCAGAAGCTGGACACCATCTGGGAGGAGACCGAGAAGCGCTACATGCACCACTACAACTTCCCCGGCTACTCCGTCGGTGAGGCCAAGCCCGCCCGCAGCCCCGGCCGCCGCGAGATCGGCCACGGTGCGCTGGCCGAGCGCGCCCTGCTGCCCGTCATTCCTCCCGTGGAGGAGTTCCCCTACGCCATCCGCGTGGTCAGCGAGGTCGTGTCCTCCAACGGCTCCACGTCCCAGGGCTCCATCTGCGGCAGCACTCTGGCCCTCATGGACGCCGGCGTGCCCATCAAGGCCCCTGTGGCCGGCATCTCCTGCGGCCTGATCCAGGATGACGACGGCTCCTTCACCACCTTCATCGACATCCAGGGCGTGGAGGACTTCCACGGCGAGATGGACTTCAAGGTGGCCGGCACCAAGAAGGGCATCACCGCCATCCAGATGGACCTGAAGAACGACGGTCTGACCATGGAGATCATCAAGAACGCGCTGGACATCACCTATGACGCCCGCTGCCAGATCCTGGACCAGGTCATGCTGCCCTGCATCGCCCAGCCCCGGCCCGAGGTCAGCAAGTACGCCCCCAAGATGGTCACCATGCACATCGACCCGGATAAGATCCGCGACGTCATCGGCAAGGGCGGCTCCGTCATCCAGAAGATCGTGGCCGAGTCCGGCGCCAAGATCGACATCGACGACGA